>Ga0306920_100012304_pt1 | contig 11604 bp, 13 predicted proteins | sample flu12Cox44000170_FD_204666 | JGI IMG/M metagenome (GOLD analysis project Ga0306920, IMG submission 204666) | Lab enrichment of tropical soil microbial communities from Luquillo Experimental Forest, Puerto Rico - flux4day.12C.oxic.44.000.170 (v2)... | ecosystem: Environmental > Terrestrial >...
GTCTATGCTGGTGCCGATCTCCGAGGTTGGTTCGCTCGCTTCGGCCCTCGGTTGGATGGCATCGTGCGCCGCCTACCTGCGCATGCGTCCCTCGTCGTTCGGCCAGGCGGGCGCTGCCACAGGACTGGTGGTGACATCCCTGATGATCTTAATGAAAGTGTTGCCCAGAGTTCCAGGACACTTCAGCATCTATGAATGGACGTCACTGGCGCTATGGATACTGCTTGGAATCATGCTTCGCCGGAAGTTCGAGCCCGGCGAAGCGTTGGTAATCAAAGAACGGATCTAAGACGGTAGCGAAACCAGCTGCGTGTAGTATCGCGCTGCGTGCGGCGACGTCGACATCACGGTCTTCTCCGGCAACTCGCCCATGTACATTGCAATCTCATCGCAAGCGTGCATACGCGGGCACCGTAGGCAGTCCTTGTACATTTTGTCGGGAAGGAGCTCTTTGTCGACGACCGTGAAGCCCATTTTCATGAAGAAGTCGGGGATTCGCGTAAACAGGCAAACACAAGTAACACTCTGACGTGCCGCTTCGGTCAGCAGTGTATCAATCAGGATGCGGCCGGCTCCCTTGCCTTTCGCATTCTCACCGATCGTGATGGTTCTCAGCTCTGCCAGATGCATTCCGTAGAGATGCAGCGCGCCGCAACCCACAACTTCGCCGTGGTGGTCCTCGATCACGACAAAGTCGCGAATGTTCTCACAGATTTCGGCCAGCGAACGCGCCAATAGGGTTCCGTCTCCGACATGAACCCGCACAAGTTGCTCGATCGCAAAGGCGTCGGGCAGTGTGGCATTACGCGCCAACATGGGCAGCTCCTGCAAACATCGAGAGAGTTTCTTTCGTCTTCTTCAACGCCGCCCGAACCTGCAGAGGAGCGGTACCACCCGGCACGTCGTGTATTGCCAGAACTTCCTGCAACGGCAATGCGCTGTAGAACTGCGGACCGGCTTCAATGCCGCATTTCGCGTATTCCTTCGGCGAGAGATGCTCGAGCTCGCAGCCCTTCTGCACACAGAGTTGCACAGCCTTGCCGATCAACTCGTGTGCCTGGCGGAAGGGCATGCCCTGGCGAACCAGATACGCGGCTCCAGACAGCGCGTTCATAAAACCGCCGCTTGCGGCCTGGTGCATGCGCGCGAGGTCGAACGTGACGCTCGCCATAAAGCCCATCGCTACCTGCAGCATGCTAGCCACTTGCTGAGCAGACGCGAACACCGGCTGCTGTGTCTCCTGCATGTCTTTGTTGTAGGCCAACGGGAGACCCTTCACCGCCACGAACAGCGCGGTCGCGTCGGCGAAGACTCTGGCGGCCTTGCCGCGGATCAACTCCAGCGCGTCCGGATTCTTCTTCTGTGGCATGGCGCTGCTGCCGGTCGAGAATGCCTCCGGCAGCTTCACGAAGCCGAATTCGGTAGTGGCGAAGAGGATCGACTCCTCGGCCCACCGGCTCAGATGGAGCGCCACGACCGACATAGCCTGCACGAATTCAATGGCAAAATCGCGATCGCTGGTGGTGTCGATACTGTTCGCGGTGGGCCCGTCGAACCCTAGCGCCTTCGCAATACCCCCGCGGTCGAGCGGTAGTATCGTCCCGGACACCGCTCCCGAACCCAATGGACACTGGTTCAGCCGCTTGCGGCAATCGGCCAGCCGGCCCAGATCGCGGACCAACATCTCGACGTAGGCGAGCAGCCAATGGGCGACCAGTACAGGCTCCGCCCGCTGAAGATGCGTGTACGACGGCATCGCAGCTTCGCCAGCCCGCTCCACCTGATTAACGAACTCATTCGCGAACCCGACGAGTAAATCAGAAGTCGCATCGATCTGCGCCCGCACATACAGCCGCAGGTCGGTGGCGATCTGCTCGTTGCGGCTGCGGCCAGTATGCAGCTTGAAGCCCACTTCTCCGGCCAGTTCCACCAACCGCTTTTCGACGTAGTGGTGCACGTCCTCGATCGCCGGATCGTCAGCCTCGGGAATTCCCTCGGCCGCGATTTGATCGAGGGCCTGCAGCGTTAGCGCGAGTTCTTGGCTGTCAAGCACTCCCGCCTTGGCGAGCGCCGCGGCATGCGCCTTGCTGGCGGCCACCTCGTAGGGCACAAGAATGCGATCGAACGGAAACGAGCGCTGCCACTGTTCGAAGCCCGCATTCACCTCCTGGCTAAAGCGGCCCGACCACATCTTCATTTCACGGCCTCCGCGTGCAGCAACGCGCGCGAGCGGGCAGGCAGACCCAGAATACGGATGAAGCCTTCCGCGTCCTTCTGGTCATAGCTGGTGCCCATGGTGAAGCTTGCAACGTCAGGCCGATACATCGAGGTTTCAGACTTGCGCCCTGCAATTGCGATGTTGCCCTTGTAGAGCGCCAAGGTGACGACGCCGCTGATGTCGTTCTGCGAGCTCTTTACAAATGCCTGTAACGACTCGCGCAGGGGTGTGAACCACAGCCCGAAGTACACAACCTCGGCGTACTTCAATCCGATGTGTTGCTTAAAGTGCGCCAGTTCGCGGTCGAGACACAGCGCCTCGAGTTCGCGATGCGCCGTGAGCAGCAGCGTGCCGCCCGGAGTCTCGTAGCAACCGCGCGACTTGATGCCAACGAAGCGGTTTTCGACCAAGTCGATTCGGCCGATGGCGTTGCGCGCACCAATTTCGTTCAGCACTTCCACGATGGCAACGGGATCGAGCACCACTCCGTTCACCGCAACCGGCAACCCGTGCTTGAACTCAATGGCTGCCTTCTCCACACTGTCGGGAGCGTCCTGCGGAGACTTCGTCCAAGTCCAGGTAGTCGGCAGAGGCGCGTTGTTGGGATCTTCCAGCTCGCCACCCTCATGACTGACATGCAGCAGATTGCGGTCGCGGCTATGGATCTTCTCCCGGCTCTGAGCGACCGGGATGCCGTGCGCCTCGGCATACTCCAGGCAGTCTTCGCGCGATTTCAGCGTCCACTCGCGCCACGGCACGATGACCTTCAGCTCGGGAGCCAGCGCCTGGTAGGCATGCTCAAAGCGCACCTGGTCATTTCCCTTGCCGGTGCAGCCGTGCGACACGGCGGTAGCGCCTTCCTTCAGCGCGCATTGCACCTGGTACTTGGCGATGATCGGGCGCGCCAGCGAAGTTCCGAGCAGGTACTTGTGCTCGTACACCGCACCCGCCTGAATCGCAGGGAAAACGTAATCGGTGAGGAACTCCTGGCGCAGGTCTTCGACTATGACCTTACACGCGCCAGTCTTGTAGGCTTTCTCGACGACCGCATCCAGATCGTCGCCCTGACCGACGTCAGCAACGAACGCGATGACATCGCAGTCGTAATTTTCCTTCAACCACGGAATGATGATGGAGGTGTCCAGACCTCCGGAATATGCAAGGACGACTCTTTCACCCATGGGCACTCCTCGGCGGGAAGCGGTGACCACCGCCCTCCAGCAACAAAACCATAATGGCTTTCTGAATATGCAGGCGGTTTTCCGCCTGGTCGAACACAACGGAACGCGGCGAATCGATCACCGACGCCGTAACTTCGTCCCCGCGGTGCGCCGGCAGGCAGTGCATAAACACTGCGCGCTGGGCGGCCTGCGAAAACAATTTCTGGTTTACCTGAAACGGCATAAAGATCTTGCGGCGCTCGATCGCCTCATCCTCCTCCCCCATGCTCGCCCACGCGTCGGTGTAAACAGCATCGGCGCCCGATACGGCTTCCCGCGCATCGTTGCCGACCTGAACCGTCGCTCCCGTAAGGGCCGCGATCTGCTCGGCTGCGCGGGCAATCTCAGCGTCGGGCTCATATCCCGCGGGAGTGGCGACTGAGATCGAAGCTCCCAGGCTCGCCGCTGCAAGCATCAGCGAATGAGCGACGTTATTGCCATCTCCAACGTAGGCGAGACGTACATTATGCAGATCGCCGAAGTGTTCCTGCAATGTTTGCATGTCAGCCATCGCCTGGCAGGGATGTTCCAATTCGCTCAGCGCGTTGATCACTGGGATGGATGCGTGCCGGGCCATCTCCGTCACAGTTTCGTGTGCGAAGGTTCGCAGCACCACGCCATCGATCCAGCGCTCGAGATTGTGAGCCACGTCACTCAGGCTCTCGCGCGCGCCCAGCCGCGACTGCGTCTGGTCGACAAAGAACGAGACTCCGCCCAGGCTATGGATGCCGGCTTCGAACGTCAGTCGGGTGCGCAGCGACGGCTTCTCGAAAAACAATACGATCTGCTTCCCGACCAGGGTGCCGCGGTAGTCCGCCGGACGCAGCTTCATCGCGGTCGCGAGCTCGAGCGCGCAAGCCAATTCGTCGGGCTGAAAGTCCTGGATCGAGATCAGGTCGCACCCGGTCACGCTGCGCTGCGCGTAGAAGCTCGGGCTGGCACCTGCGGGAATAGTTGTCGCAATCACGTCATACCTCCTTCTGGTTCGACCAGATGGAACAGAAAACAAAATGTCCGGGGTTAAAAGCTTCAGGCGCAAGTACTACCTGCGTCGCTCAAGAGCGCGGTCGAAAGTGAGCTTTCTCACGAAGCAATCACCTCCGTGCCGCAATTGATGGGATGGGTGAAAAAGCCGGGCAGCACCTCCACGCTGCTGGCCGGAAGAATGCGCACCCGCGTGACACCCTTCTTGAGCGCGCTGGTGCAGGCGTCCAGCTTGGGCAGCATGCCGCCACTCACCTTCGCCTGCCGCACCATCTGCGCAATGGCCTTGACGTCGAGCCAGCGGATGACGGTTCCGTCCGCGTCCTGCACACCTGGCACATCAGTGAGGTAAATCAGCGCATGCGCGCCACACGCAATCGCGCACGCTGATGCCATCTGGTCAGCATTTACGTTGTAGTACTCGCCATCGAATCCGAGGGCCAGGCTCGATACGACGGGTACAATGCCGCCGGTCCAGAGCTGCTGAATCCCGTCGATATTCACCGATCGAATTTCTCCCACGTACCCAAGATCCGGAGACTGCTTCTTCGCCGCACGGAACATGCCGAGGTCACCACCACAGAGGCCAATCGCCGGTTGTCCAGCCGCACCTATGGCTGCGACCAGTTGCTTGTTGAGCTGTCCGGCGAGAACCATCATCGCGACATCACGGGTCTGCGAATCGGTGACGCGCAATCCATTAATGAAGCTCGTTTCGCATCCCAGTTGCTTCAAGGTCCGGGTCAACGCGGCCCCTCCGCCATGCACGATCACGAGCTGGTGGTCTGCTTTACAGAGACTCGGAATCGTGGCAGCAAACTTCTTCACCAGTTCCTTGCTATCGAGCGCGGCCCCGCCAATCTTGACGACCAGCTTCATTGCAGACCTACTTTCTCGTCGAAGCCGAACATCAGGTTCATGTTCTGAACCGCCTGTCCGGCCGCGCCCTTCAAAAGATTGTCTAGGCACGACACCAGCACTGCCCGCGTGCCATCCGGCGAAAGCGAGAACCCGATGTCGCAGTAATTCGTGTTGCGCGAAAACTTGATCTGCGGCAACTTCGCCGCGCCGAAGATCCGCACCCACGGCTTGCCGGCGTAAAACTCGCGCAGCGACCGGTCTAACGCTTCAGCAGACACGGGCTGCGCCAGCTTCACGTAGATGGTGGACAAGATGCCTCTGGGAATCGGCAGCAGGTGCGGTGTGAATTGCAGCGAGCCAGGTTCAAGGCCGAGTTGCTCCAGCATCTCTCCGCTATGCCGGTGACCGAAGACGCTATAGGCAGCAAAATCCCCGTCCACCTCAACGAAGTGCGTCGTTGACGACGGGGACTTCCCGGCTCCGGACACGCCGGACTTGGAATCGCAAATGATGCCGTGCCCAACGTTCACTAAGCCCGCCCGAATCCAAGGCGCTAGCGCCAGGATGATCGACGTGGGATAGCACCCCGGATTGGCTAACAATGCGGCCCCTGGGATCTCGTCGGCATGCAATTCTGGGAGCCCGTACACCGCCGACTCGTCCAGGGCTGCCGCTGATTTCGCGTCGCCATCACTGAAGCTGTAGACTGCGCGGTTCGCGGCATTCTTCAGCCGCCAGGCGCCGCTCAAATCGATCACACGAAAGCCCTGGCTGATCGCCTCGGGCACGAGTTCGCGGGAAAACTCGTGCGGCGTGGCCAGGAATAACACGTCCACGCCAGCATCTCTCATCCGCTGCCAGGAAAAGCTCTCGAAGGGAAAGCCGCCGTTGCCCGCGAGTTGCGGGTAGGCTTCGCTCAAGTCGCTGTATCTGGCCTCGCCGTTGCGCTGGAAAAGCAACGGCTTCTTCACTCCGTCATGCCGCGCGAGCACGCGCACCAGTTCAAACCCGGAATACCCGGTCGCTCCAAACACCGCGGGTTGTAGAAGTACGCTCATCGCTGGCTTACTTGAAATAGCCGCGTATGCGGCTGGTTAACTTCTCCGCCGCTTTGTTGTCGGGGGCGATCACCAGGATCGTGTCGTCTCCACCAATGGTCCCCACGACCTCTTCCCACTCCTCGCCGTCGATTGCCGCTGAGACGGGTTGCGCGCTGCCGGCACTGGTTTTGACCACCACCAGATTGTGAGCCGTCTTCACCTCGTACACGAATTCGTGAATCAGTCGCTCGATCGACGGCAAAAATGCATCGGCAACCTCATCCTGCGGCAACTTGTAGCCTTCGGCGGTCTTCACCAGCCGCAATTCATGGATGTCGCGCGACAACGTCGCTTGCGTCACCCGGTGTCCCTTCTTGTACAGCTGCCGCCGCAGCTCCTCCTGGCTGGCGATGTCCTGACTGTTGACCAGGTCGCGGATTGCAGAATGACGGGACAGCTTCGACACAGCATAAATATACATAAGTATGCATATTCATACAACACAGTTTGACATGGGTGGAGGTGGCTTGGATAGGAAATTTTGCCAAGATTTTTTACGCTGGAGGAGGGCCGCCCGCCAACCTGAACACGCCAGCCTGGGGCCGAGCTGTGGCGTGTTTAGCTGGCCAGGTTTCTTTGCTGCAGGAATTGTGCCACGACGGCTGCCGCATCCTGGTGTTCGCCATCCACCGCATAGTTCATGGTTCGCATTTCATCGGCGGTGACGCGCCCGGCAAGGCGGTCAAACGCCGTGCCGGCCTCGGGAAAGCGATTGAATAGGTTCGGCCACACAATGGGCACGGCGTCGTAGGGAGGAAAGTAATGCCGGTCGTCGTCGAGTACAACAAGCCCGAGTGCCGCGATCAGGCCGTCAGTATTGGCTCCGGCAACAATGTCGACCGACCGGTTCTGCAATGCGCGGTAGAGGAGGCCGAGGTCCATCACTCGCGGGGCCTCAGCGAACTTCAAGCCGTAGGTGCGAGCCAGTCCCTGGTAGCCGTCCTGCCGCTCGAGAAATTCATAGCCCACGCCGAGTTTCATCCGAGGAGCCTGGGGAGCCAGTTGCGACAATTGGGTCAGGCCCAGTCTTCGCGCGTCGTCGCCGCGCATCACCATGGCAAAGCTGTTGTTGAAGCCCAGCGGAGGCATGACCATCAGGCCAAACTTCTGTTGGTACTCGCGCTTTACTTCTTCATATACTTGGGCCGCACTGCCAGCCGCTTTCCGCTTCAAGACAGCCGCTAAGGCTGTGCCGGTGTACTCCGGATACAGATCGATGCGTCCGGCCAGTATTGCCTGCTGGCAGATATAGGTTCCAGCAAGATAGAAGCGCCGGTCGACCGTGGTTCGGCAACATTGCTCAAGCGTCTGGGCGAACAGCTCACCCAGGATCAATTGCTCGGTAAAGTTTTTGGAGCCCACGACGATGTCGTGGCTGGTCGACTTGCATCCGGCGGCCAATATCAGGAGTCCGGAGACGAACGTGCGGCGGTCGATCATGTCAGTGCTGCCTTCGCGCCATGAGCTTTTCTACGCCACCCAGCAGAAAATCCGCCACCAAGGCCATGAGCGCGGCAGGGATGGCGCCCGCCAGAATCACGCCGTTGTCCACCATCGCGATGCCGCGAAAGATGAACTCGCCCAAGCCGCCCGCACCGATCGCGGCAGCGATCGTCGCCACCCCGATGGTGATCACGGTGGCGACGCGAATTCCGGCGAGGATGACCGGCGATGCCAGCGGCAATTCAACATGCCAGAGCAGTTGACGCGACGTGAGCCCCATCGCCACTGCCGCCTCGCGAACCGGTTCGCTGATTCCGGCTATCCCGACATAGGTATTGCGCACGACGGGGAGCAGCGCATAAAGCGCTAGAGCGACAATCGCCAGTCGATCAACGCGCGCCCCCAGCCAGGGAAGCGGCAAGAGCAATCCGAAAAGCGCGAGGCTGGGGATGGTCTGAATGACGTTCGTGCTGCCGAGAACGATGGTTTTGAGCTTTGGCTGCCTGGTTAGTAGAATTCCCAGTGGAACGCCGACGGCAACCGCAAGCAGCATCGAGATGGCGACCAGCCACAGATGCTCGCCAGTCAACATGGTTACTTCGTGTTTGTGGGTGAGGAGAAAATTCATAACGGCCACCGTCCGTACCCAGGCAACTGCTGCCCTGCTCGATACACCCTCACGTAGTCCTGGACTACCGCGTCGGGAGATTGCAGGAATTCCTTCGGCGTATGGATGCCCCGCACACGCCCTTCTTCCATCAAGGCGATGCGATCGCCCAGCAGCAGTGCCTCTCCCACGTCGTGCGTCACGAAAACAATCGTCTTCCCCAACCCCTGTTGAAGCTTGTTGAATTCCATTTGAATCCCAGCGCGCGTGATAGGATCGAGCGCGCCGAACGGCTCATCCATCAGCAGGATGGGCGGCTCCGCAGCCAGGGAGCGTGCCAATCCTACGCGCTGCCGCTGCCCACCGGAGAGTTGGCCAGGATAACGGCTGGCGAAATCGCGGCTTGGCAGTCCCACCAGTTGCAGAACCTCTTCCACCCGATCAGCGATTCTTTGGTGGTCCCACTTTTCCAGCTTCGGCACCAGTGCCACGTTCTGCCACACGGTGTAGTGCGGGAAGAGACCAACGTCTTGAATCGCGTAGCCAATTCTTCGGCGCAGACGAATGGGATCCCATTCACGGGAGGCCTTGTTGTCGACCAACACCTCGCCTGAGGAAGCGACCAGCAAGCGGTTGATGAGTTTCAGGCAAGTGGTCTTGCCCGAGCCGCTGCGCCCCAACAGCATCAGGGTCTCACCGCGCTGCACAGTCAGGTTCAGCCCGGAGAGCAGCACCTTTCCCGACGATAATCGATATTCGACCTTGCGAAATTCAATCGCGCTATTTACGGCTTCACCCATCGTTCGATCAGCGGTCGTAACCGAGGTGCGGCATTGGGCATCAGCCTATCAGAACGGGTTCATAGTCAGCCGAGATGCCGTCTTCCCCAGTCGGCTAAAGCAAAAAGGGCACCCCGAGGTGCCCTTCTTAATCATTTTTGTCCGTGGGAACTAGCGCCGTCCCCAGCCGCCTCCGCCTCCGCCACCGCCGGAACGTCCACGGCCCCCGCCACCACCGCGGCCTCCGCCAAATCCTCCACGGCCGCCTCCGCCACCGCTCCGGGGCCGGTCGGTTTTCGGACGCGCTTCATTGACGGTGAGATTCCTGCCGCCGAGGTTGGTGCCGTTCAGCGCTTCCATGGCTTTTGACGCAGCATCGTCGTCCACCATTTCGACAAAAGCGAACCCGCGTGGCTGGCCGGTGTCTCGATCTGTCACGATACTTACCTTGTCGACCGGACCATAAGCTTCAAACAACGAACGAAGCTGGTCGTCAGTCGCCTCGAATGTCAGGTTCCCCACATAAATGTTCTTCATCGTTGCCTCGCTTCTGAGCTGGGAGGCCGTATCGCGGATCAGAGATCGATTACGCAGCGCGGCCGCTGTTCGTGTGTGTGGGACGAATGACTCTATTTTGCGAAGACTTTTGGACCGGCGAAACACGATGGAGGGCAGTTCGCACTGCCCTCCGTCGTTACATACCGATTAGAGAACGTGAACGTTCTCTGCCTGCCAACCCTTGGCGCCACGCTTCACGTCGAAGCTCACTGCCTGACCTTCCTGCAATGAGCGGAAGCCGTTCGACTGAATGGCCGAGAAGTGTACAAACACATCTTCACCATTTTCACGTGAAATGAAGCCAAAACCCTTGGCGTCGTTAAACCACTTTACTGTTCCTTGTTCCATTTGATTCTTCAATATCCTTGTGTTGATCTTGCGCTGCGGGATCGGTAGGTTACGGGCAGGAATCACTCGAACTGCAGAGAGGATGACTGCTAACGCGCCGTTCAAACAAACGCAACTCCACTATACACCATTGAGTAATTTAATACTACTAACAGGGGATTGCAGACGCGGTGGAGTACACCGTAGCTGCGTTCTCGAGAGCTTGGAAGCACTGAATCAGTAGCCCGTAGGGCATTGGCGCTCCGCACACTTTGCGGTCCATATTACTGAGGTTACTGAACCAAAAGCAGCAAACGAGTGCCGGAATCGAGGTAAACCGTGTTTTTGGTGGACTGCAGGATGGTTCCTGGCTCGCCCATTGAATAGCTGGCCAGCGCGGTGTCTGGCAAATAGCAGACTCCGGGGTGCATCGCGTCTTCGCCCACCGACTTGGCGCCGCGAATGCCCAAACCCTTGCTGAGGGTATCACCTCCGGCGCTGCCGTCTGTCCGGCCCGCGGCTTGCGACATCTCGGTGACGCGACCGGCGGACGCGGACTGATTCTCCGCTGCTACCGGATCGACTCCACCTGCTTCCCAGCGGGGGGCGACACTCACCAGTGCCATCGTCAACGGGACTTCCTTGCCATCCTTGAGTTGCGCCTTATCGAACAGCAGGCCCAGCTTCGAAGGCCCCTCTTTGTCGGCCTTGAGCTTTATCTCCGTAACCTTGCCGACGATGTGCGTGCCTTTCGGAAGTTCAGTTCCGTCTTTCAATTTGGCCGGCTCTGTCATGCGAGCGCTGACCTGGTCGCCCACCTTCACCTTTTTCGGGTGAACCAGCTTCTCGAGAACGGCATGAATCTCGGGCGACGCCGGAGGCGGAGCAGCGGCAGCCTGGCTCTGTGCAAAGGAAACCTGCGGGATGGCGACAAACGCTGCAACCACTGCGAGAAGCAAACATCCGGGCAAGCCGGTGCGATGAAGGAAGAACATGATAAACGCTCCCATGAGCTTGAAGACTTGAACCCAATCACCTGCGGTTCGGGCAATCAGCTTCAATTCTCTGACTATACGCTTGGGGTAACGGGAATGAAAAGACCGCGAACATCGCTGTGTGACAGAGTTTAGCCACGGTTCCGCGACCCCTCTACCGCTGCCGCATATCGTTCATTTCCAGATGCGAAGCTGCCGTCACAAAGGCTGCCAAAGTTTGCTGTCCCGAACTTTTCGAAAACAAGATTTTTACCGATCGAAGTCCTTTGGTGTGGTCCTGCCGGTTGGCGAATTTCCGATTATCACCCTCACTGTCGACGGCTGACACCTGGCTTAGTTCACTCCGCAGGGCTAAGGGGGAATCAGCCGAATCGTGGTTAGCAGCGTCGCACTTCGGTGGAAATCGGTTTGCCACCAACGGGGAATTTCGACCGTCAAAAAATACTTGACTTATTAAGTCAGCCGCCCGCAGAATGCCTGAACTGGGACGCGCAGGCGACACCCGACAACGA
>Ga0306920_100012309_pt1 | contig 11602 bp, 9 predicted proteins | sample flu12Cox44000170_FD_204666 | JGI IMG/M metagenome (GOLD analysis project Ga0306920, IMG submission 204666) | Lab enrichment of tropical soil microbial communities from Luquillo Experimental Forest, Puerto Rico - flux4day.12C.oxic.44.000.170 (v2)... | ecosystem: Environmental > Terrestrial >...
GTCGATCGCGCCGCTGGCGACGTCGGGGACGCAGGGACCGACGACCACGTCCCAGCTCGACGCGAGCTCGACGGACGTGCTGGACCTCTCCGCGCTCGGGTACGTGACCTGGGTCGCCAACCACTCCGCCAACCTCGCCCCCTTCGAGACCGGGACGCTCGTCGACGACCAGGGCAACCAGGTCGCGACCGCGCCGCAGACCGATCTGTCGGGCAGCTGCGTGAACAACGGATCGAACCCGTGCCCCGACATGACGGTCACGACCTACGACAACCAAGGCCAGCAGACCGCCCAGGCGTCGGCCGGGAACGGCGACGGCGGGGGTTCGACGCCGACCACGACGACCTCGGTCAACAACCCCGACGGCTCGCTCGGCGGCAACCAGTCCGAGGTGGGGGGTGGCGGAACCGGCGTCCAGGAGACCGCCCAGCAGACTGACAACGCGAACGCGGCCACGACGAACACGGTGGACGAGCACTGGAACGGGAGCCTGTGGATCACCGACTCGAGCAGCTCCACCGCGTACGCGCCGGACGGCTCGCAGTGCTGGACGTCGCCCACGACTGTGACGTTGCCCACGTGCACCTCGCCGCCGACGAGCACGGCCACCGTCGAGTACAAGGACCTCAACGGCAACGTCGTGGCCCAGGTCGGGCCGGGCGGGTCGGGCGTCGTCGAGCCCGGCGGGTCGTGCGACCCGACGGCCGCGCTCGGCACGTACTCGATCAACACGACCAAGCTCTGCGCGTTCACGACGTACAGCGTCTACAACGAGGCGAACCAGCTGATCGAGACGATCCAGCCGTCGGCCTCGTCATCCAATTCCGGCTTCGTCCCAGCCGGCGCGACCAGCACCTTCGGCGACGACGCGAGCGGGAACCAGACGACGCTCGTCAACCCGGCCGGGAACACGGTGACCTCGACCTTCGACGGCGCGAGCCGACTCGTCGGCGTCACGTACTCTGACGTCGGGTCGACGAACTGCTCGGTCGGTGGGGCGAGCTTCGACACCTGCTACGGCTACAACGTGGACGGCACGCGCTCCCAGATGATCGACTCGACCGGGACGACGACCTACAGCTACGACAACGCCGGGAGGCTCTCGAGCGTCACGGACTCGAACGGCAACACCGTGACCTACGGGTACAACGCCTTCGGCCAGCAGAGCTGCATCAGCTACCCGGGCTTCGCGAACACCTGCTCGTCGGCGGGGGCGGGCACGACCAGCCCGCCGGCCGGCGACGTGACGGACCTCTACGACGCGCAGCAGCGGCTCTCGAGTGTCGTCGACTGGAACGGGGTCGCCTTCACCTACGCTTACGACTGCACCGGCGACGTGGCGTGGCTCGCCGAGACGCCGTCGAGCCAGATCCCCACCGTCGCGCAGTGCCAGGGGTCGGGGGGAACCGTGGCGGCGACGCCGGCACCGAGCGCCGGTGGGACGACGTACGTGGTCACGAGCTACGGATACTCACCGGGAAGCTCGGGGAACCTGCTCAGCTACCAGACGACCGCCGCGGTGACTAGCTCGGGATCGAGCGACCTGCTGGACTTCGGCCGGGCTTCGAACGCGATGACATACGATCCGAACAACAACCTGACGTCCGTCACGCCGTACGTCTCAGGCACAGCCCAGAACGCCGATAACTTTGGTTATGACAACCTGCAGCGGGTGACCTCGGGGCCCGAGACCTCGGGATCCAAGACCGCCTACTCGTACATCAACTCTGGCAGCAGCCAGCCGTACCAGTCGCACAACACCGTGGATCAGATGGGCATCGACGCGATGCCCCAGCCCGGATCGGCTGCGCAGCTCGGCTCCGAGTACCAGGGCAACGGGGAGCTCTGCTGGGTGGCGCAGGTGACCTCGACCACGGGCACGTGCTCCAACCCCGGTGGCTCGTCGACGAACTACGAGACCGTCAGCTACAACTCGTCCGGCGACCTGACCGGGACCGCAGCCAACGGGTACGGCGCGACCTCGGCGCTGACGTGGAACGTCGACACGAACGAGCCGACGTGCATCAACCCGAGCAGCGGATCGAGCTGTACCGGGCCGAGCTCATCGCAGCCCCAGGCTGCGGCTTACAGGTACAACGCGGACGGTCTGCGGATGATGACCCAGACCTGGAACAACTCCATCAGCTCAGTCGTCACGACTCAGTTCACATGGGCAGGGTCGGCGCTCATCTCGAACGGGGCTTTCGATTATCTCTACGGCAGCAATCGGAACATGCCAATTGCTCAGATTGACAATGCAAATGGCGTAACGGGCGCCCTACTACCCGGACCGAGTCCCAGCGCCAGAGGTATCGTCGAGGTCAGTACAATGGCGGCGAATCCATTTGTGCTTGATAACTACACCGACTTCGACGCATACGGGAACCCACTTACGTCGAGCGGCGGGGTTGTCAACCCGGGTGGTCTAACAAGTGAGGGGAAAACTGGCGACGCCGATTCTGCTTCTGCATTTGGTTTCGGGGGTGGATACCAAGACGGAAGTGGCCTCATATATCTGGTTCATCGATACTACGATCCAACTTTGGGACAGTTCATCAGTCTCGACCCTGCCGTAAATGCTACAAGCACGGCCTTTGCATATGGGCTCGACAATCCGATCGCTAACACAGACCCTTCAGGGCTACATCCGAAGACCTGCTTCAACAAGTACCTGACGTCCGAAGCACATAGACTCGGAAACGGTATGTACTGCTGGTCAGTGCGAGGATCATCCCAAGTCGAAGGTTCGATCATTTCTGATTCCCAGAATCTGTGCAACTACTATGGGAATAACGTTCTCGATCAGAACCTGTATCTCGCATGCCTGGGGGGCGCTTCGGGCGCCGACAGTGTCTATCTGGGCTATGTGGTTGGCTTCTCGGGTCCGGGCGGGGGACAATTCTATCCATTCATCCATCAAACGAGTGATGTAGCGGGCTCGTTGGCGTCTTCGCGGGGTCAGATTGTTGGAGTCGGCAGTAGTGGCGACATATTGAATCTCGCGGTGGGTTACGCGTGGCACCTAGTGAACGACAGTGCCGGCAACCTCAATGTAAACAATGAAGCAGAGAGCTGTCCGGCGCATTTCGCGGCGAGACCCTCTTACTTATCTGCCTGGGTCGGGTGCTGGATGGGCGGTGCTCGGCAGTATGGAACGGTCAGGCTAGCTGGGAGAATCGGCGGCGCTACCAAGACGTATGCCGAAGGACCATACACGTTGAAGGTCATCGCAGCACTGCAGGTGGCCCCATCAAGTAGCGCCGGAGCAAACCAGAAGGGCGTCAGCATGGGATGGGAGGTTGCGAAGCACATATCGGAGGCAGACGACTTCGCCACTATGGGCGAAGCAGGAGTTCTGGCTTGGGCTGCGTGATGCGACCACCAAAGCCAGCCGTCCCAGGGAAGATGAGGTCCAGCAGAGCGGTTGTCTCGGTAATTGTCTCACTTCTAATCCCCATAATTTCGGGATGCAATAGTGCGCCAATGACAATAACGGCCGTTCGTGGGGAGAGTTGGCCGTCAATCGAGCTCTTTCAGATCTCGTGCCCTGCGGTTGGCGGGTGTGTCGCCGTTGGTAACGACCGCGCGGGTGCGAACATCGTCGTTGAGCAGAGGGGCCGCCACTGGGGGAGTCCGGTCGCGTTTGGACCGAAGCCGGCAGATAACCAGATTCAAGCGGTGTCTTGCTCGCAACCGGGCGCGTGCATTGCCAGCAGTAGTACAGAACCCCTGCTTCTCATCTCGCAGAGCAGCGGTCGGTGGGGGAACGCCCACAGGGTGTCGATCCCTGGATCCGCGTTCGCAAGTGCGAGCGCGTCGGAGTGTTCGCCTAACGGCCCATGCTGGTCCATCGTCCAAGCCGACGGATCGTACGCCCTTGGTGAGAACGAAGGCCACTGGTTGCACCCTTTCCGACTCGGTGAGCGTATGCTCAACGGAGACCGACAAGTTCTACCGATCGTTGTAACAGCAATCTCGTGTTGGACTGCGTCTTCGTGCACGGTGGCGGGAGAATGGCCATCGGCGCGGCCGGTCCCTTTTGTACAGACTGAATCCGCGGGCAGGTGGCGGCACGCGACATTGGTGCCAGGAACAGGGTCAATTGGGGGGTTCTCTCCTAATGCACTGACGTGCACGGCAAGAGGCACATGCCTATTGGGTGGCTACGCGGGCAATCCGAGGGCGACCACCGTCGGAGCTGTCGAACAGGAAGTATCCGGAAGATGGCGCGTGCCGACAATTGGTATCGGTGCAACGGCGACTCCGAGAAGGTCCTATGTGTACAAAGTCAGTTGTCATTCGCTCAACCTCTGCGTTGCGGCAGGCATTTCCTTTCCGAAGGACGCCGAGTCCATATTTTCGCAAGCGGAGGTCGGGGGACATTGGCTCGAGCCCTTACTAATTGAGACAGGCGCGAAGCTGTCTCACCCGTTTTATCCCCTCATCGCCACAAGCTGTCCAACCGTCTCAAGGTGCGATGTGGTGGGCGATATCACGACGACCGATCATCGACAGCGCTCATTTGAGGCGAGTTACACAGCATCCGGATGGCGCTACAAGATCATCAACCTTGGCAATTCACGAGACCAAACAGAGGTAAGTGGTATGTCCTGCGTGAAGGGGAGATGTTGGGTCGCAGTGGACGTATTCACCGAGAGCGGTGTGCCAATCAAGGGCGCGGTGTTTCCGCTCACGTGACTTCATCCACCCCCCCTGCAACTGCGACCACTCGTTGTGACGACCTGAGACGTTGTCCCTGCCCTGACGGGGTCGGCAGTCCCATCTGAAGCGAGCCCTCCAAGCGAGGCTGTGGGTGTTCCACCACAACACAGCTCGCAAGGAGGGCTCACGTGCACGCTAGAACCCAGCACCCCAACGCCTCGCTCACCCCGAAGGCCCGGCTCCGGATGGTGAAGGTCCTGTTGGAGGAGCATTGGACCGTCGAGTCGACCGCGGAGCGGTTCCAGATCGACGCGAAGACCGTGCGCAAGTGGCGTGACCGCTACCAGCAGGAGGGCCACCTCGGCCTCTACGACCGCACCTCGAAGCCGAGGTCCTGTCCGTGGGCGACGCCACGGAGCAGAGGGCCGAGGTCCTCGTGCTGCGACGCGCGCGACGCTGGGGAGCCGCCCACATCGCCTACGAGACCGGGCTGGCCGCCTCCACGGTCCAGCGGATCCTCGTGGCGCACGGCATGGGCCGCCTCGACCGAGAGGACCGGGCGACCGAGCCGGTGGTCCGCTACGAGCGCGACCGGCCGGGCGAACTCGTCCACGTGGACGTGAAGAAGCTGGCCGCGATCCCCGACGGCGGGGGCTGGTACAACGTAGAGAAAGTATGACAATCCGGCCGCCCTGCCCCTCCCCGCAACCTTGATCCGCGGCGGGCGCGAAGCGCCCGCAGCCGAGATCAGCCGTGGTGCGAAAGAACGCTGCTGCCGCTCCTGCTGCTTGTGCGCGATAACTTCGGCGCCCCACCGACAGAGTTGTCGTTTCTGGGCCGTTTTCTGGCACTTCGGATCTAAGGGGGCGAGGATCCACTCGACGAGGTGGCCGCGTTGACAGCCTCGCCGGATGGCTGCACTCAGAGATCTCCCGTCTGACCTCGAGACCGATCCCGTCAAGGTCTGTGAGCTGCTCGTCGGGTTGCCCGACGTGCGCGTCCTCGGGGCCAAGCGTCACGAACGCCACGTCGAGCTGCACGTCGAGACGACCGCTGACGTGGCCGGATGCCCGGAGTGCGGCGTCATCGCGAGCGGCAAGGGATGGCGGGTCGTGTGGTTCAGCGACCTCACGTGCTTCGGGACGCCCGTGCAGCTCGCGTGGCACAAGCGCAGGTGGCGATGCGTGGAGCCGAGCTGCGAGCTGGGCTCCTGGACCGAGGTCGACGACCGCATCGCGGGCTCGAGGTTGCGCCTGACGGACCGGGCCGCACGCTGGGCCACCCAGCAGGTCGGCGAGCTCGGCCGGACGGTGACGGAAGTCGCCGCCACCCTCGGGTGCGACTGGCACACGGTGAACGACGCGGTCATCGCCTTCGGGGAGCGGCTGATCGACGACCCGGGCCGCATCGGGGAGGTCGCCTCGCTCGGCCTGGACGAGCACCTCTTCGTGCGCGAGGAGCACGGGCGCCGCCGACGCCACTTCGTGACGACGATCTGTGACGTCGAAGGTGGACAGCTGCTGGACGTCGTCCCCGGACGCGACCGCGCAGCGCCGCTCGCGTGGCTGCGCAGCCGGGGAGACGAGTGGCTCTCGAAGGTGTCGACCGGGACCTTGGACCTGTCGGCGACGTATCGAAGCGTCTTCGAGGCCGCCACCCCGGACGCCACGCTGGTCGCCGACCCCTTCCACGTCGTCCGAGTGCGCCACGAGGCGCCGTGTCCACCGGGGCGGGTGAGAGACCCGCCACTTCGGGCTGTCGCAGCAGTCCGGTGAAGCTGAGGGCAGCCTGACCTCGGAGGTGCGAGGAAGGGCGGGAAGCAGCCCTGACAACGACGGGACGGTCCAGCACCACCAGATGGGCCGGGTCCGGCAAGCGAGATCGAGAGGCGCAACGAAAGTGAACCAGTGTGTGAACCCGCTCAAGAGTGGAACCGGCTCCAACCTGGTGGATGCGGGCCGGGCAGCGGTGCGCGCCAACCATCACGGACGTGGCTGGCGACTCCGAAGCCGACTACTGACGTCGGTGGGGAGGCCGTCGAGGAATGCCTGCGGCGTACTCGACGGCGAGGCCGCAGCGGCTGAGCTGGGCGCCGATCCGATCAACCGGGACACGGTGAACGTGGGAACCGCTCCGGGTCGCCCGACCCCCCGTGCAGCCAGCGCGGGGACGGGCAGGCGCACCGTCAGCCGACGGCCCCGGCTCGGGACGGAGGGTCCGTAGTAGTCCGAGGACGGGAGAGCCGTCTGCATGGCGAAGGGACCCAGCGAGTCTGCAATCTCGGGACTGGAACGCCAGGAGGTCGCCGGTGAACACCGGTGCACCATTGCCGACGCTCGAACAGGCCGAGGCGAGGGTACTGAGGATCCAGACCAAGTTGCACCAATGGGCGACCGACGACCCCGCTCGCCGGTTCGACGACCTGTTCAACCTCGTCTGTGACCCGGCCTTCCTCCTGGTCGGTTGGGCTCGCGTGCGGGGCAATCGAGGAGCACGAACGGCCGGGGTCGATGGCATCAAGCCTCGCCAGATCGTCCCGGAGGAAAGCTCGTTCCTCGCGTCGCTGAGGGAAGATCTCAGACGATCGAGGTTCGAGCCGCTTCCAGTGCGCGAGCGCAGGATCCCGAAGGCGAACGGCAAGCTCCGGACGCTCGGGATCCCAACCGCGCGAGACCGGGCCGTGCAGGCCAGCATGAAGCTGGTCCTCGAGCCGATCTTCGAGGCGGACTTCAAGCCCTGTTCCTACGGCTTCCGTCCTCGTCGCCGGGCGCACGACGCCATCGCCGAGATCCACATGTTCGCCACTCAGGGCTACACCTGGGTGCTCGAGGGTGACATCACGGCGTGCTTCGACGAGATCGACCACACGGCCCTCATGGGCCGTGTGCGTCATCGGATCGGGGACAAGCGCGTACTGCGCCTCGTGAAGGCGTTCCTCAAGGCCGGTGTCCTGTCGGAGGACCAGGTGACGAGGGACACCAAGAGCGGCACCCCCCAAGGTGGCACCCTCTCGCCGCTGCTCGCCAACGTCGCGCTGTCGGCACTCGACGAGCACTTCGTCGATGCATGGGAGCGCGACATGGCCACTCGACCCAGAAGGGAGTCCCGCCGCCGCCGCGGAGAGTCGACGTATCGCCTCGTGCGCTATGCCGACGACTTCGTGGTCATGGTGTCGGGAACCCGGGCGCACGCCGAAGGTCTGCGCCACGACGTCGAGGCAGTCCTCTCGTCGCTGGGGCTGCGCCTCAACGACGACAAGACGAGGGTGTGCCACATCGACGAGGGGTTCGACTTCCTCGGCTTTCGCATCCAGCGTCAGCGCAAGAGGGGATCGGACAAGGCGTTCGTCTACACGTGGCCGTCGAGGAGGTCACTCTCCTCGGTCATGGCCAAGGTGAGGGCGATCACGACACAGGGAACGAACAATCCGCTCTCCGACCTCCTTCGCCAACTGAACGGCGTGTTGCGAGGTTGGACGAACTACTTCCGGCACGGCGTGTCCAAGGACACCTTCGCCTACCTGCACCAGTTCACCTGGCTGCGGGTCGTGCGATGGCTGTCTCGAAAGCACCGTCGTGCCAACAAGGGGTGGCTGCGACGGCGCTACCTGACCAACAGGTGGTGGCCCGAGCACGACGGCGTGGCACTGTTCGACTGTCGGGCGGTGCCGGTGACCCGCTACCGCTACCGCGGAGCGGTGATCCCGACGCCGTGGGCGGAGACGAGGGGGGCCGCGTAGTCCGGAGGCATGGGCTCGTGGAGAGCCGGATGCGGTGGAAGTCGCACGTCCGGTTCGGGGGACGGGCCGAGGAAACGGGCCTGTCGGAAGGCAGGCACCGCGCCTCGGTCCGATCCCACCACGCGAACAGCAAGCTCGAGGAGTGCCGGCGCCGCATCCAGCAGGAGACCCTGGGACATCGTGGCCGCAAGCGCGACGCGCTCTATCGGGCACGGAGGCTCCTCACGATGGCAGAGGAGCGCCTGGACGAGGACGGACGAGCAAAGATGCTCGAGCTGCTCGCGACCGGCGACCTGCGCGGGGACGTGACGGCGGCCTGGCACGCCAAGGAGGCCGTCCGCGAGCTCTATTCCCACGCCGACGAGGAGACCGCCGGCGCCTGGATCGACGACCTGATCGTCTCGATGGCGGCGTCACCGACCATGGAGGTGCGCTCGCTCGGCCGGACGCTCGAGCGCTGGCGCATCGAGATCATCGCCTGGCACCGCACCCACGTGTCGAACGGGCCGACCGAGGCGATGAACAACCTCGCCAAGCGCATCAAGCGCGTCGCGTTCGGGTTCCGAAGCTTCCGGAACTACCGGGTCCGGACGCTCCTCTATGCAGGCCGCCCGCGCTGGGCGCTCCTAACGACCCTGCCCCCGCTGCGCTGAGCCGACCGCAGGGAGCGACTCCTCCCAGGGCTCCTGGCCGCACGCCTTCGAGCATCGCCAGCGGCGGACGTGCCACTCGAAGACCACGCGGCGCCCGAAGTGCTCCTCGGGGTCGACGTGGTCGCGCACGACACGACCGTCCTCGTCGGCGCCGGCGCCACAGGCCGGACACGTCGCTTCTTCGACACGCGTCTCGACCAACGCCCTAAAGCCCCCGGTCTCGTTCTTCGCGCCGATCACGTGGACACCGCGAACGCCGAGCAACACCTCCATCATCTCGGTGTCGTCCTGCTTCGCCACACGGCCAGTCTCGCCGAGCAGATCATCGCGGGCGTCAACCGTGTCAGGTCGAGTGTTCAAGCCCCTTGAGATCCGAAGAGCCCGTTTTCTGCCTGTCACCACCTGGGAGCGGATGTTCCGCGACCAGAGGAGGTGGCGTGGTGGGCGATCAGCGTGGCGAACCCAGCGTCGACCCCGATTCTGAGCCGGCCTGGCGGACGACGGTGCGTATCGCGCAGCGTGTTGAGGACCGTTGTGCACATGCCGTCGGACGCCGGTTGGTGGACGGATTGAGCATTCACGAACGCAAGCTCAAGTCGGGGCTCGTTGCCTACGACGTCCAGCTCCGGAAGCCCAACGGAGTTCAGTACAAGCGGTCCTTTCGATCCCGCAAGGACGCCGAGGTCTTCGAAGCCCAGGAGCGACTCTCGCGGCTGCAGGGGACCTGGAGCGATCCAGCGGGCGGCAACCTGAGGCTCGAGACCTACGCCACGGAGTGGCTGGCGCTGCGACCGGATCTGCGGCCGAGGACGCACGAGCTGTACGAAGGGCTGCTTCGGATCCATATCCTGCCAGCGCTCGGCTCATCCCGGCTTCGCCAACTCACTCCGGGCACCGTTCGCCGCTGGCACGCCGGGCTTCGATCGTCGGAGACGATCGGACCCTCCACCGCCGCCAAGGCATACCGGCTTCTGCACGCGATCCTCGAGACCGCCGTCGAGGACGAGCTCGTCCGGCGGAACCCGTGCCTGGTTCGCCGCGCCGGTGCGGAACGGCCGGCCGAGCGGCCGATAGCGTCCGTCGCAGAACTCGCCGCCCTCGCCGAGGCGGTGCCGCCCCGCTACCGCGCGCTCGTGCTGCTGGCTTCGTGGACCGGGCTCCGCTACGGGGAGCTCGCCGGGCTGCAGCGTGCCGACCTGGACGTGCCGAACGGCATCGTCCGCGTCGAACGCCAACTCACCGAGCTCCACGGCGGGACTATGGTCCTGGGCCCGCCGAAGACCGAGGCGTCGCGTCGGACGGTGGCGATCCCGCCCCATATCCTGGGCGCTCTCGACGAGCACCTGTCTCGCTTCGTCGAGCGCGATCCCCGAAGCCCGGTCTTCACGGCCCCAGAGGGTGCGCCGCTTCGGAGGAGCAACTTCAACCGCCGCGTCTGGCAGCCCGCGTGCCGGAAGGTCGGCTTCACCGACTTCCGCTTCCACGACCTGCGCCACACCCACAACACCCTCGCGGCGATGACGGGGGCCAGCACCCGAGAGCTCATGGCGCGGATGGGGCACTCAAGCCCTCGGGCGGCGCTCATCTACCAGCACGCGACCAGCTTCCGGGACCGGACGCTTGCCGATGCTCTGGCCGACATGGGCGGGCCGCGCGAACCGAGGACCGGCGAGCGCGTTGCGCCGCCGGCATATGGGGTCGGGGAGTGACCATGTTTCACCGTCGGTTCCATTTCGACCTCGGCTACGGCTCGGCCGTCCGGCCCGGGGCTGGCGCGAATCGAGGAAGCCCTGATCAGAGGGGGCGGCTCGTCGGTGGAGACGATGGGACTCGAACCCACGACCCCCTGCTTGCAAAGCAGGTGCTCTAGCCAGCTGAGCTACGTCCCCGCGGCGTCAACGCTAACGCCCGGCGGCCGCGGCGGGAGCAGGAGGCACGCATCTCGACGATGGCGCTGCCCCTACGCCATGCGTGAGGTCGATCAGGGGACCAGGAGGACCCGTCCGAAAGCCAGCCTCGCCTCGATGTAGGCATGCGCAGCTGCAGCGTCGGCGAGCGGGTAGGACCGATCGACGACCACACGAAGCCGACCGGCTGCGACGTCATCGAGATGGCGCGCGATCATCGCGTGAGCACGCGGCGAGAGCAGCAGCTCCGCACCGAGGAAGTATCCGGTGAAGGATTGATTCCCAGGACGCATGTTCGAGACATCCAGCGACTGCGCCCTCGTTCGCCCAGCATCGCCGACGCTGACGCAACGGCCGCGGTAGGCGAGCACGTCGACGCTCCCCTGCAGGGTGGAGGCTCCCACAGAGTCGACCACGAGGTCGATGCCACGCCCGCCCGTTCGCGCTCGACACTCGGCCACGAAGTCGGAGGAGGTGTACTCGATTCCCTCGTCCATGCCGAGCTCGGCAAGCCGCGAGAGCTTCGCCTCCGACGACGCCGTGGCGAAGACGCGGGCTCCGGCACGCTTCGCAAGCTGGATCGCTGCGACCCCCACGCCGCTGGCGCCCGCGTGGATGAGCACCGTCTCCCCCTCAACCAG
>Ga0306920_100012310_pt1 | contig 11602 bp, 11 predicted proteins | sample flu12Cox44000170_FD_204666 | JGI IMG/M metagenome (GOLD analysis project Ga0306920, IMG submission 204666) | Lab enrichment of tropical soil microbial communities from Luquillo Experimental Forest, Puerto Rico - flux4day.12C.oxic.44.000.170 (v2)... | ecosystem: Environmental > Terrestrial >...
GAGCTCTTTTTTGCGGTGCCCATGCTGTCCTCCTGGATTGTTGGGGCACCAAAGCATACACCTTTGAAGGGGACGGCACGAAGCAATCGTCATAGGTGTAACGGCTGCGCTTCCCTTCGCTACGTCCCGGAAGTAATCGTGACGTCTCGGAGGGCCTTCCTCGTCAATACATCTCTGTTCCTTGCAGTGCCTATTGATCTCAGCGGAAAAGGTCACGCTCAGTGTCCGCCAGGTCCTACCATGCTCCTGATGTTCTTCTCCTTCCGCGCAGTTCACCCCGTCGAAGCTGAAGAGATATGGCACGAAATAATTCCAGAAGGCTTATCTGGCGGTAAGTGCTCGAGCAAACGCAGCAGTTCAAATGTCCATTTTCGCAATAGAGAGACAATGCGGAGAAGCGGGCAACTTCAATTCGGCAGGAATCCATCAGGAGGTCAAAAAGGTGCTAACGGAAACCTTGAACACCCGGGAACCGTTGTTCGTGCACGCCTATAACGGTTCCCGCCGTGTGCAATGAGGGAACGCTCAGCTATCAATCTGCCCCTTAGTGCCGCTAGACAATCGCGCCCGATTTCTGCCTATGGTTTTAATTGGAACGGGGTTAGAGGTGATTACTAGCCAATCGCTCAACTCGCAAAAGCTTTTGCCAGGTGGCCTTCGCTGGATGGCGAGATGCGGCAGGATTTTCTACATGCCCTAATTGCTGCCATGCTCAAAGAACTCTCTCGGCGCTTGCTGTTGCCCTTGCACGCCTTCCGAAACGGTGAGTGTATTTCCATGCGCTGCACCATTTTGGCTGCAAGCACTCTCCCAGGCCGACCGCCAATCTGTTCCACACCGACCGCGACACTGGAATTCCTTGGATGGCCCTCCCATGGGCCCGCCGCACTCGGGGCAAACCCAATTCAGAATCGCTGATAAGAGTGCGTCCTGGTAGGCGGTACCGCTTCTGCTTGAATGCATTTGCTCCTCGCGACTACTGCAACCGTTCAAAGGGAGGGGCTGGAATTTGGGTTGCCGTATTCGCATGCACGGGTCGTGCAGTGAAGAGCGCGGAACCTATCTGCGCCTGGGCCCCTACGTGACCTTCCTTTGACACGCTCCATAGGCCGTTTCGATTTGCAATCGTCCATAACCGAGCGACGGCTTCGACGCATGGCTGGCAAAGCCGCTGCCCCGCCATCCGATCAGCCGAACTGCACAACTCGCACTTCATAACAACACTCCTGGACCAGCCGTAAGCTCATTGCCACGGCCCTGCTTGAGATTAAGCAGTTCGCATGCCAATGCGATTTTTCGGGCAGGAGAAGGCACGGAGTCATGCCAACCTCTGGCAAAGCCCAGAATTTGTGGGATATTACGGAAACTGCGGTTGAGGTTCGGGAGCGGCGAACGGTTTCGATGAGCCCGCGTGGATACCACTGAGGCGGTGGTTGTTTGACACCTGTCAACAGATTGACACATCAACAGCTAATCGTTGCCACCTGTGGGTAGATGGTGTGCCTAAGAACTTGTTACTCGGCGCAAACGAATTGCGCTGGCTGGGCGGGAAAACGCGATCCGACGGCCAGAAATGTCGATCGCCTCATCACCGGCAACCAATGAGACGCCTGGCGAGAGTGGTAGGAAGCGCCGTAACAAACACCGTTACCATGACGGGGAGGTACGGTGCGGCGTGAGCGGCCCCAGTCGAACCAACTTCAGCTCGCGACGTTAGAAAACCCCGGTGTAGTCGGGCTCATGTAGATCAAAGATCTTAGTGCCACATCTTCCAAGGTTTTCGGCTGATCAGCCCTTATTGTGAAACGTTCATCAGGCGCACCTTTCCGCCCAACATCGGCAATTCAGCTGAATTAACCCAGCCTGGCTCGGAGCGTGAGCGGAAGCGGAGAAAGGCGTGACCGAAGTCTTTCAGCTTGGATGAAGTCCTAACAGCTCGTCGGAGAACGCCGGTGACGAGCAGTCATCCTGGCTAGTTCGACTTTATCGGGCACCGGCACGGTCAGCGAAGTAGTAACTCGCAATAATACTCTTGACAACCACATACCATGTATTGCATAGTATCTTGCGTGAACGCACCAAGTACCCAGAACGACAGCGCCGAGAAGTGGGAAGTGCAGCTTCGCAAAGGATGCCTGGAGCTGGCAGTGCTGGCCGCTCTGTGGAGCGGAAGCCTATACGGCCTGGAAATACTCAGGAGGCTGGAAAGCGACTCTGACCTGGTTGTATCGGAAGGGACGGTTTATCCACTCCTCAGCCGCCTCAAGACGCTTGGGCTTCTGCGCAGCGAGTGGGTGGAGTCCGATGCGGGGCATCCGCGCAAGTACTACGTGCTGACGCCAGCTGGCAAGAAACGCACCGCGGAGATGGCGGCAGTCTGGGAGCGATTCTCGTCGAGCATGAGCAAGTTGCTCGCTCCGGTGAGCAAGGGTAGATAAATGAACATAGCCAATGATGCGCAGCAGAAGATCGAAGCTTACCTGACCCGGTTACGCCGGAACTTGCGGGGACTTCGTGCCGCAGAGGTGGACGAGATCATCGTGGAGCTACGCAGCCATATCCTCGACAAGGCCTCGGCGGAAGGAGAGCCTAACGCGGCCTCCGTGGATGCGGCACTCCGTCGTTTGGGCAGCGCGGAAGAGCTGGCGGCCGCCTACATTACCGAGAGTATCCTGGCGCAGGCGGAAGTCAGCCGCTCACCATGGCGCATTCTCGGCAGCCTGTTTCGCTGGGCAACGCTCAGCGTGTCCGGCTTCGCCGTGCTGGTGGCGTGTATCGTGGGGTACTCCCTCGGTGCCGCACTCTTCCTCTGCGCGATTTTGAAGCCCTTGCACCCGCAGACTGCCGGTTTGTGGGTGATCCCCAGCAACACCGGCGATTGGGGACTTTCGCTGCGCATGGGATTCGCCAGTGCTCCAGCCAACGGGCACGAGTTGCTCGGCTGGTGGATGATTCCGGCCGGCCTCATCCTGGGTACCGGCCTGGTGTTGTTGACCACGCGATTTGTGCTTTGGTGTGCCCGTAAGTATCGCCAGTCGCGCGCATTGCCTTGATCACATCTGAACTGCGAACGAAATCGGGAGGATGGTGCCATGTCGAACTTCAAACCAGAACCGGTCTTAGAGACCGTGGTCGAGGCAGGCGTGCCGCTGCAGGCACGCGTGCGCAGCTGGCGAGAAAGCAAGTGGCTGGCGGTTTTCGAGCTAGTTCTTGCAGCGTTGATTTTCGTCGCTGATGCCCGCCACCTCGTCCCGCTGAGCAAGACGCCAGTCCTGCTGATCCTCGGGTGGATCTCCCTGTGGCTTAGAAGGGTAGGCTGGCGTGGTGTTGGCCTCAAGCTTTATCGCAGCTGGAGAATTACCCTCGCGCTCGGCCTCCCGGCGGGGCTCATCATGGAAGCCTTCGAGCTCTTGGTCAGCCAGCCCATCCTGGTGCGCTGGCTCGGAAAGCAACCCGACCTGCACACTTTTCGCGCCCTGCATGGGAATCCGAAGCTGCTGCTTATCGGCCTGGCCCTGGTTTGGACACTTGCTGCCTTTGGCGAGGAGATGGTTTACCGGGGCTATCTGATGAATCGCGTGGCCGACCTCTTCAATCGCACACGCGCTGCCTGGGTCATCAGCTTGATAGCAGTGCACGTCGCGTTCGGACTGGCACACGCATACCAGGGCATAACCGGAATCATCGATGAAGGCTTGATGGGGGTTTTGCTGGGCTTCATGTATCTGGCCACGGGCCGTAACCTGGTTGTGCCCATTGTTGCCCATGGAATTGCCGATACAACTGATCTTGTGCTGATATTCCTGGGACACTATCCCGGAATGTAGCCGCAACTTGGTTTCCGTCAAGTGAGTTCACATGGGCCTGCGGCCCGAGGAGCGAATTCCAATTCGCTGAGCGGCGACGCGGATTTGCCGCACCTCGGTTGAAGCCACTGCCGTCGAGATTCCGGCGCGTGCTCCAACCAAGTCGCTGTGCGCGGACGGCAACAAGCTCACCCGACGTGCAATAATTCACCGTCTTGTTTGTGATGAAGATCCACGATTACTCCTCGCAGACACGGCGCTTAAGATTTCCGGGATAGGTGCAAGACCGGGGGCAGGGACCGCCCGTCTGTACAAGGGAGGTGTGTGGGATGAGGCTCACCACGGTGGTTTGGAATTTTGGCGCTTGTCTGCTCATTCCGTGTTTCCTTTCGGCTCAGACAGGCTCGACGCCCGCCACTGGGCCGGCGGAGGACGACGTAAGGCAGGAAATTCGCCAGGTGGAGGCGATCCTTCCCAAACTCCCAGACCGCGGTGCGGGTTTATTTTTGCTTGCCCATGACTACGCCCACATTGGCGACTTTCAGAAAGCATTGTCGCTCTTGCGCGAATGCCTCTCGCTGGAGGAGGGTTTTGATCCCGAAGGCGATCCGGCCTTTGATCCTTTGAGATCCAACCCAGAGTTTCGAAGCTTAATTGAGCGGGTCCATCGTCGTTATCCAATAGTTCATCGAGCGCAAGTTGCTTTCACCATTGCCGAGAAAGACCTGATTCCAGAAGGGCTGGCCGCGGATCAAGGACACGGGTCGCTGTTCATGGGCAGCCTGAATCTCCGAAAAATTGTGAAGATCGCGAAGAGCGGTGATGTTTCTGACTTCGTTAAGGCAGGACAATACAATTTGCGTCCCATCTGCGGATTAAAGGTGGATGCAAGCGACAACAGTCTCTGGGCGAACACTTGTCCTGATGATGGAACAGGAGCCGAACTGGTACATTTCGATTCGGCGGGCAAACTCGTGGAGCATTTTCCTCCTCCGTCCTCTGGCCAGCACCTTTTCAATGATCTTGTGTTACGAGGCGTGCAAGAGATCTATCTCACCGACAGTCTGGCCAACAAAACCTACAGGTTCGACCGTAAGTCGCATAGCTTTGCCGAAGCCACACTCTGCCGCGCGGTGTACTATCCAAATGGAATCGCACTTTCCGATGATGGCAACGTGCTCTATGTTGCTGATGCTTTTGGTATTGTGCAACTGGACCTTCGCAATAACAGCAGCCACGAACTCGTTCCTGGGCCGGCGAACACGGTTTCCGGTGCAGATGGGTTGTACTGGTACCGGAACAGCTTAATCGCGATTCAGAATAGTCTAGGATCGTCCCGTGTGGCGCAGTTTCATCTCTCGCCCGATGGTATTAAAGTAACAACTACGACTGTTGTTGAGTATAGGTCGGCCCTGGTGACACTGCCGACGACGGGAGCAATCTTGGGCTCAAAATTCTATTTCATGTCAAACACACAGGTCGACAACTTCAAGGCGGAAAGAATCGTAGACCCTTCCAAACTAGAACCGATCCAGATTTCCGTCGTGGAAATTGAGAATTGACCATACACCTGCACGTGCAATTTTTAGGACACGTCGTTGGCTCTCGATTTTCCAGACCACGGATGAGCTCTACGCTCCTGTTCTCTTGCTTTCGCCTTGTAATTTCCCCGAGCCTGTGGACGCTGACATAATCCGATTCCTTGGCCGCAGCGAGCAAGCGGGTATCACATTGATTGGTTATCCGCGCTATGTGCGCGAATGGATCCGATGCGAGCGCCCCGAAGTATAAGTTCAGAACGGGCGTCGGAACGGCACGAATTCCGGTCGCCAGGCCGACTTCCCGGTACCGATGTGGGAGAGGGACGGTCGTGCGCGCACCAGGATCCTACAATTTCCATTCCAACCAGTTGAGGACATCGGAGGCGCATTGAGCAAGGAGAAGCTAGTAGCGGTGGTTACAGGGGCAGCGCAAGGGATCGGCCGGAGAGTAGCCGAGGTCCTCGCGGAGCGAGGATATCGGCTAGCGCTCAATGACTTGCGGATGCCTGAAGAGACCATCCGCTCGATTCAATCCCGATGGGGAGAGGCCGTCGGTTACGCCGGGAATGTCGCCGAGGAATCGGCTGTCGAGGATTTTGCTCGGAGTGTGCACCAGGCTTGGGGCCGAGCAGATGTCTTGGTGAACAACGCAGGAATCAGTTTTATCGCCCCTGCAGAGAGAATTTCGGGAAACGACTACCGGCGAGTGTTGGAGGTGAATCTTGTAGCGCCGTTCTTGATGGCCAAGGCCTTTGGCTCAAGGATGATTGCAGCCAAGCGTGGCAGCATCATTAATGTGGCGTCCGTGGCAGGACTCGTCGGTATCGCCGACAGGGCGGCCTACAACGCGTCGAAACACGGATTGATTGGTCTCACGCGAACGCTCGCTGCTGAATGGGGAGGCCGAGGTGTGCGGGTGAATGCCGTCTGCCCTGGGTGGGTAAAGACCGAGATGGATGTGGCCGACCAGGCCGGTGGCAGCTATACGGACGACGACATCATCGGCCGGGTACCGATGGGACGATTCGCCACGCCGGACGATATTTCATTTGCCATAGCATTTCTGGCGGACGAAAAACAGAGCGGTTTTATCAATGGGCACGCGCTCACCGTGGACGGTGGCTGGACTGCGGACGGGAGCTGGGAGTCGTTGCGACGCCGTCATCGTTAAGGTCGCCAGCTGATGGAAAAATGTCAGACACCGACCCTTTTCAGCAAGATCACCCTTTCGAGATTGGAGTCCGTAGGCTGAGTTCCCAAGTCTCGGCCGTGAGATCCTTTCCGAAGCTGTGATGCTGTTCCTCGTGCACGACCCGAAACCCCACCTGCTTATAAATGTGCCTGGCTGCGAGAAGAATACTCTGTGTCCAGAGCGTCATCTTTTGATACCCCGCCTGCCGCGCGTATCGGACGCATTCCTCAACCAGCCGTTTGCCAATTCCGAGCCCACGGGCTTCCGCTTCCACATGCAGCAGCCGCAGCCTGGCGACTTCGTTCGATGCCTTCCCGACAAAGACTCCGCCAACTCTTGATCCATCCTTTTCCGCAATCCAGCAACGCTCGCGCCTCGGGTCGTAATTCTTGATGAATTGCGCGACAATTTCCGCCGCCAGCGCCTCGTATGTTCCATCCCATCCATACTCGTCGGCATAAAGAATTGCTTGCCGATGGACAATCCAGCCCAGGTCGCCCGGTTGGTGCTGTCGCAGCAGATAGGGAACCTTCTCCCCCGCTTTATCGCCAAGCAGTCTACGAATGGTCTGCGCCGAGTGGACCAACTCCTTCCGCGCTGCGGGTGAGAGCTCTTCGAGCATGGCCTCCACATCGCGATTCGAGCGCTGGTCGAGCGGCGCAAAGGCTTTTCGCCCCTTCGCGGTCAGCGACAGAAACTTCTCTCTTTCGTCCGTTCTTGAGCGCTCTCGTGTCACCAGCTTGCGGCGTTCGAACTCGCGAACGATGCGGCTCATGTATCCGGCGTCCAGTCCAAGCTCCTTGCGGACATCGGTGGCGGTGGGCCGCTCGCGGTGCGCGAGCTCGTACAACACACGAGCCTCGGCAAGGGAGAAAGGCCTGCTCGCCGCCCCATCGATCACATGGATCTTGCGGGTATAAAACCGGTTGAACGCACGAATCGCGTCCACCTGTGGATCATCGCTGTGTTCGAGCATAGGCAGCCCCCTCAAGCATATTGACACTATCACATATATAGTTGATTTGGTCAACTATATATGCCTGGTCATTGCGACGCTCTCATCGTTGAAGGACGACCAGTCAGAAAAACACGCCCTTCATAACCGATGGGTGGTCTTGATTCCGTGTAATTTGATCGGTCGCTCTCTTATCCCCACTACAGAAACGATGGCTGGACGAACTGGCGCAAGAGCTGAGAAACCGAATCTGTCAACCACTTCCCGTGCGGCGAGTATCTATACCGAATCCGGACGGGAAACAGCGGGCGTTAGGAGTGGTTCCCGGCCAGGCTACCGTGTTCTGGCTGCAGATCCGCCTCAAAGATCGGTTCGAGAACTAGAACTGCTGCCGTTTTCCGCTACTCTGTCGTGGATCGCTGTTTTTGATGAATCCTCGCCAGAACTTGCGGCATCATTCTCGCCGAGTGTCCTCATGGCGCTCATCGTGGACGAATTACGTTAGCTTGCTGCTTCGTCCTTTGCGCGGTTCTCGCACGGTGTTCGCAGTACTCACCGTTCCTCTTCAACAAAGATCGACAATTCTTAGGAGGATTTTATGGTAACGACAACAGTCGCAGTAGCAACGATGAAGGTGGCAGAGGTCCCGCAACCGGGAGCAGCTTTCAGCGTGGTCCAACGCGAGATTCCCAAGCTGGGTGCAGGGCAGGTGCGCATCAAGGTGCAAGCCTGTGGCGTATGCCACAGTGACGTGCTCACGAAAGAAGGGTTGTGGCCGGGAATTCAGTATCCCCGGGTACCAGGACATGAAGTGGTGGGCACCATCGATGAAGTGGGTACGGGTGTCTCTGACTGGAAGAAGGGACAACGCGTCGGTGTCGGTTGGCACGGCGGCCAGGACAACACGTGTCCCGAGTGCCGGCGGGGCGATTTTGGCAATTGCCGGAATCTGAAAATTGCCGGCATCAGCTATGACGGAGGATACCAGCAATATATGGTGGCTCCCGTCGAGGCGCTGGTGGCGGTTCCTGATACTTTAAGTGATGCCGAAGCAGCACCACTGCTCTGCGCTGGAATTACTACCTTCAACGCACTGCGCCACAGCGGTGCGATGCCGGGCGACCTGGTCGCGGTGCAGGGTATCGGCGGCTTGGGTCACCTCGGAATTCAATTCGCTAACAAGTTTGGATATAGGGTGGCTGCCATCGGACGTGGGTCTGAGAACGCGACGCTCGCAAAGAAACTCGGAGCGAGTGTGTATATCGATAGCCAATCAACGAATGCAGCGCAGGAACTGCAGAAATTGGGCGGGGCAAAGGTCATCCTGGCGACAGCCCCTAACTCGAAAGCGATGTCCGAACTGATCGACGGTCTTGGTCCGAACGGCAGGCTCATGGTGATCGGTGCGACATTCGATCCGATTGAGGTCACGCCCATACAACTCATCAGCGGAAGTCGAACGATCGAAGGTTGGGCGTCGGGGACACCCGCTGATTCCGAAGACACACTGCGCTTCGCTGAACTGACGGGGGTGCGTCCCATGATCGAAACCTATCCGCTGGAAAGAGCGGCGGAGGCTTACGAGCGAATGATGAGCGGCAAGGCGCAGTTCCGCGTCGTGCTGACGATGTGAGATTCGCTAAGCCTTCCCGCCCTTGCTGGTGTCGAGGGGCTACCGGGTTGTCGTGCCGTATCTGCGCAAATATGGCACGGCGCGCTTCCTTTCCAAGGTGAAAGCGTTCATTGAAACCCGGCAACGCGGCACATTGCTTTAAGCAGTTTCGGCATCGCAAGGAACGCTGACGGCCAACAACGAGCAGACATGAGGAAAGGAGATCAAACGTGAACGCTCGGGTTGGTTGTTCCTAGGTGTTTAGTGTGTGTCGACATCGCGGTTCACCCAAGACTCCAACCGGAACCAGCAAAAGCAAATGGCTGGTTCCATCGTCAATTCCGCTTGCGCAGCACGGCAGAGCTAGCTTCCTGCTTGCGATACCAGTTGCAACGACAAGAGTTGTGATGTCGTTCTTATCGCTGATCAGGGCAAAGTCATGAAGATTACCAATCCGAAGTTTGCGATGCCTTACAGGAAGAAACACCTAGAGTGCACGGTCGTTCCAACCGAAAAAGAGAGGGAGGAATTGCTTCGTATTGTGGAATTGACGAAAGCGGGAGGGAAGATCCAAGGGGCAGTTGCGCCAGGCGACTGCCTCTCTCGTTCTCTTCGCAGAAGAGCGAAATACTCAGCGGAAGCGCGATCGTGCAGCAATCCGTTCTTCGCGAAGAGTATCGCATATCAGGCCTTAAGGACAAATGATTCTGCTAATTGACGCTTGCATTTTGGCAGGTCTAATTTCGACTTACGTGAGCGCATGGGGGGAAAGAAGATGGCAAATCTGAAGTATGAAGTGCCTAGTGATGACGCCACCAGGGTCGCGAATGTCGCGAGAGTCGACATGAAGCTGGAGGTGGTCGTCATCCCCGTTTCGGCTGTCGACCGCGCGAAGGAGTTCTACCGGGGGCTCGGGTGGCGGCTCGATGCCGACTTCGCCGCCGATGACGACTTCCGCGTGATCCAGTTCACGCCGCCTGGCTCCGGGTGCTCGGTCATCTTCGGCAAGGACGTCACCACGGCGGCACCTGGATCGGCCCAGGGCCTGTACCTGATCGTCTCCGACATCGTAGCCGCCCGCGAGGAGCTGCTCAGTCGCGGCGTCGAGGTCAGCGAAGTGTTCCACGATGCCGGCGGCGTACACGCTGGCACGGACGAGCCCTACTTGTTTGGTCGGCTGCGAGTCAACGGTCCGGATCCCGACCACCGCAGCTACCGCTCATTCGCCTCGTTCCGTGATCCGGACGGCAACGGCTGGCTGTTCCAGGAGCTGACGACGCGGCTGCCTGGGCGCATCGACCCCGCGGCGACGACATTCGCATCGGCGAACGATCTGGCGAGCGCGCTTCGGCGTGCGGAAGCCGCGCACGGCGAGCATGAAAAGCGCACCGGGCAGCGCGACGCGAATTGGCCCGACTGGTACGCCGCGTACATGGTAGCCGAACAGGCCGGAAAAGAGCTGCCGCAATGAACCAACTACAGCGTGATGGGCCGCGAAGGTTGACGAAAACATTGCGCGAGGGTCACAATCCACGACTGTATCTCCAGCATCACTCGTCTTTGCAATTCAGGTCCCCGTTCCTATTCGCCTCTTGCGGAGCATCCCAAGGAGGAAATCGGATCCACCTGGGGAGGCGCTGCCATCCTCAGCAAGCGTGGGTGCATAGGACCACAGTCAACTCGTTCGAACAGGTTCGTTTTCAGCGCCTCTGGGTTAGCCGTACAGCACAAGAGAGAAATGAACGCAAATCAGAAAGCGCAGCAATTCCAGCGCGACGATTCTCAGTCATTCGTTCCAGAACGGCGATTGAAAGAACTTGGCCTCACGCTCCCCCCACCGCCTGAGCCCTTCGGCGCCTATGCTGAAGCAGTGCAGACTGGCAACTTGCTCTTTCTGAGTGGAATGCTGCAGCGTCCCGGTTGCGTCTTCCACAATGGCATATGAATCTCCCGCCGGATCGGAGTAACAATGCGTCGGGCCTGGATGAAACTGACAGAGTTCGTTCAAGGAACTCGCCCACAAACGTCCTGCACGGTCACGGTAGAGAGCGTTCACATGATCAGAGGGGAAATTTTGTCTTTGGGGCAGACAGTGGTTCCGAATGGGATTCGACACAAGCCATTTGTACTCCCTATACTGACGACCCACAACGCTCCATTCCACTCTTCCAACAGCGCACGAATGGCCGCCTTGTCCAGATCCTCAATGTGGGTAAGTACTCCGTCTTTCCACCGCGCCAAACCCTTGCCACCTATCCAGAGGCTGCCGTCGCGAGCACCGAGCAGCGCCTCGACTCCTTCGGGCAATGGATCTCCTTGAGGAGTTTTCCATTCCACAAAACGTACCCCATCGAAACGAAGCAAACCGAAGTTCGTTGCCACCCAAAGATACCCATCGGTTGTCTGTGCGACCGCAATGATGCCACCACGAAATGAGCCGTGCTGTGCCGTCCACGCACTATGCGCGTATTGAGAAATGTCAGGGGAAGAGACGAG
>Ga0306920_100012311_pt1 | contig 11602 bp, 10 predicted proteins | sample flu12Cox44000170_FD_204666 | JGI IMG/M metagenome (GOLD analysis project Ga0306920, IMG submission 204666) | Lab enrichment of tropical soil microbial communities from Luquillo Experimental Forest, Puerto Rico - flux4day.12C.oxic.44.000.170 (v2)... | ecosystem: Environmental > Terrestrial >...
GCCGGCTGGCATCGTCGTCGATCTCAGCCAGGTCAACTATTTCGGCTCGGTGTTCGTGTCGTTCCTCTTGCGCTGCCACGCGCTGGCCCGCCGCCACGGCAGCGAGATCGTCCTCGCCGGCGCCAGCGAACCGGCCCGGGAGCTGCTCAAGTTGCTCGACCTGGAAACGCTCTGGGCGATCTACGATTCCCGCCAGGAAGCGATGGACGCACTTCGGGCGGATTAGCCATTCCATGCTGAGTAACTTCCCCCTCGCCGTCCTGATCAGCGGCGGACTCGACAGCGCCATCTTGCTCGGCCATGCGTTGCGCAGCCATACCGCGGCCCAGCCGATTTTTGTGCGATTCGGTCTGTACTGGGAAGATGTCGAACGCTCCTATCTCGACCGTTATCTTCAGGTACTAAACAGCCCCCGGGTCAAGCCGCTGATTGTACTCGACCAACCCGTCGCAGATGTTTACGACTCGCACTGGAGCATGACGGGGCAGGGCGTGCCGGATGCGGCGGCCCCAGACGCGCACGTCTTCTTGCCGGGCCGCAATGTGCTGCTCCTCGCGAAGCCGCTCATCTGGTGCCATCGCAACGCGGTGCCGGCAATCGCGCTTGGGTCGCTTCAGACGAACCCGTTTCCGGATGCAACGCCGGCCTTCTTCCGCGGGATGCAGGACGTGGTCGACCATGCGATGGGCACTCGCGTCGAGGTACAGCTGCCGTTCGGCGGGATGAAAAAGTCGGCCGTCATGCGGCTGGCGCGGAAGTGGAAGCTGCCGCTGGAGCACACATTCTCGTGCATCAAGCCAGAGGATGGGCAGCACTGCGGCAAGTGCAACAAGTGTGCGGAACGGCAGCGTGCGTTTGCGGAGGCGGGGATGAGCGATCCGACGGAATACAGTCGGCAGTAGGCAGTCCCTCGACTACCGGCTGCCGCTGCCTACTGCCAACTGATTAAGCCCGCAGTTCCCAGCCCTTGCGGTACTCGCGGTGGATGTACGGATTCGCGGCCGGCAGATCGACGGCCTGGAGCTTTTCGGAGTTCCAGACGACGCGCTTGCCGACGCGGATGGCGACGTTGCCGAGCAGCACGATCTCGGTGAGCGGGCCCGAGTAGTCGGTGAAGTTCGACATCGCCGGGGTTCCGCCCTTGCAGGCGCGGATCCACTCCGCGTGATGGCCCGGCGAGCGCGGCAGCGTCGGCTCCGGCGGCCGGTAATTGGGGAAGTCGGCACGCGGCAGGAGCACATAGTTGCCGCCGTAATCGCCGCGGCTATACAGTTTGCCTTTGGCGCCGATGAAAAGGCTACCGCCCGAGGTGATCTGCTCGCCGTGGAACAGGTCGGCAGCAGGCCGGCTCGATTCGTACCAGATCATCCGCACGGCGGGCCGTTTGTCACGAGCCGGGAATTCATAGGTCACCCGCAGCCCGTTCGGCGGGCTCTCATTGTTCACCGGCATGTCGGTGACGGCTTGCACGGACGATGGCGGGCCGAGCCGCAGCGCCATGAACGCCTGGTTCATCGTGTGGCAGCCCATGTCGCCAAGGGCGCCGGTGCCAAAGTCCCACCAGCCACGCCATGCGAACGGGCAATAGCCCCGGTTGTAGGGTCGCTGGGGCGCGGTGCCGAGCCAGAGGTCCCAGTCGAGTGTCTTGGGCACGTCCTCCGTCTTGGGCCGTTCGGAGTGCCCCTGCCGCCAGTACATGCCAGGGCGATCGGTCCAGACGTGGACTTCGCGGATGTCGCCGATGGCGCCGGAGCGAATGACTTCGGTGCATTCGCGGGTCGAGCTGCTCGACGTGCCCTGGTTGCCCATCTGGGTCGCGACTTTCTGCTTGGCGGCGACTTCCGCCATCAGGCGGGCTTCCCAGACGTCGTGGGTCAGCGGCTTTTCGCAGTAGACATGCTTGCCCATGCGCATCGCCATGATGCTTGCAAGGGCGTGCTGGTGATCCGCGGTGCTGACGACGACGGCCTCGACGTCTTTCTGCTTGTCGAGCATGACCCGGAAGTCTTTGTACTTGGGGACTTTCGGGTACTTGTTGAAGCTGCCGCCGGCGCGGTTGTCGTCGACGTCGCAGAGGGCGACGATGTTGTTGCCGCCCGCGACGTTGCCGAGGTTGCCGCCGCCCTGGCCGCCGCAGCCGATGATGGCGATGTTCAGCCGTTCGTTGGCGGGCTGGGCAGCATGCGATTCGGTGACGCCGCCGGTGAGATAGAAGCCCGCCGCCGTCGCCGACACCGCACTCGCCTTGAGGAACTTACGCCGACTCAGCTTGCGATTCATGATCGGCTCCCTTGTGACATGGAAGCGTGTGGAGAGTTGCGACCCGGGGGCTAGTCTAAGCGCCGGCCGCACGCGCCGCAACAAAAAATCGCCCAACGGCTTCGGTTTCGCGCCATTACTTCTTGCCCATGCAGTACAGATGCCCCACTGTCCGCAGGAGAATCTGCCCCTGTGATACCGCCGGCGAAGCACAGATCTTCTCCGGCAAGCGATTCCGGCTGACGACGTCGAACGTCCCGCCCGCCTTCAGCACGTGCGTCACGCCATCCTCGTCCGGGAGATAGACATGGCCGTCCGCGAGCACAGGCGAGGCGCTGAAGAGCACTCTCTCGCGCCCGAGCTGCTCGAAGAACGTCCGCTTGCCCGTCTGCGCTTCGAAGCTGCTGAGCCAGCCTTCGTCGGAGATCATCCAGAAATGGCCCGGCAAGGCAATCGGCGACGGGACATATGCGGCCTTCTTCGCCGTCGTCTTCTTTTCGTGCCAGACCGTCTTGCCCTCGGGCGTGACCGTCCAATCGTGGTAGTCGGGATAGCCGGCGGTCATGAAGAACAACCCGTCTCCCCAGACCGGCGAGGCGACGTACTGCTCGGTCGGCCCGTCGAACGCCCAGAGCAGATCGCCGGTATCCGGGTTATGGCTCGCAACACCCTCGTTCCCCGTCAGCACCATCTGCGTCCGCCCGCCGGCTTCGACAATGAGGGGCACACAGTACGACCGCATCCGGTGCGACCGGTCGATTCGCCAGGCCTCCGTGCCTGTCCTCTTGTCGAGCGCGACGATGTATGCGAGAGCGTCCTGGTCGCCGTTGATGATCACCGTGTCCTTGTAAAGGATGGGCGAGCTGCAATAGCCGTGACGCGAATAGAAGCGGCCCGGCACTTTCTCCCAAACCCGGTTCCCGTCGTAGTCCCAGCAGGTGATGACCATCTCGGGAACCATCGACGCATCGATCGGCGACTTCTCGCGTGGCTTGGTCGGCGGGCCGTCCTCGTCGGTCTTTGGACGAAGACGCAGGAAGGATGTATATACGTACCTCCCGTCAGTCGCCGGCGTGGCGCTGGCTCGGCTATTGCGGCCATGGCTCGGCTCGAGGGGGCAGCGCAGCACCTCGCGGCGCCAGACGATCTGGCCATCGTGCCGATCAATGCAGAACAGCAGGCGCGATCCTTCCTTGAGCAGGCAGGTCGTTAGGAACACGCGATCGCCATGGACGATCGGCGACGAATGCCCGACGCCCGGGATTGGCGTTCTCCAGGCGACGTTCTCCTTGTCGGACCACGTCAGCGGCAGATTCTTCTCGGCTGAACTGCCGTCAAGCCGTGGGCCCCGCCAGCACGGCCAGTTCTCGGCGAAGGCGGGAGTCGCAATGAAGAAGATGAGGGAGGCGGCGAACAGTCGAAGCATGGGTGGGAAATCCTGGCGGAAGATTCAGGCGGGCTGGTGCGATCATCTTAACTGAGAGTGGCGCATTTGGCGAGCGGCTGAGTTTGGCCCCGCCGTCTTTGGTTGCAGACGGAAGGGTCAAGCCGGGCCGCTCACTGTCTACCCCGTCGTCAGCGGATACCCCTTCTCACGCCATTCGCGGATGCCGCCGTCCATCGAGACGACGTTCGTGTAGCCCATTTTCTGGAGGCTGTCCGCCGCCAGGGCCGACCGAAAGCCGCCGCCGCAGTAGAGGACGAGCGGCGCGCTCGTGACCGGGAACTTCGTCTCGATGTCGCGCTCGATCACGCCTTTACCGAGGTGGATGGCGCCGGGCAAGTGGTCCTTCGCCCACTCGCTCTCTTCGCGGACATCGACGAGCGTGAACCTCACGCCCCGGTCGATCATCGCCTTGATGGCATCGACGGTGGTTTCCCGCACACGCTTCTTGGCGTCGTTGACAATCTCCAGGAATCGCGGAGTGTGTTTCATGGTGAGCCCCTCCTTCAAGGCGGTTCTGCGAACCGCCGCTAAACGAATTCTATCCCTTTCTGTAACCTGACCATACTCCGCGCTTCTTCCTCTCCGAGGTGCCTCGCCATGGCGTTCTTCCCCGAAGTCGGCAAGATCCCGTACGAAGGGCCCCAGTCGACCAACCCGCTCGCCTTCCGCCATTACAATGCCGACGAGATCGTGGAACGCAAGCTGATGAAGGAGCACCTCCGCTTCTCGGTTGCCTACTGGCACACCTTCCGCGGCACCGGCAGCGATCCGTTCGGCCCCGGCACCATGAAGCGCCCTTGGGAAGACGGCACCGACTCCGTCGAGATGGCGATCAAGCGCGTCCGTGTTGCGTTCGAGTTCATGGATAAACTAGGCGTTCCGTTTTATTGCTTCCACGATCGCGACGTTGCCCCGGAGGGCAAGAGCCTCAAAGAAACCAACGCCAATCTGGACAAAGTCGTCGCGGCAATGAAAGAAGAGCAGCAGCGCACCGGTATCCGCCTCTTGTGGGGTACAGCCAACTTGTTCAGCAACCCGCGCTTCATGCACGGCGCCGCCACGAGCCCCAATGCCGATGTGTTTGCCTACGCGGCGGCGCAGGTCAAGAAATGCCTCGAAGTGACAAAGGAACTGGGCGGCGTCAACTACGTTTTCTGGGGTGGCCGGGAAGGGTACTTCAATCTCTACAACACCGACATCAAACGCGAGCTCGACCACCTCGCCCGCTTCTTTCACCTTGCCGTCGAGTACAGGAAGAAGATCGGCCTCGGAGCGCAGTTCCTGATCGAGCCCAAGCCGAAGGAGCCGACCAAGCACCAGTATGATTTCGACGTCGCCAACGTTGTCGCCTTCCTGAAGTCGAGCGGCCTGGACAAGGACTTCAAGATCAACGTCGAAACGAACCACGCGACGCTTGCCGGCCATGAGATGATGCACGAGCTCGCCCTGGCGTCAATGCACGGTCTCTTGGGTTCGATCGACGCCAACCGAGGCGATCTCTTGCTCGGCTGGGATACGGACCAGTTTCCAACCGACTACTATCTGACGACGCAGTGCATGCTGGTGATTCTCGCTCAGGGCGGCCTGGCGCCGGGCGGGGTCAACTTCGACGCCAAGGTCCGGCGGGAGAGTTTCGAGCCGGTCGATCTGTTCCACGCCCATATCGGCGGCATGGACGCGTTCGCGGTCGGCTTGAAGCTTGCCGCCAAGATCCGCGCCGACGGCGTGCTGCGCGATTTCGTCAAGCAACGTTACGCCTCGTGGGACGCCGGCATCGGCCAGCAGGTCGAAAAGGGCCAGGCAAAGTTCGAGGACCTGGAGCGCTACATGTTGGAAAAGGGCGACGCCGCGGCGAACGCATCGGGCAGACAGGAGATGCTCGAGAACATCATCAATCGCCACTTGCGCTGACCGCTTGCGGGTTCGCGGAGACGGCCCATGGTTTTCTTATCCCGCATCTACACGAAAACGGGCGACCGGGGCGAAACGGCCCTGGGCGACGGCACCCGCGTCCCGAAGGACCATCTCCGCGTCACCGCCTATGGCGAGATCGACGAGCTGAATGCCATTCTCGGTCTGCTATTGCTCGATACGACGGACGAACACGAACTACTGCGATCGATTCAGAACGACCTGTTCGACGTCGGCGCCGATCTCTGCCTACCACAGGCTCCCGATGAGCAACCCGGCAAGGTTCTGCGAGTCCGGCCCGACCAGGCGACTGGCCTGGAACAGGCGATCGATCGGCTCAACGATCGTCTCGAAGCGCTGCGGAGCTTCATCTTGCCGGGCGGAACCCGCGCCGCGGCGTGGTGCCATCTAGCCCGCACCGTCTGCCGGCGAGCGGAGCGCGCGGTCGTCACCCTGGCGCGAAGCGAAACGGTCAATCCGCAGGTGATCGTGTATCTGAATCGGCTCTCGGACTTACTGTTCGTGTTGGCCCGCGTATTCAACCGCGATGGACAGGATGATGTGCTGTGGGTGCCAGGCGGCGGAAAGAAGTAGGCAGTCGGCAGCGGCAGTAGGCAGTGGCAGTCGCCATGCCCGCTGGCTACTGCCGCTGCTTCACCGCCGGGCCGTTTGCTCTCGTTGAGCGTGATCGCGGATGGCGTCGAGATGATCGTGAAGGGACCCCATCAGGTTCTGGACCTGGTCGTGAGCCTCGGTCAGGCGGCGCAGGGCGTTTTGCAGGGAAATCATGCTCGGGTAGTGGCTGCGGCGGCGGACCGGCCGGCTCAGGTCACGGGCATCGGCCACACGCTGCACAAAGTGGGTTTGGACCAGCTCGTGCAGCTCGCGCGACACCTTATCGGAGCTTGCCAGCAGCTGGCGCAGCGGCAGCCGGCGAAGAGGTTTCTCGCTGCTCATGGGCGTACCCGCGTGTACAGTTGGCCGATTGAGTTCGGCCTGGAGCTCAATCCCACGCTTGGCGCTGGCTTTTTCTTCATTTGCAGTATACCCTTGGTGGAGCAAAAAGAATATGGATCGTTTTCCCCGCCGGCCCCGGAACCCGGCATGGGAAAAGGCTTTTGCGTTCGCCTAGCCGTCGCGACCGCTAGGCGAAGGAAGGACAAACAGCCAGAGGGGTTGGCACGCCGGCACGGAACTGCGGGGCCCGAGCCAGCCAACACGCGTCGCGGCTTTGCGGGTGCCGCGGCGTGAACATGAGACAGCGTGCCTCGTCGCCTGGGACCCCGTACCCCGTCGTCCCCCCGACCGGGCTCGCCACGCTCCAAGGCGCTCCATGCGCATTCTGCTGCTCGCGGATATTCACGCCAACTGGCCCGCCCTCAAGGCCGTCGTCGAGAGCGAAACCTTCGATACCTGCCTGGTCCTCGGCGACCTGGTCGATTACGGCCTGGAACCCGCCCCGTGTATCGACTGGGTCCGCCAGCACGCCACCCACTCCATCCGCGGCAATCACGATCACTGCGTGGCCCAGGCGGTCAAGGTCCAGGGCAAGACCGGCTTCAAGTACCTCAGCGGCGTGACCCGCTCGCTGACTCAAGAGCGGCTCAGCAGCGAGGATCGCCGATACCTTGGCACCTTGCCGATCACACGGCGGCTTGCCATCGAGAACACGCGATTTCTCCTGGTGCATGCCACGCCGCGCGATCCCCTCGACGAGTACGCCATCAACGACGCCGATTTCTGGGAGCGCCGTCTTCACGACGTCGACTCCCAGGTGCTGTGCGTCGGCCACACGCACCATCCCTATGTGCTGGAAGTGGGCGAGAAGCTCGTGATCAACCCGGGTAGCGTCGGCCAGCCGCGCGACAACGATCCGCGAGCCTCCTATGCCGTGATTGCCCCGGACGACCGCGGGCAAGCACGCGTCGAACTGAAGCGCATCGAGTATCCCGTTGAAGAGACCGTGAAGACTGTTCTCGAAAGCAACCTGCCGGAGCCGGCCAAGGCGCTGCTCGCCGAGGTATTTCGCACCGGCGGACTCGCCAAGCCGGATAGCAGCAAGCTGCGGAGCGAGTCGCCAAGCGGATCGCTGTCGGAAGCGTGAAGTAGAGGTCAGACCTCTGACCACCGGACTTCACCGCCCCTGTGCCAGCGTCAGATAGAGCCGACCCAGATGGTGCCAGGCGCTCGTCTCGGGGATGCGGGCGACGGCGTCGGCCAGATGTTGTCGGCCCGCACCGGTCTCGCCCAGGAAGAGTTCGGCCATACCGCGGTTGAACAGCACCGGCACCGTCGGCTCCAGCTTTCGCCAGATCGCCAGCGCCTCCTCTGATCGGCCCGCGTGCCAGGCGAGCGCTGCCTTTTCGTTGCCCCACGCCGTTCGCCAGTCGGCTGGCACATCCGCATCATGTTTGGCCGCGAACGCATCGGCAGCATCGATCTGCTTGGCGAGCCGCAGCGATCCTAGCGCCAGCAGCGTATGCGGGAACTGCTTGCGGCCGGCGACATCCTCCGCCCAGGCGGCGAGCTCCGGCGCTGGTGTGGCACGACCCAACTGCGGCCTGAGGTGCGTGAGTTCCGTGGTCTGCAGGATCATGTGGAAGTTGCGCACCAGCTGCGGGAAACTCGCGGCGCTCATGGCCAGCGCCAGCACTGGCTCGTGGCCGGCGACGAGCGTTGGCCAGCCCGGCGGCGCCTTCCACCCGCGCGTGTCAGCCGGCTGCCCCGCCAGCTTGAAAACCGCCAGCGACTCGTCCCACGCCACCTTCGGGTCGATCGGCTGTACCGGCCCCGCTTCGTAGGGCGTCACCTCATCCGGGCTCGCGGCAGCCCCGACGGCACAGGCATCCGCCTGGCGCTGGAGGTAACGCGACATCAGGTCGGCAAGATTCGGCTGGGACATGGAAGGCTCCCGTCTTTGGCGAGCCGGGCGGTGTAAGCCGCCGGTCAATGCCCTGAAGACACGTTCATCGTATTCACTACCGGACGTGGTGGACGCCGCGACTTGCGCGTGGGGTGCATGCGGATCTTGCCCCTACTGGGTCCTGAAAGAAGGTTTCATGTCACCCCCCCCTGTCTAACCCCTTATCACTATTCCCAAGACTCTGTCTCACAATGGCAGTTTTCCAACAGAGCGGGGTGGACAATTCGCCGGGGGGGAAACAAAAGTCAAAAGACATCGGAGTCAAAAGCCAACGAGCTTGGCTTTTGACTTTGCGAACGTAAATGGGCAATTCGCAATAGTTTGCGCCAACGCGCCGCGTCAAAAGTCAAACGGATGTGTCACGGAGATTCCATGCAGACCGAGCTACGGTAGTGTTACCTCCGTTTGAACTGTCCACAGGCGAACTCCCGCCCGTGACACAGAGTCTACTCCCAAAGGCCATCAAATCCCACAAGCGCATTTGTTTCAAGGACTTACATCATTTCTCGGCTATTTCAGGCAAGCATCGACTTCAATGCAAGGAATTGTCCATAAGCCATTATGGAGAAATAGCTTACACCCGACGTCGCTCTCGGATTGGCAAGAAAGGTGTCACATCCAGAATGGCACCCATCCACCTGCGTGGCACCTAATCCGATTCGGATCGGGGGAGTCAGCAGCGTGATCCATATCCGAATCCGTCCGCGTCTCACGGCATCGTCGGCCCCTTGCGTTTTGCTCCGCGGTCCCGAAAATAGCGTTGCTCATCATCCAGGGCCCGGAGCGACCCCGCCATGATCGTCGGCGTGCCCAAGGAGACCGTGCCCGGCGAAAAACGCGTGGCTCTCGTTCCCGACCTGGTTCCGCGGCTCACCAAGGCCGGCCTCGACGTGCTAATCCAGGCCGGCGCGGGGACGGCTGCCGGCTATCCCGACGCCGCCTATCAGGAAAAGGGTGCTCGGCTCGATTCGAGCGCTTTTTCTCAAGCCGACATTGTCCTGAAGGTGCAGCCCCCGTCGTCCGGCGAGATCGCCGCGCTGAAGGAAGGCGTCGTCCTCATCGGTCTGCTACAGCCCTATGCGAACGCCGACGGCATCCAGGCGATGGCGGCCCACAAGGTCACCGCGTTCGCCATGGAGCTGATGCCGCGCATCACCCGCGCCCAGGCGATGGACGCCCTGAGCGCGATGAGCACGGTCGCCGGATACAAGGCGGTACTGATCGCCGCCAACTACCTGCCCAAGTTCTTCCCGCTGCTCATGACCGCCGCCGGCACCGTGTCCCCGGCCAAGGCGTTCATCATCGGCGCCGGCGTTGCAGGCCTTCAGGCGATTGGCACCGCTAAACGGCTCGGCGCCGTCGTCGAGGCGTATGACACCCGTCCCGTCGTCAAGGAGCAGGTCGAAAGCCTCGGCGCCAAGTTCGTCGAGCTGGCCCTCGAAACGAAGGATGCGCAAGCCGCGACCGGCTACGCGAAAGCGCAATCCGAAGAGTTCTACCAGAAGCAGCAGCAATTGATGGCCGCGTCGGTCGCTGCCGCGGATGTCGTCATCACCACGGCTCTGATCCCCGGCCAGCGCGCTCCGGTTTTGATCACGGCCGAGGCGGTGCAAGGCATGCGGCCCGGCGCCGTCATCGTCGATCTCGCCGCGGAGCAGGGCGGCAACTGCGCTCTGACGGACCCCGGCAAGGATGTCGTCAAGCACGGCGTGACCATCTGCGGCCCGCTGAATGTACCAAGTTCGGTACCACTGCACGCCAGCCAGCTCTATGCTCGCACCGTCGTGAACTACCTGATGCACTTGTGCAAGGACGGCAAGATCAACGTCGATGTCGCGGACGACTTGACGCGTGGCCCGCTGGTGACGCACGGCGGCGAAGTAATCCGGAAGTGATTGGGCGGACAATACAACATGCACACCGTCGATCCGGAATTCGGCCTGTACATGATCTTCCTGTCCGGATTCCTCGGCTACCACCTCATCACCCGCGTTCCGCCGCTTTTGCACACGCCGCTCATGTCGGCGACCAATGCGATCTCCGGCATCTCGCTAATCGGCTCGCTGATCATGGCGGGGTCGGGAGGCCGAATCACCGAATGGGACCCGGTGACCGGCGTGCAAATCCAGTTGGTCGAGGGAAAGTGGTACGCCACCATGCTTGGCTTCCTCGCCGTCGTCTGCTCGGCGACCAACGTCTTTGGCGGCTTCCTGATTACCGACCGCATGCTCAAGATGTTCAAAAGCGAACGACACGGTGGACACCGCTTTCCGATCGTCGAAGTCATCATCGCCGTCATGCTCGTTGGATTGACCGTTCTGGGCGTCGTCCTGTGGTCGCAGGGATTCCTCCGTGGTGAGCCCGCGAGGCATGTGCTCACCTATCTCTACATCCTTTCTGCGGTCCTGTTCGTCCTCGGCTTGAAGGGGCTCAGTTCGCCGAAGTGGGCCCGGCAAGGCATGTTCCTCGCCGAGGCGGGCATGGGCGTGGCGATTGTCGGCACCATGTTCCACCCGGAGATCACGGGAGGTGGGTATGTCTGGATTGCCGTGGGTCTTCTGATCGGCGCGGTGGTCGGCGGCTCGATGGGCCTGCGCATCCCGATGACCGCCGTCCCGCAGCGGACCGCTTTGTCGCACTCGCTCGGCGCCTTGGCGGCCGCCCTGGTCGGCATCGCCCACTACATCCAACATCACGTGACGTTCACCAGTCTCGACATGACGCCAGTCGGGTTCGAAGTCGTCATCGGCGCGCTCACCTTCACGGGAAGCCTGATGGCCGCCGCGAAGCTTCAGGAACTGCTGCCCGGTGCTCCGATGACGTACAGGTTCCAGAACGTCTCCAACATCACACTCCTGGCGTTGCTCGCCGGCAGCCTGGTCTACCTGATATTCTTCCCGCCGACCGGCTGGGTGTTCGCCCTGATGGTTGTCATGGCCCTCGCCTTCGGCCTATTGCTCGTTATCCCAATCGGGGCCGCCGACATGCCGGTCGTCATCGCCCTGCTTAACTCGTATGGCGGCCTCGCGGACGCTGCGATGGGCTTCGCGCTCAATAACAAG
>Ga0306920_100012312_pt1 | contig 11602 bp, 9 predicted proteins | sample flu12Cox44000170_FD_204666 | JGI IMG/M metagenome (GOLD analysis project Ga0306920, IMG submission 204666) | Lab enrichment of tropical soil microbial communities from Luquillo Experimental Forest, Puerto Rico - flux4day.12C.oxic.44.000.170 (v2)... | ecosystem: Environmental > Terrestrial >...
CAGCGGCTGCTGCACGTAGGTGGCGGGCGTGGCGATGGCGACGAGCGGCAGGATCACGTCGCACTTCTTCACGTGGTACTCGACCCACTCCTTGTTGATCGTGATGTCGCCTTCGAAGAAGTGCATACGCTCATGCTTGACGAGGTCGCCGAGGCGATCCGTCTGCATGTCCATGCCGAACACTTCCCAGTTCGTGGTTTCGAGGATGCGCTTGGAGAGGTGGTGGCCGATAAAGCCGTTCACACCCAGGATCAGAACTTTTTTGGTCATGGACGGGGGACAGATGAAATGAGTTCGGAGAACGCGGCGGGGCTGATGACGGTCTCTTGACCGCCAGGTTGCAGGCTCGGCGCATGCCGCAGTTCGTGGATCGCGATGGCGCGGCCGTCGCCGCAGACGGCGAAAAACGCATTATCGCTTACGTGGATGCCGACGGGCAATCCGGCGAGGGGGCGGACTCTTTCGGCATCTTGCGAGCCGGGGCGCACGAGGCGCGCGCGGGCAATCACGAAACGCGCGTTGCCGACGTCGGTGAACGCGCCAGGATAGGGCGGCGCGACCGCGCGGATCAGGTTGTACACCTGTTGCGCGCTCTGGCCGAAGTCGATGCGGCCGTCCTCCGGCTTGCGTCCGCCGTAGTAGCTGCCCTTGGTGAGATCGTTCGGCAGATGCGGCGCTTCGCCCGCGATCAGCGCGGGCAGCACGCGCCAGAGCGTCTGCTCGGCGGCCACCGTCACCTTGTCGAACACCTGTGCGGCGGTATCGTCGGGGAGGATCGGCACGGGCGTTTGCGCGACGATGGCGCCCGCATCGGGCTTCGCGGCCATTTCGTGCAGCGTGGCGCCGGTTTCGGTCTCGCCGTTGAGCACGGCCCAGTTCGTGGGTACGCGCCCGCGGTACATCGGCAGGAGCGAGCCGTGCATGTTGTACGCGCCGCGCCCCGCGAGCGCGAGCAGGTCCACAGGCAGCATGTGCCGGTAGTAGAACGAGAAGATGAAGTCCGGGCGCGCTGCGGAAACGGCCGCGCGCAGCTCGGCGCTCTTCGGGTCGGCGGGTGTCACGACCTCGACGCCATGCTCCTCGGCCACCGACTTCACGCTGCCGAACCAGATGTTCTCGGTCGGGCTGTCCTCATGCGTGACGACGAGCGCGACGTCGACGCCGCCCGCGAGCAGCACCTGCAGGCAGCGCACGCCCACGTTGTGATACGCGAAGACGACGGCGCGCGGCTTCATTGGCGGGCTCCTTCGTTGGCCGGATTGGCAGTGGCCGGGTTCGTCCCGACATTCGCCGGTTGCGCGAACGCGGCGGCCTGCATAACGTCCTGGCGCGGCGCGTCGGCGACGGCGCGGCCGTTGCGCTCCTCGAGAATCGTCTGGATGAGATAGCGCGGTCGCGCGCGCACCTGCTGGTAGATACGGCCGATGTACTCGCCGAGCAGACCGAGCGCGAAGATGATCACGCCGAGCAGGAAGAACGTGATGGCGAAGAGCGTGAACACGCCTTGCACTTCCGCGCCGATGATGAAGCGGCGAATCAGCAGCAGCACGAAGAGGCCGGCCGAGCCGAGCGACAGGATCACGCCGATGAACGAGAGCCACTGCAGCGGCACGACGGAGAAACCCGTCACGAGGTCGAAGTTCAGGCGGATCAGGCTATAGAGCGAATACTTCGACTCGCCCGCGAAGCGCTCCTCGTGCGCCACCTCGACCTCGACCGGGTTCTGCGAGAACGTGTAGGCGAGCGCGGGGATGAAGGTGTTGATTTCGCCGCAGCGGTTGATCGTGTCGATGATGCGGCGGTTGTACGCGCGCAGCATGCAGCCCTGGTCGGTCATCTTGATGCGCGTGATGCGCTCGCGCAGACGGTTCATCATCTGCGAGGCCTTGCGCCGCCACAAGCTGTCCTGGCGTTGGATGCGGATGGTGCCGACGTAGTCGTAGCCTTCGCGCATCTTCTCGACGAGCTTGCCGATCTCCTCGGGCGGATTTTGCAGGTCGGCGTCGAGCGTGATGACGATCTCGCCGCGCGCCTGCTCGAAGCCCGCGAGAATCGCCATGTGCTGCCCGTAGTTGCCGTTGAGCAGGATCGCGCGCGTGCTGTCGGGGCGCGCGCGGAACTGCTCGGCGAGCATCGCGGCCGAGCGGTCGCGGCTGCCGTCGTTGATGAAGATCACTTCGTACGAGGTGCCAAGCTTGTCGAGCGCCGGGTACAGGCGCGCGAACAGCGCGGGAAGGCCAGCTTCCTCGTTGTAGACCGGAATGATGACCGAGACTTCCGGCGTGTCCGGGGTCAAGGTGCCTTGTTCCGTTTGACTCATGTGTGCGTCGATTCCGTTATTTGATGCTTCGGTTTACCGCGTGCGCAGTCTGGCGGCGCAAGTGCTGCGCCGTCGGTCTGCGTTTCCCCTGTTGCTTCCCAGCCGACTTCTTCTACTGCTTACTTCGCAAACTTCGTGCAAATCTCGTTCACCGCGTGGCACACGCGCGCCACGTCGGCTTCGGTCATCTGCGTGAAAAGCGGCAACGTGACCGTGCTCGCACCGAAGCGCTCCGCGTGCGGGAACATGCCCGCCTTGAAACCACGCTCGCGGTAGAGCGTGAAAAGGTGGATGGCCGGGTAGTGCACGCCCGAGCCGATGCCGCGTTCCTTGAGCTCGCCCATGAAGCCGGCGCGGTCGATGGCGAGTTTCTCCAGCGGCAGCGTGATCTGGAACATGTGCCAGTTGCTGTTGGCAAAATCGGCGGGCGGCAGGCCCACGCCGAGCTTCACCGCCGCGCCGCCCTCGAAACCCGCGAAGTAGGCCCGCGCGAGCGCGCGGCGCTGCTGCGTGAAGCGCTCGATGTGCTTGAGCTGGCCGAGCCCGACGCGCGCCGCGACATCCGTGAGATTGTACTTGCCGCCGAGCACGTCGCAGTCCATGCCGTCGAAGCCCGTGCGCGTGATGCCTTGCAGGCGGTACTTCTGCGCGAGCACGGCCTCGGCCTCGTCGTTGAGGACGAGCGCGCCGCCCTCGATCGACGTAAGGTTCTTGTTGGGGTGGAAGCTGAACGACACGAGGTCGCCGATCGCGCCAATGCGCTTGCCGTTCCACTCCGCGCCGAACGCCTGCGCGGCGTCCTCGATCACGCGCAGCTTGTGCTGGCGGGCGATCGCGTAAAGGCGGTCCATGTCGACGGGCAGGCCCGCGAGGTAGACGGGGATGAGCGCTTTCGTCTTCGGCGTGATGGCGGCTTCGAGCTTGTCGAGGTCGATGTTGCGCGTGACCGGATCGATGTCGGCGAATACGGGCGTCGCGCCCACTTCGTAGATCACGTTGCTCGTGGCGACCCACGACGCGGGCGTGGTGATGACCTCGTCACCGGGACCGACGCCGGCAATGCGCAAGCCGATTTCGAGCGTGGCCGTGCCCGAGTTGAAGGTGCGCACGGGCCGGCCGCCGCAATATTCGGAGAGCGCGGCCTCGAACGCCTGGTTCTGCGGGCCGGTCGTGATCCAGCCTGAGCGCAGCACATCGACGACGCCCTGGATGGTTTCCTCGTCGATTTCGGGGCGCACGAACGGCAGGAACGGAAGAGACGACTGCGAGGATGACTGGGACATGGGTGTTTGAGTCTTTGCTCGTCAGAAAGTGGGGCCAGGCGGAAGAAGTCGCAACACAGAGATTGCAAGACGTCTTACGAATCGCTTATATGGGGCGCGGCATGCTGCGCGACAAGTGCGGGAACGGGGGGCGCCGCGGCGTTCTAGCTGCGCGCCAGCACGAACACGCCAATCAGGATGATGCCGATGCCGACGAGCCGCTGCACGCTCATTACCTCGCCGAACAGATACCACGCCGCGAACGCGTTGACCACGTAGCCGAGCGAGAGCATCGGGTAGGCGATCGAGACGTCCACGCGCGAGAGCCCGACGATCCACACGACCACGCTGAACACGTAGCAGGTGAGGCCGCCGAGAATCGGCACTTGCGTCGCAAGCTTCCAGCCAATGGGCAGGATGTTCGCACGGCTGAATTCGAAGTGTCCAACGGCATTGACACCGGCCTTCAGCAACAGTTGCGCGCAGGCATTGAGGCCGACGCCGGCGAGGATGCAGATCAGGGAAATCGGATTCATCAGACAGGGTGGTTCAACGGGTTATGGGGTTGCGGCGGTATCGCGGCCGTCGGCTGCCGGCCGGGCCTCGCCGGCCGCGCCTCGCCGGCCGCGCCAATTATCGCGCATGCGCCAGTCGGGGCCCGGGAGCGGTCAGGACCGGGGCTTCTCGACGATCACGCGCCGCGCATCGCGGGCGATCACCTGCATCGGCAGGCCCTGCGCGGCAAGCTCTTCGTAGCGCTTCACCGGAATCAGCGCGAGCGCGTAGCGGTCGGCCTTCCAGCGCGTTTCCCATTCGGCGATGGTCGGCACCCATTTCTGCGGCTCCTCGGAAATACCGAAGGCGAGCTCGTCGGTGACCTCGACCATCGTCATCGAGTGGCGCACGTAGAACGGCATGGTGTGGTCGAGCACCCCGACCGAATAGAACGGCGTGTCGGGCGGCAGCTTCGCGATGGCGGCGCGCACCGCGGGCGCGAGCGGCGCGCCCGAGCTCAGCGTGCCGAACACGTCGTGGCCCGTGCCGGCGATGGTCGCGAGCAGCAGCCACGCGGTGCCGAGCGCGAGCGCCGGCGCGCGCGCGCCGGTGTCCGGCGTGCGCTTCGCACGGTTCAGGCGCAGGCCGATCATGGTCACGACGAAGGCCACCGCGGCGGCCGCGAACACCCAGACCTGGAACTCCCGGTAGAGCGCGTTCGGGTTGCGCGCGTCGCCGAAGCGGGTGAGGACGAACGAACCCGCCATCAGCGCGGCGGCGAGGAGCGCGTAGCCCGCGAGGTGGCGGTTCCACTGCGCACGCGTCATGAGCGGCAGATACATGCCGATGATGAGCGCGACAGGCGGCGCGATCGGCAGGACGTAAGAGACCAGCTTCGAGTGGGAAGTGCTGAAGAACACGAAAATGAACACCGTCCACACGAGCATCAGCGTGACGGGCGAGAAGCCGTTGGGCTGGCGCGGCGCGCGCAGCGCGTGGCGCACGCTCTGCACGCTCACCGAGAGCCACGGCAGAAAGCCCACCAGCATGACCGGCACGAAGTAGTAGAACGGGCCGGGACGGTTCTGCTCCGGCGTGAGATAGCGCCGGAACTGCTGAACGATGAAGAAGAAGTTGAAGAACTCGGGGTTGCGCTGCTGCACGAGGATGAACCACGGCGAAACGATCGCGAAGAACACGATCAGGCCGCTCACGAGATAGAGGCGCTTCCAGAGCGCCCAGTCGCGCGAGATTCCCGTGTAGATCACGAGCACCGCGCCCGGCAGGATCAGGCCGACCAGGCCCTTGGAGAGCACGGCCATCGCCATGGCCGCCCAGCACACCCACATCCAGAGGCGCGCGCTTGCCTTGGGCAGGTTGGGGCGCTGCGCGAGCAGCAGCGCGCACAGCGTGAGCTGCATCCAGAACGACAGGCCCATGTCGAGCGTGTTGAAGTGGCCCATCAGGTTCCAGTACGGCGCGCAGGCGAGCACGACCGCGGCGAAGAAGCCCGTGGCGGCGTTGAATACGCGCGCGCCGGTGAAGCCGATCAGCAGCACGCCCGCGAAGCCGGTGAGCGCCGTATAGAGGCGCGCCTGCCACTCGCCGATGCCGAACCACGCGAACGTGAGCGCGTTCATCCAGGTCTGCAGCGGCGGCTTCTCGAAGTACTTGTAGTCGTTGTAGCGCGGCGTGATCCAGTCGCCGGAGGCGAACATTTCGCGCGCCATTTCGGCGTAGCGGCCTTCGTCGCTCGGCAGCAGATGGCGCCAGCCTAGCGGCAGGAACCAGATCACGGCGAGGGCGAGGATCAGGAGCAGGATCGCGCTGCGGTTGAGCGGTAGCCTCGATGGCGTATCGTTCATGGGTTTCAGCCTGTTCTTGTTGCAGTCGTTGCGGTCGAGGTTCGGATGGCGCGGCGGCGCCCGGTCTGCACCTGGTGCGCGCGGCGGCGCGCCATCGCACGCGGCGCGCAAGTGTACTACGCCGTCGTGCCGCTACCTGATGACAAGCTTAAGGCGCGTCACCTTTCGATCAGGAGTGCGGCCGCCACGCGGCGGCCTTCGGCCATGAGAATGTTGTAGGTGCGGCAGGCGGCCTTGAAGTCCATCGCCTCGACGCCGATGCGCTTCGCGGCCAGCGCCGCGGTCAGGCGCGGGTGCGGAAAGCGCAGGCGCTCGCCGCTGCCGAACACCACCACCTCGGGGTTGAGCGGAAGCAGCATTTCGAAGAGTTCGGGCGTCAGGGCGTCGAACGCTTGCACCGGCCAGGGGGTGACCGGCGACTCGGGCATCATGATGATGCTGCCAGTGTGGCGTTCGAGATTCACTTCGACGTAATCGGCGCCGTAACCGGTAACGGTGTTCAGCGCGCCGCTGGAGTCCTGGTGTAGTTTCAAAACGGGGTTCCGGGGTAAAGGCGGTGCGGATGCGCAAGCAAGGGGCGCACATCCTGTGCCGACGCTGGCCGGTCGCGCCCGGCGCTACCCGCTTCGCGACCCGCGTCTTGACCTGCGTCTTGACCGATTGCGCATTGCGGAAGTTGGTCAAAATCCGCTAAATTATAACTTTTTAGCCGCCGCAGCGGCGGTGCGTGCGGGCAGACCACGCCGGCAGACCGCTTCGCGCGCCATCCGCGCATCGGGCGAGCGCAGCCAAAAGCTGCAGGGCGGCCGCGAAGGACCCTTTCAGTGGCGTCGCGCGCGCCGGCCCCCGCACAATAGAGCGTAGTCAGGCCCGATCAGGCGCGGCATGTGTCCTGCCGGGGGCGCCTGGCCTGGCCGGGGACGCTGCTCAGCCGGGGGGCACCGAGCCGGCCCCCTTGCATGTCTTGTCCGCCAGGGCGCCATCCGCTGCCCGGTCAACCCGCAGTCAACCCCGTTCCAGCCCTTTTACAGCCCTTTTACTCGCTTCTGACTGATAGCCCGCCGTGAAACCGATTCTCAAATCCAACAAGCTGCAGAACGTCTGCTACGACATCCGCGGGCCGGTGCTCGAGCATGCGAAGCGCCTCGAAGAAGAAGGCCACCGCATCATCAAGCTGAACATCGGCAATCTCGCGCCATTCGGTTTCGACGCGCCCGACGAGGTCATCCAGGACATGATCCTGAACCTGCCGGGCTCCTCGGGCTATTCGGATTCGAAGGGCGTGTTCGCCGCGCGCAAGGCGATCATGCATTACGCGCAGCAAAAGGGCGTCAAGGGTGTCGAGCTCGACGACATCTACATCGGCAACGGCGCCTCCGAGCTGATCGTGATGGCCATGCAGGCGCTGCTGAACGACGGCGACGAGGTGCTGCTGCCCGCGCCCGACTATCCGCTCTGGACGGCGGCCGTGAGCCTTTCGGGCGGCACGCCCGTGCATTACATCTGCGACGAGTCGAACGCGTGGATGCCCGATCTCGACGACATCCGCTCGAAGATCACGCCGAACACGCGCGCGATCGTCGTGATCAACCCGAACAACCCCACCGGCGCGCTTTATTCGGACGACCTGCTGCGCGGCCTCGTGGCCATCGCGCGCGAGCACGGCCTGATTCTCTTCGCCGACGAGGTCTACGACAAGATCATCTACGACGGCAAGACGCACACGGCGCTCGGCTCGCTTTCCGAAGACGTGATCACCGTCACGCTCAACAGCCTCTCGAAGAGCTATCGCGCCTGCGGCTACCGCGCGGGCTGGATGTTCCTCTCGGGCATGACGGGCGAGAACCGCCGCCGCTCGAAGGACTACACGGAAGGCCTCGGCATCCTGGCCTCGATGCGCCTGTGCGCGAACGTCCCGGGCCAGTATGCGATCCAGACCGCGCTGGGCGGCTACCAGAGCATCAACGAGCTGATCCAGCCGGGCGGGCGACTCTATCGGCAGCGCGAGCTTGCGTACAACCTGCTCACGGCCATTCCGGGCGTGACCTGCGTGAAGCCCGAGGCGGCGCTCTACATGTTCCCGCGCCTCGACCCGAAGCTCTACCCGATCGAGGACGACCAGCAGTTCATCCTCGACCTGCTCCTGCAGGAGCGTGTGCTGCTCGTCCAGGGCACGGGCTTCAACTGGAAGCAGCCGGATCACTTCCGCGTGGTGTTCCTGCCGAACGTCGACGACCTGACCGATTCGATCAACCGCATTGCGCGCTTCCTCGACGGCTATCGCCAGCGGCACGGCAACTGATCTCGCCACTGATTTCGCCACTGAGCCGCGCGCAAAAACGCATTCCCTTTCACATATCTAGACGAACACACGCTGCATGGATCCGATCAAAGTAGGTCTCTTGGGCTTCGGCACGGTGGGCAGCGGCACCTTCACGGTACTGCGCCGCAACCAGGAAGAAATCAAACGTCGCGCGGGCCGCGGCATCGAGGTGGCGCGCATCGCCGTGCGCAACCCCGCCAAGGCCACGGCGGCGCTCGGCGCAGAGGCCGGCGCCGTCGACCTGACGACTGACTTCAACGCCGTCGTCGACGACCCGTCGATTTCGATCGTCGCCGAAATGATCGGCGGCACGACGCTCGCCCGGGATCTCGTGCTGCGCGCGATCGCCAACGGCAAGCACGTGGTCACGGCGAACAAGGCGCTGCTGGCGGTGCACGGCACGGAGATCTTCGAAGCGGCGCGCGCGCAGGGCGTGATGGTCGCGTTCGAGGCAGCGGTGGCGGGCGGCATTCCCATCATCAAGGCGCTGCGCGAAGGGCTCACGGCCAACCGCATCGAATACATCGCGGGCATCATCAACGGCACGACGAACTACATCCTCTCGGAAATGCGTGAGCGGGGGCTCGACTTCGCGACCGCGCTGAAGGCCGCGCAGGAGCTGGGTTACGCCGAAGCCGATCCGACCTTCGACATCGAAGGCGTGGACGCCGCGCACAAGGCCACGATCATGAGCGCGATCGCGTTCGGCGTGCCCGTGCAGTTCGACAAGGCCTACGTGGAAGGCATCAGCAAGCTCGACGCCATCGACATCAAGTACGCGGAAGAACTCGGCTATCGCATCAAGCTGCTCGGCATCGCGCGCCGCACGGAGAAGGGCATCGAGCTGCGCACCCATCCCACGCTGATCCCGGCCAAGCGCCTGCTCGCCAACGTGGAAGGCGCGATGAACGCCGTGGTCGTGCATGGCGACGCCGTGGGCACCACGCTGTACTACGGCAAGGGCGCGGGCGCGGAGCCGACGGCGTCGGCCGTGGTGGCCGATCTCGTGGACGTGACGCGCCTGCACACGGCCGACCCCGAGCACCGCGTGCCGCACCTGGCGTTCCAGCCGGACAGCCTCTCGAACACGCCGATCCTGCCGATCGACGAAGTCACGAGCGGCTACTACCTGCGCCTGCGCGTGGCCGACCAGACCGGCGTGATGGCCGCCATCACGCGCATTCTTGCCGATAGCGGCATCTCGATCGACGCGCTGCTGCAAAAGGAATCGGAGCAGATCGACGCGCACGGCAAGGCGGAAACCGACATCATCCTGATCACGCACAGCACGGTCGAAAAGAACGTGAACGCGGCGATTGCGCAGATCGAGAAGCTCGCGACGGTGAAGTCGCAGGTCACGAAGCTGCGCATGGAAGGACTGAACTAAGGCGCATTTGAGGCGATGGCTATGAATTACGTATCTACGCGCGGCGCGGGCGCCGGCGAGCATCATTCGTTTTCCGAGATTCTGCTGGGCGGCCTCGCGCGCGACGGTGGCCTCTATCTGCCGGCCGAATACCCGCAGATCAGCCAGCAAGAGCTCGCGCGCTGGCGCGGCCTCCCGTATGCGGATCTCGCGTTCGAGATTCTCTCTAAGTTCGCCGGCGACATTCCCCCCGAGGATCTGCGCGACATCACGCGCCGCACCTACACCGGCGAGACGTACCGCAACGTGCGCCACGGCGAAGACGCGAGCAGGATCACGCCGCTCACCACGCTCGGGGAGGAAAACGGCGCGCAGCTCTCGCTGCTCGAACTCTCGAACGGCCCGACGCTCGCGTTCAAGGACATGGCGATGCAATTGCTCGGCAACCTGTTCGAGTACGCGCTCGCGAAGGCCGGCCAGGAGCTGAACATTCTCGGCGCGACTTCGGGCGACACCGGCAGCGCCGCCGAGTACGCCATGCGCGGCAAGAAGGGCGTGCGCGTGTTCATGCTGTCGCCGCACAAGAAGATGAGCGCGTTCCAGACGGCCCAGATGTTCAGCCTGCAAGACCCGAACATCTTCAATCTGGCCGTGGAAGGCGTGTTCGACGACTGCCAGGACATCGTCAAGGCCGTCTCGAACGATCACGCGTTCAAGGCGCAGCAGAAGATCGGCACGGTCAACTCGATCAACTGGGCGCGCGTCGTGGCTCAGGTCGTCTACTACTTCGCCGGTTACTTCGCGGCGACGAAGTCGAACGACGAGCGCGTCTCGTTCACGGTGCCGTCGGGCAACTTCGGCAATGTCTGCGCGGGCCATATCGCGCGCATGATGGGCCTGCCCATCGAAAAGCTCGTGGTCGCGACCAACGAGAACGACGTGCTCGACGAGTTCTTCCGCACCGGCATCTACCGCGTGCGCGGCTCGGCGGAGACGTATCACACGACGAGCCCGAGCATGGACATCTCGAAGGCGTCGAACTTCGAGCGCTTCGTCTATGACCTGCTTGGCCGCGATCCGGCACGCGTCACGCAACTGTTTCGCGACGTCGAAGAGAAGGGCGGTTTCGATCTCGTCGCGAGCGGCGACTTCGTGCGCGTGAAGCAGTTCGGTTTCGTGTCGGGCCGCAGCAGCCACGACGACCGGATCGCGACGATCCGCGACATTTACGCACGCTACAAGACGATGATCGACACCCACACGGCCGACGGCGTGAAGGTCGCCCGCGAGCACCTGCAGCCAGGCGTGCCGATGATCGTGCTCGAAACCGCGCAGCCGGTGAAGTTCGGCGAGACGATTCGCGAAGCGCTCGACCGCGAGCCGGAGCGCCCGGCGGCGTTCGAGGGCCTGGAGGCGCTGCCGCAGCGCTTCGAAGTCGTGCCCGCCAACGCCCAGCGCGTGAAGGACTACATTGCCGCACACACGGCAGACTGATCCACGCAGCCGGGGCCGGATCCACTTCCGGTCCCGGCGCGCGTCGATCCCTCGACGGCCATCCCTCCTGGCCGTGCGCCCGGGCTCTCCACGACCGGGCGCTGCAAGACTCCACCCGATCCACGGCAAGCGCGTGTAATCCGCGCGAGGCCTGGTCACGTCACGAGGCACCGCGCGCCCGTCACGCCGCTACAATAACGGCAGACCAACCGCTGCTGGCGGCCCGCCCGCCGACTCCGAGACGACCTCGATGTCCACGCCTACGTCCCCGTCTTCCGCTGCGCCGGCGCCCGCGCCGCGCGCGCCGATGCTCTCCACCGCCGATGCGCTCGCCACGCTGCTTGCTGCCGCGAAGCCGCTCGCCGGCACCGAAACGATTTCGACGTTCGATGCGTTGAACCGCGTGCTCGCTGCGGACGTCGTCTCACCGCTCGACGTGCCGCCGATGAACACGAGCGCGATGGATGGCTACGCGGT
>Ga0306920_100012313_pt1 | contig 11602 bp, 9 predicted proteins | sample flu12Cox44000170_FD_204666 | JGI IMG/M metagenome (GOLD analysis project Ga0306920, IMG submission 204666) | Lab enrichment of tropical soil microbial communities from Luquillo Experimental Forest, Puerto Rico - flux4day.12C.oxic.44.000.170 (v2)... | ecosystem: Environmental > Terrestrial >...
GGCACCGCGGGCGCCGTCGGCGTCCTCCTCACGGACGAGCTCCAGTACGCCTTCATCGACGAGGTCGCCACCGGCTTCCTGGCTGCCGTCGTCACGGAACTGGCGCCCACCGGCCTCGGCCTCACGCTGCTCACCACCACGACGAGCGACGACGTCATCTCCGCCCGCGATGTCGCGCTCGACGGCGCCATCGTCTACTCGTGCAAGCGGGAATCGACGGCCCGCGACTGGCTCGTCCGGCGCAAGCTGCCGCTCGTCTACGTCGACCAGGACCCGGCCCCCGACATCGCCAGCGTGAACGTCGACGACCGCGCCGGCGCACGCGCCGCCGCCCAACACCTCCTCGACCTCGGCCACCGCCGCCTCGGCATCGTCACCATCGACCTCGACGAGCCGCTCGGTGTCGTCGTCGATGACCGGATCGAGCCCGCCGGCCACCCCCAGCGCCAGCGCATGCTCGGTTGGATGGACGCGCTCGACGCGGCCGCGGTCCGCCCCCTTGTCGTCCGCGCCCCCGCCAACAACGACGACGAGGCCGACCGAGCGGCACGACTGCTCCTCGAGCACGACGACCCGCCCACGGGCGTGCTCTGCTTTTCCGACGTGCTCGCCCTCGGCGTGATCCGCGTCGCGGCCCAGCTCGGCCGAGACGTTCCCGGCGACGTGTCAGTGGTGGGCTTCGACGACAACCCCCTCGCCCGGCGCAGCCGCCCGAGCATCACCACCGTGCGCCAGGACGTCGCCGGCAAGGGCCGCGCCGCCGCCGTCGCCCTCATGGCCGCGATCGACGACGCCCGGACCGGCGAACATCGACCGCCACGCCACGCCGTGCTCCCCACCGAGCTCGTGGTCCGCGAGAGCACCGGCCCCGCCCGCTGAACGACTGAAGGACCTCAGCCCTGCAACAGCTCGAGGATGAACGGGTTGGTGCGCCGCTCGAACCCGATCGTCGTCACCTGACCGTGCCCCGGAAGCACGTGCATGTCATCGGGCATCGGCAGGATCTTCTCCGCCATCGACGCCATCAGCTCCTCGAACGACCCGCCGGGCAGGTCCGTACGGCCGATGGATCCGGCGAAGAGATGGTCGCCTGAGAACAGGATCGGCGCGTCGCCGTCGACGTCGAGGCGGAAGCAGACCGAGCCGCGCGTGTGACCGGGCGTGTGGATGGCGGTGAACGTCATGCCGGCCCCGCTGATCCGCTCACCGTCGTCGAGACCTTCGATCAGCTCCGGCGGCCGGAGATCGAGCTCCTCGAGGTACCGCCCGAGCATGCCGCTCGTACCGACCGGGTCCAGCAGCATGTGCTTGTCCTCGTCGTGGATCCGCACCGGGATGTCGTGACCGTGTTCGAGCGTGTGCACGACGGTGCCGACGCCGCCGATGTGGTCGACGTGGCCGTGCGTGTTGAACAACGCCACGAGCCGCAACTCGTGATAGGCGAGGCGATCCAGGATCGACCTCGGGTCGGGGGGAGCGTCGATGAGCACGCACTCGCCGCCCGGGCCCTCCGGCGCCACGATCCAGCAGTTGGTCTGGGCCAGCCACAGCGGCAAGCCTTCGATCATCATCCCGGCGACCGTAGACGCACGCCGGTGTCCAGCGCCGCCGCCACCCTCCGGGGCAACTCGTCGGTCACGACCTGCTCCAGCGTGCGCGGCAGCGGAAGCCGCCAGTTCGGCCATTCGTCGATCGTCCCGGGCAGGTTGGGACGGTCGACCGTCGCCACGGCGTCGTCGAGCGTGGCCGTCACTACGAGCGACGGCGCGCCGGCGAGGGCGCGGTGCGTCTCGACGACGACCTCGTCAACGGGTGCGTCGTCGGACAGACCGGTCGCCTGCTTGATGCGGGACCGGAACAGCTCCTCGTCACTGCCGTCGCCGGCCCGACCGAGGCGACGGCGGTCGGCCAGGTCGGCACCCGTCCACACGCCGGCGATGGTCGGCAGGTCGTGGGTCGTGACGCTGGCGAGCGCCTGCTCGGGATAGGTCGGCGGCGCGCCCTCCTCGAACCAGACGAGCCGGTACGACAGCACGCCGCGGTCGGTCAGCTCGTCGCGGACCTCGTCCTCCACGGTGCCGAGGTCCTCGCCGACGATGAAGGCCCCGGCTCGCTCCGCTTCGAGGGCCAGCAGGTCCAGCAGGTCCTGAGCCGGGTAGCGCACATAGGCGCCATCACGCGGCCCGCCGCCGGGCGGGATCCAGTAGAGGCGGAAGAGGCCCATGACGTGATCGATGCGCAGACCACCGCAGTGGGCCAGGTTGGCCCGCATGGTGGCGATGAACGGGTCGTAGCCCGCGGCGCGCGCCTTCCATGGCACGAACGGCGGCAGGCCCCAGTCCTGCCCGGCCGGGTTGAACGTGTCGGGCGGCGCGCCCACCCGGCAGCCCTGGCCCAACAGGTCCTGGTAGGCCCAAGCGTCGGCGCCGTTCGGGTCGAAGCCGACAGCCAGGTCGGCCACGAGCGGCACGCCGGCGTTCGCCGCCGCCTCGAGCTGGACGTCGAGCTGCCACTGGCACCACTCGTGGAACCGGACGCGAGCGGGCTCGGCGGCCGCGAAGGCGGCGACGGCAGATGAGGCCGGATGGCGGTATCGCTCGGGCCACGCCGGATAGGCCGGGCCGTACCGCTCGGCCAGCGCCGACCAGGTCGCGAACCGCCGCAGCGACGCGCCCTGGGCGAGCATCCAACTCTCGAAGGCCGAGCGGGGGCCGTCGCTCGCCTCGAAGGCGAGGTGCAGCCTCGTCAAGGCGTCCATCTTCAACTGGTGCACCGCGTCGCGGTCGATCCGCGGCGACTGGTTCAGGCGGCGGCCGGCGTCGTCGAGGGCGCGCAGGTTGGAGCCGAGCGCCGCCGCGCCGGGAATGTCGGCGATCCGGAGATAGTTCACGTTGCGCCAGAGTCGGCTCGTGGGCGAATACGGACTCGGCTCCTGCGGGCGCGTTGGCGCCGAGGCGTGGAGCGGGTTGATGAGCATCACTCCGGCGTCGAGCCCGGCCGACCACGCACCCAGGGAGCGGAGATCGCCCAGATCGCCGATGCCCCAACTCGCCGCCGAACGTACGGCATAGAGCTGTACGGCCCATCCCCACATACGAGGCGGGAGACGGAACCGCCGAGGCGTGATGACCAACTCCGTCGCCGGGCCGCCGTCGAGCGGGTGCAGATCGTGGTAGCCGATCGGCAGGTCAGGTGGCAGGGCGTCGAGCCCTGCCAGCGTCGTGCCGTCCTCGAGGACGAGGTCGCACCTATCGGCCAGTGTCGTGACCGAGCCGGCCGGCACGAACCACAGCGGCGCCGCCGGCGGTGGGCCGTCGAGGTCGGCGGCACCCATCGCTGTCCGCAGCTCGGCCCGCGTCTCCTCCGGCGTGGGATGCCAGTTCCCGATGGTGTCGAAGTACCCGTCGGTGATCGACCACGCATCCGTCATACCGGTGATGTGTACCCCATCACGCCCGCCGAAGTCGGCGCCGTCTCCGTACAATCCGCCTCGTGCACCGCTCGCTGGTCGAACGCCGTCTGACCGAGGTCGGCGGGCGCCTGCGCGTCCTGCGAGAGGAGCTCCGGGTCATCGACGAGCAGCTCCAGCACCTCGGCGAGGAGGCCGACGATGCCCGGCTCCGGGCCCTCGTCTCCGAGACGCCGCTCGCCGAGAAGGAGGACCGCGACGCACGCCGGCACGCCGACGCCATGGCCCGCCGCCGGCAGGAAGTGGCCGGTTCCATCGTGACGCTCGAGGCCCGGCTCGACGAACTGCTCGACCAGCTCTCGCCCCGCTGATAAGGATGGACCGGTGCCCACACGAGTCTTGATCGCGGAGGACGAGGCCATCATCCGCCTCGACCTCCGGGAGACCCTCGAGGAGGAGGGCTACGAGATCGTGGCCGAGACCGGCCGCGGCGACGAGGCCGTCGAGCTGGCTCGTTCAATGGGGCCCGATTTGGCGATCCTCGACATCAAGATGCCCGGGATGGACGGCCTCGAAGCGGCCCGCCTCATCACGGACGAGCGCCTGTGCGGCGTGCTCGTGCTCACGGCGTTCAGCCAGCGCGACTTCATCGAGCAGGCGCGAGACGCCGGTGCCCTCGCCTATCTGGTGAAGCCCTTCCAGAAGAGCGACCTGGTGCCGGCGATCGAGCTGGCCATCGCCCGGTTCCGCGAGCTCAGCGCCTTGGCCGACGAGGTGAAGGGACTGGAGGAGCAGCTCGAGACGCGCAAGGTGGTCGATCGGGCCAAGGGCATCCTGATGGATCGGCACGGCCTGTCGGAGCAGGACGCCTTCTCCTTCATCCAGAAGCGCGCCATGAGCGAGCGCACGAAGATGAAGACCATCGCCGAGCGCGTGGTGGCCGGTGATCTGACGCCGTCATGAGCAAGCTGCTGCTCCTCGACGGCAACTCGTTGACCTACCGCGCCTTCTTCGCCCTGCCGCCCGACATGGCGACGGCGTCGGGTCAAGTGACGAACGCTGTGTTCGGGTTCACGTCAATGTTGATCAACCTGTTGCGGGACAATCGACCCGACCGGGTGATCGCGGCGTTCGAGCGGCCCGAGCCGACCTTCCGCCACGAGGCCGTCGCCGAGTACAAGGCCAACCGCACGGCCGCGCCCGACATCCTGCGCCAGCAGATGGGCCTCGTCCGTCAAGTCGTCGAGACACTCAACATCGTCACGCTCGACGTCGCGGGCTTCGAGGCCGACGACATCATCGCCACCGTCGTCGACCAAGCCAAGGCCAAGGAGTGCGAGGTCATCATCGTCACCGGTGACCGCGACGAGTACCAGCTCGTCGAGGATCCGCACGTCAAGGTGCTCTACAACCGGCGCGGCGTGTCCGACTACGCCCTCTACGACGAGGCCGGCATCTTCGAGCGCACCGGGGTGACGCCGGCTCAGTATCCCGAGTACGCGGCGCTGCGCGGCGACCCGTCCGACAACCTGCCCGGCGTACCGGGTATCGGCGAGAAGACGGCGGCCAAGCTGATCTCCACCTACGGTGGCCTTGACGGCGTGTTCGCCAACCTCGACGCTCTCACACCGAAACTGCGGGCGTCGCTGGCCGAGCACGAGAAGCAGGTGCGCGACAACGCCGCCGTCATGGTGCTCCGGCGCGACGTCCCGATCACGGTCGACCTCGACTCGCTGTCGTGGGGTCCCACGGACATGGCCGAGCTCCGGCGGCTGTTCGACTTCCTCGAGTTCCGCACGCTGTTCGAACGGCTCGAGGAGGTGCTCAACGCGCCGATCACGGCCGGCCCTGCCGCCGGCGGCACTGTGCTCGAGGCCGAACTCGTGCGGCTCGGGTCCGTCCCGGAGGCGGTCACCGTCCTGGGGCGGCCGCCGGTGCTCGACGTGGCGGCGGTATGGGCCGGCGCCCCGGGACGATCGGCGCTCGTCGGTCTGGCCGTCGTGCTCGACGCCGACACCGGCGACGTGGCGTGGATGCCGGAGGGTCTGCTGGCCGACGGGCTGGTGCAGGCGGCGCTGGTCGACGGTCGCCCGGTACGAGCCCATCAGGCGAAGGCACTGATGCGGGGCCTGGCCGGCCTCGGTGCCGACCTCCGCTCCCTGACGATGGACACGGCCATCGCCGCGTACCTCATAGACCCAGCCGAGACCCGTTATGACATCGGCGACCTCCTGGCCCGCTACACGGGCGACTCCTTCCCGGTCGACGGGACGCCCGAGGGCCAACTCGATCTCGACGGTGGCGGCGTCGACGAGGCGGTCATCGCCGGCCGGCACGCTCTCGCGGTGAGCCGGCTGGCACCGGCGCTCGAGGCGGCCCTCGACAAGCAGGGCATGAAGAAGCTGTACGACGAGATCGAGAACCCGCTCGTCGCCGTCCTGGCCCGGATGGAGGAGACCGGCATCGGCGTCGACGCCGTCGAGCTGCGCCGTCTGCACGAGCGGCTCACGTCGGAGTGCACGCGGCTGGCGGCGGAGGTGTACGGCGTCGCCGGCCGAGAGTTCAACCTGAACTCACCCATCCAGCTGCGCCAGATCCTTTTCGACGAGCGCGGCCTGTCGCCGCAGAAGCGCACCAAGACCGGCTTCTCCACCGACGCCCAGTCGCTCGAGAAGCTGCGCGACCAGTGGCCCGAGTTCATCGACCCGCTGCTGGCGTACCGCGAGGTCGAGAAGCTGCGCTCGACGTACGGCGAGGGCCTGCTGGCCGAGGTGGCGCCCGACGGACGGATCCATGCCACGTTCAACCAGACGGTGGCCCGCACCGGTCGCCTGTCGTCCGACCAGCCGAACCTGCACAACATCCCCGTGCGGTCCGAGGAGGGCCGGCAGTTCCGCCGGGTGTTCGTGCCGGGGCCGGGGCGCCTCCTGCTCGTCGCCGACTACAACCAGATCGAGCTGCGGTGCATCGCCCACCTGGCCGAGGATCCGGGCCTCATCGCCGCCTTCACCGAGCGCCAGGACATCCACACTGCGACGGCGTCGCGCATCTTCTCGGTCGAGCCGAACGCCGTGTCGATCGCGCAGCGGTCGAAGGCGAAGATGGTGTCGTACGGCTTGGCGTACGGCATGGAGGCCTACGGGCTCGGGCAGCGGCTGAACATCCCCACCGAGGAGGCGGCCGAGATCCTGTCCGCCTACTTCGTGGCGTTCCCGAACGTGAAGGCGTACATGGAGCGGACGGTGATCGAGGCCCGCAAGCGGGGCTACACCGAGACGCTGTTCGGGCGCCGGCGGCCGATTCCGGAGTTGCAGTCGTCGAACTGGCGGATCCGGGAGGCGGGGGAGCGCCAAGCCATGAACGCCGGCATCCAGGGTCTGGCCGCCGACATCTTCAAGGTGGCGCTGGTGCGGCTCGATGCCGCCCTCGAGGCCGGCGACTTCGACGCCCAGCTCGTGCTCCAGGTCCACGACGAGGTCCTCGTGGAGGTGCGTGAGGGTGACGAGGACGCCGTGGGCGACCTCACGCATCGCACCCTGGCTGGCGCGGCCGAGCTGCGGGTGCCGCTGGAGGTCAACCTCGCCGTCGGCCCGTCATGGGCCGACGCCAAAGGCTGATTTCTCTTCAGCCGAAGTGACGGTTTTCCACCGCTGTGGTGGAAAAGTGTCACGTCGGCAGGTGGGGTTGCCGGTTTGGGCCGTCTCGGGTCCACACACCGGGCATGACTCCAGACCAGCGCCTCGGCCGCGTCGCCACAGGTCAGCTCGGCTTGTTCACCGCCCGGCAGGCCGTCGATGCCGGATTCACGCCCCGTCAGCTCGACCGCCGGGTGGCGGCCGGACGGCTGGACCACCTCGCGCAGGCGGTGTACGGAGTCACGGGCCACGAGCCATCGTGGGAGCGCAGCGTGCTGGCCGCCGTGTTGGCGGTGGGACCCGAGGCCGTCGTCTCCCACCTCGCCGCCGCCCGCCTGTTGGGGTTCGACGGCTTCCGCGCCGGCTTCCCCGAGATCACGGTGCCGCGTGGCCGGCGGGCCCGGACTCCCTTGGCGCGTGTGCACACCACGATGGTGCTCCCGAGGCCCGACGTCGTGACCATCGGCCGCTTCCGGGTAACGGCAGGGGCGCGCACCATCATCGACATCGCCACGCGGGTGAACGAACGCCAGCTGACGGCGGCTATCGGATCGGCGGTGCGCGACGGCTGGACGTCGGAGGAGGTGCTGGCTCGGCGCCTTGGCGAGCTGCGCGGCCACCGCGGCGTGGCCATCTTGCGCGAGGCGCTCACGGTCCCGATCGGCCACTCGTACCTCGAGCGGCGCTTTCTCACGTTGGTGCGCGACGCCGGGATCGCCACACCTCGCACCCAAGTGACCTGTCGGGCCGAGCGACTCATCCGAGTCGACGCCGTCTGGGACCGGGAGCGGGTGGTCGTCGAGGTGATGGGCCACCGCTACCACTGCACCGCTCTCGACCTCCAGCGCGACGCCCAACGTCGCATCGAGCTCCAGGAGCTCGGGTTCGAGGTCCTCGAGTTCACCTACGCCGACGTCACGCAGCGCCCGGCCTACGTCGTCAGCCGCCTCACCCGGGCCCTCCGCCGTCGACGTGACGGTCTTCGACCACAGCGGTGGAAAACCGTCACCTCGGCGTGAGAGAAACGAGGGCGTGAGCGAGCCGGAACACTGGTTCGAGCCGATCGCCGACCATCTCGGCCGGGCCTACCTCCGCTACTCGTTCACGAAGGGGACCAGCCAGGAGGTCGACTTCCTCGTCGACGCCCTCGAGCTGGCCCCCGGCCACCGGGTCCTCGACGTCGGCTGCGGACCGGGACGGCACGCGCACGAGCTGGCCCGGCGGGGCATCGCCGTCCACGGGATCGACATCAGCCAGCGGTTCGTCGACCTGGCGCGCGACGCCGCCCCGCCCGGCGCGACCTTCGAGCGCCTCGATGCCCGCCGCCTGCCGTTCACGGCTGAGTTCGACGCCGCCGTGTCACTGTGCCAGGGCGCCTTCGGCCTGGTACTCGGGCCCGGCGACGACGCCGCGGTGCTCGACGGGATGGGCCGAGCCCTGCGGCCGGGCGGCCGCCTGGCCGTCACCGCTTTCAACGCCTACTTCCAGGTCCGCTACGGCGAGGGGCGCCTCGACGCCGCGACGGGCGTCAACCACGAGCAGACCGAGGTCCGCGACGAGGCCGGGACGCCGAAGTCCGTCGACCTGTGGACCCACTGCTTCACCCCCACCGAGTTGACGCACCTGGTCCAAGGGGCCGGCCTGCGCCTCGATGCCATCTGGTCGGTGGAGCCCGGCGCCTACCGTCGCGACCCGCCGACCACCGAGTCGCCTGAATACCTCGTGGTCGCGACAAAGGATCCTTGAGCAGCGAAGGGCCTGGTCGGTGCTACCATGGACGGGTCGCCGGCGGGCACGCTCGGTCGGCGCGCCCCCAGTCCACTCGATCCATCGCTGAAAGCAGACCACCCGTTGTCCGACTCCCCGTCCCCTTCCTCCCCGTCCGACACTCCTTCCGCCGAGGGCACCTTCGCCGAGGACGGCACCTACACCCCGCGCCAGGTCACCGCTGACGACCTCGGCATGTCCTTCGCCGATGCCATCGCGGGCACCCTCGTCGACGTCGAGGACGGCCAGATCGTGCAGGGAACGGTGGTGAAGGTCGACAAGGACGAGGTGCTGCTCGACATCGGGTACAAGTCCGAAGGCGTCATCCCTGCCCGCGAGCTCTCGATCCGCAACGACATCGACCCGCACGAGGTCGTATCGCTGGGCGACTCCGTCGAGGCGCTCGTCCTCCAGAAGGAGGACAAGGAGGGCCGCCTCGTCCTGTCCAAGAAGCGGGCCCAATACGAGCGGGCCTGGGGCACCATCGAGAAGATCAAGGAGTCCGAGGGCGTCGTCTCGGGCCCGGTCATCGAGGTCGTCAAGGGCGGCCTCATCCTCGACATCGGGCTGCGTGGCTTCCTGCCCGCCTCGCTGGTCGAGCTGCGCCGGGTGCGCGACCTCCAGCCGTACGTCGGGCGCGAGCTGCAGGCGAAGATCATCGAGCTCGACAAGAACCGCAACAACGTGGTCCTGTCGCGCCGCGCCTACCTCGAAGAGACGCAGAAGGAGCAGCGCGAGGACTTCCTGCACAACCTCAAGCCGGGCGAGGTGCGCAAGGGCGTGGTGTCGAGCGTCGTGAGCTTCGGCGCCTTCGTCGACCTCGGCGGCATGGACGGGCTCATCCACGTGTCCGAGCTGTCGTGGAAGCACGTCGACCACCCCGGCTCGGTCGTGCAGGTGGGCGACGAGGTGACCGTGCAGGTGCTCGACGTCGACCTCGACCGCGAGCGCATCAGCCTGTCGCTGAAGGCCACGCAGCAGGATCCGTGGCAGGAGTTCGCCTCCACGCACCGGGTCGGCGAGCTCGTCTACGGCCGGGTCACCAAGCTCGTGCCGTTCGGTGCCTTCGTGCAGGTGGGCGAAGGCATCGAGGGCCTGGTGCACATCTCCGAGATGTCGGCCCGCCACGTCGATCTGCCGGAGCAGGTCGTCACCCCCGGCGAGGAGCTGTGGGTGAAGATCATCGACCTCGACCTGGCCCGTCGGCGCATCAGCCTGTCGATCAAGCAGGCGGCCGAGGGCGGCGAGGTGGCCGAGGAGTACCGCGAGCACTTCGGCGACCACGCCTTCGACGACCAGGGCAACTACATCGGCACGGCCGACGACGCCGAGCGCGAGGCGGCCTGGGCCGAGTACTACGAGCAGTACCCGGAGGGTGAGGCGCCGCCCCCTGGCGAAATCGACATCGACACGGCCACCGACACCGCCGCCGAGTAGCAGCCGGCGGGAGCCAACCCGAGAGCTCCTCGCCCGGCCGGCTTCGCCGGCGGGCCGGGACGCGGGAACGATTGTCCGAGCGGCTCGAGTCGGCGCCGACGAGGCGCCGCATCAGGTCAGCTTGACGATCCCCATCCGCACCGCGAGCAGCACCGCTTGCGTGCGGTCGCGGGCGTTCAGTTTCTCGTAGATCGACGCCAGGTGGTTCTTCACCGTCTTCTGGCTGATGTACAGCTTCTGGGCGACCTCGGGCGTCGAGCAGCCGTCGGCGATGAGCTGGAGGACCTCCTCCTCCCGCTTGGTGACGAGGCGGTCCTCCTCGCGGGCGGCCTTCTCGTCGATCTTGCGCACCTCGGTGAGCATCGTCTTGGCGAGCGCCGGTGATAGTGCCGTCTCGCCGTTGGCCGCCATGCGCACGGCGTCGATGACTTCGTCGATCGAGCAGTCCTTCGTGAGATAGCCGACGGCGCCGGCCTTGATGGCCTGGTCGATGAGGTCCTTGTCGGCATGCATGGTCAGCATCACGACGCGCTGCTCCGGAGAGTTCTGGAGGATCCGTTTGGTGGCCTCGACGCCGTCCATGTCGGGCATCGAGACGTCCATGAGGATGACGTCCGGCTTGGCCGCCGGCACGAGCCGCACCGCGGCCTCGCCGTCGGCTGCCTCACCCACTACGTAGAAGCCCTCTTCTTCGAGGGAGCGTCGCAGACCCTCGCGGAGCATGCGGTGGTCGTCGACGAGCATCAGGCGGATCGTCACTGCGAATTTCCTCCGTCCTCCGGATCCAGCACAACTCGGACCGTAGTGCCCGCGCCACGCGCCGAGCGGATGTCCAGCGTGGCGCCGATCGTGGTGGCCCGTTCCCGCATGCCAACGATGCCATAGGAGTCCTCGCGACCGCGTCGGCGATCGAACCCGATGCCGTCGTCGGCGATCTCGAGTTCGGCCCGTTTGCCGTCGCACTGCCAGTGGATGGTGAGGGTGGACGCCTTGGCGTGGCGCTCGGCGTTCATCACCGCCTCCTTGGCGATGCGCCACAGCTCCCGCTCCTGGAGCAAGGGCAGCCGGCCCGTCTCGTGGCGGTCGATCTTGATCTCGAGGCCGCTGCGCTCGTGGACCCGGTCGCAGAAGAGCTGCATCGTGGCCCCGACGTCCTGGGAGTCGCTCACGTCGACCCGCAGGTCGTAGAGCGTCTCGCGGACCTCCTTCACGACGCTGCGCACCTGGTCGCGCAAGTCCACGATCACCGGCTGGAACTTGCTGCGGTTCGTGACCTTGACGGCCCGGTCGAGCTCGAAGCCGAGGTAGGCGAGCGACTGGCCGATCTGGTCGTGCAGGTCACGGGCGATGCGGC
>Ga0306920_100012314_pt1 | contig 11601 bp, 10 predicted proteins | sample flu12Cox44000170_FD_204666 | JGI IMG/M metagenome (GOLD analysis project Ga0306920, IMG submission 204666) | Lab enrichment of tropical soil microbial communities from Luquillo Experimental Forest, Puerto Rico - flux4day.12C.oxic.44.000.170 (v2)... | ecosystem: Environmental > Terrestrial >...
GCGCCCGCGCCTTTTCGATCATCGCGTCGAATACTGGCGCGAGCTCGCCGGGCGAGGAATTGATGACCTGCAGCACCTCGGCGGTCGCGGTCTGCTGTTGCAGGGATTCTCGTAGCTCGTTGAGCAAGCGCGTGTTCTCGATGGCGATGACCGCCTGAGCGGCGAAGTTCTTGACCAATTCAATCTGCTTGTCGGTAAAAGGCCGCACTTCCTGCCGGTAAATAATGATCGCGCCGATCAGAGTGCCTTCCTTGAGCATTGGGACAGCAATCTGGGCTCGTGCGCCAGCCAGCCTCGCTGCCATGCCAGGACTAGTCCAGGCAGCGTTATCGGCAGTGTGGCTCACCTGTTTTGTGAGCATGACACGTTCGAGCTGACCGCCGGGTATGGGTTGAAAGGCCCCCCGCTGCTGGTTGAACTCTCTGTATTCCTGTGGCGTGCCGACATCAGCCGCGAAGTGAAAAGCCCCGCCATCGAAACGATACAGGACGCCAAATTTGGCCTCGCAGATACGCACAGCGTTTTCCAGCATGGCCTGGAATACCGGTTTGAGCTCGCCCGGTGACGAGCTGATGACGCTCAATACCTCTGATGTTGCCGTCTGCTGCTGGAGCGACTCGCGCAGCTCGTTGAGCAGCCGCGCGTTCTCGATGGCGATGACGGCCTGCGCAGCGAAGTTCTGCACCAGCGCAATCTGCTTGTCGGTGAACGGGCGTACCTCTTTGCGGTAGATGGCCATCGCACCTAGCGGTGCAGCGTCTTTAAGCATCGGCACCATCACAAAGGTGCGGGCTCCAAAAACGTCAACAAACTCCTTAAATGGTTGCAAGCCCTTGATGTATGCAGGTTCTCTCGTGGCGTCCGCAATATGTTCAAGCTGCTTTGTTTGGGCGAGGCGACGGAGCGGAGTTTCCGGATCAACGTAGAACACTTTGTCGTGCTGCCGCATCTCGGCAAGTGCCGGCGGCAGGCCATGCAGCGCGACTGGACGAAAGCCATCCCCCTCAACGAGCCATAGCATGCCAAACTCCGCACCACAGATGCGCGTTGCATTCGCAAGCATGGCCTGGAAAACTGGCTCCAATTCGCCTTGCGAAGAACTGATGACGCGCAGCACCTCAGACGTCGCAGTTTGCTGCTCCAGCGATTCCCGCAATTCGTTCAGTAGCCGCGCGTTTTCAATGGCGATCACCGCCTGGGCGGCGAAGTTCTGCACCAGCGCGATCTGTTTGTCCGTGAACGGCCGGACTTCCTGGCGATAGATGATGATAGCACCGATGAGAACATTCTCCTTGATCATCGGCACACTAATAAGGGAGCGCGCGCCGCCAAACTCTGCCGCGGGGCTCACGACCGGTTCTGTCGAATCGTCAATAATGCGGACTACGTCTTTTGTTCGCCACATGCGCTCGAGGTTGGTACCGACATGCGGCTGAAATGAACCGCGCTGCTGGATAAAGTCGGCAAGTGCCGGCGGTACGCCGAACAGTGCAGCCGCTTTGAAAGCTTCGTTATCGAATCGGAACATAACGCCGAATTTCGCGTCGCAAATCCGGACCGCATTCTCCAGCATGGCCTGAAATACGGGCTCAAGCTCGCCCGGCGAACTGCTAATGACGCCTAGTACCTGCGATGTCGCGGTCTGCTGCTCCAATGCTTCGCTGAGATCATCGGTGCGTTGGCGCAGTTCATTGAGCAGCCGCGCGTTCTCGATGGCGATGACGGCTTGGGCGGCGAAGTTTTGCACCAGCTCGATCTGTTTTTCGGCAAATGGCTTCACCTCTTGACGGTAAATGTAAATAGCACCGGCAATCTTGCCTTCCTTGAGCATCGGTACAGCAATGTGGGTCCGCGCGCCGCCAAGTTTGGTCGCCGGACTGAGCCCCTCTGGATCGTCAAGCATGTGAGCGACTTTTTTCGTCTCAACCAGCCGGGCGAGAGGCAAGCCGGGCGGCGGTACGAACGCCCCAGTTTTTGCTTGGTAGTCAGCGAGAGGTGCCGGTACGTTGAAAGCTGCTCCCACGCGGAAGCAGATCCCGTCGAAGAGAAACAGGGTGCCGAACTTTGCCTCACACAACTTAACTGCATTCTCCAAAACGGTATGGAACACAGGCTCAAGTTCGCCCGGCGAGCTGCTGATAACCTTGAGCACTTCTGATGTGGCGGTCTGCTGCTCTAATGCCTCGCCGAGATCATCAGTTCGCTGACGCAGCTCATTCAGCAGCCGCGCGTTCTCGATGGCGATGACGGCCTGGGCGGCGAAGTTCTGCAACAGTGAAATCTGTTTGTCGGTGAACGGCAGCACTTCCTGGCGGTAAATACCGATGACGCCGATCAGCTCTTTCTCCCTGATCATTGGCACATTCAGCAAGGTGCGCGCACCTCCCAATCTGGTGATTGGTGATTGGGGATCGGTAACCGCCATGTCGGCGACATGGTCCACTTGCATGGTTTCCATAAGGTGGGCGAGCGTCTTGGTGGGACGAAGAAACGGCTCGGTTTCGAAGTATTTCTCATAATCCGGCGGCGCATTATGCAGCGCGACGCGCCGGAAGCCGTCTCCTTCACGCAGCAGCATGGCTCCGAACACGGCTTCGCAGATGCGCACCGCATTCGCCAGCATGGCTTGGAAAACCGGCTGCAGCTCGCCGGGCGACGAGCTGATAACGCGCAGCACGTCAGCGGTCGCAGTCTGCTGCTCCAGGGACTCGCGCAGCTCATTAAGCAGCCGCGCGTTCTCGATGGCGATGACGGCCTGGGCGGCGAAATTCTGGAGCAGTTCGATTTGCTTGTCGGTAAAGGGCCGGACTTCTAGGCGGTAAACAGTGATCACACCGATCAAAGTGTCGTCCTTGAGCATAGGAACGCTGATTACGGTGCGCGCACCAGTCAACGTGACGAACTGTTCGCGCCGCGGGTCCTCTCGGTAAGCTGGGTCTATAGCTACATCGGCGATCTGAACCGCACTCTTTGTTTTTGCCACCCGCCCGGTTGCGCTGTTACTAGTCATACTCACCAGTGGTTCGCGCTGTCGCGCTTCGGCGTAGGCCGGCGGCACATTATAGGTAGCGGCGTTGCGGTAGACGTTCCCCTCGGCGAGATGAAGCAAGCCAAAACCGGCTTGGCAAATGCGCGTCGCATTTTCCAGGATCGCATCGAAAACCGGCTTCAAATCGCCCGGCGACGAACTGATGACGCTCAATACCTCCGATGTTGCTGTCTGCCGGTCCAGCGATTGCCGCAATTCGTTGAGCAGCCGCGTATTTTCGATGGCGATGACGGCTTGACTGGCGAAGTTCTGAAGAAGCTCGATTTGCCTATCAGTAAACGGACGAACCTCCTGGCGATAGATGGCGATAGCGCCGATCAACACATCGTCTTTGAGCATTGGCACGCCGACCAAAGATCGTGCGCCGCCGAGCGTGGCAGGTGGGCTGGCTTCGGCGGTGATATCGGCACTGTGACTTACCTGCTTTGTCCGCAGAGCGCGCTCAAGGACATGGCCCGGGGTCGGTTGAAATGGCCCGCGCCGCTTTTGGAATTCAACAAGCTCCGGCGGTGTGCCGAATTGCGCTGCCAAATGTAAGTCATCGCCCTCCAAGCGGAACAGCGTGCCGAACTTGGCTTCACAGATGCGCGTGGCATTCTCCAGCAACGCGCTAAAAACAGGCTCCAGCTCGGCGGGCGAAGAACTGATGACCCGAAGCACATTTGCCGTAGCAGTCTGCTGTTCCAGCGATTGCCGCAACTCGTTCAAGAGCCGCGCATTCTCGATGGCGATCACAGCTTGGCTGGCGAAGTTTTGTAACAGTTCTATCTGCTTGTCCGTGAAGGGACGCACTTCCTGGCGATAGATGACAATGACGCCGATCAGCGCGTCGTCCTTGAGCATCGGGACGATGACTTGAGTTCGTGCGCCGCCGTGCTCTGCAAAAAAGCCAGGAACAGGTTCAGCGGCCTTGTCGGCGCTGTGGCTCACCTGCTTTGTCCGCAAGACGTGCTCCATTGCGGTGCCCGGTCTTGGCTTAAATGGCCCTCGCCGCGTTTGCGCCTTGAGCAAAGCCGTAGGCGTATTGAATTGCGCCACCGGGTAAAGGTTTTCACCGTCGAAGCGGAATAGCGTCCCGAAATTGGCATTACAGATGCTGGTAGCGTGCTCCAGGATTGTTCGAAATACTGATTCCAGGTCGCCGGGGGACTTTGAAATAAGGCGTAATATCTCGGAGTTCGCGGTTTCCCGCAGCAACGCCTCGTCGCGCTCGTGGGTAAGCCGAGCGACGACCGCTTCCTGACCGGCAATGGAGACACCGTGGCTGCGCTTGGCCTTTGGCGCACTGCGCCGCTTTAGCGCCGCTTTGTGGCCTTGCGATTTGGCTCGTTCGCCGCCTGCTCTGGAGCGCCGTCGCATCGCCCACCCTAAAGGCTTAGGACTACGCCGATTTTCAAAGTCGATTACATCAGGGATTTGCGGCCAGCGAAATGGGGTTTCAATGATAAATTTGCGGTCCTTGTCCGCTTTGGGTATTGGCCGTTCTCTATTTCGAGCGCGCTGGCTTTTCCGGCGACGGCTGGGTGTATGGCGGCTCGTGGATGCGCATGCCGTTGATAATTTTCACGACCATCGTGACCTCCTTTCGAGTTTAAGAAACACCTCCCCCACCGACCGAGAAATTTTTTTGAAAAAAGTTTTTTTAGAAAAGGGGGATGCACATGTGCATCAACTACGCCGAAAGTCGCGTCAGGTACCGCTACCTGACAAAGGCATGGGAGCGGGGGGACCACCTTTAGGTGCTCGCCAGAACGCGCATCACCTGCGTGGCTGGCCGCGTCCGTTCAGCGCCACACGTCCTTGAATCGCGTCGGGCTTAACTCCGTATAGCGCGCGGTGTGCTGGATTGCTCGATGGCCGAGCCAGTCCTGGATCAGCCGCGTGTCATGGCCGGCATTGGCCAAGGCGTAGCCGCAGGCGTGGCGCAGCATGTGGGCGTGGACCCGAAACGGCAGCTTGGCGCGCTCGCCAATGGTCTTCACGAGGCGGTTGACGGCGTCAGCCGTAAATGGGCCGCCGCGCTCGGTCTCAAAGACGAAAGCACCCGTCGTATTGCGTTGCAGCTCGCGCAGCATGCGCAATTCATCGCCGCGGATAGGGTGGACTGCGGGCTTGCCGTTCTTCGCCCTGCGGACGTGCAGCGCCGGATTGCGGCCCCACTCAACCTGCGACCACTCCAGATCGGCGATCTCGACAGCCCGCAAGCCGTGGCGGAAGGCAACCAGGATCAGCGTAGCGTCTCGTTGGCCGTGGCGCCCCAGCTTGGCGGCGGCGATCAGCTTCTCGACCTCGGCCGGGGTCAGGTATTCGCGGGTACGCATCTCAGCGTTTGGCCTTCGTGTCGGTACTTTCCGATAAATGTTGTTTGGCTCGACCAGCCGCAGGTTCGGCACCATCAGCATTTTCCCCTCCATCCCAATGACGACTTACCGGATAATGCGCCTTTTCCGGTCAGTGAGCAAACTGTCCAGGTCAGTCACTTTCTGCCGCCAGGGGAATTGTCCGCTCAGCATCCGCCGCCGCCCGATCAAACTCCTGTTCGAGTAAGCTGGACGCGCCCCTGAGACCCTGCACAACTTCACTGGTCCAGATCACATAGTCGGCACGGCGCTGCATGGGCCAATCGGCTGGCGGGCTGGTAGCTAATGACCGCAGGTTGCTGATCTTGTCGGCCAGCTTGAGGATTTTGGCGCGCGGGGTCAGATTTGGTGCGTGTTTGATTTGAAGCCGCTTGCGTTCTGCCTTCGGCAACTTCTTGTCGTCTGTCACCTCGACAACCAGGGCTGCAACGTCGTCGTTGAACTGTGCGGCGATTTCCTCGCGAGTGACGCCCTGATCCTCAATCGTGTCGTGCAGCAGCGCCGCCACGATCAGATTGTGATCGGCACCGTTGGTCGCTTCGCCGACTAACCGCGCAACCTCAAGCAGGTGAGTAATATAGGGCTCCTGCGCGGCACCTTTTCGACGCTGATTAACGTGCCAACGTGCAGCGGCATCAGCTGCCCTCAGAACTGTGACTAATCCTGTCATCTGATTCCCCCTTTCCCTCGCTCCCGCCCAGGCAGGCGCGCAGCCACGCGGCTGCGGTGGCGCTTTCAGACCCTGCGATGTGGGGCACATTACTTACATGGTGACGAACAGCCGACTTTGCCACCATTAAACGACTGCATCGCAGCCCTCTTTGACCGCTTTCATTAGCGCGTTGTAAATCTGTCTCTCGCGTTTCATCGCACCGCCCCCTCGTTAGTGTCGTCTGTCGGATCAGTCGGTCCGGGAAGCGCATGGGAAGCGTCAGGCGCCGGCAGCGCCTTCGGCGTCACCCACCGTCAGGCGCCGGCAGCGCCTTTGGTGTCACCCCCTCGATCTCGCGCCGGCCATCTGGCCAAACGATCTCGCGGACAAACTTTAGCTCCACGCCAACGCCGCCGTTGGATTCAGAGGCAGCGAGCGTCGTTGGCAGCACACTTTTCAATAAACTGGCGAACGCGCTGGAATTTTCGACAGCCAGTCTCGCGAGGTAATCTTCCCCTCCAACCTTATCGAGGGCGCCCAAGATAGCCTCTTTGAGCCTCAGTGTTGTCTTGTTCAGCGAACCAGGGGGACGACCTGACCCCGCAAGAGCCTTGCTGCCACGCTCAAACTGGCCATTGGCGTTACGCTTCACCAATTTGTCCCATTTTTTTAATGGTTCGACGTTTTCTGCAACTTTCATGTCAGCCATATTTCACTCCATCAGCCCCTGGTTTTTTTATCAGCACTGCGGCTTCCCTCTACTAGACACCAAGCTACTGGCCTAATTCGACAATGCGATTGCGCAGCGCCTGCACCAGCGCGTCGTAGGTTTCAAATGCGGGTGCCATCTACCGCCTCAGATTGACAGTAAAACGTGCAACCAAACCTGCCCAAATCTCCCGTCGCGTTTAGGTACTCGCGGCCGTAATCGCTTCGATCGCTGCATGCTTGTCCTGGAATAAGCCAAGGGGCTGGCCGGCGGCGTCGTAAGCCTGAAAGCCGCGAGGGCCGGCGCTGCGCAGGACCGACGCAGCCGCGGCTGTCGCGCAGTGCTCACGTTTGAACGGACTGAAATCGCACGACCTGCGCCACGTTTGTCACTCTCCATGAGTTGAAGCAGGCTTACGCCGCCAAGCCCCTCGCCAACTCGGGTGCCAGCCCAGAAAGATATTCCGACATCGCCGTAAAGGCAGAGCACCGCCGGTCGGCCTGCGACGCCCTCCCTCCCCGAGATATAGAAGTAGTGGTGGAATCCGCACTGAGCCTAGTAGTGGTAATTTCCGCACTATGGAATCGGCGTTTTCGGTGTCGGTTTCCGCCACTAAGATTTGGCGTTTTCCGCCACTGGAGTTTTGTTTTTTGCGGGGCCTCTCGACGAGCAGCCCTCGCCAGTTGGGCCTCTTCGACGGTCTTAATGCGCTGCCATTCGTTTGTCGGCGGGGCCCGCCCCACGCGGAAATAAGTCAGCCGAAATTTATGCGGTGACCTAAACTCGGCGTTACCGGCGCGGCCACGTTCAGTGATTTCCGCAAAGCCAAGCGCCACTGTCTCCCGAATAGCCGGCCCAATCGCGTGGCGATGGATGCCGTAACGCTCGAAGTCGTCATAGGTGACCGGCAGCCTGCCGTTATCATTGCCACCGTGATCGGCGTGCTCGATCTCGATGCGGTCGAGAACGCGCCTTGCTGATAGACTCAGTACGGACCACGCTGGTGATTTGATCATCTCAATTGTATGTGGGGCGAATTGGCCATCGATACTGTTGCGGCGCTTAATCACGATGACACCCGCTGGCTAATTCGCGAACCAACCGTTGCGCGGAGAGTAAAGCGTTGAGTGCCCCGGCAGTGTAAGAGCCTGGCGCGAACTCATAAGCTTGATTGGCTTCTTCGACAGCCCTAGTGAGCTGGGCGCTGATTCTTCCAATTATTTTTTCCTCAATGAACGTCATTTCGTTTATTGTCCGTGCGCCGCCGATCTATCGCAAAGAAGTCGGGGGATCTCGTGTAGCGTCCGCCTCAGCCGCATTCTTCATCGGTGCCTCGCCCCTAGCTCTCCGGTTTTGACGCACAGGCGGCCTTCTGATGACCTGTGCCGCCCGCGCTGGCGACGCTCTTCGGTCTCTATGAAAAAGGTGACGGCGTCTTTAGCCCGCGTGAGGTTCGTCATGTCCGACAGCCGGCCATCTGGCCATTGCACCCGCCACATGCCGGGACGGGCCGCATCGGGCACCGCCTTGGGTTGGCGCTGCTTCATCGAGGCCTTCCACCCGCGCCAGTGGAATCCGGGACAAGCCAAAGGGCTGCTTGAGTTGACCGCAACTTTTGGATCGTCCTGTCGATTGCAATGTTGATCCTCTCCTTCGCCTCACGGTCAAAGGTCGAAGCCTTGAAGAGCTTTTTGAATACGCGCGCGTGTTCGTTCACCCTTTGGAGCCTGTATAAGACGTTGTCCTCAATTACTGCGGGGTCAGCGATCTCTGTATCTCGATCTTCCGCTTCAGAACCGTCGTCCGGTTTCGAATACGCCGGATTTTCGGTCGCCTCATAATATGCCCGGCGGTCCTCGGCGGAGACTTCGGCGCTCGCCGCTGAGGCGAGCATCGGCCCCGCTGGCGTATCGAGGGCATCGCGCCCGGAGTATCGCTTTTGCGACCACTCACGCCACGCGGCTTCGCCTTCTGGGGTGTCGCCGCAGCTACCGGCGATGTCGGCATCCTCGCTCCTACCCGGATGGTCAGCAAGCCAGTCTGCTTGCATCTTTGCTTTGCGCGCCTCATACTTTTCGTGAAACTCTTTTTCTTCCTTGCCAATGCGGCGCTTGCGCTTGGCTGGTTGCTTCCGGCCCTTGCTGTCTGTCCTGATATTGACGTTCGGAATTTCCGAACGTGACTCCAGTTCGCCCCGCACCTTGGCGACCGTCTTGTCGTCTGCCTTGACCTGCTTTGCCACCGCGGCGTTGGACGCCTCCGGTTTCGCCTTCAACACCTTGGCGATCAGCTCGCGTTTCTTCTTGGGGGTGAGGTGGCGACGGTGGAGATTGGCGGCGACAGCATATTCGTAAGGATCAACATCGTTAGAGACAATTTGGAATATGCTGCCATCCGATGATTCGAGTGCGGCGCGAATCGTTTCCACGGCCTTGCCGCCGCCAACCAATTCCGCAGCATCAAGTCGGTTGCGGCCATCGAGTAACTTGCCTTTGTATAAAGCGATGCGCGAGAACAGCCCATTTGCTTTGATGTTCTCGCCAAGCTCGCGTAGTTCTGATTCCGACATCAGAGGGAACAGTTCGGCGGCTGGGTGTATCTTGAGATGATCGCGCCAGCTCATGGCGTCACGCTGCGCCAAGTTCGCGCAACAGGGCGGCGCGGGAGCAAACCCAGCGCCGGCCCTTCTTCTGCGCGCACTGGCACCCGAAGCAAGCGCCTGATCGCCGTCTGCACAAGCGGCGCGCATCACGCGACCTCCACCGTTGGCATGCCTTGGCGGCAAAGCTTGTCCAGCTTCGCTTCCATTGCCCTGACCGGCACGCGCTTTAGTCGGCCGACCTTAATCACCGGAATTTCGCCCCTCCGCGCCGCGTCGTAGGCGCCGTTGCGGCTCAATCCGAAATATCGAGCACCGGCCTCGGGGACCGAGATCGTCAGTTCAGTATCGTTTGCCATTCTCCCGCCTCACCCAGTGGAACCACATTGTGGTTCTATTGCTTTACATGGCGTAGCGGCGGGGCTTTGTCAATGGTGCCACTTGTGGAACCACGTTGTCCCTGCTATGTCATCCCACCTCGTTTTTATTGGGGGTCCTTTATGGTCACGACGCGAAAGAAGCACTCGTCAATCCGAAGGCCCTTAAGCCTGGGTGAGCGGCTGGCTGGGGTCGGGCACGGGCGCGTCGGTGATCCGCTACGGCGCGTTGCTCAGCTCAAGGTCAGGCTTCCAGAGCCGCTTCGGCGCGATCTTGAGGGCGCTGCGGCCGAGGCCGGCCACTCGATGAATACAGAGATTGTCCGGCGACTTACCGAGTCGTTTAAGAATTACGGCAGGGCAAAGTTGATCGCCGATTCGTTGTTGAAAGACCTTGACGATGAGGTCCTGCTGGAAATGTTCCGCAAATGGGCCCGCGATCGAGCAGCACGCGACGATAACCTGTTTTTCAAATCGATCTTCGGTCAAGCAGCTGCACACGACGACGATAGGGGGTCCAAATGAAGGGACACGTTCGAGAGCGCGGCAAGGGAAACTGGTACGCTGTTATTGATGCGCGCGATCCAAAAACGGGAAAGCGAAAGCGGAAATGGCATAGCCTCAAAGCGAAGGGAAAACGCGAGGCCCAGATCGAGTGCGCGGCACTGATTTCGTCAATAAAGGGTGGCACCTACCTCGAACCAATCAAGGTCACAGTCGCCGAATACATGGAGCGATGGCTAGAACACGCACGATCACAAGTCTCGCCCAAGACATTTGAACGATACTGCGGGGTGGTGCGCGGCAACATCTTGCCAGCATTGGGCGCGGTGCCAATCACCAAGCTTCAACCGGCACAGATTTCCGAGATGTACGCCAAAGCTCTTCACGGAGGCCGCAGGGACGGGAAGAGCGGCGGCCTTTCGCCAGCCAGCGTTCTCTACATACACCGGATTCTGAAGGCTGCCTTGGCAGTCGCCGTTAGCGAGTGGCGGCTGTTGCCGTGGAATCCAGCCGATCCGATTAAGGCGCCCAAGGTCAGGCGAAAGGCTGTGCGTGCGCTTAATGCAGCGGAGTCGGCAGCACTGCTGGAGGCGGTTCGGCCATATCGCCTTTTTATTCCAGTCTTGCTCGCCGTTACTAGTGGCCTCCGGCGTGGTGAGATTTGCTCGTTGCGTTAGCGTAGCGTTGACTTGTCAAAAGCGGCACAGCTTGCCGTAATCAGTAGCACCGAGCAGACCAAAGCGGGTATCCGCGAGAAAGAACCCAAAAGCGGTCGTGCTCGCACTGTGTCGCTGACTGCGCTTGCCGTCGAGGAATTGCGCCGGCACAAGATTCGACAGGCCGAAGAACTTCTACGGCTCGGTCTGCGGCAATCGGATGACATGTATGTCGTCGCCCAAGCCGACGGACATCCACTGAAGCCGAATAGCCTCACACATGAGTTTGTTCGGTTCATTGCGAGTACCGACCTGCCAAAGGTCCGCTTCCATGATCTTCGGCACAGCCACGCGACGCAGTTTTTGGCAAGCGGCATCCACCCAAAGATTGCGCAGGAGCGGCTTGGGCACGCGACCGTAGCGATTACCTTAGATCTGTATTCACACGTTCTGCCGGGAATGCAGGAAGAGGCAGCATCGCGCGTTGACCAGGCATTGCGGCAAGCGTTAGACAATCAACGCGGCGGCGCAAAAGGGTAGCAATTCGGTAGCAAACCGTTGCAGCCGCCGCCGCTGCGAGATAAAAAGCGCAGCACTATCAAAGGTCAGCCGCGGTAGCTCAGCCGGTAGAGCAACGCATTCGTAATGCGTGGGTCGGAGGTTCGAATCCTCTCCGCGGCACCACGTCATCGTTT
>Ga0306920_100012315_pt1 | contig 11601 bp, 15 predicted proteins | sample flu12Cox44000170_FD_204666 | JGI IMG/M metagenome (GOLD analysis project Ga0306920, IMG submission 204666) | Lab enrichment of tropical soil microbial communities from Luquillo Experimental Forest, Puerto Rico - flux4day.12C.oxic.44.000.170 (v2)... | ecosystem: Environmental > Terrestrial >...
CGAGCGGCTCTACAGTTTCGGCGAGGTGCGAGTCGCTACGCTAGCCTTGCTGATCTTTACTGCGCTTTCGCGATGCCGTTCCTGCGGCGTTGTTATGACTAAACTCTCAGACCACGTCGTCGCCTTTCGAAGTTCTCCAACAGTCTTTGCAGACACGCCGGTACCTACGTCAGCCTCAACCCCCGCCGAAGCGCCGGCGCAATTCTTCCAGAATGCGGCGCGCGCGCTGCACGTCGATTTCGCCCGGCACCTTGACGGTGGTGTCGTCGCCGTACTCACGCCCGCGTAAGGGTCGCCCGAGCGGATCGGTCTCCTGTTGGGCGCGCGGCGGCCCGAGCCTGCCGGGCTGTCCGTTAGGGCCGGGACCCAACATGCCCTGCTGCTGCATCGATTGGGCAAGGTTCTGCGCGCCGCGGCGCAAAGCTTCGAGCGCGCGGCCTTGGGAATCGACCGCCCCGTCCGCGTTGCCTTCTCCAAGCTGACCTTCCGCCTCGCCCTATTTGGAGCTCACCCGGTGGCAGCCGCCAGTCAAGTGGCCAGCAAGAGCGGCGGCAATGTGCTGTCCCGTCGCCTGCTCAATATAGAGGAACTGACCAGCCGGATTAATCTCCAGGAAAACATGCCGTCCATCTGGTGTTAACCGCAAATCAATTGCACCATATTCCAAGCCCAGTCGGCGCATCAGGCCGTGCAGGCGGTCCGATACGCCCGATGGAAGTAAATAAGGTTTGTAGTCCAAGTTTAGGTTCATCCGCACATCGACCGGGTAGTCTGCGTTACGTGTGTCGGCGGCAGCCGCGAACAGCGCGTTGCCGACTATGATGACCCGAATATCTGCAACTGCATCTATGTATTCTTGGAAGATCACTGGCGCGAGCCGCACCGACTCGGCGAGCGCAGCCTCATTTTGGCGCAGCAGCCGCGTTTCGCGCCACACGCTGTCAACGGCACGAAACTGTTTGTAAATCACCTGCCCGTTCCGGGCGTCCCAGAACGCGCGCGCTTCATCTGGATCATTGGTCATCACAGTGACCGGGAGGTCCAGTCTAAGCTCTTGAGCGAGCGCGAGTTGCCAAGGCTTGTGTGCCGCAGCAGCATCGCAGCTAGGCTTGTTGACCCAAAACGCATCCATCGACTGATAAAGGCCGTCGAATGCCGTGGTACCCTCGGACACAGCGAAGCGGCGATGTAGCGGGTCGGCGAGCGCCACCGGCAGGGAGAACGGCTGCGGCCGTCGCCACCAAACCGCACGGACGGAAGCAAAGTCCAGGATGCCGCCGCCGTCCCGGCGGAGAGTGAATCTGCGGCGTCCGTTTTCGAAGCCGAGAGATAGGACGAGGCGATGCGGGAATTCAGAATGGTCGAGCAGTTCGACAGCCGAGTTCGCCCTGGCCATCAGCGCTGTCATCACCGCCCGCGTGTGCACGTCCTTCAAAGACGATACAACGAGGACGGTCACTCCATCCTCCTAGGAATCCTGTACTTAATAGTCGTTCGTCCAACCGTGCGGACCTAAATACGTGCCATCTTGCCATGGGTACTTGTCAAGATCCGGGTTGGTACTGCGGTAGAAGTGGGGGGGCCACGCCTGGAGTGCTGCAATTGTCGCGGGCGAGACGTGATGCGGGTTGGCCAATACAAAGGGTACACCGCCGGGGCGTTGAGACTGTACCGTTGCGATGTCCTCCGGCACTTTCGTCGCATCGAGTTCCAACTGCACTAGTTTCTGCCCGACGGACCCACCGAGCACGGTATGGCTCTTAACAGCGCTAATGTCCAGAACTACAGCGCGTCCATCCATCAGTGTAAGTACGAACTTGCCAACCTCGGGCGAGCGGGCGAGTGCGCCGGTTAAAGTGACAGTATCCGCGCTCGGCGCCATTGGTGCATCGGCGAGCACTTCATCAAAAGACTTTGCCGTGTCGGACATCTCAGGTTCCTCCCCTCATTTTGGCCATCTCTTAGTCTCTCCTTTGGCTGGACATTAGACCGAAGCGGCATTGGAAGCTTCTTCATGGCGGGTTTGGGCAGCCTTGGTTTGATGGGACACACAGATGACCAACTGGGCGATCGTTGGCAAATCTCACGCAACACCTTTGCGAGGGCAGGCATACCCCGGGTGCACAAAACTGTCGCGAAGTGCCAACACGGGCTGCTTTAGAACGCCGCCGATTGACTTTGGCCTGACCACTGCAAGCTCGATAGCGACGGTCGCAAACGCTGTCGCACTTTGACAGTGCTTTTTCGCATCTTTGATATATAGCGTCGGAAGGAAGTTCCTCGCGATTGCATTCACCACACCCTTGCAGACAGGTATCATAGTCAGCGCAATTTTGGCCCTGCGCGTGCGTCGTTGCCGGAACACCAAAGATGGTTACAAGCACGGCCATGATACCTGCAACCCGCAACGCGATGTGGCGCTTTACTTGACTCGCTGCGCGCATCATTCCCCTCCTTTTCATTCAATATGGGACAACATCGAAGCAAGATGCTTCGGCGCCATCAGTGCAAACGCTCAGCGCTAAATGCATGCGGGTCCCCGAAAACCAGGGCGGCAAAATAAAGCCAAAATGGTTGGTTACGTACATCGGCCTTTTCCTCGCGCGGAATGGCACCGATGTTCGCAGGAAGCTTACTACAACTATGGGCTGAGCAAAGCCCAAAAAAGCAGCAAAAAAACCAGAAGGACGCGCGGGTATAGCTTTTAACTATACACGTACACTTAGGTCAACTCCCAGATAGCTGATTGATCAGTGCTGCTCGGTGGCGGCGATCTGCATGAAGCAAAGCGTAATCGAACGCAAAGCGCGTGCGGTGAGCACTTCTTGATAGGCATTTGGATACTCGGTGAGCGCCGCGTCTCACTGCGCCAGTCGATTTTGAACCAGGCAGCAAGATCGAGAAGATCGCCATCATGTACGAGAACACCGCCTATGGTGTCGCTCAATCCAGGGGCGTGCGCAGAGCCGCAAAGGACGCCAACATCGATGTCGTGATAGATCAGCCCTTATCCACTCGGCATCATGGACGCTGCCCCGCTTGTCGACAAATTACGGGCTTCTGGTGCGCAAGCGGCTTTTCCGGTTTCTTATCTGAACGACAGCGTGTTTATCATTCGCAGTATGCGACAGCAGCATATCTCCATCCCGGTGATCGGCGGGGGCGTCCGGCTACGTCATACCCGATTTCGAGAAGGGGCTCGGCTCATTCGCAGAGAACGTCCTTTCGATCTCGCCGACAAATTACGATCTCGCCGCCACATTGGCGGACCAGTTCCGGAAGCGGTTCGGCTTCTTCATGGTGCAGGAAGCGATCGAGAGTGCAGTGACTCTCGACGTGCTCGTGCAGGCGATCGGGCGCGCAAAGTCGACCAAACCGAAAGCAATCACCGAAGCCTTGCAGGCACGGGTTTCGAAGGTGGTTGGACCAAAGCGATGCCCGGTGGTGCGGTTCAATTCGACCAAAACGGACTCAACACGCTTGTGGTGCCTGTCATGGTCCAACGGCGCAAGAAGGACTTGGTGACGGTTTGGCCGAAAGACTTTGCCAAGGCCTCCCCTGTGTGGCGCCCCTCGTGAGCAACACAATTGCAACTTCACCATTAAAAGCTCCCATTCTTGTTTAGGCTCGTGTCGTCATCACAGTGCGTTTAGGGAAGGGGGATGCGGTTGGCTCATGGCCCGTCGAGGGATTGGCTCCTCGGCGGGTCAGGGGTACGCCCGGGGCTTTCTCTGCGCTGAGACGAGAACCCCGCCCCAGCGATCTAAAGGGACGGGGTCTCGCGAAGCCCCGCCCGCCGGTGCTGCTCCCGCTGGGACCGCCCGTCGTGCGCCTGCCCGCGCTATTCCCCGTGGGACCGTTGCCGATAACGCTCCCGGTGGGGCCGCCTACCCCTATAAATGGTATGCCGCCCCCGGCCCGAACCGACGCGGCAACATGTGCGTCACGCACACCGACGCCTTGCGCGGTTATGGTTTCCAAGCACCGTGTAAAAAATGAGCGGCGCTCGCCCCTAATCTAAGCCCCGCCCCGACGCGGGGCTTTTTCTTTGCAGGCCGCTCGGCACGCCACCCCGGCGGCCTGTCGCCAACAGGGGTGATATCACCATTTCATCTTCGGTGACATCGAAGGAAAGCTCGACGTGCTCCGCGTCGAATGCACCAGTGACCAACCTTCCCGCGACTGCCAGATGGCCGACCTGAACACGAGCGTCGTAATGCACTTCGGAATTTTTTATGAGGGAGCTTCGGGCGAGGGTCGATGCTTTGCGCACCAATCTCTCACTCGCGCCGCATTGATAGTCTCATTCGGACCAACGATGCGATTGACGGCATGACCTTGGAGCAATTGGACACAGGCATCCTTTAGAGCTGCGTCTCTGGTGGGCTGACTGCGCCGTATGTGTCGCTGATTGACTGCGCAATGCAGTACCCATTCCGACATTCTTTCTCTCCGTGTCTTCCTCGGTCGGCTCATCACGTCTACGAGTACCGCACCTTTCGGGCCGCATTCACGGACGCTTCGTTCTTGAAGATTCCTATCAATAGTGGCGTCAAACCGCGGGAGCTTCGGAGATCATAACGCATCTCGCTTTCTAAACTAACGAAACGTATTTTTCGCGCTGCCGATGACAAAGGACGTGTTTGAAAAACGTCAGCTAGCACGCGCCCTGGCCGCGTCAGACCAAGCAATGCGGACCGCTGTTCATAAACTAAACTATGGCATCACTGTTGACCAAGTCTACTTGCGATGGCGCAGCGCATCGACAGCAGCGCAAAAGCGGCCGAAGACTGCCGGCGACTTGGATACCACAAGTGATAACCTGAATAGGGAGGGCATCAGCCAAATTCGTTTGGCTCAACCGTCGTTGCTCTTAATCTAAACCGCGGCGAGTCGATACGGCGCGCGGCTCAAGCTATCTCGCGTACGCGCCAAAAGCGCCAGGATTTGCTCTTCGGCCGATCGGTCGCCGGCAAGCAGGCGGTTGCAGTGGAGGTGCACGAAACTCCGGAGCAGCGCGCTCTTTGGTTGCAAAAGCTCCGCTGCCGACCCGAGCGTGTCCAGCTGAGCGCCAATTCTGGCAAGTTCGTCATGTCGTGCGGCGAGCACGCGAGCCAGCGCATCCCCTCCCGGTCGGGCACGCATTTCCTCGGGATCCCCGACCAGGCGCCGCAATGCGTCTTTCCGCCGGCGGTACTCGTCGCTGACCAGATTTCGGGAAGGCACCCGTTCACGGTACCAGACCAGCCGCTCCGCCTCGTTGACTCCAAGGCTGGCAAGCAGGTCGTCGATGCTGACGATGGCCAAAGAGGAAATGTCTAGGTCCAAAAGGCCGCCGCGGCTGAGCCGCAGAATCTCGATGACCGCTTGGCTGTCGGCATGGAAGAGGGTTTCTGCCGCCGCGACACCTGCCGGTCCTCCGAACCGCTCCACCTCACGCTCATAAGTATCGAAGCAGAAACGCGTGATAAGCCCGTCGCTGAGCAACCCGCTCGCCCAGCTACAGAGATGCGGGACCAGTTCTGCCAGGAGGCGACCGGGATCTCCTCGGAATCGAAGCCGTATATGCGGCTCAGGATCGGCGTAGCGGATGAAGAACCAACTTTCGGCGGCGCCAGCCGCGATGGCCTGCTGGCAAAGCTGGAGGACCGGACCCGTCAGCAGATCGTCCTCAAACGCGCGCGGACCATAGAGTTTGGCGAAGAGCCAGTCGCTTCCCGGGGGACACAGCCGCTCTGCGCTGGCGACGACGGCGTCGGGACGGGGCCGTGACTTCGCGGGAGCGGCGGATGCTTCGTCAGAGCGCAGCGCCAACGGGACAACGAGCTCGGTGATGAAATGGCCACCGGGACCGTCGGCCCACGCATCGTGTGGACTCGGCAACGCCTCCTGCAAAAGGAGGTGCCCTCCGTCTGCCAGTCGACGAATCTCAGCCTGGAGCACTTCGGCATGCGTCTCGCTGTCAAGATCCAGCAGCAGTCGGTTGTCGCCAAAGCTGAGGTAGACATAACGCGGAACCATCCAATAGGCGCGCCACTCGTGGAGCGTGGCCATAAAGCTGCTCGCCGGTGCGTCGGCGGCCAAAGCCTCTTGCGCCCGAGCGTCCACGCGCCATTGCGCCGGGCATAGCACGATTCGTCCCACCTGCACCCGAGGCAAGAAGGGTAGTCCCGCTACGGGACCCCAGTCGAACGAACTGAGCTGCGCCTGGCCGTCACGCCCCAAATCATCCAAGAAGCGGCAGACATCGGGTGCCTGCATATTGTTCAACATGTGGCCCACAAATGGGAGAACGTCGGCACCCTGCGCCGTCCAGCGCACATAGAACCGCCCGTCTCTTGTGCCGACGACCAACTCGTCAAGGGGAATCACACGATCGGCCGGACGCCCGGGAGTGGTTTCCAATGCGATCTCGTAGGAACGGGGGTGTGGGCGCACTACGACGTTCGCCGAGCGGAATCGGCGCGGCAGATAGACGACCTCGGCTGACAGGCAGTCCTGAAGCGAAGCAGCTTCCGCACGCCCCACTTCGTGCAGCGCCGCGGTGGCCGCCTCCCCAAGAAGGTCGGCGAACCGGCCGAGGTTCCGTCCCGCAGCGGTTGCGCCGAGATTCGGTCCGATAACGATTTGGAATCGCCCGCAGTCCACGTCTGCCGCCGATGCCGCCATGACGAACAGCGCGAGATCAAGCGATCGCGGCGCCGTGGCCGCAGTGGGGGTCCAAGTCTCCAGCGCGGCCAAGTCCTTGTAGGTCAGGTTGACGATCAATTGGCGCTCGCGGAAAGCGGTTATCCCCAGATCGTACAAGGTCCGCTGGCGCAGCGCCGCCCGGCGAGGGTCCCCGCCTGCCGCGCCACCATTAAAGCCCGATGGAGGGCCGAGCCCGAAATTCGCGTCAAGCATTTCCAGCAGCGGCACTTCGCGGTCCGGGCCATAACGCATCTCAAACGCACGCCGGTAGGCTTCCAGATGGGGCAGGCCACTCGGCAGGGGCGTCAGCCTCATCAGCAATTCGGCGGCCCGAGCCGCTTCCTTCGCGACTCGATTGCTGATGCGCGATCCGTCGAAGTTCAGTGCCATATCCACTTGGCACAATACCTTCGACGCGGCTTGGTCCTCCGCGTCCGGATCGATCGCCAGCCTGCGATAGGCGCCCGCCGCTTGATCGATCGGGAGAGCGTCCCACTCCGCCATGACGCTGAGGGCCTTCTCCAGCTGCCGAAGACTGTCCGCCGCCGATGGAATGTCCCTTAGACGATCCGCCACAAAGTGCGCCGGGCTGGCGATCGTCAGCGGCGGCCGTAGATCAGTGATCAGGAGCGTCTGGCGCCAGAGCTCGTCGATGAGATTTTCGACTTTCTCCGCCGGTGCGCCTGTGCTCTCGACCAGGGCTTCAACAAGGTGAGTGTGAGGCACAGACGTGCGGGCCAAGGCAAGTGCGCGGCATACGGTTTTCGTCGCCCGCACGGAGACCGCGGGCCCAGGACCGCCGGTGTCGGCCTTTGGCGCCGCTTCGGGCAGGAACACGCGGCCGGCGCGGATGAAAGCTCGCGGATTCGCCAAATAGCACAGCTGCGAGCGCACCTCGCGGCGGTTTTCCGCCTCTAAAACGAGCCGAAGCAACCAAGCCATATCCGGACGCGTGCGCGTACGCGGCCGGCCCGGCAGGATCGAAAGATTGGTCTCAGGGCCCCAACCAGCCAGTCCTACGCCGGCAAATAGCCCGTACGGCGTTGGGCGGGTGGACATACGGATGAGGTAACGCAGCAGCTTTCCCGAGGTTTTCGGGTCTTCCCGGCCGGACGGTCCCGCACGGCCAAGCGCGTCGAACAGATTGCCGCTCCCGACCGCCAGCGCGGCTCGAACGGCCGGGTCCGCCAGCAGAGGTCCCTCCAACGCTATCCGGTCGGAAAGGCCGAGGTATGTTTCGACTGGCAGAAGGGGCGCGCGGACCAAGACCCACCCAAGCGGCTCGTACAGGGTTCGCCGGCGCGCCTCCCCCTTGGCAGAAACTTCCCGGGTTCCTTCGACCAGGCGATCCACTTGTAGCCTTCCGTCAGGCCAGCAAGAAGGCGCGATCCCAAGACGGCTCTATATCTGTAGCGGCGGCCAACAGAGTGAGGAGCACCCCCGCAGCGCCCTCCAGAAGCCCTGGCTGATCAACCCGCGTTCCGCCAGGCTCCCAGTTACGATAGCCCATGATGCTGTCCGGTTCGTAAGCCGACAAGAGCCACTCAACGAGGTCGACGGCCGCGTCGGCGAACATGGGGAGCTGGGTTTCGTTTGCAAACCGCAAGGTGGCTTGTAACAGACCGGCAACGCCGTGGCAAAAGGTCGGCGAATCGATCTGCCGGTTGGCGAGCGGGCGACGGTAGACTGCCGCCATCGCCTCGATGGCGAGTTCGCGCCATTCGGGCCGGCCGCGGCATACGCCTGCAAGCCAAAGCGCGCGCGCCACGCCCGGCGCGCCATAGCACCAGGCTGCCCGGCTTCCCGCCCGCATGACGTCAGCCGATTCCGGTAAACCCTCGGCCGTAAGCGATACAGCGTAGGGCCAGTTCACCCCCCATGCATCCTCCGCTTGGTAGCGGATGAGCCATTTAGCCAAGCCGTCGACAGCCTCCTGCAAGCCCTCGACGCGGACCTCATTCGACAAGGCGAGAGCCATAAGCGCCAGCGGGCCGGGGATGCCATGCGCCAAGCCGCAATTGAGGTTCCCGTAAGGGTAAAGCGCCGCCGTCTCCTCGTTACCCATCAGATGCGCGGGCGTCCACCAGCGGGGCAGGCCGGCGTCGCACCGGGCAAGGGCGACGAGAGAGCACAGCAGCGCTCTCAGGGCCTGGGCCGCAGCAGGGTTGCTCGGCCGGTTTAGAAGGTACGCGCCCACCCCGGCCAAGCCGGACACAGCGTCAAACTCACCGAACGCAACGCCCTTTGTCATCACTCGCGCCAAATTGTCCGTCTGCCCGGCGATCTGTCCCAACAAGGCATCATCCAGCGTGGCGAGCAGGCGCTGGTAGCGGGTCCCACCGCGCGATAGCGACGAGGCTGCAAAAGCGAGACCGGCAAGTCCGCCGAACAGGCTGGTTGAGGAATAAGTGGATCGTTCAGCTGCCTCCGCTGCGACAGCCAGATAGCTGTGGCTGATTCGATCCCATCGCTCGTGCGGGAAGCAGGCATCCAAATAGGAGCAACTTAGAGCAAGTCCTGCGTCGCCCTGGGCCAGCCCCTGCGGCTGCCACCCGACGGTGCGCGGATATGCCGTTTGCTTTGGAGCGGCGGAGATGGCGAGCGCGACTCTCTGTGGGTCCCCGAGACGCTGGGCCACGTCGCGCGCCACCCCCATCGCCCGAGTAGCCAGCTCCGGAGGAAGGGTCGGCGTCCACGTCGACCCTAAGGCGCTGCCCTCCGCAAGGGAGCCGCTCACATGGGCGGGGGGCAATGAGGTGGATACATGTGACCCGGGTTCGTTTGCAGGTAGCACACTTCCTACCCTTCGATCAGCACCGGCAGCCGGTGGCCGGATCGAGACATGTCTGGCAGGTTTGGTTGTGGCATGTTTGGCAGGTGCCTTGGTTGCATTGCGTGTGGACGCAGGTTTGTTGATTGCATTGTGTCTGGCATGTGTTGCAGGTTTGTTGATTGCATTGTGTCTGGCATGTGTTGCAGGTTTGTTGATTGCATTGTGTCTGGCATGTGTTGCAAGTGTTAGCGCAGGTTTGTTGATTGCATTGTGTCTGGCATGTGTTGCAAGTTTGTTGATTGCATCGTGTCTGGCATGTGTTGCAAGTGTCAAAGCAAGTGACGCAAGTATTTCCTGCGCATGTGTTCGGATTGCATTGCGTGACGCCGCAAGTAACACACGACCCGCCGCAGCTCTCAAAACACGTCTCACACGGGGTAAGGGCAATAGTATTAGGTGCCGCCACCGCGAAAGTCGCCGCGGCCGCACCCTGTGCGACAAGCCGAACGTCCAGGTCGAAGTCGTCGACCGCCTGCGGGGTCCTGGCCCAGATATATTGGATGGTTGCGTCTCGCGCGAGGGTTACGCGAGTAGCCTCCTGATTGGCAATGGTTGACTGGCCGGCAGGAACCGTTTCCGTGTGCACCATAGCCGAAAAAGGGAATTCCGCGTAGTAATCCAGTTTAGGAGTCAAATAAAGGCGCTGGTAACCCGCCCGGTCGCTCTTGCCGGGAAGTCCGACCAAAGTCACAACTTTCCGCGCGACTTGCTTTGGATCGGGTTTTAACCGCTCGACGAGAGGATGTTGTGGCAATTCGTTGGGAGTATTCGGACCGTCGGCATCGCCGCCTTGCGCACCCGCCATCTTCTTCACTCCTCAAAAGAACCGAATACCGGCCAGCCCCCGGCGGACTGTGTTCGGTCGGCGCGACAGGCCCGAGCTAACTAACATTCAGGGGCGCGCCACAAATCAATGCGTAGTTGTACCTACGTGAACCATCCAGAGTTTCGTCGAACCTCCGGGGTCGGGACCGATTGCCGAGCAGATATAGCGCGCTGATCAATCGCGAGCGCGTCACGACCGCCTCGATGGAAGTACAAACAAACTCCGCGCGCGGGAGCGCGTGCATGGCGCGCCGCACCTCAGCCTTCCGTGGCGACAGTACTGCAGGGCCAACCAATAGGCAAGCCGACGCTCTAGCCATTCGTCGGTGATTCGCGCGCTGACGCTTCTTGTCGTTCTGCGTCGCCGTTTAGCGCCGTTACGATTTTGGAGGACTGAATTTGTTGTTGTAACTGAATTGTCCACGCGCATTGGTGCGCGATGGATTGAGTAATGCTCCCACACCGCAGGGCAGTCGCCTATCACGAGGTCGGGCACACGGTCGCCGCGTATAATGTCCGTCAGGCGGATTGGAAACGGCTTGCCGAAACTGGAAACAACATCGCAATTCGTGGGCACTGCCTGTCAGGCTGCACAATGGTTATGATCTATGTCCCGGAACACCGTATCTGCTTTGGTGAGGGTGCCGCACTCGGATTTCACGCGGCGGGCAGACCGGGCGAATTGTCACTTTCAACAACACAGTGGATGCTCAACCACTATCCGCAAAACATTCTCATGTGGATCAAAGATAGGGGTGGCGCAGAGAAGATGACTATTGAAAACTTTTGGATGTTATATGCCGATGAATTGTGGGAAATGGGCTATCGCAAATGTGCTCCTGAGCCAGTATCAACTGAGCCTCCAGTGCCAATGACAATCATAAAGGATGGGCTCGACCACCGCGACCGTCGTGAGAGGAGGCGACGATAGCGTTATCCCAATAAAACGCATTGGCTGCGACCGCACGCCGACGCACGGCTACGCGACGACGCGCGAGGAAGCGATGGCGGCGTTCGCCAAGAGCTGGCGGCGGGAGCGGTTCTAAGATCGGGAGAGAGTCCGCTTTCGGGGGCAAACCGGAAAACATTTCCCCATTCTGAGCTTTACCGGTTTTGACCCCAACCGGACCATGCAGGCGCTAATTTGCTGTGCTGCACGAACTACCTGGTCGTCCGTGAAGAATTTAAAAGCTATTGAATGGGCTGGATGATTGGGCCCGCTCAAGTAATCGAATTTGCCGGTTTTTGGCCTT
>Ga0306920_100012316_pt1 | contig 11601 bp, 6 predicted proteins | sample flu12Cox44000170_FD_204666 | JGI IMG/M metagenome (GOLD analysis project Ga0306920, IMG submission 204666) | Lab enrichment of tropical soil microbial communities from Luquillo Experimental Forest, Puerto Rico - flux4day.12C.oxic.44.000.170 (v2)... | ecosystem: Environmental > Terrestrial >...
GCGGGCAGCTACTATCTGCGGACCACGCTGCGCGACTACCACCGTGCGGGCGTGGATCGCGATGATGCGACCCGGGCGAAGATCAAAGCGCTTCAGGATGAGCTGGTCAAGATTGGTCAGGAGTTCGACCAGAACATTGCCGGCGATGTGCGCAAGCTGCAAGTAACCGCGGCCGACATGAACGGGTTGCCCGAAGACTTTAAGCGCTCGCACCCACCTGACGCGTCGGGCAAAAGCACGCTGACCACTGACAACACCGACTACGTGCCCTTCATGGACTACTCGACCAGCGAAGCGGCACGCAAGGCGTATTACATCCTCTACAGGCAGCGTGCTTACCCGAAGAACATTGCTGTGCTATCGGAGTTGATGCAGAAGCGGTACGAACTGGCGACCCTGCTTGGCTATCCCGACTGGGCCAGCTACGCGACCGAAGACAAAATGGTGGGTACCGAGCAGAACGCGGCCAACTTCATCGACAAGATCAATCTGGCGGCCACCTCCGGAGCGCAACGCGATTACGACGAATTATTGGCCGCCAAGAAGCACGAAGATTCAAAATCTGACGTCGTGAACCTTTGGGATGTTGGCCATCTCACGCATGCGGTTGAGATCAGCAAGTACGGGTACGATTCGCAGGCTGTGCGTCCGTACTTCGAGTACTCCCGCGTCGTGCAGGGCATTCTCGATTTGACCAGCAAGATGTACGGCATCCGCTACCAGCCGGTAAAGGATGCGAAGGTCTGGCATCCGGATGTTGCCGTGTATGACGTGTTCGATGGCGAGAAGCGCCTAGGCCGCATTTACTTCGACATGTTTCCCCGCGCCAACAAGTTCAAACACTATGCGACGTTCAACCTCGCGACCGGCAAGCAAGGCGTGCGGCTGCCGCAGTATGTGCTGGTGTGCAACTTCCCTAAGTCGACGACTGAGCCCGGCCTGATGGAACGCAACGACGTGATTGTATTCTTTCACGAGTACGGGCACCTGCTGCACGGAATCTTCCGCGGGAACACGCAATGGGCGACGGGCGATCTCGAGAACGACTTCATCGAAGCGCCGTCGCAGATGTTTGAAGAGTGGCCAAAAGATCCGGCGATCCTGCAGACCTTTGCGCGGCACTACCAGACCAACCAGCCGATTCCGGCTGAACTGGCGGAGAAGGCGCGCGCCTCGGACGAGCTTGGACGTGCGCTCAACGTGCGCTCGCAGATGTTTTATGCGGCGATCAGCCTGGATTACTACAAAGGCAATCCCAAGGACATCGACACGACCAAGATGATGGCGGGCTTGCAGGAGAAATACACGCCGTTCAAGTACGTGCCCGATACCCACATGCAGACCTCGTTCGGACACCTGAATGGTTATTCGGCGGTGTACTGCACGTACATGTGGTCGCTGGTGATCGCGAAGGATATGTTCACCCAGTTTGCGCAGGGTGGGTTGATGAACACGCAGGTCGCGGCGAAGTATCGCAGCGATGTGCTGGCTGCGAGCGGGGCGAAGCCGGCGGCGGATCTGGTGAAGGACTTTCTGGGACGGTCGTATTCGTTTGAGGCTTATACAGCTTGGCTGAATGGGACGGCGGGCGACGCGGGCCACGGAACAGCTGTCGGCGGCGGGACTGCGCGCTGAACGCGGATGGATAGCGATGCGGTCTCGCTGAGCAACCGGACTGATCAGATCGCGGTGATCAGACTACAAATAGCTTCTGCCGTGCTTCTCACGGCTTGGACGGCCGAGGGCGGCCGTCCCCACGTGGGTTTTACAAGTGCCGTCTGCTGGTGAGCTTCTTACCAGCCTTGTTTCTTGCCTTTATTTTGCTCGTCGAGCCATTTTTGTAGCGGAGCGAAGTATTCGAGCAACGCGCCGCCGTCGATCTGGCGCTCGCCGGTTCCGGCTTCCAGCGCGTCGGGCCAGGGTTTGCTTTGACCCATCTCTAACATCTTGTTGAATTTTGCGCCCGCTTCTTTCGAGCCGTAGAAGGTGCATCGGTTGAGTGGGCCTTTGAATCCGGCTTCGCGGCAGAGCGCTCGGTAAAACTGGAATTCGAGCACGTGCGCCAGGAAGTAGCGCATGTAGGGCGTGTTCGACGCGATGTGATACTTCGCGCCCGGATCGAAATCGGCTTCGCTGCGCGCGACAGGTGGCGCAACGCCCTGATACTGCAGCTTCAAAGCCCACCAAGCCTGGTTGTAGTTGGCGGGTGTGACCTCACCCGAGAAGACTTTCCAGCGCCATCGATCAATCAGTAAACCAAAGGGCAGGAAGGCGACGCGATCGAGCGCCTGCTTCAGCAGGTCGGGGATGTCGTTGGTATCGTCGGGGACTTTCTCGAGCAGGCCGACTTTGTTGAGGTAGGCGGGCGTGATGGCGAGCGCGATGGCGTCGCCGATGGCCTCGTGAAAGCCGTCATTGGCGCCGCTCTTGAAGAGGAACGGCTGGTTTTTGTAAGCGCGCTGGTAGATGTTGTGGCCCAGTTCGTGGTGGATGGTGACGAAATCTTCGCCGCGAATCTGGATGCACATCTTTACACGCAGGTCATCTTCGTTGTCGATGTCCCACGCGCTGGCGTGGCAGACCACATCGCGGTGGGCGGGCTTGGTGAAGAGCGAACGCTCCCAGAAAGTTTTGGGCAGCGGGGCGAAGCCCATCGAGGTGAAAAAGCCTTCGCCGTAGCGAACCATGCCGCGGGCGTCGAGATTTTTCTTCTTGAGCAGTTCGGTGACGTCGAAGCGCTTGGTGTCGTCCTTCACGCCGACGATCGGATAAATGTTGCCCCACTGCTGCGCCCACAAGTTGCCGAGCAGGTGCGCGGGGATCGGGCCGCCGGGCGGAACGACTTGCGGGCCGTACTTTTCGACAAGACGCGCGCGCACGTATGTGTGCAAAGAAAGATAGAGCGGGCGGACCTGGTTCCATAGGCGCTCAAGGTCGGCGTCGAACGCGTCGGGCGGCATGTCGTAGTTCGAGCGCCACATCGCGCCGGTGTCTTTGAAGCCGATTTCGCGCGCGCCTTCATTCGAAAGCTCTACGAAGCGCGCATAACGCTCGCGCATGGGCACGCCCACTTTGTGCCAGCCGAGCCAGAGGTCTTTGAGTTCTTCGGGATTGGTGCTGTGCGCTATGCGTTCTTCGATGGCGGTGATGTCGAGACATTGATCGGGCTTGGGGCAGTACTTGCCCTTCCCGTAATCAGCGTCGAGCGAGACGCCGATGCCGGTCATCTCGCGGCGCAGCTTTGGATCCTTGGGCGCGGGCGCGGTGAGGCTCAGGCGAAGCAGCATGAACTTGCGGGCGAGGTCGGGCGGCAGGGTGAGGCCGTCGAAGCGCTTGGCCTGCTCGACCCGATCGGTGGTCACAGCGGTGACCTGATCGATTGCATCGGCGGCGATGGCCTGTGTGTCGTCGGTAATAAAGTTTTCCTGCACCCACGTTGCGCGGTTCACCTTGACGGCGAGCTCGGCTTCCGTCTTGTCCATGAAGGCTTGTGCCTCGGCGACGGTGGGCTGGGTTTGTGGCTGGGCAATCAGTGTCGTGGTCATGAGAATGAGTCCAAGAAATAAGGATCGCATAGGTAGGGTCAAGTCCGCCTCCTCAGAGGAACTCGGGAGTATGACGGATGGAGCGGGAGTTTGTCAGTAGCGAGGCACGCCTGGGGCGCCGCCAGCGGAAAGCAGGTCTCCTCCGGCAGGCTCAGGGCAGGCTTTCGCTGCGCTCCGGATGACAACGTCTAAGGCTAGGCAGTTATTTACGGTGAGGCGGGATGGAACCCGAGGTGGCGCTAGCTGTGAACAGCGCTTCCATCGCCTGTTTCACTTCGGCAGAGATGGCGTCCATGTCGCGCAATGAGCGGCCGGTGGTCGAGATGGGCTTGCCTACGCGCATTTCGAGCGGCTGGCATTTGATGTGGTAAGTGTTCATGGGGAGCAGGTCGAAGGTGCCGACCAGGGCGATCGGGACGATGTCGACTTGCGCGCGGATTGCGAGAAAGAACGCGCCGGGCATGAAGGGCTTGATCTCGCCGTCGGGCGTGCGGCCGCCTTCGGGGAAGACCACCAGCGGCATGCCCGCTTTCAAACTTTTTACCGCGGACTTAATGCTGCCCACTGACGACGTTGGGTTCTGTTGGTTGATGCAGACCTGGCCGGAGCGGGTGAGGTGCCATCCGACGAACGGATACGAGAGCAACTCACTCTTGAAGAGGATGCGGAACTGGAACGGCAGGTTCACGTAGAGCACCGGGATATCGAGCGCCGATGCGTGATTGACTGCGTAGACCTTGGCGACTGAAGTGTCGATCTTATCGAGGCCGGTGACCTTCACCGGAGAGAAGATCGTCTTCATGATCAGTTGCGACCAGAGCCGCGCGAAGCCGTGCTGGATGCGGCCGTTCTTGTCGAAGAACGAACTGATCAACGACAGCGGGCCGAGGATCAGCGTGTAGGCCCAGATCAGCGGATCGACAATGAAGTAGGAGCGGATGCGGGAGACCAGGCCGTAACGCTGCTCGGAGACAACTGGGGCCACGGGCTGGGCAGGCAGGACGCGTTCGTCGACCTGCGTCAGGACTGGCGGTGAGGCGCCAGGTTGATGCTCGATTTCCGGTGACTCGATAGGCACTCGCACTATTGGATGCGCACCCCGAGCAAACGCATCGCTTCTCCTACAATGTAAATCGAACCGGTAACCACTACTACACCTTTCGCGCCAGAGTGTTCGCGGGCCAGGGCGAGAGCCTCGGCCACGTTAGCGGCGTCGAGGAGGACGGAGGCGCTGCGGGCGGCGGCCCCGCGAATCTCGGCGAGCGTGGCGGCGCGCGGGTTGTCGATATGGGTGACGATCACGCGCTCGGCCAGCGGAAACAGAATCTCCGTCATGTCGCGGATGGCCTTGTCGCGCATGGCGCCGAACACGAAGGTCAGCGGACGGTCTTTGTAAGCGGTCGAGAGCGCGGAGCGCAGCGCCCCGGCTCCGGCGGGATTGTGGGCAACGTCGAAGACGATCTCAGGGTGGGTCTGAACTGGATCCCCGCCGGCGGCTGCGGGCAGCACCTGGAAGCGGCCGGGCCAGCGGGTCTCGCGAATTCCCTTTTCAATCGAAGCGGCGGTGATGGTCGGGAAGCCTTGCTGCTGGAGTTCGGTGGCTGCGGCAATGGCGAGCGCCACATTGCGCAGTTGATGGCGTCCGACCAGAGGGCTCTCGACCAGAATCTCTTGCCCCAAAACGGAAAGCGGGTAACGCGAAACGAAGCCGGCCTTTTCTTGCGGGCTTGGGACGAGATATTGCGCGCTGGCCGGCCAGACCGGAGGAACGAACCGCACGGCGCTCACGCCGCGCGCGCCGCGATCGAGGATCGTGTTGCCGATTACGTCGTTGGCTGGGGCAGTTTGAGGGAGCGTGACCACGACTCCGCCCTTGCGAATAATGCCGGTTTTCTCGCGGGCGATTTCAGCGATCGTGTTGCCGAGAAATTTCTGGTGATCGAGAGCAATGTCGGCAATCACGCTGACTCTTGGCTCGACCACGTTGGTGGCGTCGAGGCGGCCGCCCATGCCGACTTCGAGTACCGCGAGTTCGACTTTTTCGCGCGCAAAGTATTCGAAGGCGAGCGCGGTCATCATCTCGAAGAAGCTGGGATGCCAGGGGAGTTCGCGTTCGTCGACCAGTCGCTCGGCGGTGCGATCGACCAGGTCGTGGATGCCGGCAAAGTCGTCGTCAGAGATCGCCGCGCCATTGATGCGGATGCGCTCGTTCAGCCGAATCAGATGCGGTGAAGTGTAGAGGCCAGTCTTGATCCCCGAGGCGCGCAGGATCGACGCAAGCGTGGAGGCCGTTGATCCCTTGCCGTTGGTGCCCGAGATCAGCACGCTCGGAAATCGGCGCTCTGGATGCTCGAGCGCTTCGAGCAACACGCGCATGTGATCGAGATCGAACTTGGCGGAAGGCAGGTTGGCCAGTTCGTGTCCGAGCGCATACATGCGGGCGATGGCTTGGTCGTAGGACATTGGGGCGGTCGTTGGTCGTTAGTCCTTGGTCGTTAGCGATTAGTCGTCGGTCTTCGGTCGTCGGTTCAAACCTCGTCGACCTTTGCTTTATTAGGGTACCAAGGCTCGCCGTTCAGTTTCGAGGGGGGCGCAGTGGGAGGGGGTTCGGGCGGGTTGAAAGGCCTTGCGGGACGCCTGAGCCGGGAAGTGCCGGCGAGGGGCATCGGACGCCTAGGCAAACTCTGTCCCGCCTGATTCACGCATTCTCGCGCTTGTCCACCTGCTCGAGGCCTCGCTCCTTGGTCTCGAATTCGCGGATGCGGAACTTTTGAATTTTTCCGGTGACGGTCATAGGAAACTGCTCTACGAAGCGGACATGTTGCGGGATTTTGAAGTAGGCAATTTTGCCGCTGCAGAAGCAGCGAATCTCTTCTTCAGTGCAGGCGTGTCCGGCATGCAGGCGGATCCACGCGACGACCACTTCGCCTAGGTGTTCGTCTGGAATACCCACCACCTGCACTTCGGCCACTTTGGGATGGGTGTAGAGAAACTCCTCGACTTCACGGGGATACACGTTCTCGCCGCCGCGAATAATCATGTCCTTGGCGCGGCCGGTCAGATGGATGTAGCCGTCTTCGCGCATCAGGCCGAGGTCGCCGGTGTGCAGCCAGCCTTCGGCGTCGATGGCGCGCGCGCTTGCCAGCGGATCGTCGTCATAGCCCTTCATCACCATGTAGCCGCGGGCGCAAACTTCGCCGCGCGCGCCGATGGGCAAACTTTCGCCATCGGTCACTGACGCGATTTTCATTTCCGTGCACGGCAGCGCTTTGCCGATGGTCGAGACGCGCAGATCGAGAGGATCGTCGGGTGCCGACATGGTCACTACGGGCGTGCTCTCGGTTTGGCCGTATCCGATCGTTAGTTCGGAGCAATGCAACTCGCAAATCACGCGTTTCATAACTTCGACCGGGCAAGGTGCTCCAGCCATCATTCCGGTGCGCAGGCTGGAGAGATCAAAAGATGCGAAGTCAGGTAGACCGAGTTCCGCGATGAACATGGCGGGGACGCCGTAGAGTGCAGTAGCACGCTCAGCCTGTACCGCGGCTAGAGTGGCGCGTGCGTCGAACGTCCAGTTCGGAAGGATCAGCGCGGCTCCACTCGCGAGCGCCGACATGGTGCCGATGACGCAGCCAAAGCAGTGGTACATGGGCACGGGCACGCAGATGCGGTCTTGTTCGGTGAAGCGCATGCCTGCGGCAAGGAACTTTCCGTTGTTGACCTGGTTGCGGTGAGTGAGCATCACACCCTTCGGCATTCCCGTGGTGCCCGACGTGTATTGGATGTTGGCCACGTCGGTATTCGCAACCGGATTGGTGAGTTCGCCGCAGGATGCGAGCAGTGCGCGCCAAGCATCCGAGCCAAAGAAAATGCTGTGTTCCAGTCTGAGTTGGCGCCCCGAGCGAGCTTCTTCCAAAACCTGGGCGTATTCGGCGCGGCTGTCGCGCTCCCACAGGAACAGCGCTTTCATGCGGGAACGCTCAAGCGCGAACGAGAGCTCGTGGCTCCGGTAAGCGGTGTTTACGTTCACGAGGACCGCACCGGCCCGCGCACAAGCGAGGTGCAGCAGCACCCACTCGGCGCAGTTGGTGGACCAAAGGCCGACCCGATCGCCGCGCCGAATGCCGAGAGCAATCAGGCCTCCGGCAACCGCATCGACCGCGGAGCGCAACTCGTGCCAGGTGTAGCGCTGCGACTGGTGGCAGGAAACCAAGGCGAGCTGATTCTGGAAGCGCTCGACCGTGCGATCGAGCACTTCTCCAATCGTGTACTCCCACAGCGGTTCTTCGGGACCGCGCGAGTAGCTGAGCATGTAGATGCCGGAAGTCGGGACGATGCGTTCCACCCTGGCGATTGCCGGGCGCTATGGTACTAGAACTCCCGCGATCAATCGACCAAGAGTTCGTCGGCCGAAGATAGCTACGACTTGGCGGTCGCGGCTGCCGCCTTGGCCTGCAGGCGCTGAGCCCGTCCGGCAGCATTACTGGCCGCGCAGGCAGCCTCTACCTGAGCCCCAGAAGCCTCTTGCAGCGCGGCTTTCGCAGCATTGCTCACGCTCACGGTCGCAGCCGGGCGGGCCTGTGGTTTCGACGGCTCGGTTTTGGGGCGTGGCGCGGGATCCGTTTCTGAGCTTGCGCATGGCTGACGTGGCTGACGGGATTGCTCATATTGGAAGTCTCCTAGAGACTGGATCGGCAGAATCGGGGAGAACTTTAGCCCGGAGCAGCACACCGAGGTTGGGGGACATTTTCGCGCCGCAAACCCTTTGCTATCTAGTACGGGCTATTTCAAGCCCTGCACCAGATACAAATCCGACAGCGTGCGCACGTAGCTGTAGACGTAGGATTTGTTATCGGCGGACATGAACGTGCCACCGATGGTGGCGATGCCTGCGGCGTCGGCGGGCTCTATAGTTTTCCAGAAAGTTCTCTGGCCGCCCGCTAGGTCGACGCGGTAGAGCTGCGCGGGAACCTGGCCGCCGCCCATGACAAACAGTGAATGACCGTCGGCAGACCATGCCGCTGGGCGCTCGCCGGGCTGGAGACCGGGGACCGGCTTCGCATCTCCTCCATTGACCGGAAACAGGTAGACCTTTTGGTCGGGACCACGACCCGCCGCGAGTCGTCCATCCGGCGATAAGACAAAGTTCGCGGATACGCCCTCCAGAGTGAAGGGATGCGGTTTGGCGTCGTCGAGGGACTCTGAATACAAACGAACGCCGTGACCGGATTCGGTCCCGCTGAAGATAAAGTGCTTGCCGTCGGGGAGGAAGGCGCCGCGAACATGATTCAGGCCGTCATCCTTCAACGTCTTCATTTCGCCGACGCCGGTGGGGTAAAGCAACAACGGCGAAGGGGTAACATTCAGGCGGGAGAGCGCCCACTTGCCATCGGGGGAGAGCGCTATCCCACTGCCTTCTCCGAGGCGAATCGCCGGCGAACCTTCGGTATTGCGGAGGTAGACAGCATACTTGGGGCCACCGCCTTCGCCCGCTTCCTGAAACAAAATCATTTTGCCATCGGCTGACAAACTGCCGGGGACGGACCAGTCGAGCCAGGAGAGATCCTTCTCTTTCGCTTCGCCGGGAGCCAGCCCGATCATGCCAGCACGGTCGTTGCCCCGAGTGAGCAGAACACTACCGTCCTTGCCGACGTCGAGAATGGTAAGTTCCCCAGGGACGCGCGCGAGCAACCGGACTTTGCCCGACAGGTTGGTCGCGTAAAGTGAGCGGTCGCCGCCGGTGCGGGTCGCGGTGAACCAGATCTCGCTGCCATCGGGCGACCAGGCCAGGCCCTGGATGCTGTCCCATCCGTCGGAGAGCATGGTCTTCTTGGCGGCGAGATCAACAATCGCGACCGAGCCGCCATCATCGGAGTTTTGCGGATGGTCGACGAAGGCGACGACTTTGCCATCGGGACCGACACGCGGATTCCCAATCCAGCCATCCCCCTGATAGAGCACTTTCCCAACCGGGAATTCGAGGCGCTTGCGGCCTGCGACCTCGTGCACCAGGGCAACGTTCGCGCCGTCGGGCGACCAGTCCGCCCACTCGACATCGTCGAGGATTTCGCGGGGCGCGCCGCCCACCAGCGGCACACGAGCTAAGGTGCCGGAGTAGAGGAAAGCGTCTCGGGGTCTGCTGTGGAGCGAGAGCAGCATCTCTCCCGAGCCGGAGACCGCGAGCACCTCGGCGCCTTTGGGTTCCATGGCCTGCGATTGCGGGCTTTCGGGACGAGTGGTGAAAAGATCCAGGGGGGCGCCTTCCCACGCGGCGCTGTAGATGACGGTCTTGCCATCGGGCGCAAAGCGTGCGGACTGGACGATGCCGCGGCGGAAGGTCAGGGGATGGTAGGCGGCGAATTCTGGCGGCGTGGAGCCCTTGTGCAGCAGGGTTCCGGCGCCGAGTCCGGCGGCGAGGGCCAAGGCTCCCACGGTGCCAGCAACGGTCCATGTGCGTCCCGTTGCTTGGTTGTCACGCGGGGGCGGCGACGGGACGTTGCCCGATGAAATCGCGGAAATTCCAGAACCGCTCGCCGCACGGATGCGCGAGGTGTCCAGACTGCGCTTGATGCGCTTCAGATCGCCACGTAGTTCAGCCGCGGTCTGGTAGCGCATGTCGCGCTCTTTCTCGAGCGACTTCGAAATCAATTCGTCGAGGCGCGGCGGGAGCGCCGGATTCACCGTCGAGGCCGGAGCGGGCATACGGTTCAGGATGGCTTCAAAGATGACGCCGTTACTGCTGCCCGAAAAGGCCATTTGCCCCGTGGCCATCTCGTACATGACCGAGCCGAAGGCGAACAGGTCGGTGCGCGGGTCGAGTTCCTCGGCCTTCACCTGCTCGGGCGACATGTAAGCGACTGTGCCGATGGTCGATCCCGGACTGGTCATCGCACCGTCGGGGACGGTGGCCGTGTGCTCGGTATGTTGAGCGAGCTTGGCGAGTCCGAAGTCGAGTAGCTTCGCCTGACCGCGTTTCGTGATGAAGATGTTCGCGGGTTTGATGTCGCGGTGGATGATGCCACGCGAGTGCGCCGCGTCGAGCGCATCGGCAATCTCGGTGCTGATGCCGAGCATGATTTCCACGTCCATCGCCCGGTTGCCGATGCGGTGCTTCAGGGTCTGCCCGTCGAGGAACTCCATCGCGATGAAGGCGCGGCCCTCGAACTCATCGATCTCATAAATGGTGCAGATGTTCGGATGATTGAGCGCCGAGGCAGCCTGCGCCTCGCGCTGGAAGCGGCTCAGCGCCTGGGCGTCTTTGGCAACGTCATCGGGCAGGAATTTGAGAGCGACGAAGCGCTTGAGCTTGGTGTCTTCGGCCTTGTAGACCACACCCATTCCGCCGCCGCCGAGTTTCTCAGTGATCCGGTAGTGAGAGACGGTTTGGCCGACCATGTCGGTGGGGCGCGCAGTGCGCAGCTATCTTAGGGGCAGGCGCGAAGATGCGCAAGCGGGTCGGAGATTTTGGCGACGCGGAAGAAAAGCGAGAACACCAAGGTTCACGAAGGAAACCATGGCCTAAGAAACCCTCGTGGTACTTGGTGTCCTTTGTGGTGGATGGTTTGCTTCGCTGGACGAGGAGCGAGAAGGGGCCTGCGAGCGGATGAATCAGGCGGCTTGCACCATGAAATCAAAGGCGCGGGCGATGTAGTTCTTCAGGTCGCGGCGGTGGACGACCGCATCGAGCATCCCGTGCTCAAGCAGAAATTCGCTGCGCTGAAATCCAGTGGGCAGCTTCTGGCGGATGGTCTGCTCGATCACGCGCGGCCCGGCAAAGCCAATCAGCGCGCAGGGTTCGGCGATGTTCAGGTCGCCCAACATGGCGAACGAGGCGGTGACGCCGCCGGTCGTGGGGTCGGTCAGCACCGAGATGAACGGGATACGCTTCTCGTCGAGTAGGGCGAGCGCCGCCGAGATCTTTGCGAGTTGCATCAGGCTGATCGCGCCTTCCATCATGCGGGCGCCGCCGGAAGCCGAGATGATGACCAGAGGCTTCCGGGTGTCGGCTGACTTTTCAATCGCACGCGTGATCACTTCGCCGACCACCGCGCCCATG
>Ga0306920_100012317_pt1 | contig 11601 bp, 10 predicted proteins | sample flu12Cox44000170_FD_204666 | JGI IMG/M metagenome (GOLD analysis project Ga0306920, IMG submission 204666) | Lab enrichment of tropical soil microbial communities from Luquillo Experimental Forest, Puerto Rico - flux4day.12C.oxic.44.000.170 (v2)... | ecosystem: Environmental > Terrestrial >...
GATATCCAGCTTGAAATGACCCGCCACGCGCCGGTAGTACTTCAGAGCTTCATTTCGATTAGGCTTTTCGTTCAGGCTCGTCATCGGAATGTTTCCGATTTCGAGCAGCTCGGGAGTCGTGAAGAACGTCATGTTCGTCGGGTAGTGGTAGATGGAGTTGACCACGCACCCCTTTTCGATCAGGATGCACTTCACGCCGCGCTTCTGGAGCTCGATCCCGCACGCCAGCCCGGTTGGCCCCGCGCCAACGACGAGCGCATCCACCGATTCCATCAAAGCTTCGACTCCACTTCGCGGTACACGGCTTCGAGCGCACCATCGAGAGCGCTCGGGTCCTTTCCGCCGCCCTCCGCCATGTCCGGACGTCCGCCGCCCTTGCCGCCGACGGCCTGCGCCACCGCGCCGACCAGCTTACCCGCATGTATCTTGCCAGTGAGGTCCTTCGTAACCGCCGCGACCACCGATACCGCGCCCGCGTCCGCCGCGGCCAGCACCACCACGGCGCTCTTCCAGCGGTTGCGCAGCGAATCGGCCAGCTCACGCATCTGCTGCCGGTCCATTCCATCGGCCCGCGCTGCCAGCACCCTGGCGCCGTTCACCTGCCGCGCCTGGGCTTCGAGACCGCCCGTCGCCGATTGTGCCAGCTTCGTCTTCAGCTGGTGCAGCTGCCGCTCGAGCGCGCGCTCGTTGGCCAGCATCTTCTCCACGTGCTCGACCAGCTCCGGCTCCGACGCCTTGACCACCTCAGCGATCCGCTTCAGCGCGCCCGTCGATTCCTGGTACTGCCGCAGCGCCGTATCGCCCGTGATCGCCTCGATGCGCCGCACTCCCGCTGAAATGCTGCCCTCGTACACGACCTTGCACAGCCCGATATCGCCGGTGCGGCTTACGTGCGTGCCGCCGCACAACTCGCGGCTGAAACCAGGGACAGTCACCACCCGCACCTGCTCGCCGTACTTCTCACCAAACAGCGCCATAGCGCCGGTCGAGATCGCCTGATCGAGCGGCATTACGTTGGTCTCGACCAAGATATTCTTCAGGATTTCGTCGTTCATGAGCCGCTCGACTTCCTGAAGCTCCGCCGCGTCCATTTGCGCGTAGTGCGTAAAGTCGAAACGCAGCCGCCCGGGCTCGACGACCGAGCCGGCCTGCTTCACGTGCGTGCCCAGCACCTGGCGCAGCGCCGCGTGCAGCAGGTGCGTGGCCGTATGATTGCGCCGCGTCGCCTCGCGCAGCGGCGCCGCCACCTCCGCGCGCAGCAGGTCTCCCGTGCGGATCGGCGCCGTGGTCAAGATGCGATGGACCGACAGCCCCGGCACGCCTGCAAACACGGTCGTCACTTCCGCCACCCTGTCGCCCGCGTCGTTGTACAACGCGCCCTTATCGCCGACCTGGCCGCCGGCCTCGGCATAGAACGGGCTCTGATCGAAGACCAGCTCGGCCTTTGCGCCCGCCGGCACCTCGTCCACCAGTTCCCGCTCGACCAGCAGCCCGGCCACCCGGGACGACGCCTGCAGATCGGTGTACCCCAGAAACTTCGTGCGCCCGTGCTCCAGCAGCTTCTGATACGCCGGAACCACGGCGCCCTTCTCGGCGCCTTTCCAGCTCGCGCGCGCCCGCTCGCGCTGTTGCTGCATCTCGGCTTCGAAGCCGACGCGATCGATCGCCAGGCCGCGCTCCCGCGCCATGTCCTCCTGCTCGTCGAGCGCCAACCCGTACGTGTCGTACAGCTTGAACGAGATCGCGCCAGGGATCGTATGGCCCGAAACCGACTTGGTCAGATCGTTGAACTGCTTCTCCGCTTCGAGGAACGTAGTGGCGTAGCGGTGCTCTTCGTCCTTCACCACGCGCGCCACCCGCTGCACGCTTTCGAGCATCTCCGGATACGCCGTCTGCATCAGCTCGGCCACGAAACCGCTCATTTTATAGAGGAAGGGCTCTTCCACACCGATCATCCGCACGTTGCGCATGGCGCGGCGCATGATCTTGCGCAGCACATAGCCGCGGCCGTCGTTGGCCGGCAGCACGCCATCATGAATCAGAAACGCCGTGGAGCGCGCGTGATCTGCCACGATGCGCAGCGCCGTATCGATGCGTGCATCGGTTCCCATGCTGAGGCCGAACATTTCAGCGGCGTGCGTGATGATCGGACGGATCAGGTCGGTATCGTAGTTCGAAAGCACGCCCTGCAGCACCGCCGCGGTTCGCTCCAGGCCCATGCCGGTGTCGATCGACGGCCGTGGCAGCGGCGTCAGCGTGCCTGCCGCGTCGCGGTCGTACTGCATAAAGACGAGGTTCCAAATCTCGACAAACCTCCCGCCGGCATCGCTGGGGAACGGCTCAGTCCGCTGCTCGCCCTCGCCCGCATCCGGCCCGAGATCGTAATGAATCTCCGAACACGGCCCGCACGGTCCGGTCTCGCCCATCTGCCAGAAGTTGTCCTTCTCGTCGAGCCGGAAGATACGCTCCTTTGGCACGCCGCCGACCCTCTGCCACAGCTTCTCCGCGTCGTCGTCCTCGCGAAAAACGGTAACGTAGAGGCGGTCTTTCGGAATTCCGAACTCCTTAGTGACCAGGTCCCAGGCGAACTCGATGGCTTCCGCCTTAAAGTAATCGCCGAACGAGAAGTTGCCCAGCATCTCGAAGAACGTATGATGGCGGCGCGTGTAGCCGACGTTTTCGAGGTCGTTGTGCTTGCCGCCCGCCCGGACGACCTTCTGCGAGGTCGTAGCACGCAAATAGTCACGCTTCTCCAGCCCCAGGAAGACGTCCTTGAACTGGTTCATTCCCGCGTTGGTAAACAGCAGGGTCGGATCGTTTGCCGGCACCAGCGAAGAGCTGCGCACCACGCGATGCCCTCGCGCGGCAAAGAAGTCGAGAAAACGCTGGCGGATTTCGTTACCTGTCACTCTTCGATTGTAACGTCTGGCCACGAATGAACACGAATGCACACGAATGTCTTGATCCCTGTTCCTTGGCGTGCATTCGTGACCTACTTCTCGGCCGCTGCGGCCAACGCTTGTTCGAAATCCGCCAGCAGGTCGCGCCAGTCCTCAATACCTACCGAGATCCGCACCAGGCCGTCGGTCACGCCGGATTCGCGAAGCTCCGCCTCGCTCATCCCGGAGTGCGTGGTGCTCTTGGGGTGGCATACTAGCGTCTCGACACTGCCGAGCGATACGGCGTTGCGAGCGATCCGCAGGTGCCGCAGGAACTCAAACGCGGCTTCCTTGCCGCCCTTGAACTCCACGGAAAACAGCGAGCCCGGGTAGGCGCACTGCTTCTCGAAGGTGCGCTTCTGCTCGGGGTCGGTGAACAGCGTCGGATAGATCACTCGGCTCAGCAGCGTGTGTCCGACCAACGCTTCCGCGATCCGCTGCGCGTTCTTGCTCTGCCGGTTCATTCGCAGGGCGACGGTGGGAAGGCGGCCATCCAGCATCCAGCACTCGTCGGGCTGCAGAATGTTGCCGAACATGCCGCGGCGGCTGCGGATCTTCAGGATCATGTCATGGTTCCTGGTGATCGCCACGCCGGCCACCATATCGCTGAAGCCGGACAGGAACTTGGTGGCGGAATAGAGCGTGATATCGGCGCCGAGTTGCAGCGGATGCTGGAACACCGGCCCGAGAAACGTATTGTCCACCATAATGACCGGCTTGTCCGGGTGCTGTTTCGCCGTGGAGGTTGCGCGCTCGATATCGGTCATGATGAGCGTCGGGTTCGCCGGCGTCTCCAGGAAAACGATGCTGCAGTTCTTCGCGGTGCGGATCGCGTGGTCGATCGCCGCGCCGTCGCCTGAGGGCGCAGAAATGCCCTGCACGCCGAACGGCTCGAGGAAGTTGTGTATGAGGCCGGTGGTGCCGCCATAGAGCGGCGTGGTGTAGACAATTGTGCTGCCCGGCCGCGTGAAGGCAAGGAAAGCCGTCATGATAGCGGCCATGCCGGAGTTGAAGACCGCTGCGTCGCTGGCATCGGCTTCGAGCGGCACGATCTGGTCCTCGAGGATCTCCGCGTTGGGGTGCGAAAAGCGCGAGTAGATCAGGTCGGCCCGCTCGCCGGCCGCCGGCTGGATCTTGCCGGTCGTGATGGCGAATGCGTGTTCGGCGGCTTCCGGACTGGAGAACGCGTACGTCGAACTGCGGAAGACGGCCGGCCGTGCCGAGCCGAAGGAAAGGCTGGGGTCGAAACCCCGGGTAAGCACCGCCGTGCGGGGATGCAGGTCGGAAGGATGCGGCATCTACGCCTCCACCCAGAGTGTAGCGCCGCCCCGGTGATTATGCACCCCAGATCTGTGGTGGTTTCGTTATTTCCGTTGGAAGTCTAACTGCTCACCATAGCGTCATGCCAAAGAACAACGACCGCTTAATCCTGGTCAGCGGGGCAACCGGACAACAGGGAGGCGCCGCCCTGAAGCACCTGCGGGACCGGGGGTTTCCGGTGCGCGCTCTGACTCGGGACCCGAGCCAGGAAAAGGCTCGCAAACTGGTGGGCCGCGGCACCGAAGTAGCGCGCGGAGACCTGGACGACCACGCCTCGCTGACCCGCGCACTGGACGGCGTCTACGGTGTCCACTCCGTCCAGAACTGGCGGGAAGGCCTGGAGGCGGAGGTTCGCCAGGGCAACAATCTGACCGATGCCGCGCGGCGGTCGCGCGTCTCGCACCTGATCTACAGCTCAGTGTCCGGCGCCGACCTTAAGACCGGAATTCCGCACTTCGAGAGCAAATGGCAGATCGAGGAGCACCTCCGGACCAGCGGTGTGCACTTTACGATTCTGCGGCCGGTGTTCTTCATGGAGAACTGGCTGGGGGTGCGGGACGCCGTAGACCAGGGCACCCTGGCGCTGCCGCTGCGGCCGGAAACGCGGCTGCAGATGATCGCAGTGGACGACATCGGGGCGTTCGTGGCTATGGCGTTCGAGAAGCCGGGGCACTGGCAGGACCAGACGCGGGAACTGGCCGGCGACGAACTGTCCATGGAGGAGCTCACGGAGCGGCTTGGGCGCGCATCGGGCCGCCAGGTGCGTTACCAGCAGGTGCCGTGGGATGACTGGGAGCGGCAGGTAGGCCATGAATTGACAGTCATGTGGCGGTGGTTTGAGGAGCACGGTTATCACGTGGATACGGCGCTAGTGCGGCAGGAGTATCCGCAGCTCACCGGCTTCGACCGCTGGCTCAGCCAGCACTGGCTGCTACGGCGGACGGCTTGATCATGGAGCGCTTCTTCGACCGTGCGGAGGCTGGACGGCAACTCGCGGAGTCGCTGCGGCACTATGGCGGACGGCCGGACGCCATCGTGCTCGCGCTCCCGCGCGGCGGCATGCCCGTCGGCTATGAGGTCGCCCACGCCCTCGACCTACCGCTCGACGTCTTCGTGGTCCGCAAACTCGGCGTTCCCGGGCGCGAGGAGCTCGCCATGGGCGCCATTGCCTCGGGCGGCGTGCTCGTGCTGAACCCGGACGTGGTGGTTGCTCTGCGGATTCCCGCCCACGTGATCGACACCGTTGCCGAGCGCGAGAAGCCCGAACTGGACCGCCGCGCGCGCAACTACCGGGATGGGCGGCCCGAACCGAACGTCCGCGGGCGCACCGTCATCCTGGTGGACGACGGGCTGGCGACCGGGTCCACCATGCGGGCGGCCGTGGCCGCAGTGCGCAGACGGGGAGCGGCGCGGATCGTCGTCGCGGTGCCGGTGGGTGCGCCGGAAGCCTGCGCCGATTTCCGTCTGGAGGTCGATGAATTCGTCTGTCTTCTGACACCGGACTGGTTTGCGGCGGTCGGAGAATGGTACGAGGACTTTTCGCAGACGACGGACGAAGAAGTCCGCGACCTGCTTGCCCACGCGGAGAGGGAACATGCCAGCCACGCTCGTTGAAATCCCGGTCCAGGTGCCCGCCGGCGACGCGGAGCTCGAGGGCAACCTCGTGGTGCCATCCGACGCGCGAGGCATTGTACTGTTCGCGCACGGTAGCGGCAGCAGCCGTTTCAGCCCCCGGAACCGCTTCGTGGCAGGGCAGTTGCGCCACTGGCATCTCGGCACATTGCTGATCGACCTGCTGACCGCGGAAGAAGAAACCGTCGACGAGCGCACCCGCCACCTGCGCTTCGACATCGCACTGCTGGCCCACCGGCTGGCCGGCGCCGCCGAATGGCTGGCGGAGAACCGCCACACGCGCGGGCTGCCCATCGGCTTATTCGGAGCGAGCACGGGGGCCTCAGCGGCGCTCGTGGCGGCGGCGACCTTCCCTGAGCCCATTGGCGCCGTCGTCTCGCGCGGCGGCCGCCCCGATCTCGCCGGTCCTCAGCTCCGGCACGTGCAGGCTCCCACGCTGCTCATCGTGGGTGGCGAAGACAGTGTGGTCATCGAGTTGAATCGTCAAGCGTACCGACAGCTCCGCTGCGCCAAGGAGATGGAGATTGTGCCCGGCGCCACCCATCTGTTCGAAGAACCGGGCGCGCTGGAAACCGTGGCCCGCCTGGCCGGCAACTGGTTCGCCCGCTGGCTGCCCGCCGTAGGGCCACCCGAGCAGCGGCCGTGAGAAAAGGGCCCAGGAGAATCACTTATGAGTCAGGTGGATGCGTTTCAGATCACTCTACAGAAGACCGGCGAGTGGCTGCGGGACATCCGACAGTTACTCGAATGGGAGTCGGACCAGCGCGCATACCTGGCGCTGCGAGCCGTACTCCATACGCTGCGCGACCGGCTGCCGGTCGTCGAGGCGGTCCATCTCGGATCGCAACTGCCGATGCTGGTGCGCGGCTTCTACTACGAAGGCTGGACGCCGCAGGACAAACCGCTCAAGTTCAACCACGACGAGTTCCTGCTGGCGGTGGCGTCCTACTTTCGGGAGCCGGGAGTCAACCCCATGCAGGTGACGCGGGCGGTAGTCGAGACCATGGGGGAGCATATCGACCCCGGGGAGCTGGCGAAGCTGGTGCGCGTACTGCCGCGAGACTTCGCGGATCTGGTGGAGCTTCCAGCGGCGTGAAGGCCGGCGCTTCGCGTCAGCGGGCAGGCCAGGAAGCCTACCCCACTAGCGATGGCTGGACTGGTAATGGTCTTTGAGGAGGTCTTCGCCCCAGTCGCCGTTGAAGTCGCGCCAGACGCTGTGGATGTGGTTCGCATTGTCCTGGGTATCGTCGAATTCGATGAGGAACAAAGCCGTCTGGACCCGGTAGTAGTGGGGGTCGCCCTTGTTGACGCCGCCGGACCAGGCGAACCAGATGTTCTTGCCGGCCTTGCGGATCTGCTCTTCGCGCGCCTGGGCGACGGTGCCAGGGACGTTGTTGGCGTACTCGGTCACGAGCGCCTGGAGCTTGTCGAACTGGGCGGCGCTCATCTTGGATGCCAGAATGCCGCTGGGCTGGCCGGAGAGCGCGGCCTTGCGGCTGTTGGTGGTGAGGATGTCCTTGGGGACTTCGCCTTCCACAATGGCCAGCTTACGCTGCGCGGGATCGAGTGAAGTGATCACTTCGCGGCCGAGATCCTCTTCTGCGGCGAGGACGCGGAGGCCGGCGCGCGGTCCGATGCGGACTTCGGCGGGGTTGGAGCCGAAGAAGCTGGGACCATCGACCACATGGCCGTTCATGACGGTGTAGTTCTGGCTGAGGTGATGGCCTTCCACGCGGTAGCCCCAGGGCTCCGTATCGGACGGCGTGCCGAAGATCGAGAAGTAATACTTCTCGGGGTTGCGGCGCTCGCCGGAATCTTTCTCCATCATCTTGAGAACGTCTTCGAGGGACATGATGGTGACGGCCTTGATGTAGCCGATCTGGCTGAGGCCCGAAGCCAGCAGGGCGCTAGCGAGGTGCTGCTGAAAAGGCGACATCTCGCGCAGCGGGAGGCCCTCACGCTCGATGGGGACGTAGAACCAGTGCATGCGCTCGGCGTCGTCCATGGAGAACGTGGCTTTAGCGCGCTGTTCGGGGGTGAGGGAAGCGAGGAAACGGTTGGCGGCCTCGGTCATGATGGAGGCGGAGTTGGTGCGGTTGTAGGCGGCGGTGAGGAGCAGGGCGGAGACAGCGATCAGGCCCAGGCGGGGGAGCATCGGGTGCATGGCCGGAATCATATCAGAAGGAGGTGGGAGGTGTAAGGTCAGGCGCCGGGGGCAGGGGTGCGGGAAGGCGCAAACGGGCGATGCAGCCGTGGGCGTCGGGGCGGTTTTCGAGGGTGAGGGCGCCGCCGTGGCCTTCGGCGATCTGGCGGGAGAGGACCAGGCCAATGCCGGAGCCGCCGGGCTTGGTAGTGAAGAAGGGGACGAAAAGGTTGGCCGTCGAGGAAAGGCCGGGGCCTTCGTCTTTGACCCAGATTTCGAGCATTGAGGCGTCCCGCTGCCAGCCGATTTTGACACCGTCGCGGTTGACGGAGAGCGAGGCGTCGGCGGCGTTGCGGAGGAGGTTGATGAGGACCTGCTCGAGCTGGTCGGGGTCGCCCTGAACGGTGATGGGCTGTCCTCGGTCGACCTGGACCTGAAGGCGGGTCTCGAAGCTGACGGCGCGATCGACGCAGGCGGCGACGTCGAGGGGCTGAAGCTGGGGGCGCGGGAGTTTCGCGAGGCGGGCGTAGGCGCCGATGAAGCGGCTGAGGCTTTCGGAGCGCGAGGTGATGACGTTGAGCCCGCGGATCATGTCCTCGCGCCAGTCCGAGGCAAGGGGGTCTCGGCTGACGATGCTGACGAGGCTGCCGGCGATGGATTTGATGGGAGCCAGGGAGTTGTTGAGTTCGTGGCCGAGGACACGGACGAGGCGCTGCCAGGCCTGGAGCTCCTGTTCGGAGAGGGCCTTGGTGAGGTCGGAGATGACAACCAGATCGAGAGGCAGGCCGCGCTCGCGGATTCCCATGCGGCGCACGCCCCAACGGCCGGCTCCGCCGGGAAAGACCTTTTGAATGGTTTGCTGCTCGGGGCCGTCGAGGCAGGCTTCGAGCTGGAGCTCTTGGGCGGTCTGGCCGAGCAAGCGCTCGGTGGGCGCGGCGAGGAGGCGTTCTGCGGCGCGGTTCACGAGGCGGAGCCGGGTGTGCTCGTCGAAGGCGAAGATGGCGACATCGATTTCGCGCATGACGGTGCGGAGGAGCATGGTGGCTTCGAGGGCACCGAGGCGCTGCTCGCGGAGGGTGCCGCTGAGGGTGTTGACCTCGCGCATGACTTCGCCGAGGGCGTCGTCGGGGCGCGGGGAGCGGCCGCGGACGGAGAAATCGCCTTCGCGGAGGGCGCCGAGGAGGTTGGAGAGGGTCTGGAGGGGGAAGACGACGCGCTCGCGGATGGCGAAGGCGCAACCGAGCCAGGCGGCGGCGATGACGACGGTGAGCGTCCACTGAGTGCGGCCGTAGAATTCGCCAGACCAGAGGAGCCAGAGGGCAATGGCGGAGCCTGGGAGGCCGGCGAGGAGGGCGAGGAGGACAATGCGGCCCTCGTGGCTGAGGTGGGCGGGGCGCTCGTCAGGAGGCATGACTATTCACCGCCGAGAAGCAGAGACGCAGAGAAAAACTTAGGGTTGGGGCACGAAAAAGCTCGGCGGCAGGTGCTGCATGGGGTTCGAGCGCAGAGGGGGCAGAGGGAACCCGCACAGATCGAACACACGGGATGTTTGGGGTCTTTCTTTCCCTGCGTGTCTGCGTCCCGGCGGTTCATAATCCGTACCTCTGTAGACGACGGTACAGGGCGGAGCGGCTCAGGCCTAACGCATTGGCGGCGTGGGAGACGTTGCCGTTGAAACGGGCGAGGGCTTTTTTGATGAGGAGGGCTTCGACTTCTTCAAGGCTCATTTCTTCGAGACGTGGTGGGCCCTCACGGCCGGTGCGGAGACCGAGGTCGGCGGCGCGGACGGTCTCGCCTTGCGACATGAGGACGGCACGCTCGACGGCGTGGTCGAGCTCGCGGACGTTGCCGGGCCAGGGATGCGCCAGGAGGGCTTTCACGGCGCTCTCCTCGAAGCCATTGAGGGGCTTGCGATAGTGCTCGGCGTGCTGGCGAAGGAAGTGGGCGGCAAGCAGCGGGATGTCTTCACGGCGGTCGCGCAGGGGCGGCAGGCGGATTTCGATGGTATTGAGGCGGAAGAGCAGGTCCTGGCGGAAGCGGCCCTCGGCGACGGAAGCATTGAGGTCGGCGTTGGTGGCGGAGAAGATGCGGACATCGACGCGGCGGGTTTTGGAGGAACCAACCCGCTCGAACTCGCCGGTCTCGATCGTGCGGAGAAGCTTCGACTGGAGGTTCTGGGAGATGTTCGCGATTTCGTCGAGGAAGAGGGTGCCGCTGTCGGCCATTTCGAAGCGGCCGACGCGGTCGACCTTGGCATCGGTGAAGGCGCCCTTGACATGGCCGAACAATTCGCTTTCGAAGATTCCCTCGGCGAGGCCGCCGGTGTTGACGGTGACGAGGGGGCGGGTGGAGCGGAGGGAGACCGAGTGGAGGGTTTGCGCGACCAGGCCCTTGCCGGTGCCGTTTTCGCCGGTAATGAGGACATTGGCGTCGGAGGGGCCGACGCGGGAGATGACGTCGAGGACCGGGCGCATAGCGGCGGACTGGGCGATCAACTGGGGAAAGCGCTCGGCGCGGAGGGCGCGGTTTTCGGCTTCGAGGCGCATGCCGTTACGGAGGGCGCGGCCGAGCTCGATTTGAGTTTTGAGAATGGCGGAGAGACGGGCGTTGTCCCAGGGCTTCTGGATGAAATCGCGGGCGCCCCGGCGCATGGCCTCGACGGCGAGCTCGACGGAGCCCCAGGCGGTCATGACGATTACCGGGAGTGACGAGTCGAGCGACTGGATGCGATTGAGGAGCTCGAGGCCTTCCTGGCCGGAGGTGGTGTCGCGAGTATAGTTGAGGTCCATGAGGACGGCGTCAAAGTCACGGGACTCGACAGCGTCGATCGCGGCGGGGGGGGAATTGACGGCTTCGGCCTGGTAGCCTTCTCCCTTGACGAGGAAGCGGAGGGCCTCGAGGACGTCGGGCTGGTCGTCCGCGATCAGGATGGTTGGAGTGCGCGAGTCGGCTCTCATCGGCTGGGTTGTCCGGGCACTTCGGCGGCCACGCGGTAGGCCATTGCAGTGCAGTCAGTTACAGGTATAGCACGAGGGAGTAAGTGTCCGGAAATGGGACTGGGGGCCTCGCTTCGCTCGGCAGGCGTCGGGGCTTGTAAAAATCTTGCTGCCGGATTGTCTCCGGTACCTTTCAGAAGCCTGAGCGAGGGTGGCAACCTCGATCAAGGTTGGGGATTGAGCCAAGCGCGGTTGTCGCCTGCTTCAGTTGTTCGGCCGTGGCGGCGCTAACGCCCTCCACGCCATAGCCCTTGTCGAGGGAGGGGAAGTCGATGGCGGGCACGTCAAATGCGGGCACGTCCTCGACCTTGAGTACCTCCTCGAACCAGCGCAGCGCACCATAGGTGCCGTTCTTGATGCTCACAGAATTAATCCTGCGATTCCGTTTGCAGCACAGGCGGCATCAGACGTCGCCGTCCCTAAGAGGCTTGTGCGGTTCCCGGAAAGGGGATCACCCATAAGCCCCGACGCAGTCGCACTGAGTACTGACCGGGATGGCGGGCCTTGCGCTCCCGCTGAGCGCGCGCTCTTGCGGGAGTCCTCCAGGCCATGACTATGGCCGATTCCAGCC
>Ga0306920_100012318_pt1 | contig 11600 bp, 8 predicted proteins | sample flu12Cox44000170_FD_204666 | JGI IMG/M metagenome (GOLD analysis project Ga0306920, IMG submission 204666) | Lab enrichment of tropical soil microbial communities from Luquillo Experimental Forest, Puerto Rico - flux4day.12C.oxic.44.000.170 (v2)... | ecosystem: Environmental > Terrestrial >...
ACGGACGGGTGGTCGAGGGCGGAAGCACCATCACGCAGCAGCTGGCCAAGGTCCTGTTCCTCACGCCGGACCGAAGCATCTCGCGCAAGGTGAAGGAGGCGCTCCTCGCCTTGGAGCTGGAGAAGCGCTACTCCAAGGACCGCCTCCTCGAGCTGTACCTCAACCAGATCTACCTCGGGCACGGAGCCTACGGCGTGGAGGCGGCCTCGCGCACCTTCTTCGGCAAGTCGATCCAGGAGCTCCGACTGCCGGAGGTCGCGCTCCTCGCCGCGCTCCCTCGGGCGCCCGGCAACTATTCACCCTTCGAGCATCCGGACGTGGCCCAGAAGCGACGCGCGGTGGTGTTAGCGCGCATGGTCGAGCTGGGCTACGTCTCGGAAGACGCGGCGAAGCGCGCCAACCGCGCGCCGCTGGGCCTGGTGGCCCCGGAACGCCGCCGGGGCAGCGGCCAATACTTCCTCGAGTACCTCCAGCAGGGCCTGGAGGCGCAGTTCGGCGGCGACCTCCTCTACAAGGGGGGCCTCTCCGTCTACACCACCCTGAATCCCTCGATCCAGCGAGCGGCGGAGCAGGCCCTCCGGGAGGGGGTCCGCACCATTGGCGAGCGCGAAGCGGGGCGCGCCTCGACCTGGAAGCCGGCCCGTTCCGCGTCCCGGACGCCGCCGGGGGATCCCCCGCGGGACGCCCCCGATCCTGAGGGCGCCGTCGTGGTCATCGAGCCCCAGACTGGCTACATTCGTGCCCTCGTGGGGGGCACCGACTTCGCCAAGAGCGAGTTCAACCGCGCCATCCTGGCGCGCCGCCAGGCCGGGTCAGCCTTCAAGCCGTTCGTGTACCTGGCGGCGCTCGAGGCCGGGCTCAAGCCCACCGACACCCTCGAGGACAGCCCGGTCCGCTACACCGCGGGGGGCCGGCTGTGGGCGCCGGAGAACTACGACAACAAGTACCTGGGCCCCGTGACACTCCAGGAGGCCCTGGAGCAGTCCCGCAACATCCCCACCGTCCGCTTGGCCGAGCGGCTCGGCATTGCCCGGGTCATCGACGTGGCCCGGCGCCTGGGAATCCAGAGCCCCCTGCCGAACGATCTGACCCTGGCGCTCGGATCGGGCGACGTGACCCTCCTCGAGCTGACCGCGGCCTACGCCACCCTGGCCAACCAGGGTGTGCGCATGGAGCCGATCGCGGTCCGCCACGTCACGGACAGCCAGGGGCGCCTGATCGAGGAGAACATTCCACAGGGAAAGCAGGTGGCCAGTCCGGCCGTCGTCGGCGCCCTCACCCAGATGCTGCGCGGCGTGGTCGAGCACGATCAGGGCACCGGGGTGGGCGCCCGCGTCCTGAGCCGGCCCTTGGCCGCCAAGACCGGAACGACCAACGACTACTCCAATGCCTGGTTCCTCGGGTACACGCCGAGCCTGGCCGCTGGCGTGTGGGTCGGTCACGACCGGGTCAAGAGTCTCGGCCCCGACGAGACCGGCGCGCGCGCCGCCCTTCCGATCTGGGTCGCCATGATGCGGGAAGCCTTCCGGGACCGACCCATCGACGACTTCCCGGCGGGCGACGCGCCCGTCCCGACCACGGGCGCCCTCCCACTTCCGCCGGAGGCGCCCCGTCCTCCCACCCCCGAAGGGGGCGTTCCAGCCGTCTCGGCCGGGGAACGGTAGGCAGCTCCGCTCGGCGGCCCCCGACGATCGGACGGCGTCATCGACCCGGTGCCCGCCCCGGAGGGGGGGCGAGCCGTTGTGCCGGGGCAAGACAGGTCCCTCGACGGACACACCTGGCGTGGGGCTCGGCCTCACGATCATCGGCCGGGCGCTCCTCCGGCGCCCGGGGGGACAGTCACGGTGGGAACGCTTGGGCCTCGCGCGGGGCGACCGTCCGCGTTCGACTACGACTGACCGCCTGAGGACCCGGCCGCGGGCACGTCTCGGGGTCCAACCGTGCGGGCGAGGAAGCGGGGGCTGCGCAGGGCGGCGCCGCTGACGGCTTCGAGGTAGAGGTCGAGGACGGCGGCCGCGTCCCGCTCGACCGGGGCCGCGACCCGGGCGGCGAGGCGGGCCTCCCAGGGCGCCGCTTGGAGACCGCGCAGCGCGCCGAGCGTTCTGGGGGCGAGGGGTAGCCCTCCGGCCGGCCGGCATGGCCGGCAGCCTACGGTCCCCGCGGCGACGACGAACGTCACCCCCGTGGTGCCCACCGCGCGCTGACAGCTGGCGCAGCGATCCAGTCGCGGCCGGTGGCCGGCCAGATCGAGCAGCCGGAGCGTGAAGGCCAGCTGCACCCGAGCCGGGGCATGCGCCTCCAAGGCGCGGACTGCGCGCAGGAGCAGCGCGAAGCAGGACGGTTGCGGGTCGCGCTCGCCGGTCAGCCGGCTGACCGCTTCCAGCATCCGTGCCCCCTGGCCGAGGCGCTCGAGGTCTTCGCGCACCCCGCGGAAGGAATGCCGGATGTCGAAGTGGTCGAGCCGGAGGAGGTCGCGGCCCTCGCGCTCGAAGCCGACCGCCTCGCCCCACGTGAACAGCTCGAGGGCCGCTCCGAACCGGGAGCGGAGGCGGCGCGCTCCCCGGGCCACCGCGTGGAGCCGACCGAGGTCCCGCGTGTAGAGGCTGACCAGGCGGTCGTGCTCGCCCAGCTCTCGACTCCGCAGGACGATCCCCTCGGTACGGAACAGCGGCACGACGGCGGACTCCTCAGGAGGTCAGCTGGTAGCCGAGCTCGCGCAGGGCGCGATCGTCCTGGCGCCAGTCCCGGCGAATCCTCACCTGGAGCTCGAGATACACCTGGACGCCGAAGAAGGTCTCGAGGTCGCGGCGAGCGGCCTGACCGATCCGCTTGAGGGTGCGACCGCCGGCCCCGATCACGATGGCTTTCTGGGACTCGCGCTCCACGAAGATGCCGGCCCGGACGTAGATCGGTCCCTGGGCGTCCCGATCCACGAGCTGGTCGACCCGCACGGCCGAGGCGTAGGGCACCTCGTGGCGCGTGACCAGGAAGAGCTTCTCTCGAATGGTCTCGGCGACGAAGAATGTTTCCGGCTGGTCGGTGAGGGTGTCGGCGGGGTACAGGGCCGGGCCCAGGGGCAACAACCCGAGCAGCACCGCCTCCAGCCGATCGACGCCGGTCCCCTGGGTGGCCGAGAGGGGGACCAGCTCGCGGAACGCGTACACCCTCCGGTAGCCGTCGAGCAGGGGCAGGAGCCGGGTCCGGTCGCGGACGAGGTCGATCTTGTTGAGGGCGAGCACCACCGGGGCGCGGGCGGTGTCCAGCGCCGCGGCGACGGTCGGATCGAGCACGGCCGGGGCGCTGGCCTCGGTCACCAGCACGACGGCATCCACCGCCTCGAGGGCCTGGGCGGCCGTGGCCGCCATGAAGCGCCCCAGCTTCCCGTGAGGCGGGTGGAGTCCCGGGGTGTCCACGTAGACGAGCTGGGCCCCCGGCACGGTCCGGATGCCCCGGATGCGATTCCGCGTGGTCTGCGCCTTGGGGGAGACGATCGCTAGCTTCTGGCCGAGGAGGCGATTCAGGAGCGTCGACTTCCCGACGTTGGGCCGGCCGACGAGGCTGACGAAGCCGGCCCGGTGGACCGGCGCGGCGTCAGGCAACGACGTGGAGCGTGGGGGCGGGTCGGGCATAGAGCTGCCCGAGGAGGGCCATCTCGCGCGCGTGCATGAGTCGTCCCTCCCGGATGTCGCGGTCGTCGTAGCCGACCAGGTGGAGGCACGCGTGGCAGGCCAGGAGATCGAGCTCCTCGGCGAGGGAATGCCCCAGCGCGCGGGCCTGGCGGTCGGCGCTCTCCACGGACAGGATCGCCTCGCCGAGCACGGGGGCGGGGCCGTCGAGGGGAAAGGCCAGGACGTCGGTGCGCTGCCGGACTCCCCGATACCGCGCATTGAGCCGGCGGATCGCGCGATCATCGACCAGGGTCATCGACAGCTCATGATCCCAGGCGCCGAGGTGACGCAGGACCACCCGGAGCGTCCGCCGGAGCCGCGCGTGGTCGACGGGCCGGTGCTGATGGTCCCTGAGGGTGATCACGTCCGCCCCCGCCCGGTGGCGCGCGTCCACTCGTCGTAGGCACGGACGATCTCGGAGACCAGCTCGTGACGGACCACGTCCCGCTCGCTGAAGTAGACGAACTGGATCCCTTTGATCGCCTTGAGGACCTCCTGGATCTCGATGAGCCCCGAGGCGCGGCCCGACGGCAAATCGACCTGGGTGATGTCCCCGGTGATGACCATGCGCGAGTTGAAGCCGAGTCGGGTCAGGACCATCTTCATCTGCTCGGACGTGGTGTTCTGCGCCTCGTCCAGGACGATGAACGCGTCGTTGAGCGTCCGGCCGCGCATGTAGGCGAGCGGGGCGATCTCGATCGCCCCCCGCTCCCTCAGGGTCTGCACCTTCTCCGGCTCCATCATGTCGTAGAGGGCGTCGTAGAGGGGCCGGAGGTACGGGTGCACTTTCTCGTAGAGGTCCCCGGGCAGGAAGCCGAGCCGTTCTCCCGCCTCGACGGCCGGGCGGGTCAGGATGATGCGCGACACCTCCCGCTGCGTCAAGGCCGACACCGCCATGGCCATGGCCAGGTAGGACTTCCCCGTACCCGCCGGGCCGATGCCCACCACGACGTCCCGCGAGCGGATGGCGTCGACGTAGCGCTTCTGGGTCAGGGTCTTGGGGGTGATCTGCTTTTTCCGGGACGGCACCGCGATGGCGTCCAGGAAGAGCGCCTTGAGGTCCGCGCCCTCGTTCTCGGCCAAGACGCGCAGGGCCGTGCGAACCTCCGCCGCCTGGACGGGTAACCCGGCGGCCACCCGGGCCTGAAGCTCTTCGAGGATCCGAGTGCCCTGCTGCACCTGGTGTTCCTCGCCGCGCAGCGTGATCTCGGTCCCGCGGGCGACAATCCGCAGGGCGAGTTGCGACTCGAGGAGCCGGAGGTTCTCGTCGTTCCGCCCCAGCAGGGGCAGCAGGTCCGCGTCGGAGGCGAGTGTGATGCGCTTGGTGGTCAGGCTAGACACGCAGGCGGGGCGATCTCGAGCGTCCCGGCGCCAGCTGGCCGGCCTCCCGCCAGCCCGGCGATGATGCGTCCTCGCGGCATGTCTCCCGCGTATCACAGGCCGCCACGACTGTCAATTTTCCCCCGTCGCCGGCGCCACCACGGCGACCCCCAGATCCGCCAGCTGGTGCGGGCTCACGACCGCGGGGGCCTCGGTCAGCGGGCAGGTCCCCCGCTGCGTCTTGGGGAACGCGATGACGTCCCGGATCGAGTCCATGCCGGCCAGGACCGCCACCAGCCGGTCGAGCCCGAAGGCGATCCCTCCCATGGGCGGGGCCCCGTACTCGAGGGCCTCCAGGAGAAAGCCGAACTTGGCGCGGGCTTCCGCCTCGCCGATGCCCAGGAGCTCGAACACCCGCTGCTGGAGCGCCCGGGTGTGGATGCGGATCGAGCCGCCTCCGATCTCCTGACCGTTCAGGACGAAGTCGTAGGCCTTCGCCCGCGCCCGGCCGGGATCGGCCAACCCCGACGCCGCATCGGCGTCCGTGGGCGCGGTGAACGGGTGGTGCATCGCCTGCCAGCGCCCGTCCTCCTCGTTCCACTCCACCAGGGGAAAGTCGACCACCCACAGCACCTGGAGGGCCTCGGCGGCCACGAGACCCAGCCGTTGCCCCAGCTCCACTCGCAGGCGGCCCAGGACGGAGGCGGCGAGCGGCATCTGGTCGGCCACCAGGAGGATCAGATCCCCCGGGCTCGCCCCGGCCCGGGCGCACAGGGCCTCCCGAACCGGCTCGAGGTGGCGGGCTGCGGGAGACTGGAGCGCGCCGTCCGACACGCGCACCCAGACGAGTCCCTTGGCGCCCGCCCCCGTGGCCCGCTCGACCAGGTCGTCCAGGTCCTTGCGGGAGAACGACGCCCCGGGCACGGTCAGCGCCTGGACGGCGCCGCCCTTGGCCACGGCTTGGGCGAAGACCTGGAAGGCGCTTTGCCGGAAGACCTCCGAGCAGTCACGGAGCTCGAATCCGAATCGGAGGTCGGGCTTGTCCGAGCCGAAGCGCCGCAGAGCCTCGTCCCAGGACAGCCGCGGGAACGGGCGCGCCAGCACGATGCCGCGTGCCCGACGGACAATCTCCACGACGAGCCCTTCCATGATCGGCAGGAAGTCGTCTTGATCGAGGAAGCTCGTCTCGATGTCGATCTGGGTGAACTCCGGCTGGCGATCGGCCCGCAGGTCCTCGTCGCGGAAGCAGCGCACGATCTGGAAGTAGCGCTCGAGTCCCCCGACCATCAGCATCTGCTTGAAGAGCTGAGGCGACTGGGGCAGGGCGTAGAAGGTGCCCCGCTGGAGGCGGCTGGGGACGAGGAAGTCACGCGCTCCCTCCGGCGTCGAGCGGGTCAGCATCGGCGTCTCCACCTCGACGAATCCGTGATCGTGGAGGTAGTCGCGCGTCGCCCGGCAGACCTGGTCGCGCAACCTGAGGTTGCGCAGCATCGCTGGCCGCCGAAGATCGAGGTAGCGGTAGCGAAGCCGCAGGGCCTCGACCGCCTCCGGCGTGTCGTCGAGCGGGAACGGGAGGGGCCGGGACTCGTTCAGGACCCGGAGCCGCCGGACGTGGATCTCGATCTCGCCGGTCGGCAGAGTCGCGTTGACCGTCCCCGGGGGTCGCCGCTCGACCGAGCCTTCCACGGCGAGCACGAACTCCGTGCGGATCTGGCCCGCCGCCGCGTGCGCCTCCGGGCTGACGGCGGGATTGAAGACGAGCTGGGTCACGCCGTCCCAATCCCGCAGGTCCACGAAGATCAGTCCCCCGTGGTCGCGACGCCGGAAGGCCCAGCCCATAAGGGTCACCGCGCGGGCGGCATCGGAGGCCCGCAGGGCCCCGCAGCCGTGAGTGCGCCGCCATCCTCCGAGCCCGGTCGGGACGGCCGCCTCGCTCATCGCTCGGCCTCCGGACGGGGAACCGACGCCTCCGGCCGGAACCAGTGGATCGCCGGCAGGGGCGGCGCCGGCGCGACCGGCGTGGTCAGTGACACCAGGCTGCCCCCGAGCGCGGGCTCGTCGAAGTCGGCGACGCCGTCGAAGCCCTGCTCGGCCAGCATCGCCCGCTGACGTCCCACGTGCTTCCCCCTCGGCTCGAGGGCCACGAGGTGGCCCTGGTCGCGCAGGGCTCGGGCGACCTCGAGCGCCCGTCCCAGGTCGGCGGTCGCTTCATCGTAGCGCAGGGCCACCCGCCGCTCGCCTCGCCGCATCGCGGCCGGACGCTCCAGCAACAGGGCGATCACTCGCTCGAACCCGATCGAGAAGCCCGTGGCCGGGACGTCTCGTCCCAGCAGCGTGCCGATCAGGGCGTCGTACCGACCGCCCCCGGCGATGGAGCTGCCAGAGGCCGCCGCCGCGATCTCGAAGATCGGCCCCGTGTAGTAGGTCATGCCACGCACGAGCGTCGGATCGAAGACGAGCCGGAACCGTCCGGCGGCGGCCGCCTCGACCGTCCTTCCGATGCAACCGAGCGACGCGAACGCCGCCTCGGCGCCGGCGTCGCCCAGGCGCGCTTGGAGGACCTCGAGCCGGCGCTCGACGCCGGGGCCGTCCCCGAACTCGGCGAGCAGCGCCAGCATCCGCTCGATCGCCACCTCGGGGTGACCCGCGCGCTCGAGGTCTTGGCGCACGCCAGCCGCTCCGACCTTGTCCAGCTTGTCGAGGGCGATGAACACGCCCTCGTGGCGATCCCGCCGGAACCCACACCAGCCCGCCATGGCGGTGAGGAGGCGCCGGTCATTGAGCCGGACCCTGAGGTCGCCGAGACCGAGCGCGGCCAGCGCTTCCGTCGTCGCCACGATGAGCTCGATCTCGGCGGCCTCCGAGTGGACCCCGAGGATGTCGATGTCACACTGGGTGAACTGACGGTAGCGCCCGCGCTGCGGGCGCTCGGCCCGCCACACGGGGCCGATCTGCACGGCCCGAAAGGGCTTCGGCAGCCGCGCGTGATGGCGCGCGTAGTAGCGGCTGAGCGGCACCGTCAGATCGAACCGGAGGCCGAGGTCGACGAGATCCGCCTCGCCGATCGACCCGGTGAGGTCGAGCTTCTCGCCGCGCTTGAGCACCTTGAAAATGAGCTTCTCGTTCTCGCCGCCCTGGCCCCGGGTCAGGAGGCCGATGCTCTCGAGGGCCGGGGTCTCCACCCGGCGGAAGCCGTGCCGACGGTACACGCGTAGGATCGTGTCGGTGGTGCGGTCGCGCAGCTCGGCCTCGTCGGGCAGGACGTCCCGCATGCCGCGAGGCGGCTCCAGGCCGAGGGAAACGGCACGGGTGCCAGCAGACCCGCTCATGATCGCACGGATCGTAACAGGGGCCCCGGGAGCCCGCAATTGAAAAGCCCGCGATCCGCCCCCCCCCCCGGGGGCTGGGGGGTGCGGGGGGGATCCGGTGGCGGCGGCGGGGGGCAGGCGCGCCCCGGGGGGGTGGGGGGGCTGTCGGGCCGGCCGACGTCGACGAGTGTGAGCGCTGTCACCGAACGTTCGAAGTTCGGCAGCGTATCTCCGAGGCCGCCCTTACCGCCTGCCAGTTCTGCGGGGGACCGGTCCATCGACTCATCGCCCCCGCCCCCTTCATTCTGAAGGGCGGCGGCTGGTACGTGACCGACTACCCGTCGGAAGCACGGAAGAAGGGGGTCGAGTCGGAGAAGAAGGCCTCGGAGCCGGCGACCGCGACGACGGCCACCGCGGGCGCCTCGGGGACGGCCTCGTCCGGCTCCTCGGAGACCGCGTCATCGGGCACGCCGTCTCCGTCCTCGTCGGCGTCATCCGGGTCTGTGAGCTCGGCCGCACGCTGACCGGCGCGCCGGGTCCCACCCCGAGCCGGGCCTGGGCGCTCCCATCTCGCACGAACACCTCGATCCGGCCCGAGCTGTCCACCACGGCCCCTAGCGCCCCGCGCGGCCGATCGGCGTAGGTTCCCGACAGCCCGACGATCCGAGCGCTCCCCACCGTCAGCCGCCAGTGCCACGGGCCAACGGGCAGGGCGTCGCCGCGCAGATCGGTCAGGAGGTTGCCGAAGCGATCGACCCGAACGATCCGGCCGGTCAGGCTCGATCCCGCTGACCGGGGCGGCCGGGCGGGCAGCCGCACCGGATCCGTCACGCGCGCGCCGAATCGGGCGGGGGCCAGTCCCCGGGCGCAGTATGCCGCCACCGGGCCAAAGACGTCGCGGGCGTGGAACGTCCGGCTGGTCGGCCGACGGTGGTAGCGGACCACGGTGAGCGCCACCGCCGTGGCGCCGGGCCGCTCGAAGCAGAACCCCAGCAGGCCATTGTCGGGCCCCACGAAGTAGTGGTCGTCGGCTGACACCAGGAGGCCTCGCCGGGCCGTGCCCACCCCGGGATCCACCACCGCGAGGTGTACCGTCCCGGGTGGAAACATCGGGTAGGCGTAGGCCAGGAGGTCGGCCCCCGTGGCGACGTCGTGTGGGGGGACGGCGTGGGAGAGGTCCACCAGCCGGGCATCCGTATAGACGGCGAGGATGGCGCCCTTGAGCATCCCGACATAGGCGTCGTCCAGCCCGAAGTCCGTCAGGAGCGTGACGATCCCGGACCGGTGCCCCGCGGACCTCCGCCCGGACGCCGAGCGCCCCGGCGCCCGGGCTCCCCGGGTCATCGGTCCCGATGGATGACGTAGTCGGCGATCAGGGTCAGCGCCTCGCGGATCTCGCCAGCCGGCAGGCTCGCCAGCCGGGCCACGGCCTCGGCCACGTAGGTCGACGCCCGGCGCACCGCGTAGCCCACGCCGTCGTAGACCTTGACCAGCCGCTGGATCTCCGCCAGGGTCGCGTCGGTCACGGCGTCCGGTCGCCCGAGGGTGGACAGCACGCGCTCGCGTTCGTCGTCGGTGGCTCGCTCCAGGGTCACGATGAGCGGCAGCGTCCGCTTGCCCTCCCGGAGATCGCTTCCTACAGCTTTGCCGAGCCGCGCCTGGTCGGCAGCAAAGTCCAGGGCGTCGTCGATGATCTGGAAGGCCACGCCCAGGCCTTCGCCGTAGGCCGACAGCGCGTCCACCCCGGCCGGCCCGAGGTGGCCCGTCAGGCCACCGATGCGGCAGCACGCCGACATGAACGTGGCCGTCTTCTGGCGGATGATCCGCAGGTAGTCGGCCTCCGAGAGCTCGCCCGTCCGCTTTCGCTCGAGCTGGAAGACCTCCGCTTCCGTCATCAGGACCATCGCCGAGGCGAGGGCGTTCATCACCGCCAGGTCCCCGTCGGCCACCAGCAACGCCATGCAACGGGCGTACAGGTGGTCGCCCACGAGGAGGGCCGCGTCCGCCCCCCATCGGACCCACGCCGACGGGCGGCCGCGGCGCAGCGGCGCCTGGTCCACGAGGTCGTCGTGGATCAGTGTGGCGGTGTGGAGGAGCTCGACCACGCAGCCGAGTCGCGCGGCCCGCCTCGCGCCGCCCCCGGCCAGCCGGGATCCGAGGAGGAGGAGGATCGGGCGCAAGCGCTTGCCACCCGCGAGCGCGACGTGCGCGCCGATCTCGCGGATGAGCGGCACTGGGGAGTGCTCGAGCTCCTGCTGGATCTCGCCCTCACAGACCCGCAACTCCTCGCTGATCAGTCGGTCCAGCCGCTCGCGGACGGCCGCCTCCAGCGCGAACGTCACTGGCGACTCGTCAGCCCGGGAGACGAATGGCGGCCACGGGGCGGGAGCGCCCTCAGGGATGGGCGCCGCGCGGCGTCCAGCCGAGGGCGAGGGGTGGCGCTCCGGCCCGGTGGGCGCCGAGTGGGATCCGCAGCCGCACGCGGTCACCCGCTCGCCACGGCTTGGCCCTCGACCGGTGACAGATCGGCGCCGCCGTTGGTCGTCTCGGCAGTCTCCGAGACGGTCTGAACCAGGCTGCGCCCGACGAGCGCCTCCAGCGCATCGGATCCCCCGCACTGGCCAGGCGCGTCCGGCCCGCCGAGCGGGAGTCCGAACTGGGCCTGGATCACCGCCACTCCCGCGCCAGGATGGAACGCCGGCGTCGCCAGCGGCCACTCCTCAGGAGTCTGTCCCGCCTGCCGCACGACGCGCGACGCGAGGACCTGACGGACGGTGTCGATCTCCCCACCCACCTCGAGGACCCGCACGTCCTCGGCAGCCCCGCTGACCGGGACGACGTCGATCTCGGTCCAGGCCGCCAAGCCCCCTGGCACTCGTACGGCGGCCAGCGGGAACGTCCCCCGTCCGCCGAGGGCTGCCGCCTCGTCGCCCTCGACGATCCGGATCGGCTTCTGCATGCGGGCGATTCGCTGGATGACGCTGTGCGGCCATCGGAGCACCGCGCGGTCCACGACCCTGTGGTCGCCAGCCGAGCGGAAGTCCGGCTGCATCGGCTGACCCGTGACCGAGGGCCAGCCCCCCCGATGCTGGTCGACGATCGACGGGGACAGGTGAGCGATCCGCAGGGTGGCCGCCGCCCCGGCGGGACTGTCCACGACCTGCCCGCCCAGCACCGCGAGTCCCACGACTCCGATCGTGACGATGCCCCGCGCCTTGCTCATGGCCCCGACCTCCTCGCGCAGGGCCATTGTCTGGGCCGATTCCGGGGGAATCAAGCGGAAAAGGGGGCGCGAGGGGCGAAC
>Ga0306920_100012319_pt1 | contig 11600 bp, 9 predicted proteins | sample flu12Cox44000170_FD_204666 | JGI IMG/M metagenome (GOLD analysis project Ga0306920, IMG submission 204666) | Lab enrichment of tropical soil microbial communities from Luquillo Experimental Forest, Puerto Rico - flux4day.12C.oxic.44.000.170 (v2)... | ecosystem: Environmental > Terrestrial >...
CCCGGCCCACGTTGCAGAAGAACGATCCCGCCGGCATGGCGGCGAACGCCGCCTCGTCCATCAGTCGGACCGTCTCGGGCGTCTCCGGGACGGCGGCAACGACGATGTCGCACTGTCCCAGCATCGTCTTCAATTCGGAAGCTGGGTACAGCTCGTCGACGTCCGGATCGGTGGAACCGGGTACCGCCGAGCGGCGCGTCGCCAGGACTCGCAGGCCCAGGGGCCGGGACCGCACGGCGACGGCCCGGTTGATGGCGCCGAGGCCGATCAGACCGATGGTCCGGCCGGCGAGCTGGCGGCCGTAGAGCGGCTCCCAGTGATGGCGGGCCTGGGCCGCCTCCAGCTCGCGCAGCCGCTTGAGGTCCTCGAGCACCCTGGCGAAGACGAACTCGGCCATGCTGACGGCGCTGGTGCCGACGGCGGCGGTGAGCCGGATCCCGGCGTCGGCCAGGCCCGACGACTGCAGCTGCCCGGTGCCGGCGCCGACGGCCTGGACCCAGCGGAGGTTGGGGGCCACGGTGTGCACCTCGAACGGCAGGTCAATCGCCAGGGCGACGTCGATCTGCCCGAAGGCGGCCCGCTGCGCATTGGTCAGGGCGGGCGCCTTGTCGGCGAGCGCCCCGGCATCCGGCTTCCCGCGCGCGCTGCGGAGCTCGTGGGGCTCCACGTAGCTCTCGACGACGACGCTGACGCCGTCGATGGCGTCGAGCGAGGCGACCTCACGGGCGAACCCGTCCTGGTCCCGGTACCACTCCGGCGGATAGAGCACGCCGACCACCACCGCGTCCGTCATGGCGGGGAGAATAGGCTCGGGGCCGATCACCCGGCGCCGCCAGAGGAGGGATCGTGGTCGAGACACGCCAGTTCGGGGACATCGCAACGAAACTGCTGATGGAGAACGACCGTGTCCGCATCTGGGAGATGCGGCTGGCGCCCGGTGAGCGGTCGGCGCTGCACCGGCACGAGAACGACTACGTCATGATCCAGATCGCCGGCGACAAGATGGCGGCCGACTTCGAGCCCGACTCGGGCGGCCCGTGGGGCGGCCTCGGCCGGGTGGAAGGCGACATCGTGCCCGGCAACTTCATCTGGGCCGATCGCGGGGGCATCGAGACGGCGGTCAACATCGGCGACCAGCCGTTCTACGAGATCGTCGTCGAGCTCAAGGACTGAGCCGCGCCGGCCGCGGCCCCGTTTCACGCCGAGGCTGGCTCGCCGGCCCGGCCCGTGCTACGAACCCCGAATGGCGGTGACCGAGGCCGAGCAGCTGTACGGCCTCGCGCCCTCGGAGTTCACAGCGGCGCGCGACGCGCTCGTCAAACGTCTCCGCGCCGAGGGGCGCCGGGAGGACGCGACCGAGGTGGCCAGGCGGCGGCGGCCTCCGGTCACGGCCTGGGCGCTCGACCAGGTGGCGCGCCACCAAGCGGCGCTGATCGACGACGTCCTGGCGACGGGGGCGCGGCTGAGGGCGTCGATCGAGCGAGGGTCCAGGGGTGACACGACCGAGCGGCGCGAGGCCCAAACCGCCGAGCGGCGCGCCGTCGAGGCCGCCGTCGACGCGGCCGAGCGGTACCTGGGCGAGACCGGACACACCGCCACCCCGGTGCAGCGCACGCGGCTGTCGGCCACGTTGAGGACCGCCGTGCTGGACGAGACGGTCGCCGGCCAGCTGCGCGCCGGCACCCTCGACCGGGACCACGACCCGCCCGGGTTCGGGCTCGACGCGGCCGTGGCGGCGGCTCCCGCGCCGCCCCCCCGGGGGCGCCCCGATCCCGATGCGGTCCGGCGGGCAGGCCGGCAACGTGTGGCGCGGCAGACCGAGGTCGACAAGCTCACCCGGCGGGCCCGGCAGCTGGCGACCATCGCCGACGACGCCGAGCAGCGGGCGGCCGAGGCCCGGGCCCGGGCCGACCAGGCCGCGGCCGCGGCCGACACCGCCCGCCGGGAGCTCGACGCCGGAGACGGGTCGCCGGCCTAGTCCGCCCGGGGTATACCAGCGGGGTGGCGAGTCGCCCCGCCGATCAGAGGCTCCGCACCTACCGGGGCAAGCGCGACTTCGCCCGGACGCCCGAGCCCGAAGGGGCGGCCGGCGGCCCCGACCGCGGCCGGTTCGTCGTCCAGCGGCACCGGGCGAGGCGGCTCCACTACGACTTCCGCCTCGAGGTCAACGGCGTGCTGGCGAGCTGGGCCGTGCCCAAGGGGCCCACGCTCGATCCGAGTGTCCGCCGGCTGGCGGTGCACGTGGAGGACCACCCCATCGAGTACCGCGACTTCGAGGGCGTGATCCCGGCCGGTGAGTACGGCGGGGGCGACGTGATCGTCTGGGACCGGGGCACATGGACACCGGTGGACACCGCCGACCCGGCCCGGGCGATCGCCGACGGGGAGCTCCACTTCGACCTCGACGGCGAGAAGCTGAAGGGACGCTTCGTGCTCGTGCGCACAGGCCACCCCGCCGACGGCAGCAAGGAGCAGTGGATCCTGCTGAAGAAGCGCGACGGGTTCGCCCAGCCGGGATGGGATCCCGAGGCCCATCCGGCCTCGGTGAAGTCCGGCCGTTCGAACGAGGAGACCGCCGCCGACCCGGATGCGATGTGGGACAGCGACGCTCCGGCCGACCGGGCCGAGGTCCGGTTCCGTCCCGGTGACACGTCCCCCACCGCCCACGACGCCACGCCCGGCGAGGTCCGCGCCCTCAACGCCCTGGCGGCCGACGGGTCCTGGAGCGTCGGCGGAACCGCGGTCGCGCTGACCGATCTCGACCGGATCCTCTGGCCGGCCCACGACGGCGAGCAGGCAGTCACCAAGCGCGATCTGGTGCGCTACTACGCGTCGACGGCGTCGTCGCTCCTTCCCTACCTCGTCGGCCGTCGTGTGCGCGTCCGCCGCTATCCCGACGGGGTCGGGCACGGTGGCCACTGGCGCCACCAGAACATCGACGACACCGTCGCGCTCGCCGGCGCGGCCAACGACGCGGGGGCCGAGCTGGCCGTCGCTCCCTCGGTCGCCGACACCCCCGATCGGCCGGCATGGGCGTTCGTCGACATCGCCGGCACGCCGTCGACTTCCTTCGCCGACGTGGTCGACGTCGCCCGGCTGTTCCGCACCGCCCTGGCTCACCTCGGCGTCGCCGGTTGCCCCAAGCTCAACGGTGAGGACGGGATCGAGATCTGGATCCCGGTGGGCGCCCGCCACACGTGGCAGGAGACGAAGGCCTGGGTCGAGAAGCTATGCGGGACCGTCGGGACCATCGCCGCCGAGCTCGAGCGCCCGCCCGGGTCGGCGCGACCGCGGGTGCGCATGGACGCCAGCCAGAACGGGCCGGACCGCACGCTCATCGCACCGTTCAGCCCCCGCCCGAAGCCGGGAGCCCCCGTCTCCGCACCCATCAGGTGGGAGGAGCTCGACGACAAGCGGCTGGCCGCGGACCGGTGGACGATCCGGACCATCGGCCGGCGGCTGCACCGGGTCGGCGATCCGCTGCACGAGTTGATCGGCGTCCAGCAGCGACTGCCGCCCTGGTCCTGAGCGACGCCGCACTGTCCGCCTCCGAGGCAGGGCGGCCGCCTACCATCACCGCCGTCATCGGCTGGGGGTCCGGGACAAGGTCCAAAGCAACGGCCTCGACTCCGTGACGCGCGGCGCGCCCCTTGATCGGCGGCGCGGCGTGCCGATACGGCAGCCAGCGGTACCGGCGACGCGCCGGCTGTCAGAGGAGTCAGGTTGTCGAAGCGAGGCGACGGGCGGCGTCGCGCCGGGTGCCGGAACCAGCCATGGCGCTTACGGAGCGCCGCCCTCGCCGCGCTGGTCGCGGTGGGCGCCATCGGGCTGATGTCGGCCCAGGGCTCGAGCCGGCCGTGGCTGTCGGCCCCACCCCCGCCTCCGTCGGTGGCGCCGTCGCCGTCGGTGGGAAGCACCTCGAGCGCACCGCCGACCACGGTGGGCTCGACCACCACCACCGGCCATGCCCCTGCGCCCGCGTCCACGAACCCCGTCCTCGTGTGGCAGCGCCTCCTGCCCGGGGTCACCATCCGGGAGTCGTCGCCCGTCCCGGCCGACCTGGGCCGCCCGGCCGTGGTCGTCGGAGCCCACGACGGCAAGCTGTACGCCTTCGACCTGGCCGACGGGGCGACGGTCCCCGGGTGGCCGGTGCAGACCAACGCGGCGATCAACTCGTCGCCGGCGGCGGCGGATACCGAGGGCGTCGGCACCGACCAGGTCTACGTCGGTGCGGGTACCGCCGACAGCGGTCAGTGCTCGGGGGGCGGGGTCTTCTCGTTCGAGGCATCCGGTGCCCTGCGGTGGGCGCGCGCGGGATTCGATCCCAACTGCACCTCCGCCCGCGAGCCGTTCCACTCGAGCCCGACCATCGGCAGCACGCTCCCCGACGGGTCTCCCAAGGTCGTGATCGGCGCCCTCGGGCTGAACGACTGGTCGCTCAGCGCCAACGGCGGCGATCTGGTGAGGGGTTGGCCCATCTACACCGACGACACGAGCTTCTCCACGGCCGCGTTGGCGAACGTCGCCGGGCAGGCCTCGCCGATCGCGATCATCGGGGGTGACGCGTCCCCCGGGGGACCACAGGTGGACGCCGCCTTGAACATGCCGCCGAACTGGAGAGGCGGACTGGTGCGGGCGGTGGACGGCGCGGGCAAGGTGCTCTGGCAGTTCTTCACCGACGACATGGTGCGGTCGTCACCGGCGATCGGGGACATCACGGGCAACGGCCAGGCATCGGTCGTGTTCGGGACGGGGAACTACTGGCTCCACCAGCCCGGAGGAGCCCAGGACTCCACCAAGGTGTTCGCGCTGACGACGAGCGGACAGCCCCGCTGGAGCCGCGACCTCGGCGGCGTCACCATGAGCTCGCCGGCGTTGGCCGACGTCGAGGGCAACGGGGTCGCCGACGTCGTCATCGGCACCGCCGAAGGGCCGGACCCGGGCAAGGTCTGGGTGCTCGACGGCAACGGCCAGCCGCTCCCGCACTGGGCCGGCCACGACTCCGGCGGTGGCGTGGTGATCGGTGGAATCACGGCGGCCGACCTGAACGGCGACGGAGCCCAGGACCTCCTGGTGCCCACCGGGCGGGGCGTGTTCGCCTACGACGGTCGCACCGGGGCGACGCTGTTCACCCTCGACCGCACCGTGATGGCGGTCCAGAACTCGGTGCTCGTGACCCAGGACCGCCCCGGCGTCGTCGGGCTGACGGTGGCCGGGACCACCCCCGGCGGGGTCGGCATCGTCCAGCACTGGGTCCTGACGAGCGCGACCCCCGCCATCGGACCGCTGAGCTGGCCGATGTTCCACCACGACCCCCGTCACACCGGCAACCTGAACCCTCCGCCGCTGTCCTCCTCGCCGTGCGAGTCGGCACCGAAGGCCGCCGGGTACTGGGTCGCGGCCCGAGACGGCGGGGTGTTCGGGTTCTGCGACGCCGGGTACCAGGGCTCGGGCGTGGGCGTGGCCCGGGCGTCGGTGGTCGGGATGGCGCCGACGGCCGACGGCGGGGGCTACTGGTTGGCCTCCGCCGACGGCGGCGTGTTCGCCTTCGGCGACGCCCACTTCGCGGGTTCGCTGGCGCGGCGTGGCCTGCGCAGCTGGGTTGTCGCCATCACCGCCACCCCCGACGGACGCGGCTACTGGCTGCTCAGCGCCGACGGAGGAGTCTTCGCCTTCGGCGACGCGCCCTGGTTCGGATCCGCCGCCAACCTGGGGCTGGCCGCCCCGGCGACCGCCATCACCTCCACGCCTGACGGCCGCGGGTACTGGGTGGCGTCGGCCGACGGCGGGGTGTTCGCCTTCGGCGACGCCAGGTTCCTCGGTGCGGCGCGCCCCGGCCCGTCCGCGATCGTCGGGATGGCGGCGGCGCCGGCCGGAAACGGCTACTGGCTCGCCGCCGCCGACGGCGGCGTGTTCGCCTTCGGCGACGCGCCCTTCGAAGGCTCTGCCGGGGGCACGCGTCTCCAGTCGCCGGTGGTGGCCATCGAGCGCACCGGGGACGGCCGCGGGTACTGGCTCGCCGCCGCCGACGGCGGCGTGTTCACCTACGGCGACGCCGGCTTCCTCGGCTCGGCGGCCGGGATCCAGGCCAACGAACCCGTCGTCGGCATCGCCGCCCGTCCCGGCTGACCCGACGGCCTCAGTGGTGGGTGTAGTTGGCCGGGCGGCGCTCCCGGGAGGCCCGCATCTGCTCCTTGGCGTCTTCGGTCGCGAGCGCCAGCATCTGCGTGCGCGCCTCGAGATCGATGGCGGCCTCGAGGCTCGGGATCTCGAGGTTGGACCACAGCGTGGCCTTGCCCATCCACGTGCCGAACGGCGTGTTCTCGATGATCTGGTCGGCGAGCACGCAGGCGGCGTCCACCACCTGCCCGTCGGGCACGGTTTCGAGCACGAGGCCGATCCGGGCCGCCTCGTCGCCGTCGACGCGACGGCCGGTGAGAACCAGCTCGGCCGCGCGCGTGGCACCGACGATCCGCTGGAGAAGCCAGCTCAGCCCCAGCTCGGCGCCCGACGCACCGATCTTGACGAAGGCATCGACGAACACGGCCGACGCCGACGCCAGCCGCAGGTCGGCACCGAGCGCGAGCGCGTATCCCGCGCCGGCGACGGGACCGTTGACGGCGGCGATCACCGGTTGAGGCAGCGCCCGCATCCGGGGCACGAGCTGGGCGACGTACTTCTGCTGGTACATGTTGGAGTGGATCGTCCCCACCTCGACCGGCACCCAGTCGGGCGGGCGGTAGTCCTGGAGGTCGTCGCCCGCGCAGAAGCCCCTCCCGGCGCCGGTGAGGACGATCACGCGGCAGGTGTGGTCACGTCCGAGCCCTTCGAAGACGTCGTAGATCCGGGCGAGCATCTCGGACGTCAAGGCGTTGAGCCGGTGGGGCCGGTTGAGGGTGACCAGGGCGACGCCCGTCCGCGACCGGTCGACCAGGACGTCGTCGGTCGCCGCCGCAGCCTCGCTCGTCGCCACCTCTCCTCCCTCGGGCACGCGCCACCGTAGCGGCGGCTGCCGGCCCGGCGTCGTAAGGTGCGGGGGCTCATGCCGGGACCGCTGCACGGAGTGAACGTCGTCGAGCTGGCCGGATGGGTGGTCGGACCCTCGGTCGCCGCCGTGCTGGCCGACTGGGGCGCCGAGGTCATCAAGATCGAAGGCCCCGACGGCGATCCCAACCGAGCGTGGGTGACGGCCGGACCGAACCCGGCGTTCGAGCTGGACAACCGGGGCAAGCGCAGCGTGACCCTCGACATGAAGTCGGCGGCCGGGCGGACCATCGCCCACCAGTTGCTGGTCGGGACCGATGTGTTCGTCACCAACCTGCGAGCGCCGGCGCTGCGTGAGCTCGGGTTCGACTACCCAACGTTGGCCGAGCGGTACCCGCGCCTCGTGTACACCAGCGTGACCGGGTACGGACTGGCCGGGCCGGAGCGTGACCGCCCCGCCTACGACGGAGGTGCGTTCTGGTCGCGCGCCGGTGTGCTCATGGCCATGACGCCCCCGGGCGCCGATCTCCCGGCGGCCCCGGGTGGGGCGGGCGACCACGTCACGGCCATGACGGCCGTCGCCGGCGTCGCCGCCGCGCTGTTCGCCCGGGAGGCCACCGGCACGGGACAGCACGTGACCACGTCGCTGCTCCGTTCGGGGATGTTCATGATGTCGTTCGACGTCAACTCCGCCCTGCGGCGCGGCGTTCCCGTGGTGCCGGCCGTCCGGACCGAGGCCCGCAATCCGCTCTACAACACGTACCGGTCGGCCGACGGCCGCTGGTTCCACCTGCTCGGCCTGCAACCGGACCGGCACTGGGAGCCGCTGCTCGGTGCCGTCGACGCGCCGGCGTTGCGCGATCCGAGATTCTCCACCGGAGCCGGCAGGGCCGAGCACGCCCGCGAAGTCGTCCGCCTCCTCGACGCCGCCTTCGGCGCCGACGACATGGACGTCTGGCGGGCGCGCTTCGACCGCGCCGGGGTGTGGTGGGCACCGATTCAGACCCCGTTCGAGCTGCTGAACGATGCTCAGGCGCACGCGGCCGGCGCGTTCGTCGACGCCCCCGTCGCCGAGGGCACCGCCGCGACCATCGCCACGCCCGTCGACTTCACCGGCACGCCGTGGAACATCCGGAGGCGGAGCCCGGAGGCCGGCGAGCACACGGAGGAGATCCTCCTCGAGCTGGGCTACGACTGGGACGCGATCACCCGACTGCGCGACGAGGGCGCGTTCGGCTGATCGGGATCACGCCGGTTCGGGTGGGGCGAGGTGGTTTCCCCGGGCCTCGTCGAGGATGAAGATGGTCTGGGTGCTGCGGATGCCGGGGATGTCGTGGAGCCGGACGAGCACGATGTCGCGAAGATCGCTGATGTCGGGCAGGCGGACCAGCATGATGAGATCGAAGCCGCCGCTGGTCAAGGCCGCGTACTCGAGTCCCGGCAGTTGCTGCACCTGGTCGCGAACTTCGCGCCACTGACCCTGGTCGACGTTGACGAGCACGAGCGCGGCGATCGGGTAGCCCACCTTGGCCGGATCCACCATGGCCGCGAACCCCGTGATCACCCCGTCGCGGCGCAGCCGCTCGAGGCGGGCGTAGGCGGTGGCCCGCGACACGTGGGCCCGCCCGGCGAGCTCGTTGATGGACATCCGGCCGTCCTCGCTCAGGAGGGCGACGATGCGACGGTCGACGGCGTCGAGGGCCACGGCAATCCGTCCTACCGGAACGGCCCGATCGCGGTGTTCGCCGGAGAAATCGTCATCATTGGACCCTCAGATCGGCGTTTCGTCTCGAACACTGAGGGAGATCATCACAGATCGTCCGCAGACGTGCAGACTCGACCTCAATGCGGTTGGCGACCCAGCCCCAGGTCGAGCTGCCGGCGGACCACCCGGGCGTGTCCGATCCCGCCTACCGCGCCCGGCGGGCGGCCATCGCCGAGGCGGCGGGCCGCTACCGCCCGGACGGGCCGATCCCCGACATCGGCTACACGCCCGAGGAGGACGACGTCTGGCGGAGCGTCTCGGGCGAGCTCGCCGGCCTCCACGAGCGGTACGCGGTACGCGCCTACCGCGAGGGGGTCGCCCGACTCGACCTGCCCCGCGACCGCGTCCCGCAGCTGCGTGAGGTCGACGCCAGGGTGACGGCACTGACGGGCTTCCGCATCCGGCCGGTGCCGGGCCTGGTGCCCACCCGCACCTTCTACGGCGCGCTGGCCGAGCGGTGCTTCCTCTCCACCCAGTACGTCCGGCACCACTCGGTGCCCTTCTACACCCCCGAGCCCGACATCGTGCACGAGATCATCGGCCACGCCAATATGCTGGCCAACCCCGCGCTGGCCAACCTCTACGAGAAGGCGGGCCGGGCGTCCCTTTGCGCCGGATCCGACGCCGCCCTCGACTACTTCAGCCGGGTGTTCTGGTTCAGCATCGAGTTCGGCGTGGCCTGGGAGGAGGGCGAGCTCCGCGCCTACGGCGCCGGGCTCCTGTCCTCGTACGGCGAGATCCAGGTGTTCCGCGACGCCGACATCCGCCCGTTCGACATCGACGCCATGGGAACGTTGACGTACGACATCACCCGCTATCAGCCGGTCCTGTTCGCCGCACCCTCGTTCGACGCCATGACCGTCGACCTGGGCCGGTTCTTCGACACGTTCAAGGGGGCCTGACAGGTGACCGCCACCGACTACTCGCGACCCGCTCCGTCGGCCCGGTTGCGGGGATGGGACTGCATCGAGTTCTGGGTCGGCAACGCCCGGGCGACCGCCGGCTTCCTCATGTCCGCCTTCGGCTTCCGGTGCACCGGCTACGCCGGGCCCGAGTCCGGGGTGCGGGACAAGGCCAGCTACGTCCTCGAGCAGGGCGACATCCGCCTCGTCATCACCGGCGCGCTGACCGCCTCCTCACCCATCGCCGCCCACGTCCGGGCCCACGGCGACGGCGTGCACGACCTGGCCTGGCTGGTCGACGACGCCCCCGCCGCCTTCGAGGCGGCCGTGCGCCGGGGGGCCCGGCCGGTCCGGCCGCCGTGGGTCGAGGCCGACGCCGACGGCGAGCTGCACCTGGCCACGGTGGCCACCTACGGGGAGACGCAGCACACCTTCGTGGACCGCACCCGCTACCGCGGCTCGACCCTCGAGCCCGGGTACCACACCGACAACCTGCCCCCCGAGCCGGCCGGGTATCCGGTCGGCCTGACCGCCATCGACCACGTCGTCGGCAACGTCGAGCAGGGTCGGCTCGATGACTGGGTGCACTTCTACCGGGACGTGATGGGCTTCAGCGAGCTGGTCCACTTCGCCGACGACCAGATCTCCACCGAGTACTCGGCGCTGATGTCGACGGTGGTCTGGGACGGCACCAGGATCGTGATGCCGCTCAACGAACCGGCCGACGGCCGCAAGAAGAGCCAGATCCAGGAGTACCTCGAGACGTACGACGGTCCCGGGGTGCAGCACATCGCCCTGCGTACCGACGACATCGTCGCCACCGTGAGGGCGCTCCGCTCGCGCGGCGTGCGGTTCATGCGGGTGCCGGCGTCGTACTACCCCGACGCCCGCCGACGGATGGCCGGGCTCGATCTGCCGTGGTCCGAGCTCGAACGACTCCACATCCTCGTCGACCGCGACCACGACGGCGTGCTGCTCCAGATCTTCACCGAGACCATCACCGACCGGCCCACCGTCTTCTTCGAGATCATCGAGCGGCGTGGCGCGCGGGGGTTCGGGGAGGGCAACTTCAAGGCCCTGTTCGAGGCCATCGAGCGGGACCAGGCCAAACGCGGAAATTTGTGAGGTGGTGTACTACCGGGCGGCCGGGGAGATCCCGCGCAAGCGCCATTCCCGGTTCCCCCGGCCCGACGGTGGTCTCTACGCCGAGGAGCTCATGGGGGAGGACGGCTTCTCGTCGTCGTCGTCCCTCCTCTACCACCGGCACTCCCCGACCGCCATCGTCGCGGCCGAGCCGGTGGACGAGGCCGACCCCAGCCTGTGCGACCACCGGCCGTTGCTCCCGCGTCACTACCGCACCCACGAGCTGAGTGCCGGCGGGGACGCCGTCACCGGGCGCCGCCTGCTGCTGGCCAACGACGACGTCCGCCTCCTGTATGCGGCCGTCGACCGCCCCAATGAGCTGTACCGCAACGCGACCGGCGACGAGCTCCTCTACATCGAAGACGGCGGGGCCGTGCTCGAATCGGTGTTCGGCACGTTGACGGTGGCGGCCGGCGACTACATGGTGATCCCCCGGGCGACGACCTACCGCCTCGTCCCGCGCGACGGTCCGGTCCGGATGCTGATCATCGAGGCAACCGGCCACGTTCACCCACCGCGTCGTTATCTGTCGGCCGAGGGCCAGTTCCTCGAGCACGCCCCGTACTCCGAACGCGACCTCCATGGCCCCCAGAGTCCCCTCGTGGTCGAAGAAGCGGACACGAGCGTGCTCGTCCGCCATCGCGGCGGGTTGAACCGCTACACCTACCCGCACCACCCCTTCGACGTCGTGGGCTGGGACGGCTGCCTGTATCCCTACCGCTTCTCGATCCACGACTTCGAGCCGATCGTCAAGCGCTTCCACGCGCCTCCACCGGTGCACCAGACGTTCGAAGCGCCCAACCTCG
>Ga0306920_100012324_pt1 | contig 11599 bp, 11 predicted proteins | sample flu12Cox44000170_FD_204666 | JGI IMG/M metagenome (GOLD analysis project Ga0306920, IMG submission 204666) | Lab enrichment of tropical soil microbial communities from Luquillo Experimental Forest, Puerto Rico - flux4day.12C.oxic.44.000.170 (v2)... | ecosystem: Environmental > Terrestrial >...
CAGCTCAGCGTGGAGCAGTTTGCCTCGATTTACCGCGCTATTTCTTTAGGGAAGCCAGTAGGCGGTCCGGATAGTCGGACATAATCCCGTCGACGCCGGCGGCTTCCAGCATGCGCATGTGGGCGGGGGAATTGATCGTCCAGCAGACGACTTGCAGATCGCGTTTGTGGGCTTCCTTGAGGAAGTTCGGCGTCACCAGACTGCCCTTCACCGCCAGTTGGCGCGCGCCGATTTCGACGGCTTTCTCAAATGGATCTTCGATGTTTCCGTCGTGCAGCAGGCCGGTCATCAACGTTGGCTCAAGCTTCCGCAGGCTCGCCAGGATCGCCGGATCGAACGAAATCACTACGACGCGGGGGATTTCGCCGGATTCCCGCAGATTGCTGATCAAGGCGTGTTCTCCACCCCAGAAACCGTTGGGCTTAAGTTCCAAATAGAACATGACGTCGTGCTTCTTGGCAAATTCCAGGATTTCGGTCAGCGTGGGTACGCGTTCACCGATAAACTCGCTCGCGAACCACGATCCAGCATCCAGCCGACGGACCTCAGCAAGGGTCATATGGTGGATTTCACCGCGCCCGCTCGTCGTGCGGTCCACGGTCTCGTCATGGATGGCCACGAAATGTGCGTCGCGCGTCAGGTGAAGGTCGGTTTCGATAAAGGAAACTCCCTGCGACACTGCGCGGCGAAAGGCCGCCAAGGTGTTTTCTGGTGCGTAGCCTGAGGCGCCGCGATGTGCGATCGCTAACACGTAGACGTATCCCTCCAGCAAAATAGGCCCGAGCTGCAACGGAGCTGTGGGCGGGATTCCCTGCCCCATGCTAACACTGACCGCTCCCTCGCCACCTGACCGTGAAGTTGGTTGGTGCACGAATCGAAACATCCCCGGCGCTCAGCGGCGGCTTTTGTTACTCTCAAAGACATGCTGATTATATGCCGTTCTAAGGCGCGCGCCGCCCTGATCCTGGCTGGCTTTTTCGTCGCGAATTCGCTCTATGGCCAACAGGCAGCCGGAAGAAAGCCAATCATGGCATCATCCGCGTCCAAAGCGGAAGAGAACCCGCTGCAACACCAGGTCCGCCACCAGATCCAGGCTCTTCCCTATTACTCGGTTTTCGACTACATCACTTTCGCGATCGATGGTGGCAAGGTCACGCTGACCGGCCATGTGCTTCGCCCCACCTTACGCAATAGCGCGGAGGCCGGAGTCAAGACCATCGAAGGCGTCACCAGCGTCACCAATCTCATCGCAGTGCTTCCCAAATCGCCTTCGGACGATGACGCGCGCCGCGCGGTTTATCGCGCTATCTTCGAGGATTCCACCTTGCAGCGCTATGCCGTTTCCGACGTTCCTCAGATCCATATTGTCCTCGAAGATGGTGCCGTATACCTCGAAGGGTTCGTGGCGAGCGAAGCCGACAAAAACCTTGCCGGTACGCGTGCCTCCGGTGTCTCGGGTGTCACAGGCGTGAAAAACAATTTGGCGGTTCACACGAAAAATAACCCTCCGAGCTAGCCTGCCGCCTCAATCTGTCGCAAAATAGTCGGGGAGCCAACTCTTGTCCGAATCCAAGAATCCTTACACCAATCAGGGGGACGGCCGCGACACGCCGGCCAGGCAAAAACTTGTAGCTCTGCGCCAGGCGCTGCTGCGGTTGCATAAATCGCTGCTCGATATGGAGCGGCGGGACTACGAAAAAGTCCACGGCAAAGTGAGCACCGGCGAACTTTTCCGCCTAGTTGTGGACGATTCGCAATTCGCGTGGCTGCACAATATCTCCGAATTCGTGGTGCGCATTGACGAAACGTTGGCCAGCGAGGAAGGCGTCACCGATGCCGACGCGCGTGTGCCTGTCTCGCTGGCCCGCAAACTTTTTGCGCCCACCGAGGCTGGCGACGGTTTCCAGAAGCAGTACTTCGATGCCATCCAGCGCGATCCTGCGGTCGTTATGGAACATGCCGAACTGGTACGCTTGTTCAACAACGAGCCGCCGGACCGTGAAGGCGAGTAGCTGACACCTTGGCATATCAACTCGCCAAACATAACGGTGCTGCACTAAACTACCGGCATCCCGTCATCCCAGCCAAACAAGTGAGGTGGTAAACAGTCCAATGCAGGAAACCTGGTTCAGCCGCCCCGATTTTCGCCGGTTGTTGTGCCGAATCTCTCTGACGCTTCTCGTTCTCGGCGCCGTCTGCCTGCCGGCCGCGGCGAAAATCAACATTGATTTTGATCCGGATCTCGATTTTTCAAAGTACAAGACCTTTGCCTACATCGGGGGAGTGGAAAACCTGGTCATGCTGCAGCTCAACCCCGACCTGATCAACATCCGCATACACCGCATGGTGGTGCGCGAACTGGAAAAGAAGGGACTTCGCGAGGTCAATCCGGATCAAAGTCCTGATCTTGTCGTGCGCTACTGGGCGAGTTCGGAAAGCCAGGTGAACGTCGCTGTAATGGGCAACTGGGGGCCTTACGGTCCCTATATTGGCAGCTATTGGGGCAACATTACAACTCGGTGACCGCTTCGAATCGCCGCGAAGGAACGTTGATACTCGATCTGATTGACGCCAAGGTAAAAAACCTCGCTTGGCGCCTCTATCTGACGCGCAAGCTCAGCGACCCGGACAAGGACTGGAAAAAGGCCGACGAGGAGTTCACCGAAGGATTCAAGAGTTATCCGCCCTCCGACAAAGACAAGGCTGAGAAGCGAAAGGAACACGAGAAAGCTGCGGAGGAAAAGAAGCCGTAGCCGGCTTTAGGTTTCCTTGGAACCACTCCGTGTGTCCGTACATCCTAAACGTCGCGCTGGTGACCGCAGAGGAGAGGCTATGACCGCATGCACGCATCAGAACCAGATCCGTAATGTGAAGCCCCACACCCAGGGATGTGAGGAATGCCTCAAGGTGGGCGACACCTGGGTGCACCTGCGACTCTGCATGGAATGCGGCCATGTTGGCTGCTGCGATTCCTCGAAAAACAAGCATGCCACGAAACATTTCCACCGTACCAAGCACCCCATCATCCGCTCCATCGAACCCGGTGAGAACTGGGGCTGGTGTTATGTCGACGAAATGGAGCTGGATTTCCCGTAGTGCCAGGCGGCGACCTAGGCGTCGGACGATGCCGCTATTTCACTAAGAATCTTGGCGAAAGTAGCAGTGAAGTGGTTGGCATTCTCCGTGGTGAAGCAGAGCGGGGGGCGAAGCTTGATAACGTTATGGTGTGGGCCGTCGGTGCCGGCGAGGATACCGTCTTCGCGTAGGCGATTTACAATGTAGGAAGCCTGTTTCGTCGCGGGCGCTCGTGATTCGCGATCTGCAACCAGATCAATTCCGAGGAACAGGCCTGAGCCACGCACGTCTCCGATGAGGGGGAATTTTTCCTGCAATTTACACAAATCGCTGATCCACTGCGAACCGACCGTCGTGGCATTCTGTTGCAATTTCTCATCGTCCAGCACATCAAGCACGGCAAGTCCGGCGGCGCAGGCCACTGGGTTGCCGCCGAAAGTGCTGAAGAATTCCATCCCGTTTGCAAACGACGCGGCGATTTCGCGCGTCGTCACCACGGCCGCTAGCGGAAAGGCATTCCCGATGGGTTTGCCAAACACGGCGATGTCCGGGATAACTCTCTGCATCTGAAAACCCCAGAAGTGTGTGCCGAGACGACCGAAGCCGACCTGCACTTCATCCGCTATACAGACGGCGCCCGCGGCGCGCACGTACCGGTAAACTTCTGCGAGATACTGTGGCGGAAAAACAATCTGGCCCCCAACGCTCGGCAGCGTTTCCGCGATGTAGGCCGCCACGGGCCTTCCTTGCTTTTTGCATAGCTCCAAAATCTCTCCTACGTGTGCGGCATATTTCTTTCCGAGGTCCATGTCGCCGCGCCGGTAGATGCCGCGATAGTCGTCGGCAAGCGGTGCGACGTGCACCCACGGCTTGCGCCCTCGGCCTCCCGGCCCGTCGAATTTGTAAGGGCTGATATCAATCAGCGTAGAGGTGTGCCCGTGATAGGCGTTTTCCAGCACGATGATGTCTTCGCGCCCAGTGTGTGTACGGGCCAGCCGCAGCGCCAGTTCGTTGGCTTCGCTGCCGGAGTTCACGAAATAGCAGACCCGCAGCGGGTCGGGGAGCAATGCCGTCAGCCGCTCGGCGTAGCGCAGAATATTTTCGTGGAGATAGCGCGTGTTGGTGTTCAGGATGGCCATTTGTTCCTGGATGGCGCGCACCACGCGTGGGTGCGAATGCCCGACCAGCGGCACATTGTTATAGATGTCCAGGTAGGCACGCCCTTCCTCGTCATAGAGATGCTGCATGTAACCCCGCACAATCTTCAGCGGATTCTCGTACGACAAAGAGAGATTGCCACCCAAGAGCCGTTTGCGGGCCGCCAGTGTCTGCTCGAACGACCGCGGAGAAGCTGTTTTGGGGTTTGGCATCGGCGAACTGTTACTGAAGACAAATGACGCCACTTTTTTTGCAGCCTCATGAAAATACTCGCGAGCACTCTCATTCGATATTTGTGCGAGCTGTTCGAGCGCCCCCCAAGCGGCCGCTTCGGATACGGTCACATACGGATCATCCTTCACAAGGTATTTGCGGTGTGCCGAGTTCACCACGCTCACCGCCAGCCGCGCCGCCATCAGTGCAAAAAACGCTGCGATTTCTTCTTCTTTCAACGGGCACACCTCGTGATAGCCGGAGAGCACGGCTCCGGCCGCGGCCAGAATGTTCTGCTCGCCCAGGATGGCATAGGCCGCCGCCACTGCGGGTTCCGCAACGCGGAAGCCTTCATGCATGTCGCCAAAATCGATGACCGAGACCACGCGACCGGTTTGCAGGTCGACTAACGCATTGTGATCGTTGGCATCCCCATGGATTACGCTGCGCCGCAGGTGCGGAAACAGGGGTACCGCCTCTTCCTCAAAAAGGTTGAGAAACTTCTTGGCGAGCGCCCGCCGTTCTGTGCTGGGGATATGCCCCAAATAATCGCGCGCCCAGTTCGACCGCGAGAGATCCCACTTGAGAAATCGCTGCGTCGCAGGATGCGCGAAGTCGAGTAGTGTCAGGTCCAATTCGCCGAGCAGGCGCCCCAGGGAGCGAAGGAGTTCAGGCGCGTGAGGCTGGGTTTCGGCGAGCGTAGCTCCCGGAAGGAACGACAGCATCCAAACCAGCCGAGACATGTCGGATTCCCAGGCCATGCGGGTGAAGGATTGACCCGTTGCCGAGGGAATCACCCGCGGAAGAGCGAGTTGTGGAGCTCTGGCCGCGAGATGGGTCAGGACCCCGCATTGCATGTCGACAAACGCGTCTTCACGTACCGGATGCATGACTTTCAGTACAAATTCCCGCGAATCGGCAGTCAGCAGATAGAAGTTGTCGTCGTACTCGCCGGGGAGGGATCGCGCCGCAGCCGGCAATCCGTAGATCTCTTGTGCCAGGCGGGTGGCCCTGTCTGCAGAGACAGGTGCGGCCAGGCGGGCTTCGGGCATCATGGGCAAAATTGTAAAGGGGCTCTTCCCCGAGGGCAAATGGCCGATGGAGGAGCGTGCCGCGAGACTGCATCGTGCTACTCACCGTCCATGAGAAATGGTAGTATGCACTGTATCGAACGCCGCCACGCCCAGCGGATATCCCGAAAAATTTACACTATCGAAGCGGCGCATGATTTCGCACGCACACTAAAGTGAGAGGAACTTCATGAATAAGAAATGGGCAGTCTTGGCAATCGCCGCTGTTTTGGGATGGGGCACGGGCTGCGGAAAGAACAGCACATCTACGAATTCGCAAACGGATAATAGTCAACCAGCGACGGGGCCCTCCACAGCAGCAGAGAGGGAACAGGCTCCGACTCCCCCGCCACCGCCCCCGCAGCCTTTCGTCGTGCCGGCAGGCACGGAAATCCCCGTAATTCTCTCCTCCACCATCAATTCGCGCGTGGCAAAGCCCGGCGATGAATTCGAAGGCAGCGTGGCCACAGATATTCTGGTGGACGGCGAAGCGGCGATCCCGAAGGGCTCCGCCGTAACCGGCACGGTAGTGAATTCGAAAAAGCAAGGGACGTTCAAGGGCCAAGCCGACCTGGCGGTAAAACTGACGCGGCTGCAAGTGCGCGGCAAGGGCTACGTGATCGCTTCGAGCACGTATGGGGCAACGGAAAAGGGTAAAGGCAAGCGGACGGCGGCTGTTACCGGCGGCGGTGCGGCGATCGGTGCCCTGATCGGCGGCTTGGCCGGTGGCGGCAAGGGTGCAGCCATCGGCGCGGGCGTCGGTGCCGGCGGCGGGCTCGCAGCTTCCGGGGCAACCGGCGGCAAGAACGTGGAATTCCCGGCGGAGTCGCGCATCACGTTCAAACTGACTGATGCGGTGACCATCGACCGTTAGAATTTGTGTTTAGTGCCGTAAGGGGCCCCGATTCCTTCGATTCGGGGCCCCACCGTTTTTTGATTCAGTTTTGGAACGATGCGTCGCGCAGGGTGACTTGCTTCGGGCGGGCGCGCAGCACGAACGGAATCATCCACAGGGCGGAAGCCAAGGGCAGCAAGAATCCGAGTCTCAGCGAATGGCTGTGAGAAGCAACCACTCCCACCAGCCACGGGATGATGGAACTCCCCAAGCCTGCTGCGCCGAAAAACAGCGCACCGAGCCAGGTAGAGTCGTTCTTAAAAGCGGCCGCCACCCACGTCACATAAATCGGATATTGGGGTGCACAACCCAAGCCGGCCATGAGCGCGCCGGCATAGAGCAGGATCGGCGAATTGGCCACAAGCACCAACAGGACGCCCAGAGCGGCAAGCGCCAGGCCGCCGAGACAAATCTGGCGTTGCGAGAATCGCTTCATGACGAATGGAGCCAGAAACCGCCCTAGCAGCAAAAATCCATAGAAGAACGTGGGCGCAGCGGCGATCTTCACCCGCGTCATCGCTGGCATGCCCTTGGCGTGCAAAGCCACCCAGCCCCCAACCGACACTTCAATCCCAACATAGAAGAAGAATAGCTGGACAAGCGATAGCCACGGCGTAGACTGCAACCGCGCGCGCCAAACGGCCAGTGAGTGTTTCGGTCGCACAGCAGCAGACAGAGACGCATCGTTGCCGCGAGAAAAATGCAGCAGACTCAGCCCGAGAAAACCGATCGACAGTGACAGCGCCAAGGCGCGAAATCCGAGATGGCCCAGGAAAAAGGTGACGACCACTGGGCTCAGCATCGCCCCGATGCCCCAACTAAAATTCAGGAGACTCACTGCGGCGGCCACATTTTTGGAGGGTAGCTGCGTGGCGCGCAGATTCACCGACGGATTGGCGAACCCATAGCCCAGGCCGTAGACGGCGACACACGCCACGGAGAAGTACCACGGCCCGAGCCCGAGAAAGGCCAGGCCCAACGCATAGCAAAAGTGCCCGGCGCCGATGACCCGCGAAAAGCCAAAGCGCGGCAGGAGCGAACTGGTCATCAGTGTGCCGAGAAAGCTGGCAAAGTAGAGGGCAGAAAAGAAGATGCCTGCCTGACTGGTGGTCAGAGACCAGCGCTGGGTGAAATAAGGTAAAACCGGCCCCAGCATGGTCATCGCGACGCCGATCAACACGAATCCGGCGTGCAGGGACGCCCATTCTACGCGCGCGTCCGGGATGGTTGTGGGTTGGAGGGTGGAGGTAGCTGCGTGGTCGGCCATGAGCGATTGAGCTCTTGAGTTTCCCATACCGGGTCCAACCGGACAAGCGGGACTCGCCGGCCAACGCTTTCCGCCGCTTACGGTTCCTTAATGTGGAGCTCACTGTTTCCTTAGGGCGGCAGAATAATCTATTACTACACAGGAGCCAATCATGCGCGACCTCATCTTTGCGATTTGTACGATTGTGTTTTTTGCCATGAGTATTCTTTATCTGCGTGCCTGCGAGCGCCTCAAGTGAGATAACTCCATGCTAGGAAACGTCTTACTCATCCTTATTTCTGTTTTCTTGTGCGGCTATCTGCTCTATGCGCTTCTCAAACCGGAGAAATTCTGACCATGACGGGCAACGGCTGGTTGGTTCTTTCCCAAGCAAGCGGCGGGCAGCTTGATTGAAAAAAGACGGCCGTGTGCTTGGCTCGAGCCTCATCGGGCGACAGGTATTTTCATTCCCGGCCGTCGAACGCGGGAAACGGCTACGACGCAGCTGCGTCCAGTGCATCGAACCTGGCACCAACAAATCAAGCGCTGATGGATCGCGTGAAAGCGGAGGTGGCAAAGCTGCAGCAGGAGAATCCGGGCGTGCCGATCCCCGCGGACCTGGTCACTGCTTCTGGTTCCGGTCTTGATCCCCACATCTCGCCGGCCGCTGCGGATTTCCAGATTCTCCGCGTCGCGAAGGCGCGGGGCATGAGCGTCGAGTCGCTCAAGGCCATGGTCGCTCGCCACACCCAGCAACGCACTCTTGGAATTTCTGGAGAGCCACGCGTCAATGTGCTGGAACTGAATCTGGCCCTGGATGGACTGAAGTAATCCCTTATCGCGATCCTTTTCCGGATCCCTTGGCCGCAATGGCCTTGGGCGGCTGAAACCGGTAGCCGACCCACGGCTCGGTCAAAATGTACTTTGGTTGTGCCGGATCTTTCTCAATCTTCTTGCGCAGTTGATTGATCACGACGCGCAGATTCTCGGTCTCTTCACCGAATTCCGGTCCCCAAACGGCTTGCAGCAAACGTCGGTGTGAGACGGGTTTTCCCTGCTGCGCAATCAGGTGGCGCAGGACTTCAAATTCTTTGGGCGCGAGGTGCACCTCTTCCCCACCGACAGTGACGCGACGGGATTCAAAATCCACCGTGAAGTCGCGGGATTGGAATGCTGGAACCGCCTCGGCAGCTGAGTGGCGGCGCAGGGAGGCCCGCACGCGGGCCAACAACTCCTCGATACCAAACGGCTTGGTGACATAGTCGTCCGCACCGGCATCGAGAGCGACAACTTTATCGCGTTCGGCATTGCGCACCGTCAGCATGATGATCGGTACCGCGGTAAAACGTCGAAGCTCGCGACATGTCTCGATGCCTGACATTCCAGGTAGATTAACGTCGAGTAGAATCAAGTCGGGTTTGGTCTTACGTACCAGTTCGAGCGCTTCCTCTCCCGTCGAAGCTTCCACCAGTTCGTAGCCACGGAACGTCAGCGTCGTGCGCAGGACGCGGCGAATCTGCGGCTCGTCGTCCACCACCAGTATGTTTGCGGTGTTCATCTCAAGTCACCATTCGATGCGACAGGGAGCGTAAAAGTGAAAACCGAGCCTGCGTTCAGCTGACTAGTAACGGAAATCGTGCCTCCATGGGCCGTAACGATGGCCTTTGCAATGGGCAATCCCATGCCTGTGCCGCGCACCTGGTAACGCTGGTCCTTCCCACGGTAAAACTTGTCGAAAATCAGCCCCTGCTCAAACGGGTCAATTCCCGGGCCACGGTCGGCGATGCTGATCGATACATAGTCGCCTGTCTCCTCGGCTGTCACTGTGATCGGCATCGCTCGGCTCGAATAGAGATTGGCGTTGTCGACCAGTTGCACCAGGATGTCTTTCGCAAGTTCTAAATCCGCGCGAACCGGCGGGAGATCTTCGCTGGCCTGGATCACAATTGTCCGGTCGCCGAGCGCCTTGCGTAAGTGCCCCAGCGCCGCTTCGATCAACGTGGGAACGGCCACCGCCTGCAAATGTAACTCAAACTCTCCGGATTCGAGCTTCGCCATTTCTGCGGCTTCTTCGACCAGGTGATTCAGCCGGTCGCACTCTTCATTCACGATGGTCAACAACTCATTTTGATGCGCGGGATCCTTTCCGTTCGGCGTGAGCAGATCCGTTGTGGCGGCTTTGATGGCGGTAAGCGGGGTCCGAAAGTCGTGTGCAATGGAATCGAGCAGTGCAGACTTCAAGCGTTCGCCCTGACGTTCGGCTTCGGTTTCGCCGAGTTGCTCTACGGCTCGCGCGCGTTCCATGGCGATGGCGACCAGGGAACCGATGGCGTCCAGAGTCTGTCGTGAGAGCACCGCTCCCGAGATTCCGAGGCTACCGATCGGCTTCACACCGAGCCGCACCGGAACAAAATGCAGCGGCTGGGTGGCATCGGAGGTGGTTTCATCCCGCACGTAAGTCGCCTTCATGAGCTCTTCGTCAATTTGGGCAGCGCCGTAACCCGAACGGTAGAATTTGTCTTTCTGCGGCACGAAGAGCTCCGCAGCTCCAGCTTCAAAGCAATCCACGATGTGGTTAGGAACCGCATTCATGAGTTGAATTACGTTTCCTTCGCCCAGCAGCTTCTGACTGAAGGCATAGAGCCGTTCGACTTCGCGCCGCCGCGCGTGCGCCGCGTCAGCTTCTCTTCGAATCCGCGCGGACAGCTGACTGGCCACAAGCGAGGTGATCAGGAACGCGCCGAGCGCCACCCAATTCTGCGGATCGGCAATCGTGAAGGTTCCGACCGGCGGCAGGAAGAAGTAGTTGAACAGCAGCATGGCGCAGACCGACATGAAAATTGCCACCACCATGCCCCACACGGCGGAAACTGCTAAAATTGCGAGAAGAAATGACAGCGCCACGGTCGTCTGGTTGACATGCAGAAGACGTGCGTAACCAAGGGTGATAGAAATCAGCAGGATCGCGGCGACTGCAAATCCGATTCCCCGACCCGCAACGAGGCGCGTCATACTTCTATTGTAACCTGAGAACATTTCACGATTGGAGAACCGCGCAGCGTGCCGAAGAAGCCCGAAGAGTGGCTGGAGGTCGCCTCCCCCTCAACCAAAGTCCGGGGTACTTTCAAGCTGTTTCTGGGCTATGCCCCCGGTGTGGGCAAAACTTACAGCATGCTTAGCGAAGCCATTCGCCGCAAAAGTCGCGGCGAGGACGCGGTGATTGGCATCGTTGAAACGCACGGTCGCAAAGCGGTACTGGAACTGGCATGCCAACTGGAAGCGGTCCCGCGCAAGAAAATCGACTACAAGGGAACGCCATTTGAGGAAATGGACGTGGATGCCATTCTCGAACGGCGGCCCGGTGTCGTATTGGTGGACGAACTTGCGCACACAAACATTCCCGGCAGCCGCCATCGCAAGCGTTACGAGGATGTGCAGGAACTGCTGGCCGCCAAGATAGACGTCATCTCTACGCTGAATATTCAGCACATCGAAAGCATCGCCCCGACGGTGCGTGCCATCACCGGCATTACGGTTCGCGAAACGGTTCCGGACTGGGTGCCGTTGAGCGCCACAGAAACCGTGATGGTGGACCTTACGCCGGAAGCATTGGTGAACCGCATGCGTCGAGGCGATGTGTACGGCGTCGATAAGGTCGAGCAATCACTGAAGAATTTCTTTCGGCGCGGAAATTTGATTGCCCTCCGCGAGCTTGCATTACGCCAGGTGGCCGAGCAGGTGGACCGCAGCCTGGAATCGTACATGGACGCCAAGCAGATTCGTGAAAACTGGAATGTTCGCGAACGCATGGCCGTGTGTGTTTCCGGGAGCCCTTCGGGACAGTATTTGATTGCGCGCGCGGCGCGCATGGCCAGGCGGCTGGACGCAGAACTTTACGTGGTTCATGTTCAGCGGGAGCTCGCTACGCGCCCTGAAAATCCC
>Ga0306920_100012325_pt1 | contig 11598 bp, 12 predicted proteins | sample flu12Cox44000170_FD_204666 | JGI IMG/M metagenome (GOLD analysis project Ga0306920, IMG submission 204666) | Lab enrichment of tropical soil microbial communities from Luquillo Experimental Forest, Puerto Rico - flux4day.12C.oxic.44.000.170 (v2)... | ecosystem: Environmental > Terrestrial >...
CGCCGTGAAACAGCAGGTGCCGCCCGTCGCCGACGCGAACACCGCACCGCTCGCTCCGCCGACAAGTGGTTTGCTCACCGCGTCGATCGCGCTCTATCCCGACCCGTTGCTCGGGACAGTTCTTGCCGCCGCCACCTTGGCGACGCGTGGCGTTGCGCAATGAGAATTGAATTTCACGGGGCTGCTCGCGGGGTAACCGGCTCCTGTCACCTCATCGAGTGCGCCGGCAAACGCATTCTGATCGATTGCGGCCTGTATCAGGGAGGGCGCGAGCTCAGTGAGGAGAATGCCCAACCGTTCGGCTTCGAGCCGCGCAGCATCGATTTCGTGCTGCTGACGCACGCACACCTGGATCATTGCGGTCGTCTGCCGCTCCTCGTGAATCGCGGCTTCAGCGGCGAGATCGTATGTACGGAGGCCTCCCGTGAGCTTGCACGCCTGGTGCTGGCGGACGCTGCGCGTGTGCACGAGGAAGAAGCGGCTCGCGCGGCTCGTCATGCACCCCGCAGGATGGCAGAGAGGATCAGGCCGTTCTACACGATCGACGATGCGTTCGAGACCATGAGCTTCTTCGGGCGCAGCGCGCGTTACGACACCGAGCTGCATTTCGCACCCGGCATCGTGGCGACCTTTCTCGATGCCGGACATATCCTCGGATCAGCCAGCATCTTGCTGCAACTGACTGATGGCGGGGCGCGGCGCAGGGTGCTCTTCTCGGGTGACCTGGGCAATGCCGGTCGACCGCTGCTGCGCACACCGGCACCACCACCTGCCGCCGACGTCGTCGTGATGGAAAGCACATATGGAGATCGTCTGCACAAGCCATTCGCTCCCTCGGTGGAAGAACTCTATGCTGCGGTCTCACAGACATTCCAGCGGGGCGGTAACGTGGTGATCCCGAGCTTTGCGCTGGAGCGTGCGCAGGAGTTGCTGTTCTTCCTTGATCTTGACCCGGTCCCGTGGACTCCCGACAGTTTGCATGTGAGGAGTCCGTTATGGCCAAGTCGAAGTTCGCAAAGCGGTATCCGAAGGAGTTCCGTCGACAGCTGGTGGAGTTGCATCGAGCGGGACGAACGCTCTCGGAGCTCTCGCGTGAGTTCGGCCCGTCGCAGTGGGCGATCAGCCGCTGGGTCAGGCAGGCCGATCGTGACGAGGGCGTCGGTGATGGCGGCTTGACGAGCGCTGAGCGCGAAGAGCTGGTGCGGCTGCGCCGCGAGAACAAGCGGCTGCAGATGGAGCGCGAGATCTTGGCAAAAGCCGCGGCCTGGTTCGCCCAGGAGACCGCACCGCATTCGAAGCGCTCTTCGAATTCGTGAAGGTGAACCAGGACACCTATCCGGTGGGTGTGATGTGCCGGTTGCTTTCGGTCTCCAAGAGCGGCTTTTACGCCTGGAAGGATCGAGCGATGTCGCCCCGTGCCCGTAGGGACGTGGAATTGACGGCGTTGATCCACCAGATCCACGCGAGCTCCTATGAGGGCACCTACGGAGCGCCGCGCATCCATAGGGAGTTGCGCGAGGGTTACGGGGTGCGTGTGGGGTGTAAGCGCGTTGCGCGGCTGATGCGCCGCGCCGGTTTGCAGGGCGTGCAGAAGCGCCGCTTCTGGTGCACCACGCGCAGCGGTAAGCCCGAGCGCTGGGCACCGGATCTGGTGGATCGACAGTTCGTCGCGGATCGGCCCGATGCCTTGTGGGTCGCCGACGTGACTTACGTCCCCACAGCGGAGGGCTGGCTGTACCTGGCGATCGTGCTCGATGTGTACTCGCGCCTGGTGGTCGGATGGGCGATGGCGGAGCGCCTCGCGAGCCAGCTGGTGCTCGAGGCGCTCGAGATGGCATACGCGCAGCGTGGTCCACGCGATGTGATTCATCATGCTGACCACGGCAGCGAGTACACGGCAATTGCCTTCGGCCGGCGCTGCACGCTGCTCGGCGTGCGGCTGTCGATGGGCAGTGTCGGCGATTGCTACGACAACGCCATGGCGGAATCGTTCTTCGCCACGCTCGAGTGCGAGGTGTTGGATCGGAATGACTTCCCGACACGAGAAGAAGCGCGTAGAGCAATCTTCTGTTGGATTCATTCGTGGTATAATCCAACACGTCGACACTCGTCGATCGGCTATGTTTCTCCACGGGAGTTTGAGAAGCGCTTCAACTCAAAGCTTTCGCAGCCTCCGGCAGCGCTTCTGCCGCATGCGCGGCAGACTGCGCGGCGTGAAGACCAGGAGGAATGAAGATCCGGAGCACAGGAGCAAGGGACCACAAACTCAAGACCGTCCATGGAACCGGGTCAACCCCAGATCGAACCAGTGGCCCCTGCCGTGTGAAGGCGGCCTGCGGAGTTGACGGCTGTCGCTCACATCCTGAGTGCATCCCCGGTTTCGGATTTGAGCTCATCGGAGTCTTCCTGCTTTGGCCCGTGTGAGCAGCACGGCGGCGACAGCGAGGCCGCTGACCAGGAGCGGAAACCAGACCGGCGAAAACCAGGGGACCGGAATCAGGAAGAGCACATCGGTGTCTTTGAGCGACAGCGGCCACCGGATCGTGGCCCAGAGCGCCGTGTAATAGACAATGTCCCAAATTGCAAATGCCCAGAGGAATACGGCCGCTCTGACTTTCGATTTCGGCGACGAAAGTACAGCCACGCTGAGCAGCATGAGGATGGTGGCCGCTTCGCGGAATACTTCGAGTGTGAGGAGACTCTGAGGGAATTGGGCGACACTTTGCGGCTCCAGATAAGACCGTCCAGATAGGCGAATGATGTTAGAGAGAGTTCCATGGTATCCCGGCAGCAATCCAGCAGCTGCGCGAAGATACACAACAACAACGGCTTCGAGGAACCCGAAGGCTACAGCAAACACTGCGCTGCCGATCAACTGAAACGAAGTGATGGGAACCCGGTTACTGTGCCAATAGAAGTAGGCCACGGCTGGTACAAGAATGAGTAGGTTCACCCACCAAGGCTGGGCAATGAGCTGAATCATCCGTTGTTCTCCTGGCTGGGCGGAGGCGCGTCGACGCCGATTCCCGGCGATCTGAATCGCGGCTGCAGCTCGCCCAGCAGTGCATCGCTCGAGCCCAGGCCGCAAGCTGCGCTCGAGCAACTGCTCGAGATCATCGCACGGGAATCGCAAGTTCGGCGACGACGCTCCCCGGCGCATGGTGTTGTGGATCTTCGAGCCGATGCCTCAGCAGCCACAGCTCGTTTCCCCCTACCGCCGCAGACTATCTTCCTAGCTCAATCGCTGAGCCCGGGTCATTAGATCGTCGAGCAGTTCCTGGAAGAGCATTTCGATGAACAGCAGGCACAGGCTTTTGCACTGGGCGACGTTGCCTTTCAAGCGCTAGAACGCCAACCGTGGCACTTTCTAGTGCTCGAGGACCTCGGTCTGGAGATCGATTTCGGGTGAGCAGGCGTCGGGGGCCGGTCAAGGCTTTCCTTTACCGAGCGCAGCGCCAGGTGGTTGCGGGACTTTTGCGTGGTTCGTCGTGCTCAACTGTGCCCGGTGGTGCCAAATGCAACGGGCGCCACGCGGAATTAGTTAGTAAAATCAAAGGCCCTAGATTCAATGCCCCAACTACGAACCAGGAGGTCGGGAGTTCGAATCTCTCCGGGCGCGCCAGTTAAGCCAAAAGCTTACGCGCGCAAGTCATCGGATCAAACGGCCTCTCCCACCGTTTTGCTACCACTCGACAGCACTGGCCGTGCGGCAGCGTCGCCAGCACTCACGCGCGCCTAACGAGCGATCAGTCCCTGCTTCGACATCTGGCTCGCAACCGCATCGGCAACTTCGTATATCAGGCTTTGGATGCCTTGTGGGTTGCTCGTCTTGCTCGTACCCGCCCAGAGGAGCTTATCCTGGTTCAGTGAGTAGACTAGCGTTTCAACGGTCACTACGGTGTCGGTTTGAACCGAACCCGTGGAATAGCTTACCCCTACTCCATACGACGAGTAGTACGACCCGAATGAACCGTACGCGGTGCCCGAGAAGCCAGCGGGGTCAACGATGACACGTTGGTCGTGGCCGACTACGCGCAAGACCACGACACCCTCGACGCCGGCTTCCTTGAACCTGGCGCGGGCGTAATCCACGTCAGGGTGACCATAGCCTATCAGCTGGTGTGCAGGGACACCGCGCGCACCCCGGCTCGTGAGATCGTTAGACAGATAGACCTCCGCATCGCGCTGCCGCGTCTTATCGCTGGAGATAACCAATGCCGCGATGCTCTTGCCTACCGGATCGACCCGTTGCGCGTCCGGCGCCTTCCACGTCGAGGTGAAAGTGGTGCTCCCACATGCGCTCAGGCAGAGAGCCGCGCCGAAAATCAGGCCGCGCAACGTTTGCGACAAGCGTGTGTCCCGGTCGAATGGGTTGGATAGACGGACAGTAGACTGTGTGTCGTGCGAGCCGCAAGCATTACGGCCTCTAACTCGTTGCGCAACTATGCTCGAAGCCCTTGGACTGTGCGAATGTACCTTCGGGCGAGCCGCAGGCGCCGCTAAGCTACTGAGGGCTCAAGGCTGGCGGGAAAATCGAATCTCTGGGCGTGCCAATTACGACCTGTCCGTTCCCGTGACATCAGTAAGGCTGGCATGGTCACCCGTGGGGCGCTTCTCAGTCGCTGCAATGAGACAGCGCATTCTGGAACTCTTGTTACTCCGCAGTCGCAGGATGGCAGCAACAGGAGAGGGCCGATATGCCACCTCAAGACTCGTCAATGCCGGCTCGATTGATCCTCGAGCAGATCGCTGATGCGGTTATTTACGCGGACGCCGCAGGAACCATCGTGCTGTGGAACGATACTGCCGCCGCCTTGTTCGGTTACAGCGCTGCGGAGGCTGTCGGTCAGTCTCTCAATCTGATCATACCGGAGCACTTGCAGAAGGCGCGTTGGAGCGCCTTCGAGGCAGCAATCACATCTGGCGTCATGCGTCTGCAAGGTCGACCAACCTTGACCCGGGCGAAGCACCAGAGCGGTAGCAAGCTCTATGTCGAAATGACTTTCGCACTCGTCAGACGAACCGGGAGCGCGGCGCGCGGCGCAGCCCACGGGGTGGGTCGCCTGGATTATCCCCCGTCCGGGTCGTTGTGCATTATCTCGAGCGCGTTAACCACCCGTCTTGCGCCCGGAATTTTGCGGCACAGGCGCACGATCCTGAACATCTCTCCGGTATCCCCCACGATGCCCTCTAACCTTACGACGCCATCCCGGGTCGTGATTGTTATGTGCTCGGCGTAGATCCACGGATCATTCGTCAAGGTTTGTTCCACGTGTCGGGTGACTTGCTCGTCAGCGGCCTGCCTCTTTGCTTCGATGATCACTTCCGGGAGACGTTGATCCGTTGCCGCATGCTGGGCAGGGCATGAACTGGCGGCTGCGAGCGAGATCGCAAGGATAAGTGCGAAACTAGCCCGAGGGCGCGGATGTGATGTCACTCGATCGACCGTGCATTCGCCCCCCGCTGCGGATGGCCGGCTTCGCTCAACTGGGCCTCTCTCAAACCTCATGCGGGGGAAAATACAGCATTCAAATGCACGCAGGCCATTTGCGCGCTTCCAGGGCTCACCTGGTCGGACAGATGTATTGCGTAAGCTCGGCCTGCGCGTTCGCCCGTTTCGCTTCTTCCAGCGCCCGGTCGCGTTGGTGACGGGCCTCCAGCGTTTGCAGTGACGTGACAACGGTCGCGCCAACCAGAACAAGGAGGGTCAGGACGCCACTGAGAACGACGCCCCAATGTCGCTGGACGAACTTGTGGGCGACGTAGCGGCGTGTCAGCGTGCGTGCCTCGACCGGAAAATTCCCGAGAAATCGGCGCAGGTCGGCGGCGAGTTCCGTTGCCGTGGCATAACGCCGCTCGGATTCGCGACTGAGAGCGCGGGCGATGATCGCGTCAAGGTCACCACGCACCCGCCGTCGCTCAGCTGGAATAGCGAGCCGCTCCGAGGCGAGGCCAGGGTCCTCCGTCAACACCGCCCTGGCAAGCTTCGTATGGGTGGCGGCACGCGAGCCAAATGGGTGCAGGCCGGTGACGAGCACGTGCAGCAGCACGCCGAGTGCGTAAACATCGGCCGCGGCTGCGACCGGCTCACCGCGCAGCTGCTCGGGAGATGCGTAGCCGGGCGTCAACGCCTGCGCGGCACTTTCAGGGCCGGTCGTCGGTGAAGCATCCCCGGCGGTCTTGGACTGCAGTGCGGCCACCCCGAAATCGAGCAACTTGACGACGCCCTCGGCGGTGACCAGAACGTTGGAGGGCTTCAGATCGCGATGGACGATCAACTGGGCGTGGGCGTGCGCGACGGCGTCGGCTACGGCCAGGAACAGGCGCAGGCGGGCAGCGAGGGTCAGCGCCCGGGCCCTGCTATAGCGATCGATGGGTTCTCCCTCGACGTACTCGAGGATCAGATAGGGCTGGCCGTTCTCACGCACGCCAGCGTCGAACAGGCGCGCGATGTTGGCGTGGGTGAGGCGTGCCAGGAGACTCGCTTCGTGCCTTATCTGCTCGGCAGCAGCCGTACCCAGTCCTCGACGGTCGAGGAGCTTGATGGCCACGTGGCCTTCGTACTTGCCATCGCTACGGCGTCCGAGCCACACGCTTCCCATCCCGCCGCGGCCGAGCGGGCGCTCGAGCGTGTAGGCACCGATACGCTCGCCGACGAGGGGTCCAGCGCCGAGCGGCGAGCGCTCCATGAAGCCTGAGGCACAGTTCGCGGCGTGCAACGCGAGTAGCTCTCGTAGTTCGGCCGCCACCCTCGGGTGCGAGGGCGCAAGTGCCGCAAGCCACGTGTCGCGCTCGGAGGCCTCCAGCTCGAGGGCCTCATCGAGGTAGGGCAACAACTCATTCCACAGCTCTTTGTCCGTCCGTGCCATACGGGTCTTGCCGTGGCCATCAGGCTCCTGGGTCCGCGCCTCCTCGTGGAGCATCAGTGGTGTCGTCGAGATGCTGCCGGAGCAGAATGCGCGCCTTGTCCCAGTCCCGTTGCGCGGTCCGCTCCGATATCCCGAGCAACTCGGCAATCTCCACGAAGGAGAATCCGCAGAAGAATTTCAGGTCAACGATCTGCGCCAGGCGCGGCTGATCGACACCGAGGACCTCCAGCGCCTCGCCGATCTTCTCGAGCTCCTCGCCGGCTGGTGTCTGCGGCACTTCAGTGGGCAGGGAGGTTATCTCGAAGGCGGCACCCCGCTTTTGCGCGCAGCGGCTGCGCACGAAGTCGATCAGAAGCCCCCGCATCGCGCGGCAGGCGTAAGCCAGGAAGCGGGCGCGGTCGGGGAACGCTCCGCCCGGCCGCGTGGACAGGTTCAGGTACGTTTCATGGAGCAGAGTCGTGGGACTCAGAGTGAGCAGCGGACGGCGTCGCAACTCACGCTCCGCAAGCCGGTGCAGCTCACCGTAGAGCACCGTGAACAGCCGATCGCGCGAGCCGGCTTCGCCCTGCTCTGCCGACCGAATCAGCTGCTCGAGCTGCTCCTGCAGCATGCCGCGAGACTCCCTGCCGCGGACTTTCTTTCATCGAGCATGCCTAATTGCCAGCACGCTGACAATCTACCAGCGCCGCTGTCGTCTTCTGATCGGGAAATACGATTTAGCTCTTTCTGAGGGGCTACCGCAGCCGCGACCGCCTCTCCCTATACCCCGATTCGAAGGTGCTTGATATTGGCTGGTGTAGACTGCGGCCAATCGAGGCGTACGCAGAAGATGCCGGAACACAACGATGAGCAGTCCCCCGTGCGGTACCGACACCGTTCGTGAGCGACGAGCGCGGCAACCTCGTGTAGTCGCCCGCCCCGCCGTTCGATCGCGGCTCGCCCGCATGGCGGGTCTGATGGCTGCGGTTCTGGCCGCGAACCTCATCCCGGATTCCGCGTGCGGTGCCGTGACTGCCGGCGGCACGCCGCCACCTCTGCGCGTCGTCACCATCGCCACTGCGCCCTTCGTGCTGCCGCGAACCGATCCGCCAGCGGGTTTCAGTGTCGACCTGTGGAACGAAGTGGCGCGGCGCATGCACGTTGGTTTCACGTGGCAGATCGTTCGGGATCCGGCGCAACTACTCAGCGCCGTGCAAAGTCACGAGGCCGACGTGGCAATCGGGGCCATCCCCGTGACTCCCGAGAGCGAGCAGGTCGTCGACTTCTCGGTACCGTACTTTGACTCCGGATTGCGCGTCATGGTGCGGGCGCAGTACGAGAGCGGGGTGGTCAGCATTCTCAGGTCGATCCCCTGGATCCCCATCGGACACCTGTTCGCGGTAGCGATCGTCATCATCTTCCTGCTGGCCAACGTGCTGTGGCTCATCGAGCGCCGCAGAAGGGAGCTCCCGAAGCGTTACCTGGCGGCGATCGGCGAGGAGCTATGGGGCGCCATGTTGGTGATTGCAACCCTCAACGTCGATCGCGATGCACCCGGCAGCAAGCGGGTCACGATCCTGCTGATGTGGTTGGTCGGAGTCGTGCTGATCGCCCAACTGACAGCTACGGTTACCTCCACCCAGACCATGGCGCGCATGCAGTCGATGATCCGCGGCCCGGAGGATCTGCCCGGCAAGACGATTGCGAGTATGCCAGGCACCGTTGCGGGGGATTATCTGGCTGACCGGGGCCTGCCGTTCACTACCGTGACCTATGGACCAGACGGCATTCGCATGCTGGTGCGAGGGGAGGTCCAGGCGGTGGTATTCGACGCCGCGACGCTGCAGTATTGGGCGGCCAAACAGGGCAAGGGCGTCGTGCAGGTCGTCGGGCCCATTTTCCGTCCACAGAAATATGCCATCGCGGTGGCCGTCGGCAGCCCGCTGCGGAAACAGATGAATCGGGCACTGCTTGAGATCTACGCGGATGGAACCTACGAGAGAACCTACTCGGCGTGGTTCTCGGTTGCGCAATGATCACTGTCTCTGCTCACCAGGACTCGACCGCCTCGACCAGCATCACCTCGCAGGAGCCCGGTCCGGAGTCGCTGCGCGTCAGCGAGGTGCTGATGTGTGCACCGTCATCCCGCACGCCGTTCACCAGGTATCCGCTGAGGTGGACGACCTGACCCACGCGCAGACGCTTCAGTTGGTGGGCCACCACCGCGTCGGCGGGAATCACGTGCGTATTCGCGCTGTGCTCAATCACGGCCTGTCGCGGGATGGGCAGCGTCTGCTTCGGCCTCCAGGAATAGAACCTCGCGCCCTGCGTGATCTCAAAAACCTGCAGGACCCGATTGTCGGACATCGCTCCCCACCCGAGTGCGAGATCCTCCGGGACGAGATCGGAGAGCGCATCGAAGTGGTAATCCTCGCGCCCGAGGATCCGTGCCGTGATGTCGTAGCGTGCTTGTGGCGTGAGCCGCCAACGACCGAGCGTCGTTACCGGCGCCGTCTCGACATCCGTCTGCTTTGGCTCATCCGGGGCGATCGGCCCGTCCGCGGGACGGACCGGACGCAGTTGCCAGCTGTTGAACCCCTGCCATAAGGCCGCGGTTGCCAACACAATGAGGAGAATGGGGCGCAACGCCATGCGCGGTCATTGTCGTGCACTTCGAGGCCCGCCGCTGTGTGACGGATCCAGAGTTTCTCCACCGCCAGCCGCTGCCGGGAGTCACCTGAGCTGCAACACCGGCCGTGCCGTGCACCTGAAATTGAGGGTGCTGGTCTGTTCGCCCTGCGAGCTCGCGCCGGGCTTGTCCTCGAAGCTTTCGATGGCCGCCGTCTGACCGGACTTGTCGCAGAAGTCGTTGGCTTGCGAGATGGTCTCTTCGCGGCTGCCGGTGTACCCACCCCAGTTGGCGCTCGCCGTCACCGCGTGCATGCCGTTGCCGAGGTCCTGAACATGGCTGGTGTGCGTACAGCCGGCGAGCAGCAGCATGCTGGCAAAGATCACGGTCTTCATCCCCGGGACTCCTCCCATTTGCTCGCCGCGACCGTACCCCGCCCGCAGGGCGCCCGGCAACTTCTTATCCGTCACGCGCCGCCGATCACTCGGCCTCGAGCTCATCCGCCGGCGCCGGTAGTGCGTGACCCCCGATGGTCCGCGCCAGAGCGCCTCGCGTACCTTCGGGTCCGCGAGGTGCGTGCCTTAGACGAGACTCGCCCGGTCCCCCCCGCGGAGCTGTCACCAGCGACCACCGGAGGGCAGATCCGTGCCGATTGCGTGCGGTATGCACGGAACACCCGCCGGCTGCGTGAACCTGCTCACGGATGATGAGTGAACTGCCCCGCAAAATGCTTGCCTGGCAGACCATGCACGCACGGTATTGGTCATGAGCATGACGCAACTGATCATCGGCACCGCTCTGGGCTTCGTCGTGGCTCAGAGCGTGCTGCATGGCCTCAGGCATTCCTTCGGCTGGCTGCAGCGCGAGGAGGTTCGCACACGCATCCGGGCCATGACCCCATCGCCGGGGCAGGCCTTCGTCGCCGGCTTCATCCGCTACGCCGCTCCGATCGGAGCCAGCGCGGCTCTCGTTACCCTCGGCGTGTGGGCGGTCGGCGACTATCTCGCGGCCAAGGCGGCGCGCAGCGCAACACTGGCCAGCGCACTCGATCCTGCGACTGCAGCCGCCGTACCGCCGCAAGGCTCCCCGGATGAAGTCGCCCGCAGTACCCCGGCCGGCAATACCGAGCCCACCACCGCGGTCCAGCCCCAGCACGCCGATCCGTATGGCGATCCGGAGTACAAGGTACATCGCCGCGCCCGCCACTCCGGGAGCGCCTTGAGTCTCAAGGAGACGCTCCTGCAGCGCTCCGAAGCCAAAGCGCGCGCCGAGCTGCTGCGAGACATGCAGCTGCATGCGAGCCGCTCGCAGTACGACTGCGAGGCGGCCGATCGCGCCGCCAGGTATCTCAAGGCCGGGCTGGATGTGTGGGGGTTCGCTGCCTGGCAGCTGAAGTACTTCCCTCTGGAAGGCTATAAAGGCGCGATGATCGCGGGGTGCAAGGACATCCCGAACGTCGTCGACCCCACCCAGCTTGATCTGCAGTCGACGGTAGCGCAGGAAGCCGGTCACTCCTGAGGTGGCGCGAGTGACGGCGCGCCTCGGCGAGCGCCGCATGTCCGCACATGCGGCGCCCGATGACAGCGTACTAGACGAGCGGGCGAAGCCCGCGGACACTTGCTTTAGTAGATCAGGGGAATCTTGGCCGCCCGCATCGCGTCACCCGTCGCGTCGAGCTTCGACTCGATGTGGAAGAATCGCGCGGTGGTACGCGCCGAGAGCTCCTTTTCGAACTTCTTGATGTAATCCTCCTTGATTTCGACCCTTTGCTTGTCGATGTCGAGCGCCTCCTTGAGCAGCCGGTTCCCTTCGTCCTCGCTCATGGCATTGCGATTGGCCGCGTAATCGGTGATGAGTTTCACCCTGCGGTCACCCAGCTTGTTCATCTCGGCGCGGTATTCGTCGTAGATCGGCCAGAACCGGGCCGCTTCGCTGTTGGTGAGCAGCATGTTGGCCTTGACGATCTCGCGGCGATCCTTGCCAACCTCGTCGCGCAGCATTTGGATCGCCGGCTCGAGATCGCTGAATTTCTCGTTGACGATCGGCTTGTCCGCTGCCAGCGCTAGGGCAGGAGTCAGCAGCGCGCACAGCGCGCCAGCGCGAAGGTACTTAAGGGTATTC
>Ga0306920_100012328_pt1 | contig 11597 bp, 17 predicted proteins | sample flu12Cox44000170_FD_204666 | JGI IMG/M metagenome (GOLD analysis project Ga0306920, IMG submission 204666) | Lab enrichment of tropical soil microbial communities from Luquillo Experimental Forest, Puerto Rico - flux4day.12C.oxic.44.000.170 (v2)... | ecosystem: Environmental > Terrestrial >...
ACGGGAAGTTTTGTGCGGTGTGCCGGCGCGCCATCGAACGGGTCATTAGCATGTACGCAACAGAGTAAGTGAAAGGAGCACGTCGGACCCAGATGTTCGATGCGCCTGCGCGACTGTGACCCCGCCATCCTGATCTTCGACCAGCGCCAAAACCCTGAAGGTGTAGTCGAGGAGATCTATGAAGACAGTTAGTAGTGGTTGATCGGGCAACCCGAAGGTAACCCAAATACTGGTAGTTGACGCCCCTCTCGAAGGCCATTTGCACGCGGCACTCGTCGGCGCCATAGCACGACGCTAATCCAAGACGGCCGACTTTCCAGCCGTTCTTGCCCTTCCCAGTCCGACATACTTCCTTCACCTGCGCAGCTCACAGCGGGCTACGCGCTCAGCTGCGCGAAAAGCTCAACCACGATTCGATCCACAAAACGCTCCTCACTGGACTATCTCGGAAGCCATTCCCAAGTGCCTTCAGAGATGGCCTTGCGGCCGCCGTGTTTCATCGCCATCGCCCTCAACGCCCATGCCACATGAGCAGTAAATGGGGGAATCGATGACAACGGCCGCCCCGGACAGGGCTGCAGAATCTGCACACGAACTAAAGAAATCGACACCTCTAACCGAAAGAATCGACACTTCAAAGTGCTGCACAAACTGCTGCACAAAACCACCCCCAGAACACCCAAAAACGCCCCGGAACCCCGGAACCACCTATATTTCACAACAACATACACAAAGCTGAGTCATTTCGTAATCGACAGGTCATCGGTTCAAGTCCGATCGTCGGCTCCAGATTCCAAAGCACTTAGGCGCTCGCGGGAGGGCCTTGGTTTTGGAGTTGGTCCAGAATTTGGCCCAAACCCATTGCGCAAGTTCCGCCGATTGATGGCTTGACGCGCTGCCTGGGTGTATTCCGGGTGCTGGTAGCTCACCATTTTCGGGTTGGTGTGTCCCATTACGCCCATGGTCACGGCAGGGTTTTCCGTTCCTTCCAAGAAGTCCGTGCCAAAGGTATGCCGGGCCGAATAGAGCACCACGCTGTTGGGGAGTCGCGCCCGCTTGCGGGCAATGGCGAACATCTTGGAGACGGTCGTCAGATGTCCGCACTGGAGTCGCTCACCAAGAGCCACCCTTAGTCCCAGTACGCACACTTGTTTATCTGGTCGAGTTCGGGAAGCACGAAATCCACTGGTCCTAGCCTGTACGGCATCTGAGCCTTAAGAGAATCAACGTGGACAGCGTTTGGATACGACAACGCTGTGGGCGAAGCGCCATCTCCGGGGACCAGTTGGAGCAACGTCTTCACCACTCCCTCCAGGGCGGTGCAGTCGTCAATGTTGTAGCTTATGAGATCCTGCTTGGCAGTTTCGCTACCCGTGAGTTCCCACTCCCGCCGGAGAGCTAGACTTCGCTGGCCCGACGGCTGCTCAATTGACCACTTGAACCCGAGATAGGAAGCAATGTCCTTGAGACCGTTTGAGTATGTCGGAAAATAGACGCTCCCATACAGAACAGAGAGAATATTTTGGGCCGATTTTATCAATCCGTCCACGCGCCGTACCGCTTCTTCAGGTGCCGTAGAAATAGAGTCTGGTAGCTGCCATAGTAAATTAGCTGAGGCTTCTCGATGTTGGTGATGATTTGAAGGAATTCTTTCCAGATGCTCTCTTCGTCTGCACAACCAGCCGCCCAAAGCGAGCGTTGAACAACAGAGTTGGCACCTGGAATTCTCAGGCCGATTAGAATCTGCCCCTCCTGCAATCGCCTCTACTGGGCCGGCTCCCACCACCAGCACATGCAGCGATTCGTCGCGCGCATCCTCAGCGCTCATTGAGGTTGCGGAATTCTCGCCTCTGACGATTCCGGAATAGAGAAAAACACCGCCGAGTGGGCGACCAACCGCTCAGCACCGACCAATGAGAGCTAGGCCCTGAAATCATCTTTCCAGGCTCTTGAACCACGTCGCGACGTCTGCTGCACTGCGATCCGGCGGGAAGACTGGGTAGAACGTGTGTTCGATCACCCTATCTCGAATCACGAGCGTTAGGCGCTTTAGTAGTCTCATCCCGGCTGTTTCAAACGTTGGCAAGTGCATCTCTGAGGTCATTAGAAAGTGCTCGTCTGATAGCAACGTGAAGGGCAGATGCAACCGCTGGGAGGCTTCTCGTTGATAATCCGTATCCTGGACCGAAAGACCGAACAGATTCGCGACACCTAGTGATTTCAATTCGGCAAAGTGATCACGGAACGAGCAACTCTCAGGTGTGCATCCGCGCGCGCCCGGGATCAAATCCCAGCCGTCAGGATTCGGTATCCCTGGTCTTCCCGTGCGCGGATAGATGTAGACCACTGTCCGTCCCGAGAGCTTCGACAGGTCAACAGTAGTTCCGTCTGTTGCTGGCAATGGAACGGAGGCTATGGGAATACCCAGCAGATGCCCTGCGGCACCATCGTCCGTTGGTGCGGGAATCGTCGACCAATCAGGCGCGTCGATGTAATTGTTCGCCATGCATCCATGTTAATTCGGGTTCGTCTGACTGCAGCTCTTGATGAGTGCGTCATCGCTGATGCGCTCGTCGAACCAGAAGTCAAGTTCTGGGCGTATCACCGCCCACTCGGAAATGACTTTTTGGTTACTGCCGAGTAGACGACCATCCGCTCAAATCGGTGAATTTTCGGCAAGCTCGTTTCCGATCAGTTTTGCCCAGTCCCTCACTTCATCGGCTCTGTCGTTTAGATTGAGCACAGTCACTGGCTCTTCGAGCAGTTCATGCGGTTTCGCCCACGTGCGTCGATCCGCCGTGTCACCGTGCGCCATAGCCGCTGTTCGGTATCGGGCACAAACCCAGAGTCAGATCGTTTGCGACCAGTCGTTTCACCAGACGTTCAGCATCGCGTCAGCTGAATCTCGAACGCTTACACCCGAAGGAGGAAAGCCGAAGTGTAGGTGTTCTTTGCTTTCCCTACGGTAGAAGCATAGATCGAAATCTGACGACGATAGGCGGGTAATTCCGCAGCCAGCTCCTGATCGGTCTTGAAGTCTACGACGATCCATTCATCTGACTCGCGAAATACCAAATCCGCGATGCCCTCGACCAGCAGTCCATCGCTCATGCGTAGAGTCAAGGGCAACGAGTTCCCATGGGCGGGTTGGGTTGACGATAACGACTTGTGATTATAATGATTCAGATCAGACAAGGTATCCATGTTATTTATCTCCTCCAAGACCTGGTACCCTGAGCAAAAGGTCCTCAAGCCTAGATTCCAACTCTCGATACTCCTGCTCATCCGTGCGCCAGCTCGATCAGCGTGACCACGGAGATGGCGATCTCGGTTTCCCCCGCTGTGCTGGAGATAGCGGTAAGCATCTGCCGTGCGTTCTGTCCCTGACGTTCGGCGGTAATCAGTACGCTGGAATCGAGGATCAGTCCCATGCGGGTGGATCGAGCGGTTCGCGATGGCTCTCGATAGCAGCCTCAACATCCCTGGCGAAGTCGGCATCCATGACTGCTGTCGAGTCCGCAGGCAGCAGCGCGATGCACTCTGAGATGGTGCGGCGGGGCGGGACCGGCGAATGGATTACTGCAACCGGCAGCTTGCCACTCTTGCTCTCGATCACGACTTCTGCGCCTGCGCGTACGCGGGCCAGGAGGCCGGCAAAGTCGCGGGCGGCTTCTTCTTCCGAGATGTGGATCACGTGGTCGGCCATGGCGCGATTATAGCGTCATTCCTCTTCGTGAGAGCGACGCCGCCCGGGGCAACAAAGGTCCAAGACTAAATTCCTTGTTGCGGGCGTCAACGTACACATAGCCGTGGCCCTCGCGCACACCACGAGCACTGTTGTGGCCCGGGTAAGCGATGTCGTTCGTCATGATCGTGTCGCCGCTGACACTGGGGGATACCACCGAGGCGGGGCGATCCCCACCAGCTTGCACTGGCGCTCAAAAGCCGCGATGGCTCCCGGTTTGGTCGGATACCACTTGTTCGACTTCACCTTCATGCTGTGAACGCAGAGTGCATCGTACAGATCGCTCCTTGGTCGGTGGTGTGACCTCGAAATTTATTCCTGGAAGCCACAATGCGAGGCCAACAGAAGGCCCGCAGTGTCACCATCTGCAGGCCATGGGCTTGCTTAAGAAACTATCCCACACCTCGTCGCTATGTCGTCAAGGAAGTGTCCTTCGAAAATCGCGCTGGCCTCACGGCCGATCAGCTTTCGACGCTACGCAAATTAGTAATCGGCCGGTGCTACCACCCAGCCAACGCGATGTTCATCAGTGAGAGAATGTACGAGCAGTTACGGCTCTGGGGATACTGCGAAGCAACTGTCTACGACCCCAACCGCTTTCGCGTTTTAGACCCGAGTCCTCAGCCCTCGCCAATTGCTGTTGTGGTGGATTTTCGACTGACTGGTACGGACGCACACCCAAAATGAGATCGAGATGAGAGACGTGCCGGCATCGGAGCCTTCCACCTTCCAACTCGAAAGCGCGGCCCACCAGCCAAAGAGCGCCCAAGTCGCGTGGCTGCGGGAGTCTGACCGCAGTCAGAATCCTCTCCAGATTCCCAGTGGGCCGAGAAGCCGCCGGCAGACTGCACAGCTTACGGTGCGAAATTACCCAACGGATCGAGGCACGAAAATTCGACTGCGACCGTATTGGGGAACATCATTCAGAGAGTATGTCCCACAGTGTCAGAGTCGATACAAAGAAACGGCGGTTCAAACGGACATGGCCTTTCAGGGAATAACGCCGCGCAACGGCATCAAGGTGGGCGAGCAAAATTAGCAAGGGCCACATCCCAAGATTCTCGCCTACAAATCCGGAACGCGACCCTCGCTTGCTGTGAGTTACTGCGGCCACCTTATCGCGACCCGCTAGAACAAGTCTGTGACGCAGGTCACAAAAAATGTGAGCTTCACCAAACTTTTATAATCGCGCGAGAGAGTCACACAGGGCGGACAGGCAGGCTGACGACCGGGGGCGGAGCGGGCAGTCATCGCTTTGTGTGCTTGTCATGGGCTCAGAATGGGCGCAAACTACGAGGGTGAGAGGTGCGCTATGGGCTTCATTAACCGCAAACTCGCGAAGGTGGCGCTATGGAGTTCATTAACCATAATGTGCGCCGTGCTCGCCGCGCTGTTGATTCACGACTTCGCCAACGAGGTGCTTTGGCGCAACCGGAAGCATCCGGAGCTTCCGCCTACGCCTTAGTCAGCCCGCCGCTCGCCGTGATGTAGGTCACATCTCCGTGGCCATCGGGGAGGGCAGTCAATCCTGAAATGCTTCCGCCAGCGCCCGCCGCAGCGCCCTTATGACCTTGCGCCTCGCCTTGTAAGCCCTTTGCCTGCCGCATGGCTCTCGTACGTCCGTTTTCGACCGGAAGGTAATCTCATCAACGACATATATCGTCACCTTGTCCTATCTCAATCGTACCACTACTCTCACTAAAATCTACGTAGTAGTATCGCTATATGCGATGCTCGCGTTGATCAAGAACCAGTCACCACGGTAAGAGCGAGGCTCGCATCGTCGCCCTCCGTACCCTCCTACCGGATGTCACCTCTCTCTCTTTCTTTTTTATTACTCAATTAGTTAGCAAGGCGGACGGTTGGACGGAGAGTTTAACCCATCCGTGCTCTTAAATGTGACAAATCTTTTGCAAAGCACTGACAAGGTTTTTGCCTACTTGCATTATCTTCGATTCGGTCTCTAAAAAAGGGGATTAAATCCCAATTTGAAACTTCAGAACTAAGTCAAGGGTAGCTGAGGTGTGTAATGCGATTACTCCTTCCACTTGACTGATGTCGAACATATCGGCCGTGAGCGGAACCGAAGACAACGTGCTTAACGCCATGGCTTTCGGGTACTACCCTGTCGGGGAGTGGTACCTTCACGACGGACGGAACCTGCCAGATGTGTCTCCCTGGTGCCGGTTTCTTGAGTCTCACCATCAACATCGGCTCTGACAGTGGGACAGATGCCTTTGATATTAGCGACGACGCTTTAGGCGCTCTTACGCTATACGAACGACCTACGAATACTTTTGCGTACCAGGGAACCAACAGTGAGACCAACGATTTTCTCGATATGGAGTTGAACATCTGGTTCTTGACTCAGGGGGGAAGTACGATAGGCTCTGGAACCTACTCCGTCACGCCGATACCTGAACCAAGCTACTTGTTCCCGCTCATGCCGATTGCGGCACTAGTTGGCCAGCGGTGGAGACACCAGCGGCGTCGCACGTAGCATAGCTAAAGCGATTAGGCCACTGCTCGGAAGCGATCGGCTTACTTCCGCTTCCGGCTACGAGTCAAGCCCGCCGGCTGGGCACCTCGCGAGCTGGAGCATACTGCGGAAGAACATGCCTGCGATTTGGCTGGGGGTGTCCGCGTGGCTTATGTGGCTGCCACTCTTGCTCGCGACCTACTGGTTATACCGGCCATCGGAGACGATCCTACCCCCGAGTGGACCGCAAATGGCTGCGGAGTAGTGGGTCGCGCCGCTGCATTCGGCGATATTCCGGGATATATCCGCCGGAAGCGCACTGGCATAAGCGCTCGTTGGCGAAACAATGTCCGAAGTTCGGTATAGATAGCGTGTTGCTGCGTCCAGAGGGTGACCCGGCCGATGACACCAATGTTCGTCCCGGCGCGCATGGTTTCGGGCAGGGTGAGACAGCCTATTGCGTGGTGTGGTGGGATCGAAACAGTACGTCTTCGCTTTGAAAAATGCGGTGGGAGAGCCACGAGCGAACAAAGAAGCAATATCTCAAACTACTCGAAATGGCGTTTGGCACGGGGTTTGTTGCTAGTCTCGAACGCCGTTGACCTTGGCGCTTGAACACTATGACCTTTGATTTCAGCCCAGATGCAAGCTGGGCTCCCGTCTGCGATGCGTGCGTACGGTCCATCTACTCGCGCAGCCCAACCCTAGTGATCAGATCCTGAAATCGAGGATCGGAACGAAGGTGGTCGAAGGCTGACCAATACCGCACTGTAGTCATGAAGGAAGACTTCTGCTCGAATGCTTTCTCCAGCCAATAAAAGGCCTTGTCATCGTCGCCCAACGCCGCACAGACGAGGGCCACAGCACCATAGCTGACTGGCTTTCCCAGTGAGAGTTGTAACGATTTCTGCAACGCTTGTTCCGCCCCAATTCGTTGTCCCATGCGGGCTTCGAGGTAAGCCCTTTGCCGCAGATAGGTTCGTTCATCGCGGAACGGTTTCGTCTTTTCGAGCTCGCCAATCGCTGCGGGAAACATCCCTTTTTCGAGGTAGGTATCGGAAAGCCAATTGTGAGCAGAAGTGAAGCCGGGATCCAGTTCTAACGCGTGCTGCAGTTCGACGACGGCGTCATCGTAGCGCCGCGCAAAATACAGATCCTTCCCGAGGTCATTGGCTATCACGGCTGAAAGCGGATCGAGAGCCTGTGCCTTGCGGATCTCGGCCAAGGCGTCTTCGATCCTTCCCATTGGCATCAGGTAAACCTCGCCGTACCAGTGGTGGGCCGTCGCGTAATTTGGATTGCGCGCAATCGCTTTCTCAAAATGGGCTTTCGAGTCCTTCCAGTTCCAGTCAAGAAACGGATCGATAAGCCCGAGAGAGGCATGGGCTTCAGCGAGTTCGCTATCGAGTTCTAAGGCTTTCTCGGCTGCTGCCTTGGCCTGGGCGAACTCTCCGAGCAATCCATACGCATCGGCCAGGCCCGCATACGCCAAGGCATATCCAGGATCTCGTGCGATGGCCTGTTGGAAATACTGCACGCTAAGGTTCAAGTTCTGCGGATCGCGCTTGTTCCAGAAATATCTGCCTTTAAGGTATAGCTCATGAGCCTCCAGGTTAACCCGGCGCTGATTCGCGAGGTGCGTCTGTTGCGAAGCCAACGTGAGTTCGACGTGGCTGGCGATGTCCTTGGCCACATCAGCTTCAAGGCTGAGCACATCTTTCACGTCTCGCTCATAGGCTTGCGCCCAGAGATGCTGGTCCGCCGGCGCATAGATGAGTTGCGTACGGATGCGCACGCGGTTTCCCAGGCGCTCGACCGTGCCTTCCACGACTCCATCGACGTTCAGTTCATGTGCGATTTCCGGCAAGGATTTATGGCTGTCCTTGTATCGCGTGGCCGAAGTGCGAGAGATCACTCGCAGTCCCGAGAGCTTGGCGACGTCGGTCGTGATCTCATCCGTCATTCCTTCGACGAAATACTCCTGCGCAGGATCGTTGGAGAGATTCTCCAGAGGAAGAACAGCTAAAGACGAGATGCGTGGAGTGTTGGCTGAACTGCGCGTTCGCTTCGCAAGAAATTTGCCAAGAAAAAAGAGAGCGATGAGGAGGACTCCAACGCCCACAAAGGCAGCTATCTGAAGGGTCCTCTTCCTAGGACGAATAGCGATGGCCACGGGCGACGACGGCACCGCACCAAGTAGTGGCCCCCCGGTAAACGGTTCTTCCACATCAACACGAGTCGGCTCAATCTCAAGTATTTGTTTACCGCGTTGATACCGGTATGACCGCTAAGATGTGAAAATGCTGGACAAATTCCACTGCTTCAACTAGGTTAAGCTACACGAGAGTTGAAGCATGACCTGGCAGAAGCCACTCAAGGTATCGGGAATCATCGAAAACTTGAAGCAGAAGATCGCGTCTCTTCAGGAGAGGTGGCATGGGGCTCGCCGGGAGATTGAACAGTTACGGAAAGAAAACGAGCAACTGCGTCGCCGAGAGAAGCAGCTGGAACGAGAGCAAGAACAGTGGCGGCAACAGGAGCACCGGTTACGTCAGGAACAGGAACGGTTGCGCCAAGAGAACGAGAAGCTGAAGCGCCAGCTGGAAGAAGCTCAGCGGAGCAACAAACGGCAGGCGGCGCCTTTTTCCTGCGGACGGCGGAAGAGCAAGTCCAAGCGACCCGGGCGCAAGCCCGGTGCCGCCTACGGCCGGCGTTACAGTAAAGCCATTCCCCAACAAGTGGATGAAGTGATCGCAGTCCCGCTGCCGACACACTGCAGCTGCGGAGGTAGGGTAGAAGAGGAGAAGGTCGAAGCGCAGTTTCAGCAGGAGGTGGTGCGCAAGACGATCTGGCGGCGTTTTGATATTGCCATCGGCCACTGCCGCAAGTGCCACCGGCGGGTGCAAGGGCGAGATTCACGCCAGACCTCCGATGCGCTGGGAGCCGCGGCCGTGCAATTGGGTTCGGATGCGCTGGCGTTGGCAGTCAAGATGAACAAGGGCTTGGGGATGCCGCATGGCGATGTGGCGGCAGTGTTACGGGACAGTTTTGGTTTACGGGTGCACCGCAGCACGATTTGCCGAGCGGTGGAGCGGGTGGCACGCCGGGGCGAAGCCACCTGGCATGCTCTGCGCGATGCTGCCCGCCGGAGTGGAGTGAATGCGATCGACGAAACCGGCTGGAATGTGGAAGCGCAACTGCGCTGGTTATGGGTGGTCGTGAGCGAGCAGGTAACCTTCTGCGACATTCTGCCGGGACGAGGTTTTGCAGAAGCGGCTTCGATATTGGGAGCGGATTACGACGGCTGGCTCACCCACGATGGATGGGCGGTGTACTACAAGTTTCTGCGGGCCGGACATCAAAGCTGCATCTCCCATCTGGTTCGTCGCTGCCGCGACATGGCAGCGGTGTGCTCTCCGGCAGCAGCCCGCTTCCCCCTGCAAGTGAAAGCCATCTTGGAAAAAGGCTTGGGCTTGCGGGACCGCTATCAGAAGCAGGCGATCTCGTGCCATGGGTTGTGGACGGCTACCGGACAGTTAGAAGCCGAGTTGGATCGCCTGTTGGCACGACCCTATCGCGATTCCGCCAACCGCAGGCTGGCGAAACATCTGAGTCGGGAGAGGCCATACCTGTTCACCTTTCTTTATTGTCCCGGTCTGGATGCGACGAACAATGCCGCCGAGCGTGCTTTGCGACCGCTCGTGGTGGCGCGCAAGAACTGGGGTGGGAACCGAACCGAGAGAGGAGCGCGCGCGCAAGCCGTGCTCAGCAGCATTCTGGCCAGTGCGCGCCAGCAGGGGAAGAACTCGCTGGATGTACTGATCGAACTACTGCTGACGAAAGATAAGAACAAGATACTCGCTCTGGTGACGCCCAGCCCGGGAAACCTGCAAGCTTGCTTCTCGGCTCCGCCGCCTGTGACTGCGGTAGCTCATCTGCCCAGTTCATCCTCCCGGGCAGAGGGCACGGTTCCCCCAACGCCAGTTGCATTTTATGGCCTGCCGGGTTGGGTGGGCAGAGGCCCGGCAGCGATCCAACCATGAGCGTAGATGGTTACGCTTCTCTAGCAGAAGATCGGGGGAATGCTCCGGTCTCGCTGCGCTTCTGTGGGCGCATCTTCACGGGGCAGGAGCTGGAGTTAATGCGCGAGATCGCGCGGGACCATGGCGGATTGGCAATCACGGAAATGGCGCGCACCGTATGTGAACTGTTGCCGTGGAAGCGAGCCAACGGAGGACTGAAAGACCAGGAGTGCCGGCAGTTACTGGAGAATCTGCGCGATCGGGGCTGGCTAAGGCTACCGGCAGTGCGAAACTCAGGACCGCGAGGGCCACGCCAGATCCCGCTGAGTGAAGCCGGTGCGCCGCAAGCCAGAGTGGAAGGAAGTGCGGGAGAGTTCGAACCACTCGTGTTCGAAATCGTCGACGACCGTAAAACAAGCCGGTTATGGACAGAACTGATCGAGCGCCATCACTACCTGCGGTACCGTGTGCCGGTGGGAGCCAATCTGCGTTATCTGGTACGCTCCGGACAAAGGGAAGCATCTCTGCTCGCCTGCTTGTCGTGGTCCTCACCTGCTTGGAAGATGGCGGCACGCGATCAGTGGATCGGCTGGCACGCGGAGCAACGGGTGCGCAATCTGCAGTTGATCGTAAATCAGAGTCGTTTCTTGGTGCTGCCCTGGGTACGGGTCAAAGGACTGGCGAGCAAGATCCTGGCGCAGAGCGCGCACCGACTTCCGGCCGACTGGGAGCGTCGTTACGGCTACCGACCGTTGTTGCTGGAAACCTTAGTGGATGCACAGCGTTTTCGCGGGACTTGCTATCGAGCTGCCAACTGGATCCGAGTGGGACAAACGCAAGGACGCGGTAGGATGGATCGCGAACACCGAGCAGCGGGAATGTCCGTCAAAGACATTTACCTTTATGCATTGTGTCGCAACGTGCAACGAGAACTTTGTCAGGATTGCCGCGACACTCCTCTCATCTGATCACCTGCTCGCTGGCCCCGGCTTGATACGGCGCCCAACTGGAACCAGCAAGACATTCGCGTAAATGGACACACTGCTTACAAGCCCAGAGCATTAGCAACCGCTCACCGGGTTACCTAATAGGGTGGGTGCGGTTTCTCCCCGGATTCGTTATAGGAAGTGGGCCGACGTCGCGAAAGCTTCTTCGGGTGTGCCGTGTTCCTCGCCAGTGATCAACAAGCTTGGTTGGTACTTTTCGTGGGCATAAGTGTACCAGGCAAAACTCCAGCGGTCTTCGTTTCCGAAGTAACGAATCCGGCAGAGATGCAGGGGCGTATTTTGCAATCGATCGAGCCACTGATCGCGAGTCTCGCCCGGAGGCGGATGGCTGCCGACCGGTACAT
>Ga0306920_100012330_pt1 | contig 11597 bp, 9 predicted proteins | sample flu12Cox44000170_FD_204666 | JGI IMG/M metagenome (GOLD analysis project Ga0306920, IMG submission 204666) | Lab enrichment of tropical soil microbial communities from Luquillo Experimental Forest, Puerto Rico - flux4day.12C.oxic.44.000.170 (v2)... | ecosystem: Environmental > Terrestrial >...
CCTGCTCCGACAACAGGATCAGGCCGAACTGGTCGCCGGAAAGCCGCGCCAGCGTATCCTGGGGCTTGAGGATGCGGGTCAGCCGCCGCGCCAGCGTCAGCAGGATCGAATCTCCGACCGCGATACCTACGGAATCGTTGACCTGCTTGAAGCGGTCGAGATCGATCACCATCAATGTCGGCCTGAGATTCGGCATGGTCTTGGCGAAATTGGCGACCCCGACCAGGCGATCCATGAACAGTTTGCGGTTCGGCAGCCCCGTGAGGTTGTCGTGCACGGAATCGTGGAGCATACGCTCCTCCGCATTCCGCGCATCGGTGACGTCGGTGAGCGTTCCGATCACGCGCGAGACCTCGCCGTCGGAGCCGACCACGGGACGGGCCTTCAGCGCGAACCACATGAAATGGCCGTCGGGCGTGCGCAGGCGGAAATCCTGCACCAGGCGACCGCGGCGTTGGTCCAGCACGCTGTCGAGCGCCGCGCGAAAGCGATCCTGGTCGAGCGGATGCAGCACCTCCAGCCATTTTGCGGCGGGGCCCTCCAGCGTGCCGCGCTTCAAGCCGAGCAGGCTTTCGGTCTCGGGGCTGGTGAAGACCTTGTCGGCGGAAACGTCCCAGTCCCAGATCAGGTCGCCGGAGCCGGCCAGCGCCAGCGCCCTGCGCTCGACGTCGGAGACAATGCCCGTCGTTGCACCGCCGCCGGCGAAGGCGTGCTGCATGACCGTAAAGCCGATCAGCATAACGATCAGCACCAGGCCGCCGAGCAAAGCGGGGCCAACGATATCGTTGGTGACGGAACCTGCCACCGCCATGCCGGCCGCGATCGTCCAGACCACCAGCAGGAACCAGGTCGGGATCAACAGCACCGCGCGGTCGAAGCCATGGGTCGAGAGATAGACGATCAGCGCAAAGCCCGCGAATGCGATCAACACCAGCGAGATGCGCGCGATTCCCGAAGCGACCGCCGGATCGAACAATGCGAGCGCAACGAGCGAACCGAGGAACGTCAGCCAGCCGATGGTGATGTGGGAGTAGCGCACATGCCAGCGGCTCAAATTGAGATAGGCGAACAGGAACACCAGCAGGGTGGCGGCAAGGATAGCTTCGCCGGCCGCGCGCCAGATGCGCTCGGCATTGTTCGACATGTCGAGCACCTTGCCCCAGAAGCCGAAGTCGACGCCGATATAGACCAGCACCGCCCAGGCGAGGGCTGCGGCGGCCGGGAACATGATGCTGCCCTTGACCACGAACAGGATGGTCAGCACCAGGGCAAGCAGGCCGGAAATGCCGATCACGATGCCCTGGTACAGCGTGAACGAATTGACCTTGTCCTTGTAGGCGTCGGGCTCCCACAGATAGAGCTGCGGCAGCTTGTCGGTGCGCAGCTCCGCGACGAAAGTGATGACGGCGCCGGGATCGAGCGTGATGCGGAAGATGTCCGCGGTCGGGCTTTCCTGGCGGTCGGGCCGGTCGCCGGTCGACGGCGTAATCGTCGCGATCCGCGACAGTCCGAGGTCGGGCCACAGCAACCCGGAGCCGACGACGCGATAGTGGGGAGCAACGATCAAACGGTCGAGCTGGTCGTCGGTGTTGTTGGCCAACGCAAACACCACCCAGTTCTGGCCGCCCTCGCGGGCGCGGACCTCGATGCGGCGGACGATGCCGTCGGTTCCCGGCGCGGTCGAGACCTGGATGCGGTCGGTATCGCTGCGCTGATGCTCGAGAACTCCGGTCAGGTCGATCGCGGGCGCATCGCCGCGCACGCTGACGGCATCGAGCGCCAGCGCCGGAGCAGCGGCCGCGACACAAATCAGCAGGCCCAGCGCGAGCGGCTTGAGGCGCCCCAGCAGACGCAATGTCAGTTCTCCGCTTTCGACCGCGAATGCGTTCGGTATGAAGCGATCTTTGCCACGAATGTGAAGGAATTCAAAGGGTTTCCGGCCGCCCTTCGGCTCGCAGCGTTAAAGCAACAACACAATTTTGCCAATATGTTCGGAGGTCTCCATGCGGCGGTGCGCGTCGGCGGCCTTTTCCAGCGGGAATGTGCTGTCCATCACGGGCTTTACCCGCCCTTCGCGCAACAGCGGCATGACCTTCGCCTCGATGGCCGCGACCATCCTGGCCTTGTCCGCGTTGCTGCGAGGTCGCAGCGTCGAGCCGGTGTGGGTGAGGCGCTTGATCATCAGCTTGGTGAAATTGACTGATGCCTTGGGGCTGCCCAGAAACGCGATCTGGACGATGCGGCCGTCGACTGCGGCTGCCTCGTAATTGCGCTCGATGTAGTCGCCACCGACCATGTCGAGAATGACATTGACGCCGGCGCCATCGGTTGCCGCCTTGACCCCGGCGACGAAATCCTCGGCCCGGTAATTGATCGCGCGGTCGGCGCCGAGCTTCAAGCACGCGTCCGCCTTGCTTTTGGAGCCGACCGTAACGATGACCTTCGAGCCCAACGCCTTGGCCAGCTGAATGGCCATGGTGCCGATCCCGGAGGAACCGCCATGGATGAGCAGCGTCTCGGAGGGCTTAAGCGCGCCGCGCTCGAACACGTTGTGCCATACCGTCATCAGCGTTTCCGGGATCGCGCCCGCTTCCTCGGTCGAAAGCGAGGGTGGCACCGCCATCGCCTGGGCGTCCTGAGCGATGCAATATTGCGCATAGCCGCCGCCGGCGACCAGCGACATCACCCGCTCGCCAAGCCTGTGCTTGTTCGCGTTGCTGCCACGCGCGACCACCTCGCCCGCGACCTCGAGGCCGGGCAAGTCGCTGGCGCCCGGCGGGGGCGGGTAGTGACCGGAGCGCTGGGCGACGTCCGGACGGTTGACGCCGGCCGCCTTGACCTTGATCAGGATTTCGTCGGGACCGGGAACGGGAACGGTGCGTGTCTCGGGCAGAAGCACCTCGGGGCCGCCGGGCCGGCTGATGCCGATAACGGTCATTTGCGCGGGCAGCTTTTCCATGGTTTGTCCTTCAGGAAAGTATCGGATGTCGGAGCGTCTCTTGATTAGCCAGCGCCAGTTCGGCTGGCAACCGGGATCAAGACGAAGGTCGCGAAAGGACGAGCCCATGCCCATCGAGGAAGACGATCGGCCGCGCAAGAAAATCACTCACGAGATCGGGCAGGACCTCTCGCTGTTGTCGGTCGAGGAATTGACTGAGCGGATTGCGCTGCTGACCGCCGAGATCGGGAGGCTGCAGGAGGCCGCAACAAAAAAACGCGCCTCGAAGGATGCTGCGGATCGTTTCTTCAAATCGTAGGGAAGATCGTTCTGGTCGAGCAAAACGTGAAGCGGGTCCCGGATCAGCGCCGCACCACTTTGTGCTGCGTCGCATCCGGTACACAGGAAGTGTGAGGCGTGAACGGCCTCGTGTCCCGGACGCGGTGCAACGCGTCAGCGGTGCGCCGCAGATCCCGGACCCAAGGCCGGGCATAACGACGGAGAATAAGAAAGCTCGGCCAATGGCCGACATAACTAACAATTTTTAAAAAATTTTCTTCATTTACGATCCATTAAGCTTTCGCCTTTATGACTGTCGGCGTCCTCGTTTGGACACCGAGTGGCTCCTGTCCACTCTGTTTGACGCCTCCCTGTTATCAACTTCACAAGCCGCCGGAAACGGCGGCTTTTTTTTGCTTGGGACCCGGAGCGTGGTTTTCCGGCAATTGCCCACCGCTCGGAAACCATAAAAACCCTTACCGCTGGACTCTTCACCATAGCCGCGCAATGATTTGTTCATCATAAGCCGGTTAACGGCCGGCGGGTAACCGTAGCGTAAGAGGCGTTAATCATGAGCGGCGACCGTTCGCGAGGCGAAGGCGAGCTGGTTCAGTTCAGCGAGCGCCTCGCCAATTCGGCAGCGTTCGGCAACCTGTTCCGCGAGGGCATGGACCTGGTGGAGGAGACCGCGGCCTATCTCGACGGCGTCGGCCGCAGTGAGGCCAAGGCGCTCGAGCGCGCGGTCAGCCTGACCTATGCAACCGAAAGCATGCGCCTCACCACGCGCCTGATGCAGCTCGCCTCCTGGCTGTTGCTGCATCGCGCGGTGAAGGAAGGCGAGATGACGCTGACCCAGGCCAATCGCGAGAAGACCAAGGTCAAGCTCTCGGCCGCCGATCCGGGACCCTCCGACATGATCGAGAAGCTGCCGCAACAACTGCAGGACCTGATTGCGCACTCGATGAGCCTGCAGGCGCGCGTGCGCCGTCTCGACGCCAGCATTCATGCGCCCGCCAGCGGTGACCGCACCGTGATCGGCAATCCTCTGGTCCCACAGCTCAACCGCCTCAAGGCGGCGTTCGAGCCGTAAGCGCGGCTCGGCGCGAAAACGAAAACGCCCCCATCCGGGGGCGTTTTGTTGTCCGCTTCGTCGAGCTTCACTCTTTTTTGAGAAAGCCGGAGAACTTCTTCTGAAAACGCGATACGCGGCCGCCGCGATCGAGGATCTGCTGGGCGCCGCCGATCCAGGCCGGATGCGACTTGGGATCGATGTCAAGGTGCAGCTTGTCGCCCTCCTTGCCCCAGGTGGAACGGGTCTGGTACTCGGTGCCGTCGGTCATCACGACCGTAATATTATGATAATTCGGATGAATTTCGGCTTTCATGACATATCCTCGAGGCGGCTCGCGCCTGTCTGTCAAATGCGGCAATGACGGATTTGGTTTGCGCATATAACGCAAGCCTTCCCGCAAAACAAGCCGAGTTTTGCTCGCCTAATTCATGGTTTGCCTCCACCGAAGCCGCGCCCTATGTGGGGGATGTCGAAGCGATGGATCGGGTCTCATGAGCGCAGTGGAACGGCTTGACGGCACGGACCGCGATAGCCCTGCGGAAAGTCAGGTACGCAACATCATTGCCGGTGAGGCGCAAGAGCAGGGGGCGCGGGGCCGCGCGCGGCTTCGACCGCTGCTTGCACTGGCGCCCTATGTCGCCCGCTATCGCGGCCGCGCCATTCTCGCATTGATCGCGCTGACGATTGCCGCGCTGACCACGCTGCTGGTGCCGGTCGCGGTGCGGCGGATGATCGACTTCGGCTTCACCCCGCAAGGCATTGCGCTGATCAACAGCTATTTCAGCGTCATGATCGCGGTGGTCGCCGTGCTCGCCGGCGCCAGTGCCTCGCGCTATTATCTCGTCATGACGATCGGCGAACGCATCGTCGCCGACGTCAGGCGCGATGTGTTTGCCCATCTGGTCTCGCTGTCGCCGGCATTCTTCGATTCCGCGCGCAGCGGCGAATTGATCTCGCGGCTGACCGCCGACACCACCCAGATAAAATCCGCGGTCGGCGCCTCGGTGTCGATCGCGCTGCGCAATTTCATGCTGTTTATCGGCGCAACCGCCATGATGGTGGTGACGAGCCCAAGGCTCTCAGGGTTTGTGCTGCTGGCTATTCCGCTGATCGTGATTCCGCTTGTCGCGTTCGGCCGCTGGGTACGACGGTTATCGCGCAACGCCCAGGATACGCTGGCGGATGCAAGCGCATACGCCGCCGAACTGGTCGGCGCGATGAGGACCGTGCAGGCCTATACCGGGGAGCGCCTGGCCAAAGCGCGCTTTGGCAAGGCAGTGGAACAGGCCTACGAGGCGGCGCGCAGCTCGACGCAGGCGCGCGCCATTCTGACTGCGATCATCATTTTCATCGTCTTCACCAGCGTGGTCGCGATCCTCTGGGTCGGCTCGCACGATGTCCTGACCGGGACCATCAGTCCGGGTCGGCTCAGCCAGTTCGTCCTCTATACGGCGTTCGCGGCCGCCGGCCTTGGCCAGCTCAGCGAGGTCTGGGGCGAAGTCTCGGCCGCTTCCGGCGCGGCCGAGCGGCTGTTCGAGCTCCTTCGCGTCAAGCCTGAGATCACTGCTCCCGCAGCGCCCCGCGCGCTGCCGGCTCCCGCGCGCGGAGATGTCGCCTTCGACAAGGTCAGCTTTGCCTATCCGATGCGCGCGGAAGTGAGTGCCATCGATCGCGTGTCGTTTTCGGTGCGCGCCGGCGAAAAGGTGGCGATCGTCGGCCCCTCCGGCGCTGGGAAAAGCACGCTGTTCCATCTGCTGCTGCGCTTCTACGATCCGACCTCCGGCGCAATTTCATTTGACGGCGTGCCGATCAGCTCGGCGGACCCGCACGAATTGCGCAGCCGCATCGCGCTGGTGCCGCAGGAATCGGTGGTGTTCGCGGCAAGCGCGCGGGAGAATATCCGCTTCGGCCGACCGGAAGCCGATGACGCCGAGGTCGAGCGCGCCGCACAACTGGCGCATGCGACCGAGTTCATCGCCCGCCTGCCTGATGGCTTCGAGTCGCCGCTTGGCGAACGCGGGGTGACCTTGTCGGGTGGCCAGCGCCAGCGCATTGCGATCGCGCGTGCCATCCTGCGCGATGCGCCGCTGCTCTTGCTGGACGAGGCAACCTCCTCCCTCGATGCGGAAAGCGAAACGTTGGTACAGACCGCGCTGGAGGAGCTGATGCGTCATCGCACCACCCTCGTGATCGCGCATCGCCTCGCAACCGTGCTGTCCTGCGATCGCATCCTGGTGCTCGAGGGGGGCCACATTGTCGAGGAAGGCACCCATGCCTCGCTGGTCGCGGCAGGCGGGCTCTATGCGCGGCTTGCGCGATTGCAGTTCGAGGCGGCTTAAGATCTACTTGCTGGCGGCGTGACGCATCGATGTGAGTTTGCTTGCTCCTAAAGCGATGCAGTTGCGGTTAAGGAACGAAGCGACGCGGGGGCCAGAAGCGGCATTCGAATCCAATTGGGCAGACGTCTGCAACGCTCAGTTAATTTTGTGACTGACATGGTGTACATTAGGCTCGGATACCGTTTAAGTTGTACGCTAAACCGGGATGAAACGAAACCAGAGCTTCGGAGAAGAGATGGTTGAGGCAGGCGTCTGGATGGCGGCAGCAATTTGCATGACCATCTCCCTTCTCATTTCGTTTTGGGCTGGACGTCGGTTCGAATCGTTCTGGCTCAAGTTTGTTTTCTTCTTGATGGCCTCAGTCATGGGTTTTTTTCTATTCCCGTTGTTGGGTGGCTTGTGGGAGGGCGCCGCGCCTCAACAGGAGCATCTGATAGACGCGGCGTTCCGCAAACAGGTTTGGGCCGTCATCGGTGGCGTAGTCGCCATGGCATATTTCGGGGCATGGCGGTTGCAAAAAATCATCGACAGAAAACACTGAAGACGGGTTGTCCGAATCTGTCGAAACAACTTGTGCGATTGCAGTTCGAGGGGTGTGAATCCTGCTCGGCTACATCGAGCTGATTGCGAACGTGCGACAGCTTCCAAACGCAGCGGGGGCCGGCAAGTCGCCAGAAATCACTAGACGAGGTGTAGGTTGATATACGCGGCGAATCTCGAATCGTTTCTTGGGCAAGAAACGGCGAAGGTTGATCTTCGACCACGCGATCCAGGCGACATTACTGAGCGTTTCGAGAGCTTGCGCGGATATCGTTTGTTGCCGTTCGGGCGCGGCAAGACAACGTCACCTTTGACAACATTGCACGTCGCAGCAGGGCTGCTGTCGACCGCGACCAAGGAAGCCGGTTACGCCGGGCTTGCCGCTCACACGCTCATCGGATTGCAGCCCGTTGGCGGCTCAGACATGTCGTTTGCGGGCGCACCAACATTAGGTGCCGCGATCGAGAAAATCTTGATCGAGCCTGCCGCACGAAATACGCTGATCGAGGTTCGTTTGTCGGTGAGCGAAATCTATACTAATGCGCATGGCCGCGCGTCGATTGTCTATCGCGACGGCAAGGGCACGCGGAGCGCCTATTATGTTAGCTGCAATGCTGTGTCACTTTTGCAGCCGGGCGCTGAGCAGCATTACAATCCAAATGAACTCATATCGACAGTCGTTACCGAGACCGCGTTTCTAAGAACCTTCTTTGATCGCCTTGCACGAGAGCTCGAGCGCGGCCATGCCGTGCCGGTCGATCCCAAAGGAGAAAGTGAAGAAGAGCGCGAAGAGGCCCGCGCGAAAGAACTTGGGCTTGTGCCTGGCTCCCGCTTTTTGAATATGGGAGTAGATAATCAGGTTACGTGGCCGCCCGAGGAGACTGTCGTCACGTTTGAACGGCATCGAATGGTCCTCTTGCCCAAGACGAAGGAAACGACCACCTCGATCCATATCGACTTGCATCGCGAACAGTTGTCGTCCGAAGAGGCGTCAACGCTTATGAACCGGTTTCTCAGCTTGATGAGCTGGTGCGATGATCAGTATGCGATCCTTCAGGATGGATGGTCTGGAAACCCAGTCCCCGCTCCGGTCATGAAGCGCGACCTGGCTTTCACGACGGCGTACTCTTGGATATTCGACCGCAAACTGCCCGTGTCCGCCGAGGCGCGCAAGGCGCTCGCTCTTTACCGCGAAGGCTGCAACGCCGCAGCGAATTATTTGATCGGCTTTGCCGTGTTGACTTTCTACAAGATCATCGAGCTGAGGCATAAAGGGAAGTCCGAAGCCAGAACTTGGTTCAAAAATAACTACGAACGATTAAGGGATGACAAGACCCTTGAGAAGACTCTGGCTGAGTTCGAAGAAGCGTGCGGTACTGAGAAAGTCCATGATCATTTGTATCGAGCTTGCCGGACGACAGTAGCTCACGCTAACAAACCGTTTTCAACTGATCCCGATGACTACTTGGAGTTACGACGACTTTACGTCGCTGCTAGCGTTCTGCGACCATTAGCACGTATCTTTATTCGGGACGAATTGGGAATCTCCGACTGTCCCTACGACGGGACGTAGACATTCGAATGACCGATACTCGCCTGCCAAGGCAAACTACCCGCGAGAAGCAATGGACCTCCGCGCGCACCGAGGAGCTTCAGAGACCCCACCGAACGAAGCTATTTGGTAAGCGTCAATGACCGGTTTTATGTACGGCTCGCGGCGACAGTCTGAGGGTACTGGAGAGCCGACGACGAAGTTAAGAGCGCGGATGATGCCCCTCGTTATCCCTCCCCCTTGCGGGGAGGGTCGGCGCGCAGCGCCGGGGTGGGGGTGTCCCAAACGTGTTGCCTCCACCATTATTTAATTCGCTTTGCTCGCCGCAGACTGTTAACGCGGCTCTTCGAAGAGAGAGCCCCCACCCGACCCGCCTTCGGCGGGCCACCCTCCCCACGCTTCGCGGGGGAGGGATCAGGCGGACGTCTTCCACTCCATCCGCAGCACGCTCCGCCCCGACGTCGGATTGACGTCTTCTCCCGCATGCACAAAGCCGTTGCGCTCGTAAAAGCGGATGGCGCGGGCATTGTCGGTGTTCACCAGTAGACGGATGCCGGCAGGCGAGCGCCGCTTGGCCTCGTCGAGGAGCATGGTGCCAAGCTCGCTTCCCCAATGTTCCGGCGCGACCACGAGCTGATCGAGATAGCCGGCCTCATCGATGGTCACAAATCCGGCAAGCCTTGCGGTGAGTTCGGCGACGATGATCGCGGCATCGGGGACGAGCTCGTTGCGCCAACGCTCACGCCACCATGCCAGGCGGGCGGCGAAATCAATCGACGGATAGGCCCGCTGCCAGGTTTTGTGCCACAGCGAAATCGCGGCGTCTTCGTCCTCGGCGCGATAGGGGCGAAGGGTGAATTCTCCGCTCATGTGTGTCAGCGGTCAGTCATTGCGAGCGCGAGCGAAGCAATCCAGTGGTGGGAAAAGACTGGATCGCTTCGTCGCTCGTGCTCCTCGCGATGACGGGTCAACCCGGCGTCATTGCGAGCGAAGCGAAGCAATCCAGAAACAAAGCGAGACACTCTGGATTGCTTCGGAGCTTTCACTCCTCGCAATGACGGTTTCGTAAACGCGATCGTCCCCGCCGCCATGCTCCTACCGTTCCGTCAGCTTCAGTTCGATGCGGCGATTGCGCCGGTAGGCGTCCTCGGTGTTACCAGGGTCGAGCGGCTGGAACTCGGCAAAGCCGGCCGCGACCAGCCGTTGCGCCGGTACGCCGAGCGAGATCAGGTACTGCACCACCGAGATTGCGCGCGCCGCCGACAGTTCCCAGTTCGACTTGAACACCGGACTGTTGATCGGCCGCACGTCGGTGTGGCCGTCGACGCGCAGCACCCAGGCGATCTCGCTTGGGATCTGCCTGTCGAGATCGATCAGCGCGGAGCCGACCTTGTCGAGTTCGGCGCGTCCTTCGGGCAGCAGCGTGGCCTGGCCGGTATCGAAAAACACCTCCGACTGAAACACAAAGCGGTCGCCGACGATGCGGATATCGGGCCGGTTGCCGAGGATGGCGCGCAGCCGCCCGAAGAATTCCGAGCGATAGCGCGACAGCTCCTGAACGCGCTGGGCCAGCGCGACGTTCAGCCGTTGGCCGAGATCGGCGATCTTGCTCTGCGATTCCTTGCCACGCTTTTCGGAGGCATCCAGCGCCTCCTCCAGCGCCGCGAGCTGCCGGCGCAACGCGCTGATCTGTTGGTTTAGGACCTCGATCTGGGCAAGCGCTCGCGCCGAGACCGCCTTTTCGGATTCGAGGGCCTTGTTGAGTTCGGAGGCGCGGCCGGCCGCATCATTGCCGGCGCTGGCGAGCCCCTCGTAAAGCCCCTTGACGCGGTCGCGTTCGGTCTCGGCGGAAGCAAGGCCCGCCTTGAGTTGCGCCACCTGATCGTTGAGGCTCACCTCGCCGAGCTTTTCCAGCGACAGCATGTCGCTCAACTGCGCGATCCTGGCATTGAGCTCTTCCAGTGCCTTGTCCTTGCCGGTGACCTCTTGCGACAGGAAGAACTGCACCACCAGAAACACCGTCAGCAGGAATATGACTGACAGCACCAGCGTCGACAGCGCATCGACAAAGCCCGGCCAGTAGTTGAAAGCGGATTCGCTGCGGCGGGCGCGGGCGAGGGCCATCTGTATGCTCCGTTAGTTCTTCTCGGGCTGGCGCGCGAGGCGTTCGAGCAGCCGCTTGATCTCGCGGTTCTGTTCGCCCTGGCCGTCGGCCCATTCCCTGATCATCTGCTGCTCGGTGCGCATATGCGCGACCAGGCCCTGGATGGCCTCGGCAAGATTGGACATTGCCGCCGCCGTGCCGCGGTTGGCGCCGCCTTCCTCGACCGCAACGCGCAGCCGCTCGATCGCGCCCTGCAGGTCGCCACTGGGGCTCTCGCCGCCATATTCGCGAACGGTGGTGGCAAGCCAGTCTTCGAGATCGGTGTAGAAGCGGTTCTGCGCCTGGCTCGACTGCAGATCGAGAAAACCGAGGATCAGCGAGCCCGCGAGCCCGAACAGCGAGGATGAAAAGGAGATGCCCATGCCGCCGAGCGGGCGCGCCAGCCCTTGTTTGAGGGTGTCGAACAGGGCGCCGGCATCGCCGCCGACCTTGAGATCGTGGATGACCTCGCCCACGGAGCCGACCGTCTCGATCAGGCCCCAGAACGTGCCGAGCAGGCCGAGGAAGACCAACAGGCCGGTCATGTAGCGGGAAATGTCGCGCGCCTCGTCGAGCCGGGTGGCGATCGAATCCAGCAGGTGCCGCATGGTCTGCTGCGAGATCGTCATCCGCCCGGTTCGCTCACCGCCGAGGATGGCGGCCATCGGCGCCAGCAGTATCGGGTGGCGAGCCACCGCAAGTCCGGGATCGGCGACCCGGAAATTGTTCACCCA
>Ga0306920_100012331_pt1 | contig 11597 bp, 10 predicted proteins | sample flu12Cox44000170_FD_204666 | JGI IMG/M metagenome (GOLD analysis project Ga0306920, IMG submission 204666) | Lab enrichment of tropical soil microbial communities from Luquillo Experimental Forest, Puerto Rico - flux4day.12C.oxic.44.000.170 (v2)... | ecosystem: Environmental > Terrestrial >...
CCTCGACGCCGCCGATCATGGCCGCGTTGGCGAACGCGATCTTCGCCGTCACCGGCAAGCGCATCCGCAGCCTGCCGATCATGGATCACGACCTGTCGCTGGGCTCGGCCTGATTTGCGGCGAATAAAGCGTCTCGCTGTAGCCCTGTTCGTGCTGGGCGCGGCCCCGCTGGCGCATGCGCAGGGGGACGCAGCTGCCGAGAGCAAAGGCGAATACGTGGCGCGCGCCGGCGATTGCGTCGCTTGCCATTCCGTGCCCGGCGGCAAGGCGTTCGCGGGCGGCCTCAAGATGGGGACGCCGCTCGGCGCCATCTATTCGACCAACATCACGCCCGATCCCGACACCGGGATTGGCAACTACACGTTCGAGGATTTCGACCGCGCCGTGCGGAAGGGTGTGGCCAAGGACGGGCACCGGCTCTACCCCGCCATGCCGTACCCGTCCTATGCCAAGATCACCGACGACGACATGCGGGTGCTCTACGACTTCTTCATGAAGGAGGTGCCGCCGGTCAAACAAGCGAACAAGCCGAGCGAGATCCCGGGCTATTTGAGCTTCCGCTGGCCGCTCGCCATCTGGGACGCGGTGTTTACGGAGAGTGGCGCCTACGTTCCCAGCAAGGAGCATGACGCCGTCTGGAACCGCGGTGCCTATCTCGTCGAAGGGCTGGGCCATTGCGGCGCCTGCCACACGCCGCGCGGCTGGGCGTTTCAGGAGAAGGCGCTCGACGGTGGCAGCAGCACCTTTCTCGAAGGCGCAGAGCTCGACGCCTGGTTTGCGCCCAACCTGCGCGGTGATCAACGCACGGGTCTTGGCGCCTGGTCGCAAGGCGATCTCGCGGCCTTCCTCAGGACCGGCCACAACGGCAGAGCCGTCGCCTTTGGTTCGATGCTCGACGTCGTCAACAACAGCACTCCCTATTTGAGCGACGACGATGTGAACGCGATGGCCGCGTACCTGAAATCGCTGCCCGCGACCGCGCAGCAGGCGTCCTTCAACTATGACGACGCGACCACAAAGGCCCTGCTCGGCGGCAAGCAAGAGCAGCCGGGCGCCACACTCTTTCTCGCCAACTGCGTCTCCTGCCATGGCGCCGACGGCAAGGGCCGGGCCCCGTATATCCCGCCGCTCGCCGGCAATCCGGTCGTGCTCGACAGCGATCCGTCGTCGCTGATTAATCTTGTGCTGAACGGTGCCGAGCCGCTCCTCGTGAAGGGCACGCCGGATGCCTACCGCATGCCGCAATACCGCGTGCAGCTCACCGACGACGAGATCGCCCAGGTGTTGACTTTCGTGCGCTCCGCCTGGGGCAACGGCGCCACGTCGGTGACCGCCGACCAGGTGAAGGCAATGCGCCCGGTCACCGATCCCAGCAGCGACCGTGTCATTATCCTCAAGATGCGCTGACGCAGACGTACTAATTACCCGGTGATCCGAAAATCTGAACGCTTGCAAAACTTCTCAAGGCTGCCGCTCGCAACAATGCGGTGCTGGTCGCGCAGACGAAAAACCGCGCGGACGGTCTCATCCTTACGCGGTAGCGGATACACGCTGGCCGGCTGCCCTCGTCGCAGCCCAAAGGCGCACCAGTTCCCGACCTCCGGCCGGAGGAAGCGAGTGAAGCCGAGGCAGTTGCTGAACAGGTTGTCCGCTTCGTCCTCGATTTGCTCGGCAGAAATCCACCGCCCTAACCTGTACACGCATTCCGTGCGCGGATCGGCTTGGGCCGATTCAGCTGCTTCCGACCCACTCTGGTCATTCCCATGGGGCCAAGAGCGGCCGAGAACGGTGGACAATCCGTCAGTCGCAGCGACGGGTCGAGACAACCAGGCTGCGGCTGCTAGCGTTAGCAGACGATCGTATTGGCCGAGCGCCAGTTTAGCTGGGGACCTCGCCTGAGTTTCTGACGCGTTGGTTCGCGGCCAGATAGCGGGTATCTATCTAGTAACGAGTCTCGTCATCGAAAGCGGCCGCAAGCCGCCTAGCACGCGCGCCGAGATCGTTGTGGTTCTTGAGAGCAAGAATTCTTTGCGTAACATTCTCATAATCCATGAAAGGAGCAAGATATTCTTTCTTAAGAGCATCAAATTTGCCTCGGCTGCTGTATATCGTGCTGGTCAGGTGCTCGAGCGTCTCGACGAGGCCTTCATCTGAAACGATGTTCCCTTCAATAAGCCGACGCGGCCCTTGTTCATCTCCCCCCTGCCGCCACGCGAAAAGAAGGCTGACCGGGTCAGGGCAACCAAATACCTCACTTGCGGACATCGCCTGATAGCGACCAAGCATCAGTTCGGTGATCCGGTCCAACTCGGCGTTCGCGAATAGCCACCGGTCCTCCGGACGCAGCCTATCGCCAAAGCGGCCATGTGCGCCCGTCTCGTGCCGGAATAGCGATGTCAGCCAGCCGATGGCTTCTCCTTCACTAAACATTGCCGTGACCACGATAGCACGGCGCGCCGGTTCAAGACGCGGGAGGAGCAAGGGTATCAGCCTTTCCGCCCCGTCCCACAACGAATTGACCCAAAACTGATCGAATCGATGGCGTCGGTACGCTTCGTCCATCACTTGCGAGAGGGCGACCAGTAGGTGCTCGCATTGCCTTGGCGCCAAGACTTCGTAAGCACCGCTCTTAATGCGCTCGAGCAAGAGATCGGCTTTGGTGAGCGAACCCGACGCATGTTCATCGTGGAGATGCAGTAGCGCCCTCCCCGCTTCAGCCGCGCCGGCCTCGGCCGCGGCCCACATTGATGTAAAGTTGTCTTGGGTAAGTGCGTGCGACGGACCAGCTAGCGCGAAATAAAGACGATAGTGATCGGGGCTAGCAAGACGTGTTTTCCTAATGGCCTCATCACGGTCCTGGTCATTAACACGTTCAAATATGTCGAACTTGCTCCCGTTTTGGGAATGGTCCAGCTCGACGCCAGGAAGCTGCTTTGCAAAATAGTGTCGATACGTAAAGTCGTCAAAGTGCCCGTCATCTACCGTTGCAAGCAACCTGCCGAGTTCGCCCGCCTTTTCGGCGTCCTCCACGCGCGCTATGCCCAGTGAAAGCGCGGCAGCGGTACCGCAGTACTCCTCGATCCAGCGGTAGAGTGCCGGATTTCCGTCCTTAATAAGCTGAAGCCATACAAGATCGGCGAGATCGACCTTTGCTTCGTGTAGCGACGCCCAGAGGAACCGAACCGCATCCAGCGCGCGTACGACCGACCTTGGTGTCCGCAGCTGTCGACCACCCTCGTAGTCGATGACGAGCTTTAGCCTTGAAAGTTCGTCTTCATCCTTTGCCGACGCTATCAGACGTAATTCGTCGGAAAACCATTGGCGTAGCTGCAATGGTTCCGGCCTAGGAACCATCACAGTCAGCTGCACAATCTTCCCCAGATATGAATGGCCGCCCTTTATGCCAGCTGCTCTCTCGATGCTGTGCGCCAGGGTATCGCTATCGTAGCACAGCAAATAGATCACGTTGGGAAGATCAACGACCGAGCGCACGAGCCGCAAAATCTCAATGACCTCCGCGGGCTCAAGCCGATCCACATCGTCTATGGTGATGACGAACCGGTGCCCGAGGTCTCGGAGTGATTTTATCAGGTTGTCCTTCAGCTCAGAGAGGGGAGGCGGGGCTGGCTTTTTGCCGGCCGCATCCCCCGCTGCTTTTGCTCCTTTCCCAGCCAGTTTCAGCAGGCCAATCCCTGAGGCCTCGCCAGCGAACTCAATCACGCCGCCCGCTCGGCTCAACCCGTTCATGAAGCTGCGCAGCGCTTCACCGGCCTCTTTGGCCTTGGTAACAGATATCCGAGTTGCGTCACCTGCGTTCAAGCCAACTTGGTCAAGCTGTCTGGAGAGCTCGCTGAACAAGCTGGTGATTAGTGCATCTCGATCGCCGATCAGCCACGGCCGAAAATCGATAATGATTGGCCGCTGATGCTTAGGGAGCTTTCGAAGCTCATCGCCAATCAAGAACAGAAGACTCGACTTCCCTGAACCCCAAGCCCCTTCGATCCCAATAACTAAACCGTCTTCCGATGCGCGATCCACGAGCGAGGTCGCAATTCGCTCAGCAACCTCGCGAAATCCGAGCTTATCCTCATCGCCGGAGTCGAGCGGCCGGTCCCCCTTGATCGAATAATTTTGATCCCCTGCCATCCTATTTTCTTGTACTCGATGACCGGCGCGTCTCAAACTAAATTTCTGGTTCTACGACGGGGACAGGGTGTGCCCGCAATTCGGCTGTCCGTTTTGGCCCGTCTCGCTTGCCATTGTGGCCGATCGCACCGAACGGCCGCTTAGGGTCGACGGAGAGAAGCGGTACGCGCGCAAGGCTACGGCTACAACCTTTCCTTTATCCCCGTGGGTGATCGACATTCTGGCGCATTGCCCGCGAAGCGGCTGAGTACGCCCAGCAGCGCGTGGCGCAACTCGACCAAGAAGTCCTGGAACTACAGCGAGAGTTAGCAGATAAGGAAAGCGAGCGAGATGCGGCGCGAGCCGCGCCGGAACGTCTCGGGACTTATCCAGGCGTGAGTGGGGGAAACTCCTAATGCCCGCGTTGTTGGATCGAACGCGGTGTCCAGTCGGTGCTGCGCCCGATCGGCGGCGGAACGAACGATACGATGTATTTCGTTGTCGAGACGGGTTCCACACCATCGACGTTCCGTTTCGATAATCTCATTGGGGGAAACCATGTGCCGACGATTCAAAGGTCTCGTTCCGGCGATCCTGATATCGCTTTGCGGAGCCCGGCAACGCTTGTAGAAGATCGATCTCTCATTATGAACTACCGCTTAAACTTGATGAATGGCATTTCTGAGTGTTCTATCTTCTGAACTCTCGGTGAGTAGTACGCTTGATAAAATTTGAAATCGTGTCTGTTCGTCGCCCTGCATTTTTCCTCAATAATTTTACAAATCTCAAATTTCTCGTCTTTCCCGGCCTTCATACCAAATATGATTCCTTCCAAGTCGACAAAATCGTACTTCAACTTTCTCGACATCTTATCGGAGAACTCAACAATTTCTCCATCACGCAAAATTAATCGGTATTCCTTCTCGTAACGCCAATCGTTCAATTTTCCAGTGATTCCATGCAAGAAGTTATTCCAATAATTCTCGCGCCACACTTCGTCTCCGCTACCGAATAAATGGTCACCACACGGGCTTCGCTTTCCCGTATGATCGGAGTACCAAAATCTGGAAAGTATGGGCATTGGCATGCGGAGAGATCGAAAGAAATCAACAGGCGTATGACCCTTGGAATAGCGCAGTTTGTGAAATTCGTGGTCGACATCTCTAAATATAGGGTCAAGGCCACTGAACCCTACCGGACGCCGCAACCTCAATGTCGGACGACCATTGATGTTTTTGACTTTGAAGATCAAGCACACACCACCGTGCTTGTCACCGTAATTTGCCCAGACCGATAAATTTTCGCACTCCGCCATGAAGCACGCCGTATACCAATCCGGGTAAATGAGCTTCTCGATCTGCTCGGCGTAACCTTCCGGGAAATCATAGAACACGAATATTCTGTTACGATTGTTCCTATCAACGAGTCCATTGTAGAGCGTAATAAAGTCAAGTTGCTCGGTGAGTTTGCGTCGGCCCGTAAAAAATTGTTCCAGCGCGGTTTCAGCATCGGGGTGATCCACTTCGATCTTTCTTAACAGATCCGCTGCGGTATGAGCTTTGGCCAAGCCTTGTTTAAGGGTCTCGCGCGATCCGGAAGCGATCATGTCCTCCGGTACGAGATTGCGTCGTTCGTAGCAATCGTAGATTGCCAAGATGCCGAATAGGTGTAGGTCGCGCAGGTAGGCCGTTAGCTGGTTATGCCGAATGGGCGAGTCGCGAAGCGACAGCGCTTCGATATACGTGCGAACGGACTCATCACCGAAAAAATTGTGGAAGATTTCGTCGTGTATGTCCTTCTGTTCCGGGGTACGGTTCGGATCGTCTAACCAAAGGATGGGTATTTGCGTCCAGTCGAAAGGGCACTCTTCTTTGTTTGTGAACAATAAGACAAAGGCGAGATTCAGACATATCAGATAGTGCCTGAACAGATTGTTCCAAACGATGATGTCGCCTTTCCAAAAAACGTCTCTGAACCCCTCCATCGGATCATTTAATTCAGACGGGCGAGCAAAATATCGTATTTCGTATTCAGCACTTTATCGATGGGTCTGAAACGATATAGACGCTTGATCATAATTGTGTCTGTCTTCAGGTCGAGACAAACGCATGTTGGTCGCCGTGTCTCGAAAGCAGCATCTCGTGGGTGGCGTAGATTGACCGACCAAGCCCGCGATTTTCGAGGCGCATGACGAAGGCGTGCGAGAGGCTGTTCCACTCCGCACGTACCCCGAAAACGTTCAGGGCAATCTCGGTTTCGAGTTCCTCCGGCCACGGATTGATCACGTAGATCGGCCCGCCGGAGAGGTCTATTGTGCCTGCAACCCCGTCGTCGAACTCGACGTGCAGCCGGTATTGTGAAAGCGCGGCGACCTTTACGACGCGCGGCATCATCTAACTTACTCCAATGGGTTCATATTCTTAATCGGCTTGCGCTGCTGTGCAAGTGTCCAGTTGTCCCGCAATTCGTTTTGATGCAGTTCGGCCCAGTCGACCACAAGGCCAAGGGCGCTGCGGGGTAACCCGGGATTTGCCGGGACTTCGAGGACTTTCCCGACAAGGCCAGGGTTAGACTGCTCGATGCTCTCCCCGTCGTCGCCGAGGGCGGGATGCGTCGGCAATCGCCAAGCCGCTCGCCGGCTTCGGCTCGGGCGTGTTCGAACTGGCGCTGGCGTTCCGGGGCGACGCGTTCCGCGTGGTATTCGCCGTGCAGCTCGGGGCCGATCTGTGGGTGATCCATGCTTTCCAAAAGAAGTCGAAGACCGGCATCAAAACGCCGAAGCACGAAATTGATCTGATCGATGCGCGGCTGCGCCGCGTGAAGGAGATGTTGCGATGACCGACAATGATGATATCGAAATCGTGCGCGGTAGCGGAAACGTCTTCCGCGACTTCGGCTATCCCGACGCCGATGTTCGCCAGGCCAAGGCGCTACTGGCGGCGCAGGTTATCAAAGTGCTCGATGCCGAAGAGCTATCGACGCGCCAGGCCGAAGCCAGAACCGGGATTGCGCACAGCGAGTTTGTCCGCATCCGCAACGTCAATCTCGGCCGCTTCCCGATCGACCGGCTGGTGACAATCCTCAGCCAGCTCGGGCAGGAGGTCGAGTTTTCGTTCACTGTCCGTCCGCGCTCGCGACGCGCCGAGCCGGACGCGGGGCATCTCTAAACTCTTGAATTTCGGACAAGGGAAAGTCGCCGCTTTTAAGATGGAAAGCGGGCCGCGCAAGGCTCGTTCAAAATCGCTTGCTCGGTTGCGGCGGACTCGAGCAAGCCGCGGTGTTGGTGTCGAGAACGATCCTCATCCAAGCAGTGGCTCGACATCCTTTTGAGCCTGCTTGATCATCCGATCGATATTTCGTCGCTCAGGCCGGCCCGGACCACAAGTCGGCGCGATCCCTGCCGTACCTTGGTCAGCCAATTGTCCGGCTCGATCTTAGCGGTAATCATGCGCTCCTTCGGAACGCCAAGGCGATTCGCGGTGAAACTGGACGGCGGCGATCGGTAGATCGGCGTGTTCGATCGACATGATTGCGCGATCTTGGTTTCTGCGGTGGCGAAAGGCGCAGCATGGCTGAATCGGCGCCCTGGGCGGTGGGCGAACTGGTCATGGAGGCGTTGTCTACCGTCGATCCGGTCGCCTATATTCGCATTGCCTTGGTCTACCGCGATTTTCCGCGAGGCCAAAGTATTTTGGCGAGTTCCTCGCGCGGATTGTGGCGGATGACAATAAAGGGAGGTTATGGGTGGAGCCGCCTCCTGTAATCTACGTCGGCTTCGGCGGGGGCTGCTTTGATGACGGGTCCTACTCGGTCCAACTCGGTTCCAAAAGGGATGCTGCCCGTCTACGAGAGGATTGTCGGGTTGACCGACGATGTCTGCGACAAGCGGCTAAACTCCGAATACCGGGATCTGGCGCGCGCAAATGACGGGAGCGCTGTGTAGAAAGCGCCCGAGCCCACTCGCTTCTGGACAACCGCGAACTTGGGCGGGTGGGATCGTCTACGTGCTGGGACGGATCAATTTTCTCGGTGATCGATCGTTTCCTCCGTACCTGACAACGGCAGATCTCGGCGCCGCATTCGGCGTGGGCGAGAGCACCCTCCACGCCAAGGCGCGGGTCATCGAGAAGGGCCTCAAGACACGGATATTCGACCCGCAGTGGACGCTCCCCAGCCTGGTCGGCAGCAATCCGCTTGTATGGATGGCGGACGTGGACGGCCTGCTGGTCGATTTGCGCACGATGCCTCGCGCGGTTCAGGAAGTGGCTTTCGCCAAGGGAATAATTCCTTACATCCCTGCAGACAGGCAGGATCGATCGTGAACCCGCGGTTCTGGAAAAACGCAACATGGTGGAAAATCGTTTTCTGAAGCGCCTGAGCAAGAAGGCCCGGAAGGGATTGCGGGGATGGCCAATGGCAACCATTGCCTTCTATGGCCCGAACCTCAGCCAAGCGACAAAGGTCGCCGTTGGCATAGTGCCGTCCGAGAATGCAGAGGCGGAAGAGTTACGCGACTGGAAGGTGGATCGTGGCGACATCCGCGCCGATTCCGCCATTGCCCGTGAGATACTTGAATTTATCGAACAGCATCAGGTGAGATCGGTCGCCATGACCGATGGCATAATCGGGTGTCCTCACCAGGAAGGCATCGATTACGAAGGCGAGTGGTGTCCAGTTTGCGAATTTTGGCACGGACGAGATCGGTTTACGGGGCAGAGGGTCCATTAATTTACGGAAACGCGACGACGGCAAAGGAGCGAGGGGATGCCCGGCTCCCTCAGCGCGCACCGATAGAAGTTCTTGCCCTGGTGCAGCATCATTCCGGTCGGGGTGCCGGGAAGATCGAAATCGCGGCGCGGTGCGGGTAGAACTGCACCCTGGCCGGAGGGGCGCTGAACCTGCTCGGCGGCACGCAAGAAGAGCCGGGCGCGACGCTCTTTCTTAGCAACTGCGTCTCCTGCCATGGCGCCAACGGCAAGGGCCGAGCCCGTATGTCCCGCCGCTCCCCGGCAATCCGGTCGCGCTCAAGCGGGCTCAGCTCTTAGGCCGCCAGCCTTTGTCGCGTGTCGGCCTTGATCATCGCGGCACCCTTTTCGGCGATCATGATCGTCGGCGCGTTGGTATTGGTCGAGCTGACCGCCGGCATGATCGAGGCGTCGATGACGCGCAGCGCGTTGAGCCCGTGCACCTTGAGCTCGCTATCGACGACGCTCATCGCGTGGCCGCCCATCATGCAGCTGCAGCTCGCGTGATAGACGGTTGAGCCATTCTGCCGCGCGTAGTCCAGGAGCTCGTCGTCGCTCCGCACACCCGGTCCCGGAATCTTCTCGGCGACGATGTGTTTCGCCAAGGACGGTGCCGCGAACAGCCGACGCAGGAATCTGAGACCACCGACCATCGCGCGCCGGTCGGTGTCCTCGGCCAGATAACGCGGGTTGATCGCCGGCTGCTCGCGCGGATCGGGCGAACGCACCAGCACGTAGCCGCGAGATAGGGGCCGCATCTGCCACGGCCCGCCGGTAATCCCGGGCTTGTCGTCGAGCACCCGAATCAGACCCGGCTTGTAGCTCGCCGGGGCAAAGACGCACTGCACATCCGGGGTCGCCGATTCCTCCAGCACCTTGACCGAGGCGGCGCACAGCGAGGCGCTGTAGGTCAGCATGCCCGTTCCCGAGGCGAGATAGCGCAGCACCTCGCCCGCGAAGGACAGACCGCGGCCGCGCTCGTTCAATGTCTCGATACCCGTCACCTCGCAGGACATGCGGGCGATGTAATGGTCCTGGAAATTCTTGCCGACCCCGGGGAGTGCGTGACGCACTGCGATGCCCGCCTTGGCCAGAACCTCCGGATCCCCGATCCCGGACAACTGCAGCAGATGCGGCGAGCCGACCGCGCCGGCGGCGAGGATCACTTCGCACGCCGCGTGGGCCCGCTCGATCGAGCTCTCCTGGCCGCCATTACGGGAGAACTCGACACCGGTTGCTCGAGTCCCGTCGAAGAGCACCCGATGCACCAGCGCGCCGGTGATGACCTGTAGATTGGGGCGCTTTGCTGCCGGCTTCAGATAGGTGCGCGCAGCACTCGCCCGTCTCCGACCGCCGCGCGTCTGCTGACACCAACCGATGCTATCGCCCGCACCCGGCGGCAAATTGTTGACGTCGGCGCGATATTCGAGCCCGAGCTCTTGGGCGGCGGCGATGATCGCCTGGCACGCCGCCGGCTGCTCGCCCATCGGCGAGGTGGTTAGAAACCCGCCGGAGCCGTGCGGTTCGCTCCCGTCTCCCTGCCAGTTTTCGGCCTTTTTGAAATAAGGCAGCACGTCGTCCCAGCCCCAGCCGCGATTGCCGAGCTGCGCCCAATGGTCGAAATCCTCGGGTTGGCCGCGGATGTAGATCAGGCCGTTGATCGAGGAGGAGCCGCCCAATACCCGGCCGCGCGGATATGGGATGGCGCGGCCGTTGGTCCCGGGATCGGGCTCGGCCTTAAAGCCCCAGGTCAAGCTCGGATGGTCGAGCAATTTCATGAACCCGGCCGGGATGTGGATCAGCGGGTTCCAGTCGCGCCCGCCGGCCTCGATCAACACCACCCGCGTCGCGGGATCTTCGCTCAGCCGATTGGCCAGCACGCAGCCGGCCGACCCGGCGCCGACAATCACGTAATCCGCTTGCATGGCTCTCTCTCCAACTCCTTATCAGACCATGCTCGCCGCTCGTACAAAAGCCGCTCTGTGCTGGCGGGTCCCCCCTGGCTTCACTTCTCCGACGCCGATGCCCCGCCCTTGACACGGTCCGGATCCGAACCCATATCCGAGAATAATTGCGATAATAGTAATTAGCGATGACTAACAGCACCAGAAAAATATGCTGCTGAATTCCGCTGCCATTTGGCTGCTAAACCGGTTTTAGCGCGCCGAAATTCGGCTGACGACAACCTTCCCGAATTCGTACCAACATACTGATGGAAATGACATACCCGGCCCAAAAGGGGCTTCTCTAACTCGCAAACCCGCATTTTCCGCTGTCGGCAGCGGAAACGCCATTGCACTGCCATGGCACCGGCCGCGCCTCACGCCGCCAGCTTCTGGCTCGCCTCCTCCGCGATCATCGCGGCACCCTTTTCGGCGATCATGATCGTCGGTGCGTTGGTGTTGGTCGAGGTGACGGTCGGCATCACCGACGCGTCGATAACCCGCAACCCCTGCAAGCCGTGCACGCGCAGCCGGTCGTCGACTACCGCCATCGCGTCGGGACCCATCTTGCAGGTGCATGTCGCATGGAATACGGTCGAGCCGTACTGCCGCGCGTAATCGAGCAATTCGTCGTCTCCGACGATCTCGGCGCCTGGCAGGATCTCGCCGACGAAATAGGGTGCCAGCGCCGGAGCGTGGAGCAGCCGACGTGCCATCCGCAACCCGCCGATCGCGGCGCGCCGGTCGGTTTCTTCGCTGAGATAGCGCGGGTTGATCGCCGGGG
>Ga0306920_100012332_pt1 | contig 11597 bp, 11 predicted proteins | sample flu12Cox44000170_FD_204666 | JGI IMG/M metagenome (GOLD analysis project Ga0306920, IMG submission 204666) | Lab enrichment of tropical soil microbial communities from Luquillo Experimental Forest, Puerto Rico - flux4day.12C.oxic.44.000.170 (v2)... | ecosystem: Environmental > Terrestrial >...
CGCGGCATGGCCGGCGCCATGAAGGACCTGGAAGACCGGCAGAAGTCCCGCGCCACCCGGGTCAAGCGCGACACCCTGGACCAGGCCCTGCTCGAGCTGGCCCTGTTCTACCGCGACATCCTGATGCTGCAGGTAGGCGCCGACGTGGAACTGGCCAACCCCGAGTCCGGCCTGCGCAAGCTCGCCTCGTCCTCCACCCCCGAATCCACCCTCCGCCACATCCAGGCCATTATGCACTGCCGCGAGCTCCTCACCCTCAACGTCGCCCCGTTGCTCGCCGTGGAAGAAATGGCCCTCTCCCTCTCCGAAGGCTGACCCTCCCCCCGGCCCTCCGGACGACGGCGGCAGACAACGTAGTCTGGCCCTGTGGGCATGATGATGGCGGTGAGCTTCGAGCGGTACGGACGGCTGTACTATCTCGACCCCGGAGCCCATAGCCCGGCCATCGGTGACAAGGTGCTGGTGCCCACCGACTCTGGCCCGGAGGTGGCCGAGTGCGTCTGGGCGCCGCAGTGGGTGCCCGAGGAGATCGACGGCCTGCCGGTCTGCGCGGGTCCTGCCAGCGACGACGACCTGGCCCGGGACGAGGGAAACCGCAAGCGGCGGGCCGAGGGGCGGCTGGCCGCGCGCCGCCTGATCAGGGAGCACGGGCTGCCGATGAAGGTCACCGCGGTGGACTACCTCGGCGCCGACAACGTGTTCGTGGTGTACTTCAGCGCGCCGCACCGGGTCGACTTCCGCGCCCTGGTCCGCGACCTCGGCGGCCGGCTCAAGGCCCGGGTGGAACTCCGCCAGATCGGGCCGAGAGACGAGGCGCGGCTGCAGGGCGGAATCGGCCCGTGCGGCCGCGACCTGTGCTGCGCCACGTTCCTGAAGGACTTCGAGCCGGTGTCGGTCCGGATGGCCAAGGACCAGGAACTGCCGGTGAACCCGCTGCGGATCGCCGGCGCGTGCGGCAGGCTGATGTGCTGCCTGAAGTACGAGCACCCGCTGTACCAGGAGTTCCGCAAGGACGCCCCGCCCGTCGGCACGCACGTCGAAACTCCCGCCGGGGACGGCACGGTGGTCGGCCACAACGTCCCCTCCGACACCGTGGTGGTCAAGCTGGACGCCGACGGCCGGGCCTGCGCCTGCCCGAAGGCCAGCGTCTGCGGGTCCCGGCAGGCGTACGAATCCATGCACGGGAAGGCGGCCCGGGAGGACGGGTGATCCCCGCCGCGTCCGGTGGCTGGCCGCCGTGGCGATCCTGCTGGCCGGCTGTTCCAGCAGCTCCACGGGGCCGAACGAGGTACTTGACCGAGTCGATGTAGAGCAGGGCGGGCGCGGCCGCCTCCCGCTCGGTGATCGTCACCGGTCAAGGTTGGCCGGTCTTCCCCCCAGCTTGGCTGAATACCTGCTGCCAATCGCGTCAGCGCCGAGGACGGCGGCGACCGGGATCAGGCTGAGCTGCGGCAGCTGATACCGCCAGTCGAAGGTGGCGAACATGGCCGGAGGAAGAAGGATGAGCACCGCGCTGGCGGTGAACAGCAGCAGTGCTTTCCTGTCGCCCCGGCCGAAGACCAGGCCGCCCAGGGCGAGCACTAGCCCCGCCGCGAACAGCGGTCCGGGCAGGTAGAACCATCGCCCGTAGGCGCTGAGGAAGGCGGCCGGCCCGGCCCGTACCTGCGGAGCCGGGTAGCCGAGCGTCCCGATCGAGGCGTACGCCTGCCGGTCCGGCCGAACCTTCGTCTGGAACTGCAGGTACGTCGGCGAGTACCGTTCCGGGCCGGCCCCGCGGACCGCCGAGAACCCGTAGCCGAAGTCGCGCACGACGGCTTCGGCGTAGGCGGCCGGCTGGTGCCGCAGGATCCGGAGGCTGAGGTCGCGCACCACTCCGTCCCTGGACCTCCCGGCCGGAGGGGTGAAGGTCCACTGCGGCGATGCCGGGTCCCAGGTGTAGAAGTCCGCGACGCGCTGCGCGGGTGGCTCCGCCGGGCACAGCGGCCGCTCGTAGGCCGGGAGGTTCAGCCCCCGGCAGTCGGCGAAGTCGGCGACCCGCCCGTAGAGGAAGGCGCCGTCGAACGTGGTGAAGTTCCATGGTCCGTGCGCCGCGGCGAACCAGCCGAGGTAGCCCACCACCGGGACCAGGAAGCACCCGGTCAGCGCGGCCAGCCGGATCAGCCGCCGTCCCCGGAGCAGGAGCACGTACAGGGCGGCCGGGACGATCATGATCAGCTCTTGGTCCCGGAACGTCACGGCCATCCCGAGGAGCAGCCCGGCGATGGCCGCTCTTGGCAGTGTCGGCCCGTCCCGCCGCCACACCAGCAGGACCAGCGCACCCATGATCAGGAGCATGGTCCAGACGTCGGTCAGCACATACTGCTCGAGCACCAGTTGCAGCGGATCGAAGAGCACCGGGATCGTGGCCAGCGCCGCGAGCCAGGTCCGGGCGCCGAACCGGATGAGCACGGCGTACACCAGGACCGCGGTGGCCAGCCCGGCCAGGTGCTGCGTCACCGGGATGAGCCACAGGTCGTGCAGCGCCGCGATCGGGATGATCAGGACCGAGTAGCCGCTCTGCCGCAGCGCGTCCGGGCTCCACCGCCCGTCGATGAAGTTGTGCGCGTACTGCAGGTACCGCACGCTGTCCGGGAAGAGCAGCGCCGGATGGTACGCCGCGAACACCACCCCCCGCAGCGCCGCCCCGAGCACCAGCAGCGTCACGAAGATCCAGTGTCTTTTCAGCCCTCGCGCCGCCGGGCTCAGCCTGCCCGTGCTCAGCCTGCGCTGGCTCCGCTCCAGCCGGTCCACCGCTCGACCGTCACCGCCAGCACCGGACCCGTCGGCGGCTCCTCCCGGTACCGCCAGTACCGGTCCGCTGGCAGCCTCAGCGGCGCCGCCATCTGCCGCTGGCCCGTCAGGATCGCCGCCCTCCCGTCGGCGCGAACCCATCACAGCGTTTTCCCAATCCTCGGAGTAACGGTCGGCGACATCGTGACCACCGGGTTCCCGCCGACGTGGCGCACCGCTTCAGCGGCCTGCCCGACTTCGGCTCCTGGTCCACGGTCGGGTAGACCACGTCACCGTCGAGGCGAAGGTGACCACCACTACGTGCGGCCTGACCGTCGGCCGCCGTTCCCAGGCGCATCACGGGCACGGCGGCGTACCGGGCCCGCGCTTCGCCTTCGGGAAGCCTCACCCGAGGATATTACGGTCCTCGAGCCGCTGGCCCGGCCGGATGCGAAACCCGCTTCCGGTAGACTCGTCGCGTCGTCCCGCGGGGACGATGTGCCGCCTTAGCTCAGTCGGTCAGAGCGACGCACTCGTAATGCGTAGGTCATCGGTTCGATTCCGATAGGCGGCTCCCAGCTAGGAAGCCTAATTCGAACACCGCCGCTCGGCTCCGTGGAACGGGTCGTGGAACGAATGTCGGCGATCCGCGTTATCTTGAGGCCATGGCCACCACCGCCCGAGGCCACATCGAGAAGCTCCCGAGTGGGTCTTTCCGCGTCCACGTCTATGCCGGTACCGACCCGGTTACCGGCAAGCCGCGGCGCCTCAAGCAGACCTGTCCCGACGAAGCTTCCGCCGCCACGACGCTAGGCAAGCTGCTCGCCCAGGCCGACGGCGACCACTTCCCCAACCGGGAAGCGACCGTCGGCCAGGCCCTCGCCAAGTACCTCGAAGTCGCTGACCTCGAAGTGTCAACCCGGGAGGCGCACGAGGGTTACGTCCGCCGAACCATCGGGCCCGTGCTCAGCGAGGTGAAGATCCGCAAGCTCGGGGCCGACTCCCTCGACTCGCTCTACACGGCCCTGAAGAAGTGCTCGCGCCTCTGCCGACGGCTTCCGCGAACTGAGCACCACGCGGCCGGGGAGCACGCCTGCGACGCCCGGTGCGGCCCGCTGCGTGACCACCGCACCACCCGCCCGCACGTCTGCGACGGCCGTTGCCGTCCGCATGTGTGCCGCCCGATGAAGCCAGCCACGATCCTACGGATCCACTCGATCATCTCCTCGGCCCTGGATCTGGCCGTCCGCTACGACTGGGCCGACCGCAACGTCGCCAAGAACGCCAGCCCTCCGCACCCGCGCAAGCGCGAGCCCGATCCGCCGAGCCCGGACCAGGCCGCGCGCCTGCTCAACCTGGTCTGGGCCGAGGACGAGGAGTTCGGCCTGTACCTGTGGACCGCGTTCACGACCGGCGCCCGCCGCGGCGAGGTGAGCGCCCTGCGCGAGAACCGGTTCGACTTCACCCGCCAGCAGGTCCGCCTGGCCCGCAACTACCTGGTCAAGCAGGGCCAGCACATCGAGAAGGCGCCGAAGGACGGCGAGGGCCGCGTCCTGTCCCTCGACCTGCTGACCTGCGAGCTATTCCAAGAGCGGTTCCAGCGCCGCCGCGCCGAGGCCCGGGCTCTCGCCGTCCGGGTGCTCGAGGACGCGTTCGCGTTCTCCCCCGACCCGGCGGGCCGCGAGCCGTGGAACCCGGACACGATGACGCACCGGTACCGCCGGTACGCCCGCCGGGTCGGCATCACCAGCTCGCTGAAGGAGCTCCGGCACTACTCCGCCACCCAGCTCCTGGCCGCAGGCACTGACCTGAACACCGTCGCCGGACGCCTCGGCCACGCTGAGGGCTCGACGACCTTGAGGTTCTACGCCCAGTTCACTCGCCCCGCCGACCAGGCCGCCGCCACCGTCATCCCCTCCCAGCTCGACGGCCTCCGCAAGAAGGAACGCCTCCGCGAGTTGTACCAGCAGCACACGCCGCCTTCCGGCTCCGACGAGCTGACTGTCCTCGCCTCAGTCCTCGGCCCGCAAGCGGGACTTGACGAAGACACCACCCTTGCATGGCTCACGGAGTTCGCATCGGCGGACTAGTTGTTTCCTAGATAATACGAACTGATCACCTCAGCGTGATCGAGCAGCAGGGAACCCTAATCAAGGTATTAGAGGCAGGTAAAGGCGCTAGGCCAGGCGAATGCGGGAACCCGAGGGGCCACGTTAGTTAGAGTTCTCGCGTGGTCACTCAGGTGCCCAGTGGGGGGTTGACCTCACTGGAGGAGTTGCTGGTCGAGCACGTCGCCTGCGGTGAATGGCTCGATCTGGCCGTCGGCGGTGAGGCGATTGATGAAGCTGCGATGCGGTCGTGGGGTGATTCGCAGACCTGCCGGGCGGCCGTGATCCGCGACATCTTGCGCGGGCGGCTGGTGGCCGACCCTGATCCGCATGGGCTGCGGCTTCGGGGGGCCCGGATCGCCGGTCGGCTTGACCTGCAAGACCTCGCCACGAATGTCCACCTTGAGCTACAAGATTGCCTGCTGGAGGAAGGTGTCTGCGCCCGGCGTGCCCGCCTCGCTGGTCTCGTCTTGACCGGATGCCATATCGAACACCCCGCCGAGCCACCTCTGGATGGCGTCCGCCTCACCTGCAGTGTGCTCGGCCTAGACAGGATAAGAGTCATCGGCCACGCCGGCCTCGGCGCGGTCCGCCTGTCCGGCGCCCAGATCGGCGGCCGCCTGGACTGCGCCGGGGCAGAACTGTCCAATGACTCCGGCCCCGCGCTCTTGGCGGACGGCCTGCAAGTCAGCCGGGGCATGTTTCTGCGCGATGGGTTCACTGCCACTGGCAGCGGCGAGGCTGGCGCGGTCCGCCTGTCCGGCGCCCAGATCGGCGGCCGCCTGGACTGCGCCGAGGCGGAACTGTCCAATGACTCCGGGCCCGCCATGCGCGCAGACGGCCTGCACGTTGACCACGACATGTGGCTGTGCGACGGGTTCAGCGCCAGGGGCAGCGGCGATGACGGCGCGGTCGACCTGCTCGGCGCGCATATCGGCGGCCAACTTGCCTGCACCGAGGCAGAGCTGACCAATGACTCCGGCCCCGCGCTCTTGGCGGACGGCCTGCAGGTCGATCAGAGCGTGTTTCTGCGCGATGGGTTCACCGCCGCCGGCAGCGGCGACCGTGGCGCGGTCGACCTGCTCGGCGCGCATATCGGCGGCCAACTCGATTGCGCCGGGGCAGAGCTGCGCAATGATTCCGGCCCCGCCCTGATGGCGGACGGCCTGCAAGTCGACCGGGACGCCTTTCTGCGCGATGGGTTCACCGCCACCGGCAGCGGACCGGACTGCACAGTCCGCCTGCCCGGTGCCCGCATTGGCGGCCGCTTCGACTGCACCGGGGCGAAGCTGCATAACGATTCCGGCCCCGCACTGCACGCAGACAACCTGCAAGTGGACCGGGGTGTGTTTCTGCGCCGCGGGTTCACCGCCACCGGCAGCGGCGACCTTAGCGCGGTCCGCTTGATCGGCGCCCGCATCGGCGCCAACCTCGAATGCGACGGGGCGAAGCTGCATAACGATTCCGGCCCCGCCCTTAACGCTGACAGCCTGCACGTCGGCCAGGGCATATGGCTGCGCGACGGGTTCACCGCGACCGGCAGCGGCGAGGCTGGCGCGGTCCGCCTGGCCGGCGCCCACGTCGGCCGCCAGCTCGACTGCACCGGTGCGGACCTGCGCAATGACTCCGGTCCGGCTCTTATCGCCGACGGCTTGGAAGTCGGCCAGGACATGCAATGCGACCGCCTCACGGCAGATGGCGGGGTTGTGCTCGGCGGTCACATCGGCCGGCTCCTCAGCTTTGAGGGCGCAGCACTGAACAACCGCGGCGGAATCGCCTTGTCCTCCGACGGGCTGAGGGTCGACGGCACCATGTTCTGCCGCAACGGTTTCACCGCGCAAGGCGAGATCCGGCTCCCGGGAGCGCAGATCGGCGGGCGCCTGTACCTTGATGGCGCCAGGCTCAGCAACCCCGGCGGCCGGGCCCTCGTCGCCTCGCGGCTAACCGTGGGCCAGGACATGTTCTGCCGCAAGCAAAAAGTCCCTGAACACGAGCAGCCGTTTGTCGTCGAAGGCACGATCGACCTGCGCGGCGCCCACATCGGCGGCCACTTCGAATGTGACGGGGCGCAGCTGCGCAGCGAATCCGGCCCCGCCCTCAACGCCGACAGCCTGCACGTCGATCAGGACATGTACATGCGTGGCAGGTTCACGGCCACCGGCGCTGGCAAGGCTGGCGCGGTCCGCCTGTCCGGCGCCCGCATCGGCGGCAGCCTCGAATGCGACGAGGCGCAGCTGCGCAACGACTCCGGCCCCGCCCTGTACGCCGACCGCCTGCAAGTCGATCAGAGCATGTTCCTGCGCGACGGGTTCACCGCCATCGGCAACGGCGGTAACGGCACGCTCTACCTGGTCGGCGCCCAGATCAGCGGCCATCTCGACTGCACCAAAGCGGAGCTGCGCAACGACTCTGGCCCCGCCCTGTACGCCTATAGCCTGCAGGTCGGCCAGGGCATGTACCTCGGCGGCGGGTTCACCGCCACCGGCGGAGGTGAAGAGGGTGCGGCGGTCAACCTGACAGATGCGCGGGTGGGCGGGAAGTTCGTGTTCGCTCTGGAGTGCCTAGAGCACAGGGCCGATTCTCACCGTCGGCTCGCGGTTAGTGGCCTGACCTATGCCGACGTGCCCGACACGGGGTCTGACGGGGACTGGCGGGACCTGCTGCGGCAAGGGACCCCCGGCTATGCGGCGCAGCCGTATCAGCAGCTAGCGGCCGGGTACCGAGCGCGCGGCGACGACCGGCAGGCCCGCCAGACCTTGATGGCACAACGTGACGACCAGCTCGCCCGTACTCACGCAAGCTGGCGGGAGCGGTGGTGGGGCCGGATCACCAAAGTCACCCTCGGCTATGGTTACCAGCCCTGGCGGGCGCTGTGGTTCCTCGCTGCGGTAGTGGCGGTGTCGTGCGTGCTTGCGGTCGTGCTCGGTGCACATGGTGCGCTGGCGCAAACCAGCACGACAGCGACCCCTGGCCGGACGTGCACGGTGGTTCAGCGGGTCAGTGTCGGACTCGATCTCAACCTACCAATGGGCACCAGCGTGGCCCGGGTGGATTGCGACCTGGCCAAGGATTCGGCCAGTGCAACCGCGGCCTGGCTGTCCGCTGTCGGCTGGGTCTTGCGCCTGCTGGCATGGGTATTCGCAGCGTTGTTCATCGCTGGCTTCACCAGCGCCGTACGCAAGACATGATCTACGTGCCGGGTTGGGTTCTAGCTCTGCACGGCGCAGTACGGTGCTCAGCCCGTTGCGGGCAGCACACAGACCTGCAGCCAAGAGCGCTCGGGCAGCGCAGGTCACGTATCGGCGCAGTTGCGTTTTTTGTCTTGACGTCCCTTTGCCCGGCGCTCACGATAAGTGTTGGGCAACTATTGTCAACATCACATTCCGAGGGGCCGATCATGAAGCTAACCTTCCTGGGCAAGGACAGCACGCCGAACGACTCGCCGACGCTGTATGCGACCGACCGGGACACGTACCTCGTGCAGGGCTACACGGTGACCGACTCGGAGGCCCTGGCGCAGATGCGGATTCCAGACGGTGAGACGGTTGTCGAGGTGCCGAAGCGCCTGATGAAGTACCTGCCGCCGGAGGAGTACCAGCATGGAGAGGGTCACAGCTGAGCTGCGTGACAGCCTCATAGCCGGTTTCCGCCGCGAGGCCCTGCATCTGGAGATGCGCGACCTGTACGCGGCAGCTGATCACAGCCGGTTCCGCAAGTGGCTCGCGGGCGAACCGCTGGATCCCGCAGCTGAGGAAGAGTGGTGGCGGCCATGGCGCGAGATGATGCGCGGCCACTGTGAGGCAGGCCGGACCCTGCGCCGGCTGCGAGTTGTCTCAGAACCGGTGACCGACTACATCCGCTTCGAGTGGCGGGACGCGGACGAGCTGGTCAAGGCCGGCGAGGACGTGCGGTGGCTGCCGCGCCAGCAGGCGTCCGGGCTGCTCCTGCCCGGCAACGACCTGTGGAGCTTCGACGCCGAGACCGTCGTGTTCACCCACCTGTCCGGCGACGGCGCGATCCAGGGCTACGAGCTGACCCGCGACCCGGCCCTGGTCACCCGGTGCGTGACCGGGTTCGAGGCCGCCTGGCGGGCCGCGATCCCGCACAGCCAGTACACGCCGTCCTGACCGTGACCACGCCAGTCCAGCAGGCGCGAGAAGCGCTGGGTGCGCGCCTGCGGGAGACCCGCAAGGACGCAGACCTGACCGCGCGGGCGCTCGCCACCGCCATAGGCTTGCATTTCACCAAGGTCAGCAAGATCGAGAACGGGGCCCGCAGCCCGACGGAGCAGGACATCCGCTCCTGGTGCACCGCGTGCGGTGCCGCTGATCAGATTCCGGACCTGATCGCCATCGTCCGGCACATCGAGGCGATGTACCACGAGTACCGGCGGCAGATGCAGGCCGGGCTCAGGCACCTGACGGAGTCCTCGGTCCCGCTGTACGAGCAGACGTCCCTGTTCCGCATCTATGACAACACGGTCGTCCCGGGCTTGTTCACCACGGCCGAGTACGCCGCCGCGCTGTTCCGGTTCTGGACCGGGTTCATGGGCCTGGCCGACGACGTCGACGCGGCCGTCCAGGCGCGCATGGACCGCCAGCGGGTGCTCTACACCGGTGAGCGCGAGTTCCGGGTCGTCGTGGAGGAGCAGGTGCTCCGGACCCGGGTCGGCGACGCCGACGTGATGGCGGGCCAGCTCGACCGGCTGCTCGCCGTGATGTCGCTGCCCAGGGTCAGGATCGGGATCATCCCGGCCGCGGGCGAACGGCACAGCCTGACCCAGGGCAGCTTCTGGATGTTCGACGACTCCCGGGTCCGCATCGAGACCGTGTCGGCCAGCCTGACCGTCACCCAGCCGCGCGACATCGCGCTCTACGCCCGGGTCTTCGAGCTGCTCCAGCAATCGGCGCTGTACGGCCGCGACGCCCGGCGTCTGATCGGCCGGGCGCTCCGCGACCTGGCCGCCAACCCTGACTAATTACTCGTCAACTTTTGTCAACTTCCTTTACCTGCCGGTTCACCGCGCGTCACGCTGCTGGTAACACGTTGGCGCGCGAGGTGAGGAGGCGTCCGCCATGGACGGGACGGCGGGGTTCAGCAGCAGCCCGTGGAGTCGGCCGTGAGGTTCCGGGACGACAACCCCGCGGACCTGGCCCGGGCCTGCACCGCCGTCACGGCCTGGCGGGACCGGAACCCGGCCGGGACGAGCGACGAACTGGTCGCCGCAGTCGGCCGCCAGTTCCACTCGGACTACGAAGTCGTCCTCCGTGGCGTGCTGTTCGCGCTCGACAGGCGCCGGGCCGGCGAGGTGACCGGGATCGACAACGGACTTCCTGTATCGCGGGGCAGTACATGAGCGGCTTCGACGTCCGGCTGGTCCGGCACGGGCTGCCAGGCGCCCTCGGCGAGCCGGACCAGCTGATACGCCTGGCCCGGTTCAGAGCCGCGCACCCGGAAGTGATCATCGGCGACGGCGGATTCGGCACCGCGCAGGCCCGCATCCCCGAACCGGACGGCGAGACCGTGATCACCAGGTACACGCTCGGGGAACTGCTCGACAGGCTCGATGAACTGACCACCGGACCGAACGGTCGACCAGGCTGCGAACCTAGCTGACTGCTGTCCTGGGAATCATGACTTCCCGCTAGGTGCTATCTGGTCGGGACGATGAGCTTCACGCCGTCGTGATCTCGGATCGATGGTTCAGCGTCGTTCCGGTAAGCATCGAGAATACGGATCGCGAAGGCTTCGGGCATTATCGCGCTCACCTCGGATTCCAATACCCAGCGGAACCCGGCGGCTTCTGAGTTCTCAGTCAGGGCGCCACCGGCTGGACGGCATCTGAAGACCAGGGCCACGACTCCAAGCCTCATGTTCTTGTAGACGCCGGTTAGGCCGAAGTTCCCCCAAGCTGATAGGCCGCCTTATTCGACCAGGTAGTAACGCCCTCGATCTCGGGAATTACATGACTACGTAGTCATGGGTCGAGGCTGTTTTGCCTGGTCAGTGCCTATGCTGGTCCGCCGCCGGGGGAACTACGGGTTAGAGACGAGGTCGCAGCCCCGCAGCTCGGCGCCCGGTCTTGCGACTGCCGGGCTAGCGCGGCCGGGCGCCGTCGAGGAAGAGGCTCGCGGCCGCTGCGCTGGCTTCTTCGTGACCGAGGCCGTGGTGCTGGGTTAGCTTGATCGCGCTGAGGGCGACTCCGCCGAGGAGCTCGTTGAGAGCTTCCGCGGACAGGTCGCTGCGAAGGACGCCGCTTTCGATCCCTCGCGTCAGCACGGCGCGGACCGGGGCTTGGAGCTGGCTCCTGTCCGCTTTGTCGTACCAGGGAAGGTCGCTGACCAGTACAGCGTAACGGTCGCCGACGGTGACGAACGCGCGCAAGATGCGCTCGATCGCGTCCTCGACTGGTGCGCGTTCGAGGCCGGCATCGGCGAGGCGGCGGGCAGCATCCTCGATCGCGTCGCGGACGAGCGCCTGGAGAAGCGACTCCCGGTTCGCGTAGTAGCGGTAGAGGGTGGTCCGGCTGACGCCGGCGGCGGTCGCGACCGCGGCCAGGTTGGCTGAGGCGCCCTCGTCGGCGAAGACGCGCGCGGCGGCGTCGAGGATCGCCGCCGAGGTGCGGTCGAAGCGAGGGCTGTTGTCAGTGGCAGGCATTTCGCGTCTCCTTGGTTTACATGACTGTATCACATCCGAACACCAATGTATTGACACCTACGT
>Ga0306920_100012333_pt1 | contig 11597 bp, 8 predicted proteins | sample flu12Cox44000170_FD_204666 | JGI IMG/M metagenome (GOLD analysis project Ga0306920, IMG submission 204666) | Lab enrichment of tropical soil microbial communities from Luquillo Experimental Forest, Puerto Rico - flux4day.12C.oxic.44.000.170 (v2)... | ecosystem: Environmental > Terrestrial >...
AATAGTGGTTCACCATCGCGGTGGACCGCACGATCCAGGGATAGGGCTGCCCACTCTTCGGGTTGCGTCGCTTCTCGGTGCGGAACACTGGCGTCTTCTCCTGCGCCTTGCCGATGAACACGACGCCCTCGTCCTTCCCGAACCTGCGCAGATGCTCCTTCATCACGTCGTCCTTGCGCTGCCCCTTGTGGAACTGCACGAGCGGCACGTTGTGCCGCGTCGCGAAGCTCTCTAGCTTCGCCACGAACGCGCGGCTCATCGGCTGCATCAGTGCCGCAGACGGCAAGGGTTGTCCGCGATGCTGGCGGAAGAATCCAACGATCCCCGTCTCGTGCTGCAGCTTCGGCACGAACACGTTGAGGTACATGCGATCGATCCCCTCGACCGAAAGCCTCACGTGATGGTTGAGGATATCGGCCACGCTCTGTGCTATCATCGCCCCCGGCTCCGGTCGCGCGGTTTTGCCTCTTGCAGGCGTCTAGACCGTCATCGGTCCAAATTGAGCTTGGTTCTACCAACGCTCGCCATCAACCGCCGATCGGAGCCACAAATGTCCACAGATTGCCGCGTAAAAGCACAACGCCGCCTGACAACCCCTAACGAGGCTCCGCCTCGGACCCCAGCCTATCCACACGGCTCGTCGGTCTGAGGCGGAGCCTCGTTAGCTCTTTGTTTGAGCATGTCCTTTTTCGCAAAACCGGTTCCCACTTTTGCGGGACATGCTCCAGTTATCCACAGCGTCCGTAGTCATTCGACTGTTGCCCGTTTATCCTGCGCACTTCTCTCAGGAAGCGGCGCCAGTCTTGGAGGAGTGATGGTGGGTAATCCAAGACCGGCCCGCCCCGGCCCGACCCATCCTCGATACGCAGTACAAAGGGTCAAAGGCTAAAGGGATCCTACCACTCTTGTCGGTGCGTTCGACTGTAGCGGGGTAGTTATTTGTCTGCGAGTTCCCGCTGTACAGGCTGCACAGCAGGCCCCTTGGGCTCCAACCATCGTGCACGAATGATTACCTGGAGCCGCCGCCAAGATTGCGCGAAGCAAGCGAGCCTTTGAGAGCACCAACCTTCCTTTGTGATGCAGGAACAGCACACATCATGATTCCCGTCGCATGCGTTTGTTTGCGCCGCAAACCAGCCAAGGTGTTGCGGATCAATGCGCGTGTGAGAGGCACGCACGGGGGATCGTGACATGCTGCTGGTTTTGTTTGTGGCAACTTTCGCACTGCTGAGCTTGGCCTTCGTTCCGGGGTTGAGCATAGACGACTGAGGTTTCCAGCCCCCGGGGTCTCTTTATCGCCGTCCCCGAGGGTGGACAGCAGACAGAGCGATCGTGACGAATCTCTCCGAAAAACGGCGGTGCCATAAAATCTGCCATGAACCTCCATTGGACCTTGGCCCGGATTTGAGTCCGGGCCATTTTCTTTTTTGTGCTGCAGCTACGGATGTTGGAGGCGCGAGGGGCCATGCGCGGCTCGACATGTTGCCTAGTGCGGTGAATTTGAAGTTCCTATCATTATTGCTGCACGCTCGTGTAGGAACTTCAAATTCAAAAACCGCACTAGAATCAAAAAGTTGCTGGTGTCCCTTTGATTCCGAAGTTCGCACCAGAGGTGCCGCAAGCCCTTGCAAACTTCGGACTCGGGACACTAGGTGCTTTCAAGCCGTGAGGTCAGTTCGGCGCAATGAGCTTGCCCTCGGCGACCAGCCTGTCGATGATCTGCGAAGCGAGTTGCCGTGTCTCGGTCGTCGACTGGAGTTTGCGATTCTTCCACCCGTCATTCGGCCAGCGCTTGGCGTCGGCATAGACTCCCGCGAAGAGGTCGCTCCGTAGCGCAAAGAGCGCGTTGAACAGGTGACCGGACTCGGGCTTGCGCGTGCGCTCCCATCTCAGGCTCTCGATGTCTATGGTGCCCGTAACAACCGCCTCGCCGGTTCCCTGCGCGATGCTCTCGATGCGTCCGGACGGACCCACGATTTGCGAGCGGCCGCGGTAGCCTTGCCTGGGGCGGTTCGACCCGATGAAGGCGCCGGCATTCACAGACAGCAGATAACAAAGATTCTCGTAGGCCCGCGCCTGGCGCAGCGCGTCCCAGGCGTCATGCTCGGGGGCGTAAGGCTCCGCTGTGGTGTGAAGAATGATCTCGGCGCCGCCGAGCGCGAGCGCGCGCGCCATTTCCGGGAAGACGATGTCGGTGCAGGACATGCAGCCGAGCCGGCCGATTTCCGTGTCCACGACCGGGAACAGAGCAGATTTGCCGTGCTTCTCGACGTACTCGCTGTAGATGTCGCCTGGCCCCGTGTAGATCGTGTTGAGATTGTTGGGTCCATTGTGCTTGCGGTATTTTAGAATCACCTTGCCCTCGGGGCCGACGATGAAGCTCGAGTTGAAGAACCGCCCCGGCCAGGCCGGGTCCCGCTCAAACAAGTTGCCGGCGATGAAGCAGCCGAGGCTCCTCGCTTTGGCGCCGATCCGCTGCGTGACCTCGCCGGGTATGGTTTCGGCGATCGCCAGCCATTCATCGACCGAGCGCGGTCGATATTGCCCGATTACGCCGTACTCGGAGTAGACCGCGAGGCTCAGCTTGCCGAGCCTAAGCATTGTCCAGTCGAGCAGCTCGAAGATCCGATCGAGGTTCGCCTTGACGATCCGGTCTCGCTCCTTGGTGTCGACGATGACCTTGGTCTCTTGCTGGATCAGCGCAACGCGGTAAGGTCGCATCGAAAGGCTCCGCGATAGAAAAGGGCTTGTGACACCCCCCTGATCACAAGCGCATGAGCTGCGATCCCCGTGTGATGTACAAGGACCTGCGTGAATTTATCGAGCTTGTCGACAAGCTCAAGGCGCTGCGGCGGATCGAAGGCGCCGATCCCCGCTTCGAGATCGGCGCCATAACCGAGCTGGCGGCGGGGCTATCTGCCGAGCCTGCGTTACTGTTCGATGCCATCAAGGGTCACCGGCGCGGATTTCGCATTTTTACAAACGCCCTGACCGCGCCGCAGCGCGCCACGCTCGCGCTCGGCTTTGATCCGCAATTGCGTCCGCTCGACGCGCTCAAGGCCTGGATCGAGAAAGGCAAGACGCTGCGGCCATGTGCGCCGATCGCGGTAAAGCGCGCCGCCTATCTGGAGAACAGCTTGGCAGGCGAGCAGGTCGATCTCGCCCTGTTCCCGGCGCCGGTCTGGCACCGTCGCGACGGCGGCCCTTTCATCGGGTCGGGCTCGATCGTTGTCATGCGCGATCCGGACGGCGGATGGATCAATGCCTCGATCTATCGCGTGCAGGTGCACAGCAGCAACAAGGTCACCGTGCAGTTCGATCACGGCGGGCGGCATGGCGCGATCATCGCCAACAAATATTGGGAGAAGGGAACGCCATGCCCGCTCGCCATCGTCGGCGGCGAGGATCCCGCGCTGTTCATTGCCGGATTTGAATATCTGCCGGCCGGACAATCGGAATACGAGTTTGCCGGCGCCATCAAAGGCGCGCCGGTCGAGGTTCATCCCGCTCCGCTGACCGGCCTGCCGATTCCGGCGCACGTAGAGATTGTGCTCGAAGGCCACCTTCCGCCCGCGACGACGCTTGCGGAGGGACCTTTCGGGGAATTCACGGGCTATTACACCTCCGACGCGCGACCCGCTCCGGTCATGGAGGTCACCGCGGTCCACTATCGCAACGATCCGATCCTGCTCGGCTCGCCACCGATGAAGCCGCCGCGCTTTCATTTCGGATTGCCGTTGCGCGCGGCCACCATCTGGCAAAACCTCGACGGTGCCGGCGTGACCGACGTGGTGGGCGCCTGGCAGCACATTTCGCAGCTCATGACCGTGGTCGCGTTGCAGCAGCGCTATGACGGACACGCCAAGCGCGCCGCGCTCGTTGCTGCTGCTCACAGCTACATGGCGCGCATCGTCGTGGTCGTCGATGAAGATATCGATCCGTCCAACCTCAACGAGGTGATGTGGGCGATTGCCACTCGCTGCGAGCCATCGGAGCAGATCGACATCATCCGCAACGCTTGGAGCTCGGCGCTCGACCCCCGCATACCGATCGAGGATAAGCTGCGCGGCATCACCTCGCATTCAAAGCTCATCATCGAGGCATGCCGGCCCTTCACCTGGCGCGACAAATTCCCGCCGACCTCCGCTTCATCGCTGCAGGAGTTGCGGGCCGTCGAAGAGAAATGGGGAGCGATGTTGAGGTGAGCTCCTGATCAGGTCCACCACCTTCGGTGGCGTGGCGGGCAGCTCGTTGCACTCGCTTCCGAGCGCATCTGAAATCGCGTTGGCGATCGCCGCGCCGGGCGCAAGCGTGCCGCCCTCGCCCACGCCCTTGACACCGTGCGGTGAGTTTGGCGATGCCGTCGTCAGGTGGATCTCGGTGAAGTGCGGTAGCTCGACGGCGGTCGGTGCCTGGTAGTCCATCAGGTTCGCCGTCTGCGGCTGGCCGTCACCGCTGTACCTAATCGACTCGTAGAGGGCGCCTGCGATGCCCTGCGTCACCGCCCCGTGCACCTGCCCTTCGACGATGCGCGGGTTGAGCAGCGTCCCGCAGTCGTCGACGACCACGTAGCGGAGCAGGCGCACCCGGCCGGTATCTGCTTCGACCTCGACGACGCAGGCGTGGGTCCCATAGGGGTAGGCGACGGCCGGCGGATCAAAGCTCTCCGAGACCCGGTAACGCTCGGGGTGAGCGCGCGACGCGAGCTCCGCGAGCGCGACGAGAACGTGTGGCACGCCGGCGATCTGCACGCCATCGCCGGTCAGCACGAGGTCGCCCACCGCTGCTTCCAGACGCTCGGCTGCGTCGGCAAGCAGGCGGCGCCGCAGCTCTCCGCATGCGGAAACGATCGCCCCGCCTCCTGCGATTGCGCTGCGGCTGGCGAAAACGCCGGTGCCTTCCAGCTTGCCGACACCAGTGTCGACCTTATGGACCACGATGCCGTCATACGGGATGCCAAGCGCGTCCGCGGCGAGCTGAGCGAACGTCGTCTCCGTCCCCTGACCGATTGCGGGCAGCGTCGTCCACAGGTGCACCACGCCGTCGGAGCGCAAGGCGACATGCGCAGAGTCGAAACCCGGAATCCCTCGCATGCCGCGTGCGGCGAAGGCCTTCGCGTTGACCGCGGTGTACTCGACGTAGCAGCCGAAACCGATTCCGAGCAGCCGTCCCTGCGCGGCGGCACGCGCACGCTCCACAGCGAAATCCGCATACCCGATCGCCTCGAGCGCGGTAGTCATCGCTTTCGCGTAGTCACCAGAGTCATAAGTGTGTCCCGTCAGCGAGGTGAACGGCATCGCCGTCGCAGGTATGAGGTTCGCGAGCCGCACCGCTGCGCGGTCCTTGCCGCACGCTATGGCGACGAGGTCCATCGCCCGTTCATGCACGAAGGTCGCAACCGGCAGGCCAACGCCGCGGTACGCGCCGAGCGGGCATTTGTTGGTGACGACCGCTCGGCTTCTGAACCGGTAGGCGCCGAGCCGGTAGGGTCCCGGAATCATCGACGGTGTCCCGGCAGGTTCCAGGATGTGCCCGTGGGCGTAGACACCGTACGCGCCGATGTCGCACACCACGTCTGCGTCGACGGCGAGCACGCGGCCGTCGCGGTCCGCAGCGACCCGAATGCCGACGTGCTGGTCGCGCGCATGGCAGGATGCGATGAGACATTCGGTACGGTCCTCCACCCATTTCACCGGCCTGCGGAGCAAGCGGGCCACCGCGCAGGTGACGACCTCCTCCGGGTACACGTGCGCCTTGAGCCCGAAGCCGCCGCCAATGTCGGGGCACGTCACGCGGATCTCGTCGCGGGGTAGCTGGATCGCCTCGGCGAGCAGACGGTGGAGCATATGCGGCGCCTGGGTTGATGCGTGCACGCGCAGACCCGCCGCCGTGGGCTCGGCCAGCACGCCTCGAGTCTCCATTGGCAGCGCCGACTGCCGGGGGCTGGTGAAAGTCCGCTCGATCACCATGTCGGCAGCCGCGAACGCGCCGTCGACGTCCCCCGCGGCGAAACTCGCATCGTACAGCACGTTGGTCGCGTGCTCGTGCAAGCGCGGCGCACCGTCGCGGAGCGCATCGTCGACGGAAGCAACCACGGGCAGCTCCTCGACATCGATTGCCACCCGCGCGGCGGCGTCCTCGGCCAACTGCTGCGACTCGGCGATGACGACTGCGACCGGCTCGCCGACAAAGCGCACCACGTCGCACGCAAGCATGGGTCGCGGCAGGCGTCGTGCGGCCGGGTTCTCCAGCGGTGCCTCGAGCAGCGGCAGCTCGAGGTCTGTCGCAGTCAGCACCGCGACCACGCCGTTGGATTGGCGAGCAGTGCTCGTGTCCACGCCACGAATGCGCGCATGCGCCACGGGGCTGCGGACGAAGCGCGCGTATGTCACGGCGTGCGCCTTGAGGTCGTCAAGGAACGCACCGGCGCCGGTGAGGAGCTTCGCGTCTTCTCGACGCGGCGCCGGCCTGCCGATGTTCATCATGCCCCTCGTCCCATTATTCGCGGACGACCAGACCGCGGGGTGGTAAGCGGTGCAGTTCTCTGCGCCGTATTCGCCGTCCTCTGATGTGGTAGCTTTGGGCGCAGCCCTGGGCAATAAGCCCCTCGGGTCATAACGGCTCTAGTGATGCGATTCCAAAATACCAATCATGTCGGCTGTCATTCCGGGGCGAGGCCCGCAGGGCCGAGAAACCGGAATTCCATAACCCCAGGCCTGTGGTTATGGATTCCGGGTTCGCCCGCCCGATCTCGGGTAAACCCGAGATCGGCTGGCGCCCCGGAATGACAACTTTCCTGGAATCAAATGACTAGGAAACTGCTGCGGTACCGACAGCAAAGAAGGGAGTGATCATGCGTCGCAAGCTGATCAAGGGCGCCGCCATCGTGAGCATGGATGCGGCAATCGGAGACTTGCCGAAGGGCGATGTCCTGATCGAGCAGGATCGCATTGTTTCGGTGGCACCCAGCATTGCCGCCGATGATGCGGACGCCATTGATGCATCTCGAATGCTGTTGCTGCCGGGCCTGATCAACGGCCATCTCCACACCTGGCAGACCGGCCTGCGGGGCCTCGCAGCAGACTGGACGGTTGCCGAATACATGCAGGCGATGCATCGCGGCCTCGCTACGCTGTTTCGGCCAGAGGATATCTACATCGCGAACCTGGTGGGCGCGCTCAATCAGATCAACAACGGCGCGACCACGGTGGTCGACTGGTGTCACAACAACCCGACACCGGAGCACAGCGATGCCGCCATTCGTGGCCTGGACGAGGCAGGCATCCGCGCGCTGTTTCTGCATGGGTCGCCCAAACCGGACCGCAAGCCCGGCCAGCGGCATTTCAGCGAGACGCCAATGCCGCGGCGCGAGGTGGAGCGTTTCTGCAAGGGACGGTTCGCAAGTCGCGACGGGCTTGTCACTTTCGGCCTGGCGATCCTGGGACCGTATTATTCCAACTACGATGTGACACGGGCAGATTTGAAGCTTGCGCGCGAGCTCGACCTGCTCGCGAGCATGCATGTGGGGGGCGGGACTCCGCTGGTGCCGCTTGGATTTGAGCGCCTGCTGGACGACGATCTGGTTGACGATCGCCTCACGGTCGTCCACGGCAATGACATTGCGGCCGAGACCGTGCGCCGGATTGTAGACCGCGGCGGAACGTTCACAGTGACGGCTGAGATCGAATTGCAGATGGGCTACGGCGATCCGCTCACCGGCATGCTGCACGCGTTGAACGCTCCAATTTCCATAGGAACTGACGTTGAGCCCGCTGTGGGCGCGGACTTGTTTACCTGCATGCGGCTCACCCTGCAGCATGAGCGCAATCGCGCGATCGTTGAAGCATTGGCGAAGACCGGCAGTCGGCCGCGGCGTTCACCTCTGACCTGCCGTGATGCGCTCTCCTGGGTGACGACTGGCGCCGCCCGTATTGCCGGCCTCGACGACCACATCGGCTCGATAACCCCAGGCAAGCAGGCCGACATCGTCCTGCTGCGCGCCGACACCTTGAATATGACGCCGATGCACGACCTCGTCGGCTGCGCTGTCATGCAGGCGGCAACTGCCAACGTCGACACCGTGTTGATCGCGGGGCGCGTGGTGAAACAGGGCGGCAAGCTGCTTGCAGACGGGCTGATGGAGAAGTTGTCGGCGCTCCAGCGCTCGGGAGAACGCATTTTGGCAGATTTCAAGGCATCCGCGGAACGCGCCGCCTGAAGTCGCGTTCATCTGGGAAACTGATGTGAGCATTCGGCTCCCGCATCACCGTAAATGGAGGATGAGATCAAATGATCATTTTGCGACTGACATGTGTGCTCGTGGCGACAGCTGCAGTGATCACGGCAAGCGCCGCGCAGACGTCGCGCTCGCCTTGGCCACCCGGCGACGAGATCGGCATGGCGAACACGCTCGGCAACGCCACCTGGCAGCGCTGCGCAACCTATCTTGCTGATCCGCAGGCGAGGTCCTACGAGCTCTCGTACCTGCGCTCAAACACGATGCCGCAATCGCCTTTCGGCGTGCCGCTGCGAGATAAATACAGACCCACGGTCGGAATCGCTGGCACGCGCCACGCGTTTAACGGCGAGGAGACCATAAGCGGAGAGCCCGGAGCGCAGGGAACGCAGATGGATGCGATCGGGCATTTTGCCGTGCTGCCGCAGCCGTGGGACGGCAAAGGCGAGTTTCCGGCCGACACGGCACAGTATTACGGCGGCTACAAGCAAGCCGATGTGAAGCCGACCGCGGATTCTCCGCTGCAAAAGCTCGGCATCGAGAAGGTGCCTCCGATCATTACGAGCGCTGTGCTGCTCGATGCCAAGAGCTATCTTGGGCCTGGGAGCGCGATGCAGCCGGGCCAGGCCGTCACCGCGGCTGACATCGAGGCGATGCTCAAAACGCAGGGGCTCGCCAAGCGCGGCCTCATGCCGGGAGATGTGCTCTACATCTACACCGGCTGGGGCGATAACTGGAAAGACCCCGACACGGAGAAATTCTACTACACCAAGGGTCCTGGTCTCGCCTATGACGCGGCGCTCTACATCGCCGACAAGCAGATCGTGCTGCTTGCGCTCGATAACCCATTCACCGATCCGGTTGCTGATGGTTTTCTCCAAGGCAAAGCTCCGCCGCCCACGGGTGCGCCAGAAGGCCTGCCGTTTGCGATCCACCACACAAACCTCACGCAATCCGGCATCTATCAGATCCAGAACGCCAATCTCGGAGCGCTCGCCCAGGATAAGGTGTGGCTATCGTGCACGATGATCCTGCCGCTGCGCGCGCAGGGAAATGCCGGCTCGCCGGTAAGGCCGGTCGCCATCGGCGCGCCCGCAAAGTAACAGTAGAGGGTAGTCTTCCCGGTCCTATCCACAAGCCGCACAACCAACTGAAACGGTGGCATCACGCCGCGATCGTTGTCAGCCGGCCACAGCGGTCATTTCTTCCAGCTTCTGCTTTGTTTTCCAGCCAACGAGGAAAATGAGGCCCACCGTCACAGGCAAGCTGAGCAAAAGAACCGGAAGATTGGAAGGTCCAAAGCCTTCGTTAAATGCAATGGTGCGTCCTACCGTCCCGACATAAACGTACATTGCCGTAAAAGGCATGATGCCGAGAAGCGTGGTTATCGTGTAGGGCACAAGCCCGATGTCCGTTGCGCCGAAGAAGTAGTTCTGGAAATTGAAAGGCACCAGCGCATTGAACCGCAGCAGGATGGCGACTTGCCATCCCCGCGATCTAATGGCCGCATCGATTGCGCGCAGCAGCGGGCGCTTGGCAAGGAGAAGCCTTACTTTCGGCCGCAGCACATGCCGTGCCAGCAAGAACACGAGCAGTGACTCGATGACGGAGGAGACGACGACCAGAGGGGCGGCCCACGCGCCGAACGCGACACCGGCGGCGACCCACATAAGCTCGGAGGGAGCGAGCAGGAGGACGGCCATCACGACATAGGCGATTGCAAAGGCGAACGCCCCCACTGCTCCCTGAGCTTTTATCCAGTCGTTGAATGACAGAAGCCAACCGTGGCTGTAGAGGAAATAGAAGGTCGGCAGCGCAGCAGCGAACACGGCCACACACGCCGCCTTTAGCGGCCATGATCGTGCCGGGCCGAGAAGCATCCTGAGCTCGTCTGCCAGCATCACTCACCTGCGCGTGAGCTAGGGCCGACGGGAAAAAGTGATCAGCTCGGCAGTCAGCACCAATTGCATGACTTGCGTCCCCAGCCCCGATACCGAGACGCCCAGCGTGGCAGCCGCCAGCGTCGCTATTGGGGCGCCGATTGGGGAAGATTGTGGCATGGAGCCGCGGCCGATGCGCCAACGAGTACGGCTGCAAAATGGGGCCAGGCAAAATACTTGACTCCGGCAAGTAATCGATCGATGCTGGCGGCATGCTTAGCCCGACGCCTCACAGCGCGCAGCGCGTCGCCGCGGTGCGCCGTTTCAACCGATTTTACACGCAGAAACTCGGCGTGCTGCAGGATGGCTGGCTCGACAGCCCGTTCTCCCTGACCGAAGCGCGCGTGCTGTATGAGATCAAACAGCGCAATCATGCGACGGCGAGCGACATCGCCCGCGATCTCGACCTCGATGCCGGCTACCTCAGCCGAATTCTGCGCGGATTTCACAAGAGCGGGCTCATCCGCAAAGAAGTCTCATCAGACGATGGCCGCCAAAGCTTCCTGTCGATCACTTCGCGTGGACGCAAGGTTTTCGATCCGCTGGAAAAGCGGACCGAGCAGCAGGTCGGCGCGATGCTCGGGCGGCTAACCGTGTCGGAGCAGGGCCAGCTCGTCTCGGCGATGCGTACTATCGAGACGATGATGGCATCAGTGCGGAAAACGCCGAGCGACATTATCCTTCGGCAGCCACGGCCCGGCGATCTCGGCTGGGTGGTCGGCCGGCACGCTGAGCTGTATGCGCGAGAGTATGGCTGGGCAGGCGTTTTCGAGGGTCTATGCGCACAAATCGTTGCCGACTTCGTCAGCAAGTACGATCCGAAGCGTGAACGCTGCTGGATTGCGGAAATGAACGGTCAAAACGTCGGATCGGTGTTTCTGGTGAAGGATTCCGAGAAAGTCGCCCGCTTGCGGCTTTTGTTGGTTGATCCGGTTGCGCGCGGGTGCGGTCTGGGCACCCGGCTGACGGCTGAATGCGTTCGCTTTGCTCGCGAACGCGGCTATCAAGGCATTACGCTCTGGACGCACAAGGTGCTCACCGCAGCGCGTCGCGTATACGAGCGTGCGGGTTTTAAGCTCACGTCAAGCGAGAGGCGACGCAGCTTCGGTCAGAATGTCGTCAGCGAGCACTGGCACTTGGCGTTGTAGCCGAGTCACAATCAAGGGAGTGCTGGGTTTTGGCGCCGGCGGGGTGCCTTCACATTGGGGTCGCTGCCGCCCAGACGCGCCAATCGGCGCGCCGCCTCCCGTTCGATCAGTGCTCTGAGCGCCTCTCTCACAAGAGCGGATTTCTCCTTCAATCCGGTGAATGCTTGTGCCTTCGCCAACAGATCATCGTCGATTTCCAATGTGGTGCGCATCGAAAATCCTCTCGCCATGGCGTGAGTTTATTATACCAAGTTGCGCAATGTTTGACTCGTC
>Ga0306920_100012334_pt1 | contig 11597 bp, 11 predicted proteins | sample flu12Cox44000170_FD_204666 | JGI IMG/M metagenome (GOLD analysis project Ga0306920, IMG submission 204666) | Lab enrichment of tropical soil microbial communities from Luquillo Experimental Forest, Puerto Rico - flux4day.12C.oxic.44.000.170 (v2)... | ecosystem: Environmental > Terrestrial >...
ATGTGGAGCACCACGACCGGCCGGCCGTCGTACCCCGAATCCTTCACGAGCTGCCGAGCCCGGTCGAGGTCGTGCTTCACGATCGGCTCGGCGCCGGCCTGCGTGGACCCCCGCAGGCGAAAACCGAATAGCAGGGCCGGTAATACTTGGCCTGTCCGATCGCCCACGACAAGTACGTCACCTGGTCCATCATGTGGAGGAGCGCCTGGCGCGCCTTCCGGTGGTTGAAGGGCGGATGCAGGTGATTCGGCCGGAGCCAGCCCTGCGTCCCCTGGGGATCGAAGAGGAACGTCCGCAGGGCCGGGTTCTGCTCGATCTTCGGGATGAAGTCGAGGGGCGGCGTCTCCCACCAGTCGACGTCGCCGGCGGCGAGGGCGTCGGCCGCGTCCGCGGGGTCGGGCATGTACCGCCAGATCACCTTGTCAAGGTGCGTTTGCTTGCCGCCGATCGAGCCGCTCGGCGTCTCGTGGCGGGGGACATAGTCGGGGTTCCGCACGTACACGACCTGGTTCCCGGGTTGCCATTCGTCCCTGACGAACTTGAACGGCCCCGAGCCTACGATCTCCGTGAGCTGCTCGTCGGGCGAGGTAGTCGCGATCCGGGCTGGCATGATGAAGGGCACGAGGGTCGACGGCTTGCCTAGCGCGTCGAGCACGGGACCGAAGCGCTCGGCCAGCTCGAGCCGGAACGTCTTCTGGTCGACGGGCGCGATCCTCCCCGTGTGGGCCATGAGGAGCTGGCCGAAGCGATCCTTCTTCCCCCAGCGCTTGAGCGACTCGACGCAGTCTTCCGCTCGGACGGGCTGGCCGTCGTGCCACCGGAGCCCGTCGCGCAGCGTGAAGGTGTACTTCATTCCATCCGTCGACACGGTGAACTGCTCGACCATCTGGGGCTTGATCTGGAGCTGCTCGTCGGTGCCGAAGAGCGTGTCGTAGACGAGGTAGGCGTGGTTGCGCGTGATGTAGGCCGTCGTCCAGACGGGATCCACGACCTTGAGGTCGGCCTGGGCCACGAATCGGAGGGTCCGACGGCCCTTCTGGGCGTGGACCGTGGGTGCCCCGAGCGTCATCGCGGCCGTCGTCGCGACCGCGCCTCCGAGCAACCGTCGGCGACTGATGCCTCTCATCGTCCGCTCCAGGGCGAGCGCGGCGGCCGTGGGCCTCGAGGCCCAGCGCGCCCGCTGTCGCAAAAGGCCGGAGGCACGTCAGAAGGGCCGGAGCGCGCCGTCCGCGGCGAAAGCCCAGGGCTGGGGCTCGCCGACCGGGGTGAGGTCGGGCCGACCGGACAGTTCGGGAAGGAGCACCTCCGACACCTCCACCTCGGCCAGGTGAAGCGTGTTCTTGATGCGGATGACGCGGGCGTCCTCGGGCCGATCGAGGCCCAGGCACTCCAGCGCCACCCCGATGGCGTCCCGCGTGGTGTCCAGGACCGTCGGGAGCTTGGGCCCGCCGGGCGAGCAGGCGGTGAGGGCGTTGACCCCGGTTGCCTCCCAGTCGATCTGGTCGGCGAGCCGCCGCGTGGTGAAGTCGGCGAGGCCGATGCCGTTGGCGTTCCCGTGGGTGGTGGCCGTCAGGTCGCAGGCCACGACGAAGGTGATCCGGGGAGTGGTGAAGGGCCGCTCGAAAAACGTCGCGTGCCGGCCGATCACGTTCGTATCCATCCCCGTCCCCGAGATCTCCTTCCCCATCTCGTCCACGACGAGGAGGTCGATCCGGTCGAAGGGCAGCTTCGCCATCCAGGTCTTGGCCAGGCGCATCAGCTCGCGCTCGCCCGCCTCGAGGTCGCCCGGGAGCAATGCGCGGATCAGGGCCGTCTCGTCGTAGCCGTTCTCGACGATCCCGAGGCCGAAGGCGATCCGGCCTGTCGCCAGCATCTCGCGACCCATGGCGGTGATCATCCGCTCGTAGCCGAGCCGGATGTTCCGCCGGTGGGCCTGGACGGCGCCCCGGTGCTTGCCCAGGCCGATCGTCATCATCTTGAGGAGGCCGGAGCCGATGTCGCCCGTGAAGCCCGTGTGCGGCTTCACCCGGTTGATGACGGCGACCCAATCCGCCTCGGCAGCATGGCGGTCGCACCACACGGGCAGGTCGTTCAAGTCCCGCACCCCCCCGACCTGGACGACGTCCATCGACGCCCGGATCGGGCACCCCATGGCCGCCTCGGTCACCCCGTAGCGCCCGAGCACCGCGCGCTGGCCCTCGGCTGTGCCACCGCCGTGGCTCCCCATCGCCGGGATGATGAAGGGTCTGGCCCCGAGCTCCGTGAGGTGCTGGACGGTGGCCCGGACGATCCCCGCGATGTTCACGATCCCGCGGCTCCCCGCCGTGAGAGCCACGGTCTGCCCGGGCCGCACCGGGGGCGCAACCGCCGCTAGCGCCTCCCGGGTGGCCCGCGTCACGTCGGGAACCGTCGGGCCGGCGAACGTCTGCTTGACCCGGACCATCCGCGGGAAGGTCGTCGCCCGCGGAATCCCGGTGAGCCTCACTTGACCTCGACCTCGACGAACACGAACTCGTGGGCGTTGACGTTCACGACGTCGTGCTCTACTCCACGCGCCCGGTAGTAGGCCCGGCCCGCGACGAGGTCGGCCGTCATCTCGCTTTCCCGCGTCCGACTGCTGAGCCGTCCCGTGGTGATCGGCACGACGACGTAATCCAGCTCGTGGCGGTGCCAGCCGGTGTGCGCCCCGGGAGCGAACCGCCACTCCGTTACCCGGACCCGCTCCCCATCCAGCTGGACCGTGGGCACCGCCGCCACGGCCGTCGGCGGTCCGGCGGCTCGGCATCCGGGAGCGGCGTCGCTCGACGGCCGATCCGCGCGACGGTCTGACGCGCTGTCAGGCATCGGGGCCGAACGCGCGGCGAACGGCGGCGAACGCCTCGTCGGTCCGCTCGAGGGCCAACCGGACGTCGTCCTGCGTGTGCGCGGCGGAGAGGAACCAGTTGTGCCAGGGATGGAGCCAGACGCCGCGCCGGGCGGCCTCACCGGTGAAGAGGTTTGCCCGCTCGAACCTGAGCCCGGGCGCCGAGGCCGACTGCCCCGGTCGCGCGTCCGCCCCCGCGGGGCGATCGCCCGCGAAGCTGAGGAACGGGAGCTGTACAGGGCCGCTCTGGGTGATCCGCAGGCCGTGGGCGCGGGCCTGGCGGGCGAGCCCTTCGCGCAGGAGCGTGCCCGCGCGGACCATGGCCTCGATCCCGCGCTCCGCCTGGAGGCCATCGAGCGTCGCCAGCGCCGCGGCCATGGGCACGGCGGCGAACCAGAACGAGCCCGTCGCGAACACCCGGGCCGCGGCGTCACGGAGGGCGTCCCGGCCGACCACCGCGGCCAGGGGATACCCGTTGGCGATGGCCTTGCTGAAGGCGGAGAGGTCCGGCCGGACTCCGACCGGCTCCCAGCTGCCGGCGAGGTCGAGACGGAAACCCGCACGTACGTCGTCGAGGATCAAGGCGGCGCCGGTCCGGTCACAGAGGCCGCGGAGACCGCGGGCGAACGCGGGATCGACGAGCGCCTGGTCGTGACGAGCGTCGTGGCGGAACGGCGACACGAGAACGGCCGCCAGGTCGCGGCCGGCCCGATCGGCGGCGGCCTCGGCGCTGGCCAGGTCGTTGTAGACGAACGGCACGAGATGGGCGCGGTCCTCCGGCGTCGTCCCGGCGGGCCGAGGCGTACACCACGGCGCGGAGCCGTGGTAGGCGCCGGCGGCCACCAGGACCTTGGCGCGCCCCGTGGCCGCCCGGGCGATGGAGAGGGCGAGCGTCGTCGCATCGGTCCCGTTCTTGGCGAACATCGCCCAGTCGGCGTGGGGGATCAGCGCGACGAGGCGCTCAGCCAGCTCGACCATCCGCGGCGACGGACCGTTCTGACAGTCGGCCAGTCGCGACTGCGCCTGGACCGCGGCCTCCACCCGGGGATGGGCGTGGCCGAGGACGATCGGGCCGAAACTGCACATGAAGTCGACGTACTCGCGCCCGTCCACGTCCCAGATGCGAGAGCCCCGTCCCCGCTCCAGGAACTGAGGAAAGTCGGCGGGCAGGCTCGCCGCGTTCTGGTGGCCGTACATGCCGCCGGGCACGACCCGGGTCGCCCGCTGGCGGAGCGCCAGATCGCGCGTGGCCGCGCTCACCGCGGGTCCGCCGTGGCTCACGACCGGCCCGCCATCCGGCCCACCGGGAGCGCCGCCTCGAGCCGGGCCAGACCAGCCGCCAGGTCGGCCACGATGTCGGCGACGGCCTCGAGCCCCACGTGGATCCGGAGGAGGGTGCCCCGCTCCGTCCAGGGGCGGGCCGTCCGGACCGGCCGGCTCACGTAGGCCAGGCTCTCGAAGCCGCCATAGCTGGCCCCCAGCCGCAGGACGCGGAGGCCGTTCAGGAAGGCGGCGACGGCGCCCTCGTCGGCCGTTCGAAGCAGGACGCCGAAGAGACTGGAGGCGCCGCGGAAGTCGCGCTTCCACACCGGGTGGCCGGGATCGCCGGGGAGCGCGGGGTGGAGGACGCGAGCCACCGCGGGCTGCGCGGCCAGCCACTGGGCCACCGCCAGGGCCGACTCGGCGTGCCGCCGCATCCGAACGCCAAGCGTGCGCAAGCCGCGGAGCGTCTCGTAGCACACGTCGGGCGACGTGCAGTCGCCGGAGAGAGCGACGGCGTCCTTGAGGGTCCGGAAGAGCCCCTCGTCGCGAGCGGTCAACAGCCCGATCAAAAGGTCGGAGTGCCCGGCCAGGTACTTGGTTCCCGCCTGGACCTCGACGTCCACGCCGTGCTCGAACGCCCGGAAGTACAGGGGCGTCGCCCACGTGTTGTCGACGATGGTGATGACGCCCCGCTCCCTGGCCACCCGGGCGACAGCGGGCACGTCCTGGAGATCGAAGGTCTGGGAGCCCGGGGACTCGAGATAGACGACGCGAGTCCGCGGCCTGATGAGCGCCGCGATACCCGCCCCCACCGCCGGATCGTAGAAGGTGACCTCCACCCCGAAGCGCTGCAGCACGTCCGTGCAGAACTGGCGGGTCGGGCCGTAGATGGCGTCAGTCGCCAGCACGTGGTCGCCCTGGCCCACGAAAGCGGTGAGCGCGTGGGTGGCGGCGGCCAGACCCGAGGAGAGGACGAGGGTGCGGTGACCGCCCGACAACTCGGCCACCGCCTCGGCGAGAGCGGCCGTCGTCGGGGTCCCGTCGATGCCGTAGGAGAACGTCGTGTACTTCCGGTGGTCACGATTCTGGAACTCGGCGAGCGTCGGATACACGATCGTCGAGGCCCGGTACACGGGTGGATTGACGACCCCGAACTGCCGATCGGGATCGCGGCCAGCGTGGGCGAGTCGCGTCTCGACGTCCATGGGGCCTCCCGGGGGAGCGTCTCCCGTCGCGCTCATTCTAGGCGGGCGGACGCGCCGACGCCACTCGGGGGTGAGACGGGCCGGGGACGGCGGCGTCCGCTCGAGTGCGTGCTCACTCGAGCGTCAGACCGCCATCCACGACGATCGTCGTCCCGGTGACGTACGACGCCGCGTTGCTGGCCAGGAACACGGCGGCTCCCGCCACGTCGTTCGGCGCGCCGAGGCGGCCTCTGGGGATCTTGGCGAGCATCTCCAGGCGCCGATCGGGGTCGGCGCGATCGGCACGGTTCAAGTCCATCTCGATCGTGCCCGGCGCGATAAGATTCACGGTGATCTCCGTCTCTGCGAGCTCGAGGGCCATGGCCCGGGCCAGCAGCATGACGCCGCCCTTGGCGCGGCGTAGTGGGCGATGCCGCGGTTGACGGTAGCCTGGTTGACCGAGCTGATTCGGACCGCCCTCCCGCCCTACGGCAGACCATCCGCCGGGCGGTCTCTTGGCCGACCGTGAAGCCCCCGCGCCGGGTCACACCGTGCACCCGCTCCCACTCGGCGTCGTTCAGGCCGAAGAAGGGCACCCGCGAGATCACGGCCGCGCCGTTAGCCACGATGTCGAGGCCGTCGAGCGCGGCTCGCGCTCGACGGACGAGATCGCGGGCCGCCGACGAGTCAGCAGAGTCGGCGTGAGGCGCGAGAGCCTGCCGGTCCAGCGCCCGGATCTCGCCGGCCAGGGCGATCGCGACTCGGTCGTCGCCGAAGGAATGGACCGCGACGTCCGCGCCCTCGGCCGCGAACGCTCGGGCGATGACCGGTCCCTGCCCCTGGTCCCCGCCCCGGAGACCAGGGTGCAGCGACCCTCTAGGCGCATGGCCGGCTCCAGCCGCGCCTCCGCTCTCGATGGTACCTGCGTCTCCGAGTCCCGACGCGCGGTCTCCCCGTCACGCCCCCATCGCCCCTCCGGCGACCGCGTCCCGGCCGCACGATTCCGGCATACTGTACCGCACCCCATGGAGAGCAATTCGGCGCCCTCGCCGCTTCCGCCCGAAGTGCTCGCGTCCTACGCCGGTGGGCGCGAGGCCAGGCGGCTCGCCGAGGGCCACGGGCTGCTCGAACGAGGCCGCACCGAGGAGCTCCTGGGGCGCTTCCTCCCGCCGCCGCCCGCCCGTGTCCTCGACGTCGGCGGCGGTCCGGGCGCCCACGCGCTGGTGATGGCCGCCCCGGGGTACGAGGTCACGCCCGGTGGATCCGGTGCCGCTCCCCGTCGAGCAGGCGCGACGGGCGGCTGCGACCGGGCCGAGCGACAGCTGATCGTGGGGACTGCCCGCCGGGTGGAGGCCGAACCTTCCCTCCTGGGGTTCTCCGCTCACCTCCTGGCCGTCGGGCAAGCGCGGTGACCCAGACGGCCGGCCGAGGCGGGCGGCTCCAGGGCGCCGTGCGGCGCTGGCGCCACGACCTCTGGGTCCCGGACCTGGCCGCACTTCCCCCGGGGAAGCGGCTCGGCATCCGGCTTCTCCGCTTCCTCGTCGTCCTGGGCAGCGATGCCCAGCGGTCGGACCTCGGTCTTCGCGCGACCGCGCTCGTCTACGCCACCCTGCTCTCGCTCGTGCCGTTCCTCGCCGTCACGTTCTCCGTCCTCAAGGCCTTCGGCATCCACCAGCAGCTCGCGCCCGCCCTCGATCGAGCGCTCGCGCCCCTGGGCGACCAGGGCCAGCTCATCAGCCGTCAGACCGTCGCGTTCGTCGACAACCTCAAGGTCGGCGTCCTCGGCGTGTTGGGGGTCGTCGGCCTGTTCGTCACGGTGATCCTGCTCCTCGGCAAGGTCGAGGAGGCCTTCAACCACATCTGGCGCGTCCGGCGCCCCCGGTCCTGGGGGCGGCAGTTCACGGACTACCTGAGCGTCATCCTGGTCGGCCCCGTCCTGGTCTTCGCCGCCCTGGGCCTGACCGCCTCGGCCCGGGCGAGCTGGGTCATGGGCCGGATCCTGGCTCTCGGCTCCATCGGTCGGGTGATCCTCCTGCTGGGAGGCCGCGTTCTCCCGGTCCTCATCCTGGCCATCGCCTTCACCGTCGTCTACCGCTTCATGCCGCACACGCACGTGCCCACGACCTCAGCGTTCGTGGGGGGAGCAGTCGCCGCCGGGCTCTGGCAGCTAGCGAGCGTCGTGTTCACCGCCTTCGTGGCGCGGTCGCCGCGCTACGCCGCCATCTACTCGGGCTTTGCCATCCTCGTCCTCTTCCTCATCTGGGTCGAATACGCCTGGCTGATCGTCCTCGTGGGGGCCGAGGTCGCGTACCTCCACCAGCATCCCGCCAGCTACGAGAACCTCGTCCACGGGCAGACGGGACTCCACCGCCTCCGGGAGCGGTTGGCCCTGGACGCGCTGACAGCCATCGTCCGGCGTCACGTCGCTGGGGAACGGCCGTGGCGCGTGCCCGAGCTAACCCAGGCCCTCCGCGTACCGCCCCCCCCGGTCGAGGACCTCGTCGAGGAGCTCGTGCGCCGAGGCGTCCTCCTGCGCGCCGCCGAGCCGGTCGGCGTCGCTCTGGCGCGAGCGCCGGAGACCGTCACGATCGCCGAGGTGCTCGACGCCGTCGGTGGGGTCCAGGCCGACGGACCGACGTCCGTCGAGGGGGATCGGGCCGGTCAGCTGCTGGCCAGGCGGGACGAGGCGATCCGCACGGCGCTGGACGGGTTGACGCTGCGCGACCTGATCAGCTGAGTCAGGCGATGCCGCCGTCGCGTCGCCGCGGGCCGGCCCCGCGGCGTGGTTCTTCGTCGACTCCTCAGCGCCGTCCGAGCGACACCGCCACGACGATGCGGACCGCCTCCACCATGGTGGCCAGGCTCATCGACGGCCAGGGCCCGCGCTCGCCGGCAGCTCCCGTGCCCAGGAGTGCGGCGGCCTGCTCGGGCAGATAGGGCAGGTGCACGAAGCCGCACGGGACGCCGCGCTCGGCGGCGGACGTCCCGAGCAGCGTGTAAAGGGCGGCGTTGCCTAGGTAAGTCCTGGCCGTCGTGGAGAGCCGCACGGGGATGCCCGCGCCGAGGAGCGCCTCGCTGATGGCCCGGAGCGGCAAGGTGGCGCCTCGGGCCGCGGGTCCACCGGGCTCGACCGGATGGTCGCGGGCGATCGCGCCTTCGTTGTCGGCGATCTCGAAGTCGGCGAGGTTGAGGCCCACCCGCTCCAGCCGGATGACCGGCTCCCCGGCCGCGAGGCCGAGGCTGACCACGACCGCGGGATCGATCTCGGCGACCAGCGTCTCGAGCCGCGGCCGCAGCGACTCGATGGCCACGGGCAGCACCCGACCGGCCACGCGGTGAGCGCCCACCTCGACTCCGTCGAGCCGCTTCGCCACCTCGAGCGAGGGGTTCATCCGGTGAGCGCCGAAAGGCTCGAAGCCCGTGACGAGCGCGATTCGCGACGCCATGGCGTCCCCAGGATACCTCGCCGGGTTGGGCCTGGTCCCGGGCCCGATCGCCGTTGTCGCGGAGGGACGGCTCGGGTACCCTCGGGGCCGGAGTCTCCAGGGCTCGTGCGCTGGCTGAACCTCGTCTTCGTACTGCTGATCAACGCCGTACCGGTCTACGGCGTGCTGGTCGTCGGCTGGTCGGCGACGACCGTTCTCGTCCTGTACTGGCTGGAGAACCTCCTGACCGCCGTGGCGACCTGTCTGCGGATCGCCGTGCACCGGAGCTGGACCCAGAAACGGGGGCACTACCGGGCTGGTCAGCTGGGCGTGGTGCGCGGCAAGTCGGCGGTGACGGGTGGGACGTTCCTCGGCGAGTACGCCGCCGCCGCCTTCGTGTTCACCCTCGCCCACGGCGTGTTCGTCGGCTTCCTCGCCCTGATGCTGGGCGCGAACCGACCCGACGACCCGCGCTGGCAGTTCTCGACCGCGCAGTTCCGCTTCGGGGCCACGGCGATGGCCGCCTTCGTGGCCGCCAACCTGGTGACCGACCTCCCGAGCCTGCCGACCAGGAGCTTCGCCTGGCTCCGGGCCTACGTGCAGCAACGGCTGGGCCGCGTTCTGGTCCTCCACCTCACGATCATTTTCGGCATGCTGGCCATGGCGTTGACCGAGTCGCCGTTCGGTCTCCTCTACGTCCTCGTAGGGCTGAAGACGCTGGTCGACGTCGCCGGGGCGATGGCGCGCGACCAGCCGCTGCTCGAGCGACCGCCGGCCTGGGCCACGCGGCTCGCGGGCCGTATCGGCAAGCCGGCCGGCGCGGTCGGGAGCGACTTCGCCGCACAGTGGCGGCGCCAGGTCGAGGACGCTCGGCGCACCGCCGACGAGGACGACGAGCCGGTCCGGCAATCCTGACGAGGCCGCTGGTTCCACAGCCGCACGCGGGCGATCGCGGTCCGGCCGGCAAAGCCGCCAGCCGACGGGACCGAAGGAGCCCGGAAAGGTCGGAACGCGCATGGTGCCGAGCCCCGGGATCAGGACGGTGCCGGTGGGCTTCATCGGAGTGGGGCGCATGGGCGGACCCATGGCCCGAAACCTCGCCCAGGCCGGCTTCCCGCTCCACGTGTTCGACGTCGACGCGGGAGCGGCGGCGAAAGCCGCGGCGCTGCCCGGCGCGACGCGCCACGACACTCCCCAGAGCGTGGCGGCGGCAGCGGCTGTCGTCTTCACCGCCCTGCCCGACGACGCGATCGTGATCGACACCTACCTGGGCCCGCGAGGCGTGCTGGCCGGAGCGCGACCCGGCCTGGTGTCGGCCGACTGCTCGACGGTCAGCCCCGAGGTCTCCCAGCGGATCCACGGGGCCGCCGCCCTCCACGACGTTCACCATCTCGACACGCCGATGCTCGGCTCCAGCCCGCAGGCGGAGTCGGGGGAGGTGTTCTTCATGGTCGGGGGGGACGAGCGGCACCTCGCCACCGTCCAGCCCATGCTCGACGTCATGGGGCGACTCACGATGTACGTCGGCCCTCCGGGCACCGGCAATCGGATCAAGCTCCTCCACAACGCGCTCGGGGCCGTCAACGCGGTCGCGGTGGCCGAGTCGCTCGCACTCTGCACGCGGCTCGGCGTCGATCCGAAGACGTACTACGACGTCGTGACCAACGGCGGCGGGATGGCCTACTCGACCTACTTCGATCGCCGTGTGCTGCGCATGATCGAGGGCACCTTCACCCCGACCTTCACCCTCGATCTGATGCACAAGGACGTCACCCTCGCGGTGCAGATGGCTGGCCAGGCGGCGGCCGGGCTGCCCGTCCTGCGCGAGACCCTGGCCACGTTCGCCGAGGCCAAGGCCCGAGGCTGGGGAGGCGAGGACTTCTCCGGCGTGACGCACGTGGTAGAGGGCCGGCTGGGGCTCCGCGTCACGCGCGCCTAAGCCGCACGAACGCGAACCGATGGGTTCGACTCCAGCGGGCGTCGTAGTCCTCCAGGCCCAGCTCCCGCCGTCCGGCGTTGCTCCAGAGCGAGACCACGTCCCGGCGGCCGAAGAACCCGACCCAGGGGTCGTGGAGGAAGACCACCGGCCCCTCGAGCTGGACCCTGGGATGCTGGACGCCGAAGTGGAGCGCGTCCTCGTAACCTGGTCGCTCCAGGCCGAGCCGCGCCGCCTCGGCGATCGCTTCGGCCGACGTGATCTCGTGCCCGGGGTCCAGCAGCACGATCTCGCGCTCCTCGGCCACTCCCCGAGGCCTCACCGGGAAATTCTCGGACGTCACACACGAGTGGGCGTACCCGTAGCCGCCCGCCTCGACGAGCGCTTCCGTGGATCGACCATCCCCCGTCGTGATCCGGTAAGCGCGCGTGACCCCGCCTCCTCCCGAGCAGGTCCTACTCTAGAGGCGCCCGTCCACCGCGTCCATCCGTCGAGGGGTGGTCGCGCGGGGGTCGACGGAGGGCTACCCGCGTTGACTCGACGCCGGGGGCGTGCTACTCCCGAGAGGCCATGGTGCCGGACACGATGCCGCTCCCCGGGCGAGCCGCCCGCGCCATCAACCGTTCACCCGGGCGCTCCCGATGACCTACGACGAGTACCGCCACCTCACCATCGAGCGCCGTCCGAACGGCGTCCTCCTGGTGACCCTCAACCGGCCGGAGGTTCTGAACGCCACCAACGAGCGCATGCACTGGGAGCTCACCCAGGTATGGCGGACGATCGACGAGGACGCCGCGGCACGCGTCGTCCTGGTCACGGGGGCGGGCAAGGCCTTCTCGGCCGGAGGGGACCTCGCCATGGTCGAGCGGATGGCCGAGGACTCGGAGGCCGTCGCGCGTGGCCTCCGGGAGGCCTCCGACCTGGTC
>Ga0306920_100012339_pt1 | contig 11596 bp, 13 predicted proteins | sample flu12Cox44000170_FD_204666 | JGI IMG/M metagenome (GOLD analysis project Ga0306920, IMG submission 204666) | Lab enrichment of tropical soil microbial communities from Luquillo Experimental Forest, Puerto Rico - flux4day.12C.oxic.44.000.170 (v2)... | ecosystem: Environmental > Terrestrial >...
CGAATGTGTCCGAGTCCGAAGGTAACCGCACAAATCAAACGCGATTTGCGCAAACGCGTCACTCTGCTAGAACGGAGCGTAACTTTTCGAGCGCTTTGGCTTGTAGGCGCGAGACGTGCATTTGCGAGACATTGAGGCGTTTGGCGATCTCGGTTTGCGAAATGGATTCGTAGAAGCGCAGATAGATTATCACACGTTCGCGGCCGTTAAGCACTTGAAACGCGCGTTCGAGATTGGCGCGATCCTCGAGAAGCTCTAAACCGGAATCCGCGACGCCAACGGTATCAGCGAGCGTCTGCGACTTCTTTTCGGTTTCGCCGGAGACTTCGCTGTCGAGCGAGAGCAGGTTGTAGGCTTGCCCGAGCTCTTGCGCTTCGAGGATCTCGTCTTCGCCGGCGTTCAAATGTTCGGCCAGTTCTGCAACGGTCGGGCTGCGACCCAACTCGATCGCCATTTTATCGGTCGCACGGTTGACCGCCAGATTGAGCTCTTGTAAGCGACGCGGCACTTTGACCGCCCAGCCCTTGTCGCGAAAGTACCGCTTGATCTCGCCGACGATCGTCGGCGTCGCATAGGTCGTGAATTCTACGCCGCGATCCAGCTCGAAGCGATCGATCGCCTTGAGCAACCCAACCGTTCCGACCTGCACGAGATCATCGAGCGGCTCCCCGCGATTGGCGAAGCGTACCGCGAGGAAGCGCACGAGGTTGAGGTGCACGACCACAAGTTCGTCGCGCAGCCGCTCGTGTTCGGAACTGGGCCTGTCCGGGAATCGCTCGTGGCGGCTTCGCGCGCGAATGAAGCGCGCAAAGAGCACTCGGGTTCGTTCTCGATCAGGGCGTGTCTCGTCGCGCTCGAACATTCCACCGCCCGCCAATCAGTCGGTCCGGCCCGCTAACCTCTTCACCATCAGCAGGTCCGTCCCCAACTGTGGGTGGACGTCGTAGCTGACTTCATCCATCAGGGTTCGGATCAGAAAAACGCCGAGTCCGGCAATACGCGCCTCGTCGAAATTCATTCGTTGCCGCTCGTTTAGGTGCACTCCATGGCGGCCGGTATCGTGGACGCGCACTCGCAGCGAATCGGCGAGCGCCTCACAGGTTATCTGAATGAACTCGCCGTGACTCTCGTGTTGGATCACCGCGGTGCATGCTTCGGCAACGGCAAGCCTTACGTCTTCAATCTCGTCAATCGAGAAGCTCAGGCGATTGGCGACCGTCGCGGCCGCAAGGCGCGCGAGCGCCACCCATTCGGGCCGCGATGGAATTCGAAGTTCGACGACCTCCGGAACGGCGTGCTCGACGGCCTGGTTCATACCAGGGCCTTCATCGCAGCGTCCTCGTTTTCGTAGATACCGAAAATCTTGACCAGTCCGGTTATATCGAAAATTTTCTTGATCTGCGGGTTTGTGCAGACGAGATTCACCGAGCCGCCATGCTCGCGGACGCGCTTCAGGCCGCCGATCAAGACGCCCAAACCGGTCGAATCGATATACCGAACTTTTTCAAGGTTGATCACGAGATGGTAGACACCTCGATCGATCAAATCGCCGAGTGCATCCTTTACCTTCGGTGAAGTGTAAACATCGATCTCGCCGCTGAGGTCGACGAGGTAGCAGTCACCCGGCGCTTGACGAACGTTTACCTTGATATCCAAGCCGCTACTCCTCGGCCTTCCTGAGGAGCTCGTCTCGCGTCTGCTCGGCGGTCTCTTTGCTTTCGGTCCTTGCGGCATCGATGGTTGCGCGCGCGCTGTCGACAACTTGGCGTCCCCGCTCGTAGAGCTCGGATACGCTGGATTGCCACTGGGAAGTGACGTCACTGACCTTTCCCCTCAAGTCTCCGGTTGCGTCCATTGCGAAGTTACCAGCGTCACGCGCCTTCCCGGCTATTCGCCCGCGAGTCTCCTCTTGCGCAAGAAGAACCGCCGTTGTACCGCCAACGACTGCGCCGATTAGAAAACCGACGAAGAATCGACCGCCTCCGCCATCGCCTTTACCCATCGTAAGTTACTCCCTAGACTTTCGTTCTATTCCCGTAACCAAGCGCCGTAAACCCGCGGTAATGCCACCTAGCGTCGCTCCCACGTTGACGATTGACGGTACGACGGCGCTTTTCGCCAAGTCTGCCGTACGCGAAAGCGTACCAGCCGTCTGCTCGAGCGATTTAGTTGCCCCGTCAACGTGTGCCAGCGAACTGCGCACCGGGGTACTGACGTTTTCCAGCTGACGATCGACCTCGTCGAGCGTTGTCCTCAATCGCGCAAGTGTCTTCGCCAGCGACAGCATACCGACGAAAACGCCGATGCCCGCCAGCAGAACGCCGACCCCGGCGAAAACATCGAGAATAAGAGTGCCGTACTGAGTACCGCTCAAGCTCTTGCCTCCAAAGGTCGCCGTACGCGATTCGTTTGGAATCTACCCCTTTCCGGCGGGGCAAACCCTATCGTGGCGCGGGTGCAGGCGAGCGCAACTGAGCGACAACGCCGGGCAAGAGCACCAGAACGCGCTCGATCTCGGCGCGCCGAGTGGTCGTTCCGAGCGAAAACCGGATTGCGCCAGTCTGCCAGCGCGGTTCGAGCCCTAGCGCCGCCAACACGTGGCTCGGCTCGAGCGTGCCCGACGTGCAGGCGCTCCCGGCAGAGACCGCCACGCCAGCCAGATCCAGCCCTACCAAAAGCGCTTCGGACTCAACACCGGCAAAACTCACGCTTAGGTTGTTGGCAAGCCTTGGCGCGCCCGTGCCATTAACGTGCACATCTGAAATCCCCGCGCGAATACCGGCCTCGAGCTGGTCGCGCAGCTCGGCCGTGCGACGGATGTTCTCGGCACGCCCCACTGCGGCAAGCTCGAGGGCCCGGGCCATCCCCGCAGCTCCGACTACGTTTTCAGTCCCAGAGCGCCGCCCAAATTCTTGGCCGCCCCCGTGAACCAGCGGAGCGAGAGCGAGTCCGCGCCGTGCATAGAGGAGACCAGTCCCCTTGGGCCCACCAAACTTGTGCCCGGAGAGCGAAAGCAGGTCGACTCCGAGTTCTCGCACGTCACACGGCAGCCAGCTTGGTGCTTGCACGGCGTCGGTATGAATAGCCACGCCATGACGCCCAGCGATTTCGGCTAGGTGGCGGATCGGCTGAACGGTGCCGATCTCGTTGTTTGCGTACATGATCGACGCTAAGACTGTGCCCGGTCGCAGTGCCGCCTCGAACGCGTCCGCAGCGACCTGCCCGTCGGAAGCGACCGGCAGGTATGTCACTTCGAAGCCTTCGTCGCGAAGTTGCGCGGCCGGGCGTAACACGGCAGGATGCTCGATTGCCGACACGACGATGTGGCGACCCTTGGCTGATGCTCGGGTCATGCCGAAGAGCGCTAGGTTGTTGGCCTCGGTGCCGCTCGCGGTAAACGTGATCTCGGTTCGCGTTGCGCCTAGCGTCGCAGCAATTCGGTCGCGCGCTTCGTCCAAAACGGCACGAGCCTTGCGCCCCTCTGCGTGTAGGGAACTCGGATTGAAGCCGCTCTCCTCAAGCGCTGCGTGCATCGCGTCCGCAACTTCCTGCCGCAGCGGCGTCGTAGCCGCGTTGTCGAGATAAATTCGTTCGAAATTCACAGGTCGCTCACAGTATGCTGCTCTACCATCAGCTTGTGTACGACGCTCCAACGTACACAAACTCCGAGAAGTAGCAACGGGAAACCAGCGGTCCGAGAATCACTCGGACCGCTTTCTTTTATCCTCCTCGGCGGCAATGCGTGCTTCTTCCCCCCGGTTTCCAGGCCGATAGTAGCGGCGACCGCTCAAGTTTGGTGGCACATTCAGCTGCTTCACAGCATAATCGTCGTGCGCGTAATGGTACCCTTTACCATAACCGAGTTGCCGCATCAAACCGGTCGGAGCGTTACGCAAGTGCAACGGCACCGGTTCGTTGCGTGTCTCTCGCACATCGTCCATAGCGGCCGAGTACGCGGTACCGACGCTGTTACTCTTGGGTGCAGTCGCGAGATAGAGCGTGGCGTGAGCGAGCGCGAAAAAACCTTCCGGCATTCCGACAAAGTGTACCGCTTGCTGTGCCGCAACCGCAACTTGCAAACCATTCGAATCGGCCAGCCCGACATCTTCCGAGGCTAGAACTACCAAACGCCGCGCGACGAAGAGCGGATCCTCGCCGCCCTCAATCATTCGCGCGAGCCAATAGAGCGCAGCATCCGGATCGCTGGCACGGATCGATTTGATGAATGCACTAATCGTATCGTAGTGCATCTCGCCCGACTTGTCGTACTGCGAGCTTCGTCGCTGTGTCGCTTCCTTCACAAGTGCTCCATCGATCGTCTTCGATTGGCCTTTCAGCGAAGCGGCGGCGAACTCTAGGGTATTGAGCGCAGCGCGCGCATCACCGTTAGCTAAGCCGATCAGGAGCCGGCGCGCATCTGCGTCAAGCCGTACGTCCGCGCCTCCAAGACCGCGCTCGCGGTCGGAGAGCGCTCGATCGACGATCGTACCGATCTCATCGTCCGAAAGCGGCTGGAGCACGAATACCGGCGCACGCGAGAGCAGCGCTGAGTTTACCTCAAACGAGGGATTCTCGGTGGTCGCTCCGATGAAGACGACGGTTCCATCCTCAACGTAGGGCAGGATCGCATCCTGCTGCGCCTTGTTGAATCGGTGGATTTCGTCGATGAAGAGCACGGTTTGCTTGCCCACGCGGCGTCGCGCTCGAGCCTCGCCGGTGACCCGCCGCAGATCGGCCACTCCCGCGCTGACTGCCGACATACGCTCGAAGTGAGCGCCGGTCGTCCGCGCGACGATCTCGGCCAGCGTCGTTTTTCCGCTGCCCGGAGGGCCCCACAAAATCATCGACGGAACGGCGTCGCGTTCGATGGCCCTCCGCAACGCTCGCCCTTCACCGAGTAGCGTCTCCTGCCCAACAAACTCGTCGAATGTTCGGGGGCGCATCCGCGCCGCCAGCGGCATCTCCTGTAACGCAAAATCGAAGAGCATCTCGCACAAGAGTACCGGGGGCAGACTCACGGAGATCCGGTCGGTGCCGTCACCGGTTGCGTTAATGCGTTCTTTGGAATCTTCAGCGGCCGAGGAGTTGCCAAATGCCGGCGCACGTCGCCCGGAAATGCCAGCGTCACGTCACCCTCGGCGTGAGCGCTGCCGCTGATCGTGTTATAGAGCACTTTTTGCGCCGACATGTTTCGCGCGCCTTGTACGATGTGAACCGAACCCTCCAGCGAGAGGGTGTGCTCCGCATCGTTGAGCGTGCCGCTATTGGCATCGACGGTCGTATCGGCTTGCACGTAGTGAACGTTTCCGGTCGCCTTGTAAACTTTTGCGGCGCCGTCGACTTGCGCCTTATCGGCAGTGAGCGTCGATGGGCTCGAAGGCTGCGACTGCGCGCTGTTGCCCTCGAGGCTGCCGAGGCCGTTGCCTTGGGTATCGTGCATCACGACGTGGCCGTTGAGAAAGAGGACTTGTTTCTTGTAGTTGCCGTTGGCACGATCGGCCGAGACGTCTCCCCCGGCGCGAGTCATCACGATCTTCGCCGGTGTGTTGAAGTCGCCGCTCTTGAAGTTGGCGTCGATCGAACTGGCGTGCACGGTCCACACCCCAAGATCGAAGGACGCCGGCGCGGCGCTTGGCGATACTCGCGGCGACGGCGCTGGCCTCCCGCGCGCGGGCGATTGCGTTATGCGCGGCCGCGGTGAAGCGGCAGCGGGTGGCGGAGCAGCGGTCGCCGGCGGAGCCATCAGTGCGACACCGGCGACGAGTGCGAAGAGAGAGCGGATCATTATCGTTTTGTGCGTACCTTTACCGTCGGACGTTCGATCGGTCCGAGCAACTCGACTAGGCGCTGCTCCGAGACGACGCCTTCTCGCAATAGACGGGGGTGCGAACCGGAAAGATCGACGATGGACGATTCGCTATCATAGCGCGTCGGTCCGTGCTCGACCAGCAGATCCGCCGGAGGAAGCATCGAACGATCCACGCCGCCCTCATAACGGGGCCCCGCGGGCGGATTCGCCGTCGTGCCCGCAATCGGACCGCAGCGCTCCAGCAGCGCTCGCGCAAAAGGATCGTCAGGAACGCGAAAAGCCAAGGTTTGTAACCCTGCCGCCAATTCGTCGCTGATAAACGCCGGCTTGCGTATCAAGAGAATTACGGGAGCAGGAAGGAGGCGTTTGGCGGCGTGTACCGCGAGTGGATTCTTGCCCGCATACTCGAGAAACTCAGTAGGGCTCGCGACGTGCATCGTAAGCGGGCGGTTATCGGGGCGGCCCTTCGCGGCGTAGACTCGGTCGATCGCTTCATAGTCAAACGGATCGCATCCGATGAGGTAGCTCGTATCGTTCGGCAAGATCACGGTACCGCCGGAGAAAACCACGCGAGCCACGGCTTCGGCGACATCGCCGGCGTTGCTCGTGCCCGCGTCGATTATCCGATCGAGCGACATTCGCTCGTCATTATGCCCTTGGAAACCTAGGGAATCTCTGGAGAAGTCGCCGCACCGATCGCAGCGAGCAGTTTCGGCGCAGATCGAGGCGCGACCGAGGGAGCATAGTCGTGCGCTCTGTGACCGAGGTCGCAACAAGGAGCTGCGGCAAAACTTCCGCTGCCCGAAGGGTTTGACCGCAAAGCCGCCATCTGCGTTGTCGAAGCTCGGTCAGCACTCCCCGCTCGCTTTTCGCTCGCGGGGTCCCCGACAAGTTCAAGAGCGCTACGCACTTCGTGCGGCGCGCCCCCATTACGCGGGTTCCCGTCGAGTATGCTTTCCTCGCCTTCTCCTAGCATTTGGCGGCTTTGCGGTACAAACGATCGGTACATGGACTTCCCCAGAGGTTCCCTAGAAGCGCAGCCTCGCTCCCGTGCCGATCGCAACGCATGAGAGCGGGTCGTCGGCGATGATTGCCGGGACGCCGGTTACTTCTGAAAGCAGCTTTTCAAAGCCACGCAGCAGCGCTCCGCCGCCGGTCAAGATTATGCCGCGATCGATGATGTCGGCAGAGAGCTCCGGAGGGGTTTTTTCGAGCACCGCTTTAACGGCTTCGACGATCGCGCCGACGGTCTCGGAGAGCGCTTCACGTACCTCCTCGCTCGTGATTTTGACGGTCTTCGGCAAGCCGTTGATTAAGTCGCGCCCGCGAATCTCCATCGCAAGCTCTTGTTCCAGCTTATACGCAGAGCCGATTTTGATCTTGATCTCTTCGGCCGTACGCTCGCCGATCATCAAATTGTAGACGCGCCGGATGTAACGCACGATCGCCTCGTCCATCCTATTACCGGCGACGCGAAGCGACTGCGAGACGACGATCCCGCCAAGCGAGATCACTGCCACGTCGGTCGTTCCGCCGCCGATATCGACGACCATGCTGCCGGAAGGTCCGTCGATCGGAAGCCCGGCACCGATCGCCGCGGCCATCGGCTCTTCAATGATCCCAACGTCGCGCGCACCAGCGAGTTTGGCCGCGTCTTTCACAGCGCGTTCTTCAACCGACGTGATTTCGGCGGGAACGCAAATCGTCACGTACGGTTTGGGCTTGATGATCGAAGACCACCACGAGCGATCCTTCATCACCTTTTTGATGAAATACGAGAGCATCGCCTCGGTAACTTCGAAGTCTGCGATAACGCCGTCGCGAAGCGGTCGAATCGCCGCGATGTGCGCCGGCGTCCGACCGAGCATTTGACGCGCCTCTTCGCCGACGGCTAAGACGCGCCCATTATTCATATCTTTGGCGACGACGGAAGGCTCGCGCAGAACGATGCCCTTTCCTTTGACGTGAACGAGCACGTTCGCCGTGCCGAGGTCGATCCCGATGTCCAAAATTAAGGAACCTCTGAAGAAGTCGCTGCACCGATCGCGGCGAGCATTTTCGACGCAGATCGCGACGCGCGCGAAGGAGCATAGCAGAGCGCGTAGTTTACCCTGAGCGCAGTCGAAGGGTGACTGAGCGTGCAACAATGATATGCGGCGAAAATGCCGCCGCCCGTAGGGTTTGGTCGGAAAGCCGTCATTTGCGTTGTCGAAGACTCGGTCACAGACTGCTTCGAGTATGCTTCTTCGCCTTCTCCTAGCACCTGACGGCTTTCCGATCCAAACGATCGGTACATGGACTTTTTCAGAGGTTCCTTCTCTCCTATGGTGGGTAAGCTAGTTATCCGCTTGCAGAAACGCGCGGATATTCGCTCGTTTCAAAAAATCCTGTCGGTTCGACCAGCTGCGTGACGCCGCTGCTGCGCTGCACCTGACCGCCGAGCTCGGAAAGCAGCTCCTCCAGCCGTTCGTAACCGCGATCGACGTACTCCAAGCCGATAATTTCCGTTTCGCCGGCCGCTGCCAGCCCCGCAACGACTAATCCGGCGCCGGCGCGAATGTCGGGGGCCTCTACCGGGGCGCCCGAGAGCCGCTTTGGACCTTTGATGACGGCGGCATTACTCTCCATCGTTACTTTAACGTCGGCGCCCATGCGCGCAAGTTCGTTTACATACGAAAAGCGCGCGTTAAAGATCGACTCTTCGACGACGCTGGTTCCCGGGCACGTACAGAGGAACGCAACGATCTGCGGTTGGAGGTCGGTCGGAAATCCAGGATACGGTGCGGTGAGAATGTCGGTGCCGCCGGTGATTCCGTCGGCTCTCACGCGTATCCAACTATCGCCGCTAAAAGTCGCCACACCGCACTCGACGAGCTTGTCAAGCAGCGAGCCCAAATGCTGGGGGCGGCAGTCGGTGACGGTTACGTCCCCACGCGTCACGGCGCCGGCCACTAGGAGCGTTCCTGCAACGATACGGTCCGGAATGATCGCGTAATCCACGCCGTGCAGCTCCGAAACGCCCTCGATCACGATCGTATCGCTTCCTTGCCCGGCGATCTTGGCTCCCATCGCAACGAGAAAGTCCGCAAGGTCGACGACCTCCGGTTCCATCGCCGCGTTTTTCAGTGTCGTGGTTCCATCGGCCAGCACCGCAGCGAGCATCGCATTCTTGGTCGCGCCGACACTCGGCATTCGAAACTCAATCGTTGCCCCGCACAGCCGCGCGGCGCGAGCCTGAGCGATCAGATAGCCGTGCGCGTTGTGAACGTCGCAGCCGAGCGCGATGAAGGCCTGTTCGTGCATGTCCGTCGCTCGCGTCCCGAGCACGCACCCGCCCGGAAGCGGCACCTCAGCACGTCCAAATCGGCCCAACAGCGGACCAACGACGTCGAAGGACGCGGCCAGCTTGCGCACGAGCGCGTAGGGCGCGCGGCACGACGCGACGTTGGAGGCGTCGATCGTTACGATATTATCACCTTCGTAACGGATCCGAGCACCCAAGGCCTCGAGCAGCGACCACATGACCGAAACGTCGGTGATTCGCGGGACCCGATGGAGCCTTACCGTGCCCTTCGCCAGCAACGCGGCGGCCATGATCGGCAATGCGGCATTCTTCGCGCCGTGCGTTGCGACCGAGCCTTCTAAACGCGCGCCACCCCGAATTCGGAGCGTTGTCTGGAGTCGATCGAGCATCTGATGTGTCTACCTTCGCGTAGACTCTTGGCTCGCCTACCGGTCCCCGGTTAGCCTCAGCTTGGCATTAGCGAATTCGATTGCAGCCTGCTCCCGCGCATAGAGCTCTCGATCCTCGCCGGCGGTTTTCTGTCGCTCCATCGCCGCTTCGCGCTCCGCGCGCACTTCGCTGACGGCGACGTCCTCAAAACGGACAGCCTCGTCGACCAAGACGGTAACGCGATCGGGCAACGCCTGCATGAAGCCCTCGTTCGTCGCAAGTTCGAGCCGCGAAACACCGTCGCTCTCCTGATCTTGTCCGTGGACGTTTGCGCGCAGAACGCCGGGTTTGAGAGCAGCAAGAAAGGGGGCGTGGCGCGGAAGAATACCCTCTTCCCCCTCGGTTGTGACCGCAATCACGAGCTCGGCATCGCCTTCGAAGACGATCTGCGTCGGCGTAACGAGCTTGAAGGGAACCGTACTAGCCACGCGCCATCCGTTCTGCGTTCTCTTTGACTTCGTCGATCGTACCGGCGTAGAAGAATGCCCCCTCCGGCAAATCGTCGACCTTGCCTTCGAGAATTTCTTTGAACGATGCGACCGTGTCGGGGAGCTTCACGTACTTTCCGGGGCGTCCCGTGAACTGCTCGGCGACGAAGAACGGCTGCGAGAAGAAACGCTGAATGCGCCGCGCGCGCGCCACTGCGACCTTGTCGTCTTCGGAGAGTTCTTCAACTCCCAAGATCGCAATAATGTCCTGTAAGTCACGGTAACGCTGCAACACCTCTTGGACGCCGCGCGCCACCTCATAGTGCTCCTCGCCGATGATCTGCGGATCGAGTATGCGCGACGACGACGCCAACGGATCGACAGCGGGATAGATGCCTAGTTCGGAGATCGGGCGTGAGAGCGCAGTGGTGGCATCGAGATGCGCGAACGTCGTTGCCACAGCGGGATCGGTGTAATCGTCCGCCGGCACGTAGACGGCCTGCACCGAGGTGATCGAACCTTTGCGCGTCGAGGTAATGCGCTCTTCGAGCACGCCCATATCTGTACCGAGCGTCGGCTGATAGCCGACCGCAGACGGCATGCGGCCCATCAGCGCCGAGACTTCCGATCCTGCCTGCATGTAGCGGAAGATGTTGTCGATGAAGAGCAGAACGTCGGCACCCAGCTCGTCGCGGAAATACTCGGCCATCGTCACGCCCGTCTGCGCGACGCGGAAGCGCACGCCCGGCGGCTCGTCCATTTGACCGAAGACGAGCGTCGTCTGCTCGAGCACGCCCGACTCTTTCATCTCCAGCCAAAGGTCGTTACCCTCGCGCGTTCGTTCGCCGACGCCGGTGAAGACCGAGAATCCCTTGTGAACGTAGGCGATGTTGCGGATCAGCTCTTGAATGAGCACCGTTTTGCCGACGCCGGCGCCGCCGAAGAGGCCGACCTTGCCTCCGCGCGTGTACGGCATCATCAAATCGACGACTTTGATTCCGGTTTCGAAGACGCGGGCCGTCGGTTCCTGATACTTCAACTCCGGAGCAGGGCGGTGAATCGGCCACTGCGCCGCGGCCTTCACCGGTGCGTCGCTGTCAATCGTCTCGCCGAGCACGTTGAAGATGCGGCCCAGGGTGCCTTCGCCGACCGGTACCGTGATTGGACCGCCCGTGCTGCGAACCGGTGCGTCGCGCACCAGCCCATCGGTGGATCCAAGCGCGAGGCAACGTACTTGATTGTCGCCGAGCGCGTCCTGCACTTCGAGCGTGAGCTCGCGCGCCGCCGTCGCCGTACCGCCGAGCTCGACGTTACTCGCCGCGGCGGCAGGCGCCTGTAAGGCGCCGTTGCCCGACGCGTGCGAGTCCTCATTCACGGCAACGCGAAGCGCATCGTTGATTTTTGGCAACGTCTCCGGCGTAAACTCGACGTCCACGACGTTGCCGAGCACTTGTACGACCTTCCCGGTCTGGTCAGTCATTTTCTATCGGTTCCTTACTTTGCAACTTTCCTTTTGGATATTTAGTGAGTCGCGGGGGGTTGGGTAATTAAAATTTTAAAGGTCAAAAAAAAAACGACCCCAAACCCCGCCCGCCCAAAAAAAAAACACAAACCACCCCCCCCCCA
>Ga0306920_100012340_pt1 | contig 11596 bp, 8 predicted proteins | sample flu12Cox44000170_FD_204666 | JGI IMG/M metagenome (GOLD analysis project Ga0306920, IMG submission 204666) | Lab enrichment of tropical soil microbial communities from Luquillo Experimental Forest, Puerto Rico - flux4day.12C.oxic.44.000.170 (v2)... | ecosystem: Environmental > Terrestrial >...
GAAGCCCATGCCTGCGTCACAGAGCGAGCCCGCAAGGCTGCCCTCGCGGGGGGCTGAGGCGCCGAAGCCGCTGCGCAAGACGAGCGACAAGGCAGTGCCGAAAGGCGCGCCCGACACGAAATCCGTCCCCGATGCCGGGACGAAGCCTGCAGCTTCGGGCAAATCCGCCGAGACGAAGGCCGATGCCAAATCCGGCGATGCCAAGTCGGGTGATGCCAAGCAAAAGCCCGCCGAGGAGCCGGCCGAGGGCCCGAAGGTCATCAGCCTCGACGCCTTCCGCAAGAAGACATGAGCGGCGAGATCGTTAATCTGCGTCTCGCGCGCAAGCGCCGCGACCGCGCCATGAAGGAGCAGGAGGCGGCCCAAAACCGCCATCTGCATGGCGAGACGAAAGCCGAGCGTGAGCGCAAGCGTCTCCTCGCCGACCAGGCCGCGCAGCGTCTCGATGCGCATCGGCTCGATCCGCGTCAGGGCGAAGCGGCGGCAAGTGACGACTGATCCAAGGGATGACTGATCCAAGCGATGACTGAATCAAGCAACGACTGAATGGCGCGGCCTCGGCCATCTCCGGTGGTCAAGCGCTCGGTGACCATCGCCGGCCATTCGACCAGCATCTCGCTGGAGCAGCCCTTCTGGGTGGGGCTCGGCCGCATCGCGCTGGCCGAGAATACGAGTCTCGCCGCGCTTCTCGCCCGTATCGACGCCGAACGCAGCGAACCCCCGGACGGCAACCTCTCCTCCGCGGCCCGCCTCTACGTCCTGCGCTGGCTCGCCGCGAAAGCCGGCATGAATGGATTTGAGTAGGAAGCGAACCGCCGACCTCCGGCCGGCTCTCGCCCCTCTCGATGCTCGCGTCCCGGCGCGCGCTTTCAACCGGTCCCGAATACGGACCAGCCAGTCGCCTCGGCAATGCGCTCGAGGGCCAATGTGCCCAGCATTGGATTGCCATTTGCATCGAGACCTGGCGACCAGACCGCGATCGAGGCTCTGCCGGGCGCGATCGCCAGGATACCCCCGCCCACACCCGATTTGCCGGGCAGGCCGACGCGGAAGGCAAAATCGCCCGAGGCGTTGTAATGCCCGCAAGTCAGCATCAGCGCGTTGATGCGCCGGGCTCGCTGAGCGGAGACCACGCGTGCCCCACCCGGATGGTGCAACCCGCCATGCATCAAATAACGCCCGGCCATAGCAAGCTGCCGGCAGCTCATCGCGATGGCGCATTGGTGGAAATAGACACCAAGCGTCAGCTCGGGCGCGTGATCGATATTGCCGAAAGACCGCATGTAGTTCGCCAGGGCGACGTTGCGAAAGCCAGTTGCCTGCTCGCCTCGCGCCACCGTTTCGTCGATCGTGATCGTGTCGTCATCAGCGAGATAGCGCACGAAGCGAATCAACTCGCCGATCGCCTCGCGCGGCGCGTGCCCGGCGAGATTGACGTCGGCAACCACAAGCGCGCCGGCATTTATGAATGGGTTGCGAGGGATGCCCTGCTCGCGCTCGAGCTGGACGATCGAGTTGAAGGACGTGCCCGACGGCTCGCGCCCGACGCGCCGCCAGAGCGCGTCGCCGATCTTTCCCAGCGCCTGGGTCAGGGCGAACACCTTCGACACGCTCTGGATCGAGAAAGCCATCTCGCTGTCACCGGCGGCATGGACCGCGCCATCGGCCGTGACGATGCATAGCCCGAATCGTCGCGGGTCGACCTTCGCCAAAGCCGGGATATAGGTCGCGACCTGCCCACGCTCCGGCGTACGGGCCATGCGCTCGACAATGTCGCGGACGATCCGTGCGATATCGGTCACGTCCTTGATCTCCGACTCCCGGAGCCGATCCCAGCGCAGGAACCCAAGCCCGAGCCCTTCGCCATGGTCAAGCCATTGGGCCGGCGCTCACCGGGACCGCCGGCCTCCGGCCGGCCCATCCTTCTCCGTTCACGGGCGAAAGAAGGCGCATGAGCGCTAATCCGGCGGATGCAGGATGACCGGACGGCCACCTCCGATGATGGGCCGGTTCGGCGTCGCCGGTGTCCCGGCGATCGCGGGCGCCGGCGGTACCTCGATCGGTGGCGGCAAGGGTGGTGCGGCGGCAGCCGGGGCGGGCGCGGCGGGTGCGGGCATTGTTGCCGCGGCTGGCGCGGGTTTCTCAGGCCACAGCGCCGCAGGCGCAGGAAGAGGTGCGGCCTGCGGCGCGGTTGAGGGAGGGCGCTCAGGCTGAGCTGCGGCGGCTGCGGGCTCGGGCTTTACGTTCTTCTCAGCCGCCGGCCCGGGTGTCTCGGGCGGCCGGGCTGGCGGTTGTGGCGAGACGGGCTCCTTGGCCGTGGGTGCATCGCCAGATGCTCCCGGGTCCTTTGTTGCCGGGTCGCGAGTTGCCGGGTCCTTCGGGGCCGCTGCGGGCGCCGGCTGCGGCGATGCCGGGGCGGCCGGAGGCAGCGGCGCGATCTCCGGGGCTGGCGGAATTATCGCCTTTTGCCGGCCAGCCTTTAGGCGGCGATTGAACATCCCCTGCTCGCGCTGATCGTATTGCAGGAGCTCGATCCGCTCGAGCTCGAGGCGCAGCCGCTCGACCGACACGGCCTGCAGCAGGGCGGCGGCGTCTGCGTCGCGCTTCGGTGCGAGAAGCGGACCTTTCCAGGTGAGCGCCGCGGCGAGCGGCACCCGATCCTCGCCATGACCGGGCGAGACAGTCGAAAGCCCGAGCCGCGCATCGAGCGTCAAGGTCTTGAGGTCGAGCGCCGCCGCTGCGTCGGCGCCGTCCTGAATGGGCGGAGTTTGACCCTGCGGGGGCGGGTCCTGACCAGCCTCCTGATGCGTGGGCAGATCCTGCCTCGCGATCGTCGCCTTCACCACGCCGCCGCTCGCGACCAGCGCCGCCTCGAAACTGATGCCGGTGATTGGGGCACGCGCCGTCTCGGCCGCGACCAGCGCGGCGAGCCGTGCCTTGTCCATCAGCGCCTCATCCGCCACCGCCTTGGCGAAGGCGCGGCGCAGCCCGTTGACATCGGCCTGCTCGAGCCGGCCATCGGCGATGCGCAAACTGCCCCCGCTCCCCGAGCTCGCGACGATCTGCGACAAGGTCTCGCCCGCGCCGAGAAGCTCGAGATCGCCCGACATCCGGCCCGCGAGATTGCCGCCGGGGAGGAGGCTCTTGAGGTCGATGCCGTCGGCCGAGAGGCGCAGTTGCGAGCGGGCGAGCCCGCCATCGCGCTCGATGCGCCAATCCGCACCGATGCTGCCACCGGCAATGTCGGCATGCCCTTGCGTGAGCGAGATGCCGTGCTCGCCGAGCCCGAGAGTGAGCCTGGCGTCGCGTCCCTGCAGGCCGGCGCCGAGATCGACGAGCGGGGCCGTCAGCGCGAGCGATATGGGCAGGGGAGGTGGTGTGAAGCTCGGGAAGCGCGCCGAGGCCCAATAACCTTGATTGGTTCTGAGCGGGCCGAGTGCCAGGGCCGCAAGGCCCGGGACCGACAGGATCGGCGCGTGGATCGCGCCGTCGAGCCGCCGTTGGCCACCGAGCGCCAGGCGCAGCTCGCCTGTAAGCGCCATGCCGAGGAGATGCCCGTTCAGCCGATCGAGCGACAAGGCCTCGGGCGTGAGGTTGAAGCCTCCCGCCATGTCGAAGCGCTGATCGCCATCGAGGCGTAGGCCTTGGCTGAGACCGAGCAGGCGTGCGGCGAAGCTCGCGCTCGGTGCGACAGCGCTGAAGCCGCCATGGCCTTCCGTGCCCGGTCCTAAGCTGAAGATGCCGTCGCCCGTGACGCTCATCTGGCCGGCATTGAGGCTCCCATTCACGGCGAGCCCGCCGCTGCCGGGCTTTGCCTGCACCTTGAGCTCGCCGCGCCCCAGCGCCTCGCCCGCCGGCGCCGCGAGGCCGATCTGGCCAAGCAAGGTCGCAGCATCCGGCGCCGACAGCGTCGCCTCGCCGGAAATCGGCGCAAGGTCGAGATCGAGCGAGGCGCGCGCCTCGATATGCGTCGCGGCTGCGCTGCCGTTCAGCGTCACCTCGACGCCTGCGTTGGCGGCGTTAGATCCAGCGGTATTTGGCGTCGCGTCGCGATGCGCCAGGAGGATGAGCGCCAAGGGTTCGAGCACGGCCCGCCGCGCCGCAAGCGCCTCGACGGCCGAAGGCGGCAGCACGAGGCGCGCGAGCCCTGCGAGCGGTGCTGCCTTCGGCGCATTGATATGGGCGGCGAAGCTCGACCCCGCCCCGCCGATGGCGCCGGAGCCGTCAAGCGTCAGCCCCTCGAAGCCCTGCAGCCGCAAGGTGTCGATCAAAGTGCGGCCATCGGCGCGCGAGATCGCCATGTCGAGCTGCCCCACTTCGCCCGCGCCGCGGCCCGCCTTGAGGCGCGCCACATGGACGAGGAGATGTCCTTCGACCGCGGCCGGCACGATGCCCGTGACCGCGCCGAGCGGCCAGCTGTCGAGGTCGAGATCCTGGCTCGTGAGTTCGGCATCGGCGCGCAGCTTGCCGTCCGTGCCGCGATCGAAGATCGTCAATGCGCCGCCGATCTTCGACCCCGCGAGCGACACGTCGAGATGATCAAGGTGCGTCGCCGCATCACTGCGCGACAAATTGCCGGAAACCACGAGCCGCACGGGCGCGGCCGAGGCATCGCCCGCAAGGCCGAAGCCTTGCAGCAGGGCCGCGGCATCCGCCGACTTCACCTCGAGATGGCCGCCGCCGGCACCGCCTCCCGTGAAGCTGAGCTCGCCGCGCCCGGGCCATTTGGCGGCGAGCGAGGTGAGCACGAGTTCCTGGTTGCGCAACAAGGCCCTGAGCCGCACGCTCTCGAAGCTCGCATCGGCGAGCTCGACCGTCTCTGCGCCGATATCGATCTCGGCCGTCAGCGCCCGAGGCAACGAGGCCTTGGCGAGCTCCGCGAGCTCGGCGAGCGCAGCCGCGATCCCAACCGATCTTGGGCCTGGCGCCGAGCTCTGGCCCGGAGGCGAGGGCTGGCCGGCGGAGGCGTCACCGCCGATCAACGGATCGAGGGCCAGGCGGCGCGCCGAGAGGTCGAGAGTGAGGCGCGGTTTGGCGAGATCGAGCGAGCCTCGGAGATCGAGCGAGCCTTGCCCGTTCAGTCGCAATGCGGCGGCGCGCTGGCGGGAAATCTCGATCTCGTCGAAGCGCAGATTGCGCAGCTCGCCGCGTGCCTTGGCCTGGGCGCGCCACAGCGGCGCTTCGCTATTCTCGCTCTCGGCGAAGCGGGTCGCGCCGGCCTTGCCCTGCGCCAGCACCGCGGCGCCGTCGAGTATCGCGCGTGCCCCGTCCGCGGCCGTGATCTGACCTTCGAAGCTCAGATGCCAGTGCTCCGCGGCCGGGTTGGCATCGGCGTCGAAGCCTAAGGTGACGTGCCGGTGCCGCTCCTCATCGGGCGTGCCGATGCCGAGCCGCGCATGGCCGCGCACTTCGCCGAACACGCCCTCGGCCGTGAGGCGCAACGGCCCGGCTCGCGCCGCGAGCGCCACATCCCCATGCTCGATCAGGAGGATCGGCGCATCGCTTGCGGCCCCTTTGACCGCCACCGTGTTGAGGCTCACCGCATCGATCTGCAATGGCGGGCCGGAGGGTGTGAGGAGGCTGATCAAAGCGCCCGCGGGGTCCGCGTCCGCCGCCTTGGCCAGCTTGACGACCGCGCCGTCGAGCTCGGCCTGGACGATATGGGGCACTCCTCCGAGAAGCGCCGCCATCGAGAGCTCGGCGCGCATCCGCGTCGCGGTAAGCGTCGCGCCCTCGGCGTCGATGGCCACGTCCTGGGCGTTGAGGGCGAGGCGCGGCAGCACCTCGAGCCGCATCGGTCCGGCAAGCGTCAGCTTCAACCCGGTCCGTTCGCGGATCTGCGCCTCGATCTGCGCCTTGTAGGGCGCCCAGTCGATCAGGCGCGGCACCGCGAATGCCGCGAGCAGCACCGCGATCAGGATCGAGCCGATGATGACGAAGAGGTCACGCATGGGATCGGCCTTCGCCCCGGCGAGGCGCCCCCTCTCGCCGGCTGGAAAGGCCAAGCGCGCGCGGCGCAAGCCGTGCGGATCGACCCCCGTTGCGGTCGAGTGTTCCGCCCTTCAACCGGACAGGGCGGGACATCGCGTCACGCGAGCACCATCTTGCCCGGATTCATGATGTTCAACGGGTCGATCGAGCGCTTGAGCAGGCGCATCATCTCGAGGGCCTCCGTGCCGTGCTCCTTCTCGAGATATTTCATCTTGCCTTGGCCAACGCCGTGCTCGCCCGTGCAGGTGCCTTCCATCGCGAGCGCTCGCTCGACCACGCGCTCGACGAAGATCTTAACGCGGCGCACCTCATCCTCATCGTTGAGATCGAAGAGTGGCGATGCATGGAAATTGCCGTCGCCCACATGGCCGACGATGCCGGCCGTGATCCCGAGCTCGGCGATGTCGCGCTGCGTCGCCTCGACGCATTCGGCGAGGCGCGACAGCGGCACGCAGACATCGGTCGCGAAGGTCGAGGCGCCCGGCCGCAGCGCGAAACCCGCCCAATAGATGTTGTGGCGCGCCTTCCACAGCCGGCTGCGATCCTCGGGCTTCGTCGCCCAGTCGAAGGGGCCGCCGCCGAGTTCGGCCGCGATCTCGCCGAAGCGCTCCGACTGCTCCTTCACGCTGGCATCCGTGCCGTGGAATTCGAGGAACAGCATCGGCGTCTCGGGCAGGCCGAGCTTGGAATGCAGGTTCACGGCCTGCACCGACAGGGTGTCGAGGAGCTCGATGCGGGCGACCGGGATGCCCGACTGGATGGTGAGGATGGTCGCATCGCAGGCAGCCTTGACGCTCGGGAAGGGGCACACGCCCGCTGCGATCGCCTCGGGGATGCCGTAGAGCCGCAGCGTGACCTCGGTGATGAGGCCGAGCGTGCCTTCCGACCCCACGAAGAGGCGGGTCAGGTCATAGCCGGAGGAGGATTTCTTGGCGCGTGTCGCCGTGGTCACGATCTCGCCATTGGGCAGCACCGCCTTCAGCGACAGCACATTGTCCTTCATCGTGCCGTAGCGCACCGCATTGGTGCCCGAGGCGCGCGTCGACGCCATGCCGCCGAGCGAAGCGTTGGCGCCCGGATCGATCGGGAAGAACAGTCCGTCGCTGCGCAGATGCGCGTTGAGCTCCTCGCGCGTCACGCCGGGCTCAATCACGCAGTCGAGATCCTCGGCATGGACGGCGAGAACCCTGTTCATGCGGGAAAGATCGACCGATACGCCACCGAAGGGCGCATTGATATGGCCTTCGAGCGAGGTGCCGGTGCCGAACGGGATCACCGGCATCCGGTGCTCGGCGCACAGCCTAATGATGTCCGCGCAATCCTGTGCGCTCTCGGCGAAGACGACGGCGTCGGGCGCCTGGTTGCCCTGCCAGGTGAGCGTGTTGGCATGCTGCTCGCGCACCGCCTGCGAGGTGACGAGCCGGTTGCCGAAGCGCTTGGCGAGCGCATCGGTGACCGCCGTGACGGTTGCCTCGTTCGGCCTGACGAAGGCGCGGGAAGGGTCGGGCATATGCGTCATGTTCAGCAAGCTTTCAGTTGAATGAGGCGGTGTCGATCGTGCTGTGCGGCGAGAAGCTTGCGCCGCGATTGCCGGGGAGAGTTTCTGCCGGGAGATCCTGGCCTTGCCAAGGCTTCCCAATTCACGGGATATTATCGGCAAGAGGGCATGGTTGGAAACTCGGCCACAAGGAGCGGTCGCGGTTTGGACGAGGAGCTGGGCGGATGGCCGAAAAGATCGACGCGCCGGTCCTGTTCTTCGCCCCTTTCGTCTCATCGGCAATGCGGGTCGAGCCGCAATGGATCGACTATAACGGACATCTGAACGTCGCCTACTATACGCTGCTCTTCGACCGCGCCGTCGATGAGTGCTTCGGGCTCCTGGGCATCGGCGAGGACTATGTGCGCACCCGCAATGCCTCGCTCTTCGCGGCCGAGGCACATGTCGGCTACCGGCGTGAGCTGAAGGTCGGCGAGGCGGTGCGCACTACCTTGCAACTGCTCGATTTCGATGAAAAGCGGCTGCATTTCTTCATGGAGATGCGTCACGCGCATGACGGCTGGCTCGCCGCCACCTCCGAGAATCTATCGCTGCATGTCGATATGGCGTCGCGGCGCGTCAGTCCCTTCCCGGACGACGTGCTCGGCAGCCTCGCTTTGATGAAGGCTGCCCATTCGCGTCTCACTACGCCCGAATTCGCCGGCCGGCGCATCGCCATGCGCAATGAGGCCGCACCCCTGGCCGAAGCTGCGCCGCAGCGCCATCACTGAGGGGCCCTTCCTTCTCCCGCAAGGTGCCGCTCGCATCAGCAAGCGGCGGATGAGGGGCGCTGGAGCTGCATCCACGCCACCGCTGCCAGAGGATCAACGCTCGCGATCAAGGGGGCCTGCGAGCCACCCTCACCCGACCTCGCTTGGCTCGGCCACCCTCTCCCGCGCGGAAGAGCGCGGGAGAGGGAAAGTGCCCTACACCCTTGCCCTCTCTCCCTGCCCCGCGGCATCATGGCGCATGAGAACGACCTCGCATGACGAAGCCTTCCTCGCACGCGCCATCGACCAGGCGCTCGGCCGGGCCGCGGCCGACCTCGTTATCAAGGGTGGGCATGTCTTCAACCTCGTGACGGGGGCGCTGGAGCGCACCGATCTCGCCATATGCGGCGACCGCATCGTCGGCATCGGTGCGGATTATCGCGGCGCAAGGGAGCTCGATGTCGCCGGCAAGGTGGTGGTGCCGGGCTTCATCGACACGCATTGCCATGTGGAATCCTCGCTCGTCTCGCCGGCCGAGTTCGACCGCTGCGTCCTGCCGCATGGCGTGACCACGGCGATCTGGGACCCCCATGAGATTGCCAATGTGCTCGGCCTTGCGGGCCTCACCTACGCGCTCGAGGCCGCATCCGTGACGGTCATGGATATCCGCGTGCAGCTCTCGAGCTGCGTGCCGGCGACACATCTCGAGACCTCGGGCGCGAGGCTTGAGATCGGCGACCTCCTGCCGCTCGCCGCCCATGCCAAGGTCATCGGTCTCGCCGAGTTCATGAATTTCCCGGGCGTGCTGGCGCAGGACCCGCAGGTGCTCGCCAAGCTCGCGGCCTTCCAGGCCCGCCATATCGACGGCCACGCGCCGCTGCTGCGCGGCCTTGCGCTCAACGCTTATCTCGCGGCCGGCATCCGCACCGAGCACGAATCGACGACCGCCGAAGAGGCGCTGGAAAAGCTTGCCAAGGGCATGACGGTGCTCGTGCGCGAAGGTTCGGTGTCGAAGGATCTGCATGCGCTCGCGCCGATCATCACCGAGCGTCATTCATCGTTCCTGGCGTTGTGCACCGACGACCGCAACCCGCTCGACATCGCCGAGGAAGGCCATATCGACCATATGATCCGCACTGCGATCAGGCTCGGCGCGCCGCCGCTTGCGGCCTATCGGGCAGCCTCGGTGTCCGGTGCGCGCGCCTTCGGCCTCAAGGATCGCGGCCTTGCGGCGCCGGGTTACCGGGCCGACCTCGCGGTCGTTGCCGATCTCGAGAGCTGCGCCGTGTCCTCAGTGATTGCCGGCGGCCGGGTGATCGACGAGGCGCTCTTCGCGGCGAGGCAGGCGGTCGCGCCGGTCGGGCGCGGCAGCGTCAAGGCAAAGCCGGTCGCGGCGGCCGATTTCGTCGCGGCGGGCAAGGGGGCGACGACATCCGTGATCGGCGTCACGCCGGGCAAGATCCTGACCGGGCATCTGCGCCTCGAGCTACCATTCCGCGACGGGGTGCGTGCGGTCGATCTCGCGCAGGATGCGTTGAAGGTCGCGGTCGTGGCGCGCCATGGGGTGAACCACAATATCGGGGTCGGCTTCGTGCATGGCTTCGGCTTGCGGCAGGGCGCGATCGCCTCCTCGGTCGGCCATGACAGCCACAATATCTGCGTGGTCGGGGCGGATGAGGCCGATATGGCGGTCGCGGTCAACCGGCTGATCGCGATCGAGGGCGGCTTTGCGGTCGTCGCCGGCGCGCAGGTCCTGGCCGAGCTTGCCTTGCCGATGGCAGGCCTGATGAGCCTTAGCGGTTTCGAGAGTGTGCGGTCAGCGCTCATCCGCCTGCGCCAGGCAGCGAAGAGCCTCGGCTGCGTCCTGCCCGAGCCTTTCCTCCAGGTTGCCTTCCTCCCCCTCCCGGTCATCCCGCACTTGAAGATCACCGACAAAGGGCTCGTCGACGTCGATCGCTTCGAGATCTTGCGTGACTAGAGCTCGACGATGTCGCCGCGAATATTCCCAAGAATCACAGATGCGATAGCCGGATAAATCCTCCTCGACTCCAGGCGGATTCAGACTAGGCTTGGCCGCGATCCGTAGCCGAGGGAGAGCGCTGATGACGAATAGTTTCGCTGCTCATATGCGATGTGCCCGGATGCAGGGCCTGGCCGGACTTCTCGCGATCGCGACATCGTTCGGGCTCTTGGCTCCGGCGCAAGCGCAGGAGGAGGTCAAGCTCGGCGCCCTCATGGATGTGACCGGGCCGATCGCGAATTTCATGCCGGCATTGCTCGCGGCGCAACAGCTCGCGGTCGACGAGGTCAACAATAATGGCGGCATTCAGGGCGGCAAGAAGCTGCGCCTCGTCACCATCGACACGCAAGGCAATGAGCAAGGCTCGGTTGACGGCGCGCGCAAGCTCGTCTCGGTCGAGAACGTCCCGATCATAGTCGGCCCCCTGCTCTCGGGCACGGTGATCCCGGCCGCCGGCAGCGTCACGATTCCGGCCGGCGTGCCGTTGATTGCGCCAACCGCGACCTCGCCGGCCATCACCACCATGCCGAAGAAGGACATGCTGTTCCGCATCGTTCCCTCCGACACCTATCAGGGCAAGGTCTTGGCGCGGCTTGTGCTCGACAAGGGCTTCAAGCAGGTGGCGCTGAGCTATGCCAACAATGATTACGGAGTCGGCATCGCGGAGGTCTTCCGCAAGGAATACACGGCCGCGGGCGGCACGATCGTCGCCGACCAGATCCATGAGACGAAGAAGGCGTCCTATCGCGCCGAGCTCGCGACGCTCGCCGCCGCGAAGCCGCCGGCCTTGGTGCTGATCGCCTATGCGGGCGATAGCGGCCTCACCATCGTCAAGCAGGCGCTGGAGAACAATTTCTTCAACACCTTCATCGGAACGGAGAGCATCCGCGACAACACCATGATCAAGCAGATTGGCGCGGAGAATCTCAAGAACTTCTACGGTACGGCCCCGACCTCGCCGACCGATACCACGGCTCACAAGAAATTCGACGAGGCTTTCGGCAAGGCCTATCCAGGCATGACCAACAAGCTCTTCGTCGAGCAGGTCTATGACGCGACCATGATGGCGGCGCTGGCCCTCGAGAAGGCGGGCTCGACCGACCGCGTGAAGGTGCGTGACGCGCTGCGCGCCATCGCCGGTCCGGACGGCATCAAGATCGAGCCGACCGAATGGAAGAAGGCGGTGGACGCCATAAAATCCGGCCAGCCGATCGCCTTCGTGGGCGCCGCCGGCCCGCATGTCTTCGACGGCAATGGCGACGTCACCGGCTATATCGGCGAATGGGTCGTCAGCGGCGACGAGTTCAAGGAAGTGAAGGTCTACCCGCCGCTGTAGCG
>Ga0306920_100012341_pt1 | contig 11596 bp, 10 predicted proteins | sample flu12Cox44000170_FD_204666 | JGI IMG/M metagenome (GOLD analysis project Ga0306920, IMG submission 204666) | Lab enrichment of tropical soil microbial communities from Luquillo Experimental Forest, Puerto Rico - flux4day.12C.oxic.44.000.170 (v2)... | ecosystem: Environmental > Terrestrial >...
CGCGCGATACTCATTCTAATTGCGGGCATGGGGTTTCATGCCTCGGTGGCGCTCTATTTTCCCGTGCTGTTTCTGAGAAGGCGGCGTCCGACACCCTACTTGGTCGTGCTCGGCGGCATTTTGGGAGTGTCGCTAGTGCTCGCCGACGTTCGGCTGATAAATCCCGCGATTGACTTCGGTGCGCTGCTGCTTCCTGACTGGTTGGCGGATAAATTGCGATTTTACCATCAAATCGAGCCCGCGCATATCTCGGCCGGCGCCGCCGCTCTCATGCTCTGGCATTTGGGCGCTCTCGGCATCTTGTTTGGGTATTGCAGCAATGAGGAAGAGCGGTGCCCGTATATCACGATCGGATTGTGGCTGACGATATGGGTACTATTCGGACATATATTCATGGCGGGGTTTCCCAACCTCTGGAATCGCATCATGTGTGTCTCGGTGCCGTGGCAAATAGCGGCGCTCTGGCGGTTGGATAGAATTCGCGAGTTGCACGCTACGCTCAAATTGAGTTCGGTTGCGGCCCTGGGATTGGCAGGTCTCGCCGGGCTCGTTTACACGCTGGCCAAGCCAGAATCGCTCCCCCTCGTTCCCTATCAATCGTTGGTCGACCTGTGGCTGTACGGTGATCCTGGAAGTGGACGATTGAGGAGCGAGCTTTGGTTGGAAGAGTATTACGCGACGACCTCACGAAAGCGATGGGAGCTCTCCGATTGATGGTGGCGTATTCACGCTTACCCGTGCAGCTGATCGCCCTTGCGGTTTTACTCATGGCTGTCACAGCCGTGTCGTTCTTCGTCGTCTATTGGCTGCTGCCCGGGCCGCCGCACGGCGAAAGTCGGCGACACCGCAGCGGTCAAGATCTGACAGCCGCGCTTCGCGGTCTATCGGAGTGCACGGAAGGGAGCGCTGCCACCGCGAGCTGTAGCAACGAGGTTTTGATAATCGAGGGTGTGCTGGAGCAGATGGATAGAAGCGAATTCACGTACGTCGCCACCGGGCTGTTTGATACCTACGTTGTAAAAGGCACTGTGATTTTAAGGCGGCGGCCTTGCACGAGAGCTGATGTATCGGAAAAGACCATCGCATGGAGCGTCTGGTCGACCGGTTCCAAACCGCTGACCGCCCAACAGCAGAACGACGGGGAATTCGGTCAATATCTTCCTTTTGACAAACACGGCCATGTAGTCGGCGAAATCTGCTTCATGGTGATTCACCTTCCTGTTGAGAACTTTCGCAGGCTGTTCGTCTCGTTGCTCGACGCGTCACGTACCAAATTGTTCTGGAAAATCGATTATCGGCTGTAATCTTCCGCCGGTTTCTCTGCCAGGTCTCCAATCACCGTAAGGTGTGCGGCCGGCTGCAACGCGCCCGGACCAGCGTGAGCCGAAGTGCATCCAAGCGAGCCAAACAATAAACCCGGCGAAAGCACCGCAGGCAGCAAGCAGCAGGCGGCCTGGCCCTTCGCGGCGCACCGTTGGCTCTGGGGGAATCGGTGACGCATCGACAAAGCGCGAGCGTAACCCGACGACAACGCGTTCCATGTCAGCGATCGCCGCAACCGCCGGCAGCGGCGGCTGCTGACCCTCCAGCAAACTGCTTTGTCGTGCAAGCTCATCGGCCAACAGTTTGAGGGCCTTGCTGGCGTTACTTTCGCTATCGAGCAACTTGTCAAACGCGCCCCCAATCCGATGCACCGTCTCGAGCCTTTGCGCCGAAAGCTGTGCAAGCCGCAATTGCTCCGCCACGTCGATGCGCTCCGCCTCGAGGCCAATGATCTGCTGCGACGGGGAGAGGTAACGCGGCCCGGTTACCTGGACTTGTGTCGAAGCGTCAGGCCCGGAGACTCGCGCCCCGTCTTGATAGCCGTTGCGCATGCGCTCCATTTCGTTGATGCGGCGCGACAGCGACTCAACGGCGGCGCGGTAGGCGATTATCTGACTGCGCACCGCGGCAAGATCCGCTGCGGCATCGGCGGTCCACATGCGAACGGCGTCCATCAGGCTTATCCGTAGCAGCGCATCGCGGGCGAATTGGTGCGCAACATCGGCAAGCTCGATGGCTAACTTTGCATCACGGTCAGTTGCAGAAACGACGAGCTCGGAGGACACTTGCATGTCCTCGGCTCTCGCGTGCATCAGCTTTTCGACATTGCTATGGGCTAACTGCGACGCGACTGCCTTTGCGACCGTATCTGGGAGGTCACGGAAATCGCTGCGCGTGAGGCGGAAGGAATGCTCGAAAGCAATCGGGCTTACCCCGCGTCGAAGCTGATCTTCGATGCGCCGATGGGTCTCGGTGATCTCGCGACCACGAGAAAATCTCCGGAACCAGTCGGCGGATTTCAAAATTTCCTCGGCACGTCGATAAAGCTGTACATCACCTTGAAATGAGAGGGCGGTCGTCGCCTGATAGCGGACGAGGACGCGCACCAATCCCAGTCCACCGACCAGGGCGCCAATGACTATCAGCAGTACCAAGCCGAAAATTTCAAAGGCGCGCATGCCCCTCACGGCTACACTCTCCAGGCGAATTTAGCGGCGCATCGGCATCGATGATGCTTAGCGCTACGATCTCACCGATCGGACGAACCCCAATCCTTTTTGGATAGACCGTCCGTGCACGAGGCATTGGGATTCTCCCCCGCTGACGCATCGGCCGCTTCTGGAGCGACGGGACGAGCATCAGGTGCAGGCGGCGCTGAAGACCTTGCGGATCGCCGCTTCGCAGTCCGCGAGGTAACAGTCATCGATGGTGGGGTGCGTGAGTAGGTTTAGGCAGGTATTGGCTAGCCTCTCGGCGTTCGGGCGTGGTGCATGCCGACGTTGCAGCGCATAGGCCCTCTCGCGATAGAGTGCCGGACAAGTTCCGACGCTCGCCTGAATGCCCTCAGCGATGAACGCCGCTAAAATCCTGTCGCGATCCCAACCCGCCCTGAGCCGCTCGGGCACGACGGCAAAGTCAAGGCGATAGTAGGCGTGGACGTAGTTGCTGGGCACTGTCGCAATTCTCACGCACGGGAACTGCGCCAGCGCCGCGGCCAACCGCTGAGCGTGGGCATTCCTCTTCCTGAGCCAGCTCTCCAACTTGCGCAATTGGGGCAACCCGATCGCCGCTTGCACCTCGAGCATGCGCCAGTTGCTTCCGATGCTGTGATGGACCCATCGATACCCCACGGGGTGATCGTCGCGAAACATGGCATGATGAGATTTGCCATGATCGCGATACGACCAGGCGCGAGACCAATGCTCATAGTTGGCAAATAGCGCAATGCCTCCCTCGCCGCCGGTCGTAATGATCTTGTCCTGACAGAACGAGAACGTCGTGGCATCGCCGAATGCGCCGGCGTACACGCCGTCGACCTTGGCGCCTACGCTCTGCGCGCAGTCCTCAATCACAAGCAGTCCGTGCCGCTTCGCCAGCTCCATGATTCTCGGCATATCGCATGGACGCCCACAGAGGTGGACGGGCATGATAGCCTTCGTGCGCGGCCCTATGTGTGGTGCAATCGTCGCAGGAGTGATCAGCATCGTCTCGCAATCGACATCGGCGAACACCGGCGTGGCGCCAACGTTGCTCACCGATGAGGCCGAGGCGATGAAACTTCGGCTGGGGACGATCACCTCATCGCCACTGCCAATCCCCAATCCTCGTAAGCCAACCTCCAGCGCAAGGGAGCCATTCGTCACGGCAACTGCGAAATTTACGCCGATATGCGCAGCAAAGCTGTGCTCAAATTCTCGAATGAGGTTCCCTGTCCACTGGTTGACACGGCCGGAAGTCAAGACGGCCGTCACCGCCTCAATCTCATCGCGTTCATAAGCGGGCCAAGCCGGTGGAGGCGCGGTCCTTACCGGCCGCCCTCCCTCGGCGGCAAGGCGATCATTGCGCTCACAAAAGGGAGAAGCACGTTCCCGGTTCGCTGCTGTCGCAGCGCGCCGTCGCACGTGTGCGCGAGACTCGAGCGCCTTCCTACAGGCGTTCCCGGCATGAGCAAGCGCTTCGGTAATTTGGCTGCTACCTTGGCTTTGGCGAGCAATGCTGGCCAAGACGATCGCGAATCCGCCAACGGTCGCCACCACGAAGAAGACACCGAAGGTTGTCAGCATGCGTCCCTACCGCGATCGCGCTTTTGCCAAGAGCCGCCTTCGATAATGAGCAGAGCCAAACGCCAATGGGACGCCGTACCAAGCGGAACCGAGTCGATCCTTTTGTCGGCCGCTCGCTATGCAGCACAACGAATCTTCCGCAAGAACTATTCCTTTTGCTCTTCACGCCGAAGTCACTCGCGGACCCTCCGTCGGGGCCAGTCGAGGCTGGATAAGATGCCTCGCGCCGCTCGAGCGCGCCGCCAAATAGGGCGCGATCGCCAGGCGCACCTCGGGGCGCTTGAATGCCCAGAAGAGGCCGTCGAGGTAGAAATGCAGCAGCGCCAGGGTGATCGTCACGGCCATCAGGTTGATCTGCAGCACCAGGAACAGCGCACCGGCGGCGATGAGGGCCGGTAGCAGCACCCAAGGATCGCGCCAAAGTCGCGAAATTGCGCGCTGGCCCAACGAGCCCGTGCCGTCAGCGAGCTTGCGGCCATTCACTAGCCAGACGATGCCAAGGTACTGGACGAAATGCCCCACCAACATCCCGAGCGTTGCCAAATTCGCATCGCGCACCCAGAGATAAGGGTGAAACAGCAATAGGCTCGTCACGAGAAAAGCGAGTTCGGCCTTGTGAAAGGCGGGACCACGGCGATGGCGCTGGACCATGGCGGTTCCAAGTCGCGCGAGCGCGACGACCGCCCAGAAGCAGGCGCCGTAAGAAAGCGCTTCGGGCAGGGCGGGAGAAGCCCGCGCAAGGAACTCATGAAGAGCGGGATACCAGTCAAGATGTGCCACCGCCATTGCCAGGTTGGTGGAGATGATGGCCGTATTGGTGATGGTCTTCAGGCGAGGATCGAATGCCTGAGCCTTGTGGCGATAGATCGACTGGATGCCGCAGCTCTGGCGCGCCACATGATACGTATTCCAAAAATAGATGACGACGATGATGACAACGGGGATTCCAAACCATGCGACGGCACCAACGCCAAGCGCGATGAGGACTGGTACCACGAAATACGCAACCCAACGCTGCCGGTGGTAGGAGGCCGTATCATCCCAAAAATAGAAGGAATAGGTGGCAAGATAGTGCGGGCCACCTATCATGGTCGCGACAATCAGTCCGAGCAAGGTGTTACCGCGGCCGGTGGGGGCGATCAGCAGCGCAAGGCCTGCCAGCGGCGACAGGATGAAGAAGGTCAAGTCGAAGGCCGGTGACTCTATCCAGCCATCGCGCATGGAGCCCGCTTTGATAGCCGATCCCTCCGCCGCTCCGACCGACGTGGTCGTCTCCATCACATGCACCGATATGGCTGCACACTGCCCGAGCAGATCGCCGATGAGACAAGTGCGATTGCGACCGTCATTGCGCTATACCCCGCGCATCGTTTCGTCCGCTCCGCCCGATTGGAAGAAGTGGGTGCATGCGCCACAGCGAAATAAAGGGCGCCGCCATGGAACCGAAGAAGGAAACCGGCATGTCGGTGCCGTCCAAACCGTACCGTACCGGCCTGTCGGCGGCAGAAATTGTGCCGAACACGTAGTCCCAAATGCTGAGAATCTTGGCGTAATTGCTGGTGTTGTGTTCAAGGTCGGGGGCGTGGTGGATGGCGTGGAACGTGGGACTCACCACGATGGGGTAGAGCCAACCAAATCGCCACTTCAGATCGGCGTGCTGCAGCCCCTCAAACACGAGCTGCACAACGAACACCGGCGCCCAGTACCATGTTGGCAGCCCAAGCACCATGAGCGGGACGAACAACACAAGATTCGAGATCACCTGTTCCACCACGTGGTTGCGCCAAGACGTTACGAACGTCAACTCGGTCTGAGCGTGGTGCACCTTGTGGAATTCCCAGAGGATGGGATTGCGATGATACCAGCGGTGAATCCAGTAACCGGCAGCGTCGGCAAGCACCCAATAGATGATGAAGCCGAGGGGTCCCGGCACATAGTTGAGGAGTCGAAAATCCCATGCCGGGATGATAATCGCCAACCCCGCGACAAGGGGCGCATAGATCAGGGCATTGTAGATACCGCCTATGTAGAAGATGCCGTAAGTCAGATCGGTGCGAAAGTTGCGCGTCAAGTAACGACGCACGTTCCCGCCCGTCGCCAGTTCCAGCACGAAAATTACGACAAACAACCCTGCGAGCGTCTTCACGGCATGCCAAAGTGATTGCGACAACGGGTAGCTTGCGAGCGTACTTGCAAAGTGGGCCAGTCCAGCAACGATCGCCTCGGCGTGTGAAGGCTCATCAATCACTGGCATCGATCCATCGCGACTAGCAGAGCATTCGCCATCCGATCTTGGGGTCGATCAATATCAGTCGCGTTACGGTACGATAGCCGCAGCACATCATGCCTGCGTGGATCGGTTCTCCTGCCGCAGTCAGCAGTTCCGGTCGCCCGCAACGCCACTCAACGCCACCGATTTGGTCGCGCGGACGGGTCGGTCAATCGCATCGACAAGACGCTACCAGCGCAACAACGAAGATACGCAGCGAACTATTCCAATTCGCAAAATTGTTCTCGGCGGAGCACTTCAACGAGTGAGGCGCTCACCCGTGCTGGAATGGGGTCAAGCTCGAGCTCAAACCCGGGCTTCGGCAAGCATCGGGCAAATAGTCTCTCGCTGATCAGCCGCTCCGCGCGCAGGTCGCGCATGCGCCGAACAAAATGCGCCATATCGCAGCCTGCACATGAGCACTCATCACGCTTGCTTGCTTAACTGCCAGCTCGACGTTCGCTGGGCGCTCACGCAATCAACATGGCAAGTCGCTGGCTTTGAGGATGACACGCACTGGCGCTGTCGCGGACGCCAGCGCACCTGTCGTGCTGTGCCACGCATGCCACAACGTGCCACAAGGAGACCAACATCGTGGGTGCATATCAGCTGCTGCAATTCAGCAGCTGATATGACGCGTAAAAGAAAAATATCGCAGCATGTGCTCGTTCAAGCAAGGACCGGTGAGATGAAGGCACCGGGGATCGGTGAAATAGCACTTCTGGCGGCTGCCTTGAAAGGCGCCGATCCCCGTCAGGGTAGAAGCGAGGGCGTGAGCGCCGCGTTCCCAATTCTCCGAATCGGCGGAGCGATGCGGGTGCAGCCAACCCTCGTGAACAAATGGATCGAGTTTTTGCACCGTTTCTTGGCGTCTGCACACTGCATGAGGAGGGGTGTAGACCTGAGTGAAGATCTTGTTCAGCAGAAAAGCGTGCGTGATTTGGTGCACGGAGATCAGCGACGGCTTCGACCGCAAGGGTGCGGAGGGTGACAGCGGGACAACGCGCCGATCGGCAATGGGGTGGCAAGCGATATGGTGCGATCGCAGGAGGCCAACTCGCTGTTGGCAGGTGCTGCGAGGGCTCGATCGGCTTTCCTCCCACGATCGAGCTTTGGCGACCTTGGTGTACGTCGATGGCCTCACCTGCGACGGCGGTGGCGTCCTCTCGTTCAAATCTCGCCAGGGGAGTTGGCGCGCTCGCGCGTCGGCTCCTGATGTGGGAGCGCAAGGAGCCTCGCATCACGGCATAGACGGTCTTGAACGCAATGCATGAAATCCCGCCAACGCGTCTCGCCGCTATCGAACAACCATTTCGGCGTGGAGCGTGCTTGGGGAGCGGATTTTGGATGAGCTCAGCGCGACGAGTGGTCCTCCGTTTTTCTGCTGAAGGGCGACCAACGCTTAGCGCCAACATCTCAGCCAATCTGGTCCTGCGCGCCTGGACGGCGATTTTGCAGATCTTCCTCACCCCGCTTATTGTCCACAAGCTTGGGCCGCAAGGCTACGGTCTCGTTGGCTTCAGCTCGTCGCTGACTCTGTTCCTCGTGTTTCTCGACCAGTGCATGAGCCCCACGCTGTCGCGCGAGCTGGCGCGGATCGGCCATCTGCCCGACGAGGCGCAGCAGGCTCGCAACGTGCTTCGCACGATGGAAATCATCGCGTGCATAACGGCCGTTGTGATTGGCGGCTCGGTCGTGATTGCGGCGCAGTGGATCGCGCGCTACGGCATCGCCGGCAGCGGTCTGCCGCAGAGCGAGGTCACAACCGTCGTCGTCTTGGCCGGGATTGGCCTCGCCGTGCAATGGCCGGCGATGCTCTACAGCGGGGGGTTCATAGGCCTGCAGCGGCAGGAGCTCCTCGTCGCGATCCGCTTGGTGCTGGGCACGGTGATTCCTGTCGGCGCGGTGCTGCTGATGTGGCTTCTACATCCGTCGGTCGATGTGTATCTTGCCTGGGCCGCACTGATGTCGCTGGTGACGAGCGTCGTCACCTGCATTGTGCTATGGCGCACGATGCCGCCTGGCGCTACTCCACGTGCCGAGTTTGCCATTGCGCGCCGCTTGTGGCGCTTCGCCGCAACAAATTTGCTCGTGGGGCTGACCGCTGCGCTTATCGTCCAGGGTCCGGGACTGATCGTTGCTAAGTACTGCTCGCTTGCCGACCTCGCCGCATATACCCTTGCTGTCTCGCTAGCCCAGCAGCTCACTACCATGTTGACACAGCCCGTCAGCAGCGCCCTGATGCCGCATTTCACGCAACTGGTGGCGCGCGGTGACGAGACCACATTGGCCCGTGAGTATCACCGCTGGTCGCAAATTAATGCTGCGCTGCTGCTCCCGGCTGCAGCGACGCTCGTGTGGGCCCCGCGGCCTTTAATGCAGCTCTGGCTCGGTGCGGCCTCACCGCTCGCCGAGCCGGTGGCGAGGCTGCTTCCCTGGGTGGCCGTCGGCACGCTGCTCAACACCCTGCTGACGCCCCCGTACCTTTTGCAACTCGCCTCAGGTTGGTCGCAGCTGCTCGTAAGGCTGAACCTTGTGACCGTTGCCGTCTACTTACCTGCCACCTTGGGGCTGGTCCAAATCTACGGTCCGATCGCTCCGGCGGCGTGCTGGGTTGCCGTCAACCTGTGCTACTTTGTGATGTATGTACCGAGCGTGCATCGCCGCCTGCTGCGCGGCGAACTAATCGCTTGGTGGGTGCACGATACCGCTCGGCCGTTATTGTGCGTCCTGCTGCTCTACAGCGTTGCGAGCATGGCGGAGTCGACACAACTGCCGCTCGCGGCCTCGTTGCTGCTCGCCCTCACCTTGGCCGGTACGAGCGTCGGAGTGTTAATGCTGTGTCTTCCCCACTTCAGAGCGGACGCTGTGGTCGCGGTCGAACGCGTGCTCAGGATTTGGCGGCCGAGATGAACGCCCTCTCCGCCAGCCGGATTTGCTAAATTGGATTGGTCAGCACTGGGCCGACAGTCTCTGCCCGAGCGGGAACTTGGTCTGGAATCTCATTGTGACCCCTTCGCGACTTGCTCGTGCGCCTAAGGACAAGGGGCTGCGTGAGGCCGTCCGCGGCTTGGCTCTGCTAAGCTCAAGCCTCGGGGAGCCATCACTTTGGAGAGGGTAGGACGCGCAGCGCGATGCTGGTAGCACTCGCCGTAACGGCAATCCTGTTCGGTGCGCCATGATTTGGGCCAACTGGTACGCCGGGATGAGCCCCTCCTTCAACGGAAGGCGGCGGCCTTCATGCGGTGGCACGAGCCGTATAAGTCGAGAGGCTTAGGTAGCGCGACAAGTAATCCGCCTCCACGCGCCCTCATTCGCGCGTGCCAACTCCAAAGTCGAAGCACTTCGAGGTAAATCTTATTCGCTTCGCGCGTCGGACGTTCTGTGGAAGCGAAGGGGCGGTCATGCGCGCTAGTTATGACCGGCGGGATGCTCACCAACAGACACCCTCGCCAACTGCTACGCAGCTCTAACGAGGAAGTCGTCGGGCGGCCAGGACAACCCATAGTCTTTAGCCCAGGCCTCGATGACCGATCTTGCCATCATGCTTGGCAACCCGTTCGCAAACGCGCGCGACTGGGCTATGACATTTTGCCGTAACAGCTCGATCGTTGCGCAGCGAAGGACCCTGCCGTTGTGCTCGCAGGTCAGCGACCAAATCGAGCTCTCCCCCTGGATGCAGCGGTTCAAATACGTGACCACGCAGTGCCGCATCCGCTCCCCTTCCTCAAACAGGCGGATGCCAGTCTTGATCTGGGTAAGGCGCCATAGGGCGTTGTCGTACTCATAGACCGCATTTGGCAACGGGTTGCCGACCCATCGGTCGCGGGAGACGGCTGCCCCGGTCCGCAGCATTGTGTGCCACGCCTCCATGCGCCCGCGGAGCGACTGCAGCGTCCGGCCGCTCAGATCGAAGTTTGGATCACCAGCTGCTTCGGCTTCGAGATAGTCGATGAGATCGTTCATCTCCAGCGGCGTCGTGGGGTTGTGCGCAAAGACGCGCGCGGCCTCGCGCCAAAAGCTGATGCCGATTGGAAAGGCCACGAGCTTCGTGCGGGCGATGCGCACCGCGACGCGGACATCATCGGTGTGCACGCGCGCCATGGCATACCAGAGGGCGCGCTGGCTCGAAGCAACCTCCGGTGGCGCCGTGAGGAAATGATGGGCCTCAAGACGCGAGAGGTGGGCTCGCAGGCATTCGCGATAGGGCGAGCCGCCGCGCCCGGCCACGATGTAGCAAAGACGGAAGTCCAGTCCGTTACCTGGGACCCCGATGTCTGGTTCAGCCGGATCAGGCAACCAGGCGTTCGCCAAATGCGGCGCGACTGGGAAGCGAGCAAAGCTGAACTTGACGAGCTCCAGAAAGCGCTTCTGCGCACAGCGCACTCGGATATGGCACCGCCACTCCTCGGGCGGGCGCAGGCCATATCGCTCGTACGGCTTGATTCTCGCGCGAAACTCGGGAGGAAATTCGCTGTACGAGGCGATGAACGCCTTGTCTCGTACCTTATATCGTCGCCGCAGTCGGGAATGCGCGCACAACCGGGCTGCCAGAGCCTGCTCGGCCGCACGCTTTTGCGCCTCGCGCAATTTGGTTCGTTTGCCCATGAGTCCTCCACACAGCCAGCGTGGATCGCCGCCTGGTGAGGCGAGCGTTCCGCCAGTGCGTGTGGACGATCAGGGCCATCGCGGTTCCTCTGTGAACGCGCACCCTCTTACTCGTGTTTGTGGCTGATGGATGACGGCGTGCCGTTCCCTGCGGCGCATCCCGATTGGCTTCGCTGCCCATCGCGTGGGCGAAAGCTCAACCAAGGCGTGTGGCGCTTCCCGGCGTTGATCTGGCGCTCGCTGTTTCTCGAGCAGAATAAGTGCGACTATTGTGACCGATACTCCAGTTGTCCAAGAGACAATCTTCGGCAATGAACACGCGGAAAAGAGCAACGAGGCTGGATGATCTTAAGTACCGCCGTGACAGAAACTGACTGAAGGCGCACAAATACGTGCCACGACCCGCCAAGGCCCGGCCGTAACCCGCAGGAAACGGCCTCAGGCCCCCCCGATAGTCCCTGTGATAGTTAAGGGGAGCACCCGGGGCAGGGTATATATGTGACGACCTCGTCAGACCGCACGCAATTTGGCGTTGATGTTGACCCCCGTTTTGGGGGAGTTACCCGTCCGCCATCGGCTCAGGTTTAGTCCGGATAGCGACATGGCGACCATA
>Ga0306920_100012342_pt1 | contig 11596 bp, 10 predicted proteins | sample flu12Cox44000170_FD_204666 | JGI IMG/M metagenome (GOLD analysis project Ga0306920, IMG submission 204666) | Lab enrichment of tropical soil microbial communities from Luquillo Experimental Forest, Puerto Rico - flux4day.12C.oxic.44.000.170 (v2)... | ecosystem: Environmental > Terrestrial >...
TACAGCTATGCGACGCCGGCCACGCCGCCCGTGCTCAGCCATGCCTACATGCTGCAGATCGGGTTGCGGACGATTGCCAACACCACGTCGACAGGCGCCGCGGCCGGCATGGGCGGCATCCAGTAAACCCGATGCCGTCGCCGGCCGTCGGGTGTTCCAGGTTGCGAAACAGGCTTCAATTGGACCGATCGACCACATAGCGAAGATGATCATGATCACCACAATCTCTCTCCGCCTGCGGGTGCTGCTCGCGGGTTGCGTTGCTTGTGCGATCCTGTCTGTCCTTGCCGCTCCCGCGCATGCGCAGACCGTGGCGGTGATGGTCAATGGCGACCCGATCACCGAGTACGACATCGAACAGCGCAGCAAGCTGGACTTCCTGTCGACCCACAAGCAGCCTGCGCGGCAGGACATCATCAGCCAGCTGATCGACGACAAGGTGAAGATCAAGGAAGCCAAGAAATTCGGCGTCGATCCCACCGCCTCCGACGTCGATCAGGCCTACGGGGAAATGGCCAGCCGGATGCACATCACCGCCGATCAGTTGAGCAAGACGCTGGAAGGCCAAGGGATCCGGCCCGAGACGCTGAAGGCGCGTGTCAAGGCCGACCTGGTCTGGGGCAGCCTGGTGCGCGGCCGCTACAAGGAACGCCTCCAGGTCGGCGAGAAGGACGTCAACGATCGGGTCAAGGCCGAGGGCGGCGATGCCGAGCAGCAGGGAGACGCATTCGAGTACCGGATGCAGCCGGTGGTGCTCATCGTGCCGCGCGGCTCGGCGCCAGCGGCGATCGAGGCAAGGCAAAAGGAAGCAGAAGCGTTGCGCGCCCGCGTGCAGAGCTGCGAAGAGGCCAACAACTATTTCAAGTCGATGCAAAGCGCAGTGATCCGCGAACCCGTGATCAAGACCTCCGCCGATATTCCGCCTGTGCTGCGCAAGGTGCTCGACGACACCCCGGTGGGTCACCTGACCCCGCCGGAGGTCACCAAGGACGGCATTTCAATGGTGGCGCTGTGCGGCAGGAAGGCGACCACCCTCGATACGCCGAAGCGCAAGGAAATGCGCGACAAGATGTACGCCCAGAAATACACGACGACGTCGGACAATTACCTGAAGGAAATCCGCAAGCAGGCCATGATCGAATATCGGCAGACGAGCGCCGAAGGTTCAGGCGAAGAAAATTCGGGCAAGAAGCCGAAAGGGCGCCGTAACTAGCGGTTTGTGATTGCCCATGAATTTCCGAGGGTCGTAAAGGTGGACGACGCGATGGAGCCTGAGCCCCTGAAAGCCGCTCGTCGGCCGCTCGCGCTGACATTGGGCGAACCCGCCGGCATTGGACCCGATATCGCAATCAAGGCCTGGCTCAGGCGGAATGAGGCCGGCGTTCCGGCCTTTTATCTGCTCGGCGACTGCGCATTTGTCGGCGAGCGCGCCAAGAGACTCGGACTGAGCATCACGCTCGCCGAATGCGACGCAGACAGTGCGGTCGCAGCGTTTGCCAGCGCGCTGCCGATTGTTTCCGCCGGGCATGCCGCAACCGCCGAGCCCGGCCGGCCCGACGCGAGCAGCGCCGAGGCAGCGTTGTCCTCCATTCGCAAGGCGGTCGCGGACGTGCAGGCCGGTCGCGCCGGCGCCGTCGTCACCAATCCGATCGCCAAGAGCGTGCTCTACAATGCGGGCTTCCGTCACCCCGGTCATACCGAGTTCCTCGCCGAGCTTGCGGCAAAGAACGGGCGAACGCCGCAACCCGTCATGATGCTGTGGTCGCCGAAGCTCGCCGTGGTACCGGTGACGATCCATCTGTCGCTGCGCGAAGCGATCGAAAAGCTCACGGTCGAGTCGATCGTAAGCACCGCGCGGATTGCGGCTCGTGCGATGACATCCCGTTTCGGCGTGGCCCGTCCCCGCCTCGTGCTGTCCGGGCTCAATCCGCATGCCGGCGAGGATGGCACGCTCGGCATCGAGGATCAGACCATCGTCGGGCCCGCGGTCGACAAGCTGCGCGCGGAGGGTCTTGATGTGAGAGGCCCGCTGCCGGCGGACACGATGTTTCACGATGCCGCACGCAAGACTTACGACTGCGCGATCTGCATGTATCACGACCAGGCGCTGATCCCGGTCAAGACGCTGGCCTTTGACGATGCCGTCAATGTCACGCTGGGGCTGCCCTTCATCCGCACCTCGCCGGACCACGGCACTGCATTCGACATCGCCGGCAGCGGGCGCGCCAATCCGGCGAGCCTGATCGCGGCGTTGCGACTGGCGCACCGGATGGCGTCGGCGCCCGCGCCGGCAGTATGAGCGCCATCGACGACCTTCCGCCGCTCCGCGAGGTCATCCGCCAGCACGCGTTGTCCGCCCGCAAATCGCTGGGCCAGAATTTCCTGCTCGACCTTAACCTCACCGCGCGGATCGCGCGCGCGGCGGGCCCGCTGCAAAATGCCACCATCGTCGAAGTCGGTCCCGGCCCCGGCGGCCTCACCCGCGCGCTCCTGGCGCTCGGCGCGGCGCATGTGATCGCTGTCGAGCACGATGCGCGCGCCATTCCGGCACTGGAGGAGATCGCGCAGCGCTATCCCGGCCGTCTCGAGATCGTCAACGCCGACGCGCAGACGTTCGATCCGCGGCCCTATCTCGGCGCCACGAAAGCGAAGATCGTCGCCAATCTGCCCTACAACATCGCTACCGCGCTGCTGGTCGGCTGGCTGTCGATCGAGCCCTGGCCGCCCTGGTACGACATGATGGTGCTGATGTTCCAGCGCGAGGTTGCCGAGCGCATCGTCGCGCGCGAGAACGATGAGGCCTACGGCCGGCTCGGCGTGCTCGCCAACTGGCGCGCGGAAACGAAAATCCTGTTCGACATCTCGCCCGCGGCGTTCGTGCCGCAGCCCAAGGTGACCTCGTCAGTGGTGCGCCTCGTGCCGCGCGACTCGCCCGAACCCTGTGATCGCCGGATGCTCGAACAGGTCGCAGCTAGCGCCTTTGGCCAGCGCCGCAAGATGCTGCGGCAAAGCCTTAAGTCGCTATCGGCCGATCCCGCACGCCTTGCAGGTGCGGCCAGCGTCGATCCGACGCGGCGCGCCGAGACTATTCCGGTTTCGGGATTTGTTGCCATGGCACGCGAATTGGCCAATATACGCCGCGAAAAACCGGCCTAAGGGAGAAGAAGAATGGCGCTGATGCATCGGCAATCGCTGGTCAAGTTTGACGCTCCCCTGTGCGAGACCATCGCCGAAACGCCCAAGCCGCAGGGCAAAGAGACGCTGGTGCGCATCGAGCGCTGCGGGTTGTGCCACTCCGATCTGCATATCCAGGACGGCTATGCCGATCTTGGTGGCGGCAAGCGGCTCGACACCACGCGCGGCATGACCTTGCCCTTCACGCTCGGTCACGAGATTGCCGGCATAGTCGAGGAGGTCGGAGCTGATGGGCCGAAGGACCTGATCGGCGCCAAAAGAGCGGTGTTTCCCTGGATCGGTTGCGGCCAGTGCCGCGACTGCGCCAATGGCGACGAGAACCTCTGCATCAAGCATCGCTTTCTCGGCGTCTCCATCGACGGCGGTTTTGCCACGCATGTTCTGGTGCCTGATGCCAAATATCTGCTCGACTACGATGGTCTGCCCGTCAATCAGGCCGCGACCTTGATGTGCTCCGGCATCACCGCCTATGGCGCGCTGAAGCGGCTGGTCGACCGGCCGAGGCAGCGCAACCTTCTGCTGATCGGGCTTGGCGGTGTCGGCATGATGGGCCTGTCGTTTGCGCAGGTGATGTTCAAGCAAAAAATTTCGGTTGCAGACTTAAGTCCGGCGGCGCGCGAGGCGGCGCTGAGCGGTGGCGCTGCCGTCGCCTATGATCCTTCCGAAGGCGACATCGTTAAACGAATTATCAAGGAGACCGAAGGCGGCTTTGATGAGATCGTCGACTTTGCCGGCAACGAGAAATCGATGTCGTTTGCCGTCTCGGTGGTCGCGCGCGGCGGCAAGATCGTCGTCTCCGGGCTCATGGGCGGCAATTTCAGCCTGCCGATGGTGCAGTGGATCTACAAGCGCATGACCATCGAAGGTTTCATGGTCGGCACGCTCGCCGAAGGACGTGAATTGATGGCACTGGCGCGCGCCGGCAAGATCAAGCCGACTCCCATGCGGGAGGAGCCGATGGGTGACGTTCAGAAGTGGATCGACGCATTGCGGGCCGGAAAAGTCGTGGGACGGATCGTGCTTAAGAACTGACAAGAACGCCACCGTCTCTCCGGCCTCGCCACCAACAAGAAGACGTGGGAGGACGCAAATGCCTGGGAGGAATTTTCGTGCGCGCGGCGCTGTCGCGGCGCTCGTAGTCAGCCTTGCCGCGACGCCTGCGCTGGCGCAGAAGAAATATGGCCCCGGCGTCAGCGACACCGAAATCAAGATCGGCACCACCACGCCGTTCAGCGGCCCGGCCTCGGCCTATTCGGCCGGTGCGATCTCCGCTACCGCCTACTTCCAGATGATAAATGACGAGGGCGGCGTCAACGGACGCAAGATCAACTACGTCGCGCTCGACGATGCCTACAGCCCGCCCAAGACCGTCGAGCAGGTTCGCCGGCTGATTGAGAGCGAGGAGGTTCTGTTCCTGGTCAATCCCGTGGGCACCGCACCGAACATGGCTGTGGTGAAATACATCAACCAGAAAAAGGTGCCCCATCTCTTCATCGGCACCGGCGCGACCGTGTTCAACGATCCCGAGCACTATCCGTGGACGCTGAGCTGGACGCCGCATTACGCCTCCGAGGGCGAGATCTATGCCAAATGGATTCTCGCCAACAAGCCGGAGGCCAAGGTTGGCATCCTCATGCAGAACGACGACCTCGGCCGCGATTATCTGATCGGCTTCAAGCGCGGGCTCGGCGACAAGGCTGACAAGATGATCGTGTCGCAGCAGACCTACAACACGTCAGATCCCACCGTGGATTCGCAGATCGTGTCGCTGAAGGCGGCCGCTGCCGACGCGCTCGTGATCTTCTCGGTGCCAAAATTCGCAGCGCAAGCGATCCGCAAAGCCTATGACATCGACTGGCATCCGCAGGAGTTCGTATCCAGCGTCGGGTCCTCGATTGCAGGCGCGATCCGTCCCGCCGGATTCGAGGCCGCCAAGGGCATCATCTCCGCGGCCTATCAGAAGGATCCCTTCGATCCGCAGTGGCGCGACGATCCGGAAATGAAGGCCTGGAACGTATGGATGGCCAAATACAATCCACATGTCGACAAGAGCGACTACTACGCGCCCTATGGCTACAATATCGGGCATGCGGTCGTCGAAATCCTCAAGCAATGCGGTGACAATCTCACGCGCGAGAACGTCATGGACAAGGCGACCCATCTCGACATGGAGCTGCCGCTGCTGCTGCCGGGCATCAAGTTGAGCTCGAGCCCGACCGATCACCGTCCGATCAAGCAGATGCACCTGGTGCGCTTCAACGGCGAGCGCTACGTCCTGTTCGGCGACGTGCTGGCGAGCGAGTGATTTGGGCCACGGCGACGCCGACACTAATTCCACAAGCGTGCGACACTTGATAATCTGCCGCGATGGCGGGGATGGGGATGGTGCACGCGCGTTTCAGCTGGACGAGTTTTCGCACACAGCTGGCAGTGCTGGCAGGCGCGCTGTCGCTGCTGTCAACCTCCCCCGCACGCGCCGAAAAGCGCGTCGCGCTGGTGATCGGCAACTCTGCCTATAAAAATGTCACCGCGCTCGACAATCCCACCAAGGACGCGGCGCTGATGGCCGATACGCTGTCCGGCCTCGGCTTTACGCTGGTCGGCGGCAAGGCGCAGCTCAATCTCGACAAGTCGGCGATGGACAATGCCGTGCAGAATTTCGGACGGCAGGTTCAGGGGGCCGACGTTGCCTTGTTCTACTATGCCGGCCATGGCGTCCAAGTGGCGGGCTCCAACTATCTCGTGCCCGTCAACGCCAACCCGACGCGCGAGGCCGACGTCGATTTCCAGATGCTTGATGCCAATCTGGTGCTGCGCCAGATGCAGGACGCGGGCACAAAGCTCAACCTGGTGATCCTCGATGCCTGCCGCAACAACCCGTTCGGCGGCCGCGGCTTGCGCTCGGCGGATGGCGGCCTTGCGCAGATGCGCGCGCCCGGCGGCACGCTGATCTCCTATGCGACCCAACCCGGGGCCGTCGCCCAGGACGGCAGCGACGGCCATAGCCCCTACACACGGGCGCTTGCGGCCACCCTCAAGCAGCCCGGGCTCGACGTTTTCCAGACCTTCAACCGCGTCGGCCTTGCCGTGCAACGCGACACCGGCGGCTCGCAACAGCCATGGGTGTCGTCATCGCCGATCGATGGCACCTTCTATTTCGTGGCCCCAGCCTCGCAACAAGCCGCTGCCGGCCTCTCCGCCGATCCGTTGCGCCCCGACCCGGATCGAGTGCCGCTGACCGATCCCGCGCTGCTGAAAGAGTTGAGCGAACGGCTCTACGAGCACAATTTCGATCCGGAGACGAGCGACGGCAGAAGCGTGCTCGCGCTCGCCATCACCAAATTCCAGGAAAAGAGCAGCATCGCTCCAACCGGCGAAGCGACCGAGGGCATGCTGTTGCGATTGCGCAGCCTCGATGATCTGAAGCCGTGGGGATCGATCGTGTACGATCCAGACAGCGACAAATGGGGGATCTCCTGGGATCATCCCTCGCGTCGGGCCGCGGTGAGCGATGCGCGTTCGCGCTGTGGCACCGCCAAATGTCCGGTCGAGCTGAGTTTCTATGGCAATCGCTGCGGCGCATTTGCGATCTCGGACAAGTCGTGGTCGCTGGTACAGCAGAATACCGTGGAGGAAGCCAAGAGCACCGCGCTGGGCCAATGCAACAAGGCTGGCAAGGCTTGCCGCATCATCGGTGCGGTTTGCGCCGATGGCACCGGCCACCCCTGATTTTTGGACTCAAATCATTGAAAGATGATCGATTATGAAAAACTCCTATCCGTGCCTGACGATCCCAGCTCTCCTTGCCTGTCTCTTCATCGCCATGGCGCCGAAGCCTGCCGGCGCGCAATCCGGCAGCGCCGGCGGCAGCATCGGCAATGACGACAAGTCGGTCTCCGGCTCGCGAACCGCGCCGCGTTCGGTTGAGCAGCCGGAGCGGCCGGCGCGCCCCAGCAGCGACGATTCCGAAAGCCCACGGCGGGCGTCGCGAAAGGGCGGCTCGGGCGCGGGAGGTGGCAGCGGTGGAAGCTACGACGGCGCATGGGCGGCTGTGATCGTTGGCGGCCCGATGTGCCAGGGTACCGTCACCACGGCGTTTGTGGTCACCAGCGGCAGGATCATCGCGGACGGCACGTCGGGAAGTGTCAGTCCGACCGGCGCAGCCTTTGCGACCGGCACGACCAAAGAGGGCTTGACCTTCACCAGTACGGGTCGTCTGTCCGGGCGCAGTGGCGCAGGAACCATCCGCCGCTCCGACGGCTGCACCGGACGTTGGACGGCGTCAAAACAATAGCGTTTGTTTGTCGACAATCGGCCAAAAAGGGAGCCCGAATTAAGCCCCATCCTCTCCGGAATTGCGGCCAATTGCGACCCAAGTCTTTGGCGAGACTGGGAATCGTAAAGAGTTGCGTAAGCGTAACCGGGGATGCGTATGTCGAAAAAGCCAGCGAAGTTCGCCTGGGCGATTGTTGTCGCCTTTGTTGCGGGGCTCGCCGTGATGACAGTTCCACGCGCAGCAAGCGCGGCCGATGAATGCCTCACAGAACCGAAGGGTCCGACACCAGCGGGTAAACACTGGCGCTATCACATCGAACGCGGTACCGGGCGTCACTGCTGGTATCTGCGCAGCCAGGATGATGCGACCGCGAGCACCACGCAGGATCAATCCGCCGCCGCAGATGATGATGCCTCGTCGACGCAGGATCAGGTCCAATCCGCCAGAGATCAGGCTCCTTCGAGCAAGCCGGCTGCGAAGACGATTGAAACTCCGGCGACACGCTCCATCTCCAATGCACGCGCCGAATTGCCGGCGAAGATGCCGGTCGACGATGGCAGCGCCGCGGTACCCGCTCCGCGCCCTGTCCCAACGACGACTGCCGCAAACACCTCGGTCTTTCCCGATCCGTCAACCGCGCTCGCGGCGAAACCGGCCGTGGTTGCGTCCCCGGCCACAGATGCGTCTTCAGTTCCGTCGTCCGACACGAATGCGAACACTCAGCCGGACACGACAGCGTCAATCACGCCCGCAGCCGTGCCCTCGGCTGCGCCGACGACGCAGGCGGGACCACTCGGCAACCGCCACCTGGGTTCGATCCCGATGCTGTTGCTGGTGGCCTTCGGTGCGCTCGGGCTCGCGGGCTTGACCGGCAGCTTGGTCTACCGATTGGCGAGATTTCGTCGGGCGCGTCCCGAAGACCGCTGGAGCCGAAGCGTCCCGGCGCCGGCGCGTCGGCGGCGCCCCACACCGGCCCACCCCGAACCGGTCCAGGAGACCTTCGAACAGGAGACCTTCGAACAAGAGGCCCTCGAACAGGACGACTTACAACGTGACAACGTCGAGCGGGAGACCCTCGAACAAGCCATCTTCGAGCAGCGCAATATCGTAGACGAATATGCACCGAAACGCCCGGCGCGGCGGTCTGTCGCGCAAGAAAATTGGTTCCAACCGCGCGCAGAGGTTTCGCGCGACGAGCCGCGGACAGGCGACATCAATGTCAAGCGTGAGCAGATCGAGGCCTATCTGGCGCAGCTGACCAGGCAGTTGCAGGCCGATCTGCAGGCCACGGCGCGCGCCGAGTAGGGCGCGCTATTTCTCCAACTGCCGCTGCAACTCGCGCACGAATGTGCTCAGTCCGACGCGCCGTTCGCGCTTGAGCCGCTCGGCCTTGAGGATCGACTGCACTTCGGCAAAGGCAGCATCGATATCGCGGTTGATGACGATGTAGTCGTACTCCGCCCAGTGACTCATCTCGTGACTGGCGCGGCTCATGCGGCCGCGGATCACCTCGGCCGAGTCCTGGGCGCGCGAATGCAGCCGCCGCTCCAGGTCGGCCGCCGACGGCGGCAGGATGAACACGCTGACGACGTCGGCGCGTGCCTTTTCACGCAGCTGCTGGGTGCCCTGCCAGTCGATATCGAACAGCACATCCTGCCCGGCCGACAGCGCGGCCTCGACCGGCGCACGCGGCGTGCCATAGCGATTGTCGAACACCGTGGCCCATTCCAGGAGCTCGGTGCGCTTGACCATCTCCTCGAAGCGCGCCTTGTCGACGAACAGATAATCGCGGCCATCGACCTCGCCCGGGCGCTTGGCGCGCGTCGTCACCGACACCGACATGCGCAGACCCGGCATCCGCTCGATCAGCAGGCGCGACAGCGTGGTCTTACCCGCCCCCGAGGGCGAGGACAGCACGAACATCAGTCCGCGCCGTTCAACGCCGTCGATAGTGTAGCCGTGAGCCGCCATGATCACTCCAAGTTTTGGATCACTCCAGATTTTGAACCTGCTCGCGGAATTGCTCGATCACGTTCTTCATTTCGAGGCCGGTGTTGGTCAATTCGAGATCGTTGGATTTGGAGCAGCAGGTGTTGACCTCGCGGTGAAACTCCTGCGCCAGGAAATCGAGGCGACGCCCGATCGGCCCGCCCTTGCCGATCAGTTCGCGCGCCTGCGAGACGTGGGAGGCAATGCGGTCGAGCTCTTCTCGGACATCGGCCTTGGCCGCGATCAGCAGCGCTTCCTGGTTGAGGCGGTCGGCATCGAAGCGATCGGAGGCCTCGAGCAGGGCCGCGACCTGCTCGGCCAGTCGTGCCCTGATCGCCTCGGGCTTGCGGCCCGGACTGGCCTCGGCTCTCTTTGCCAAAACCTCGATCTCGTCCATGCGCTGACCCAGCACCAGGCCGAGTGTCGTCCCCTCACGGCGTCGCATCGCCACTAGATTGTCGAGTGCCTCGTCGAATGCTGTCGCCGCGACCGCCTTCGCCGCCTTGTCTTCCTCTTCGTCCGCTTCCGGCTCGACCACCTCGATCACGCCCTTGATTGCGAGCAGGCCGTCGATGCTGGGCGCCACCGCATCGAGCTTGCCGGCGAGCTGGCCCGCCACATTGACGACGGAGGCCAGCACGTCTTCGTTGATCCGCACCGCGGCCTGTGCGTTGGCGCGCTTGACGTTGAAATTGGCGTAGACCGTGCCGCGCGCCAGCACCGCGGCGGCACGCTTCTTAGCATGCGCCTCGAGCTCGTCCCACCCGGGCGGCAGCCGCAGGCGGAGATCAAAACCCTTGGCGTTGACGGACTTCAGCTCCCACTCGAACGTATAAGGCCCGCTGGCGCCGTGGCTGCGGGCAAAGCCGGTCATACTCGACAGCGCCATGACTTGGGATTCTCCGGTCCGAGGGAAGAAATTGTCAGATTCGCGGGCCAACTGGTGGCCCGAATTTCAGGAAATGTGGAGTCCTCAGCGCCCGATCATGACCGGGCACGAAGCCCGTCACTGCTGAGATACGCCTGGTGCCGCCGATTGCGCCGACCCCTGCTGGCCGCCGGGCGCCGGCCGCGGCGCCTGGGCGCGGACCGGCTTCTTCGCCGCCGGTGGCTTGGCGGCGGGAGCCGCGGCCTGGGCCGCATCGGGCGCGCTCGCAGTGGCTGCCGTCGCCGTCGAATCGTCGGGCAGCTCGGCCTTGTCGTCCTGGGTCTGCCGTTCCATCGCGCGAAGCTTGGCGACGTTCTTTTGGTGCTGGTCGTAGGCTTCGGTGAAGGCGTGGCCGCCGGTGCCGTCGGCGACAAAATAGAGGTCGCGCGTGCGGGCCGGGTTGGCGGCGGCCTCCAGCGAGGCGCGGCCGGGATTGGAGATCGGACCGGGCGGCAGCCCGTCGATCACATAGGTGTTGTAGGGCGAGGGTTGGGTGATTTCGCTGCGCTTGATCGGCCGGCCCAGTGTTCCCTTACCGCCGACCAAGCCATAAATGATCGTCGGATCTGACTGCAGCTTGATCTTCTGCTTAAGCCGATTGACGAAAACCGCCGCAACGCGGCTGCGCTCATCAGGCTTGCCGGTTTCCTTTTCCACAATGGAGGCCAGCGTTACCAGATCCTGCGGCGTCTTGATGCTGGGCGGCAGGTCCGGACTACGGTGCTCCCAGATCTCCGCAACCAGACGCTTCTGCGCCGACTGCATGCGCTGGATCACCTGCTCGCGTGTGGTTCCACGCGGGAACTTGTAGGTCTCGGGCAACAGCGTTCCCTCGCGCGGGATCTCGCGAACGCTGCCGGAGAAAATATCATTGTCAGTCAGTCGGCCCACGATCTGCTCGGAGGTCAGTCCCTCCGGAACGGTGACGGAATGCTGCACCACCTTGCCTTCGACGATGGTGGCGATGACGTCGTGCAGGCTCGCATTCTTCTGGAAAGAATATTCGCCGGGCTTCAGCTCCGAACGTGCGCGCAACGCAAACACCGCGCCGATAAAGGCCCAACGATTGTTGTCGATCACGCCCTCGCGCTGGAGGACGTCGGCGATGTCGGTCATGCCGGCGCGCGCCGGGATATTGACGACCTTGTCTTCCCTCAGCGGGCCAGGCGCTTCGATGGTCTGCTTGCCGTAGTAATAGGCGACACCGG
>Ga0306920_100012345_pt1 | contig 11595 bp, 8 predicted proteins | sample flu12Cox44000170_FD_204666 | JGI IMG/M metagenome (GOLD analysis project Ga0306920, IMG submission 204666) | Lab enrichment of tropical soil microbial communities from Luquillo Experimental Forest, Puerto Rico - flux4day.12C.oxic.44.000.170 (v2)... | ecosystem: Environmental > Terrestrial >...
CGGCCCGCCGCCGATTGACTTCGGGAGTCACGAGAGCGCCTCGGTTAATCCACAAGCTCGTCAAGCCAGGCAAGGTCGTTTGCTCCTGCGGTGCGGATGAGACTCGAATCAATCAGCTTTTGGTCACCAAGGCACAATCCAAGGTGAGGACAACTCACGCAGCCATTCTGCGGAAACCGAATCCCGCTGTGGGATGGGAACTGAGCTGCCTCAATCTGATCGATCGTCACCCCGAGAAGGCGGGCAAATTCTTGGCGCTGTTCCTCCGTGATCGACGTCTTGAGATATTGGATTTCGGGCTGATGCTTCCGCACAAAGACGACCAAAGCTACCTCGGAAACGCCAGTTACCCAGGAATAGAAATTGCGAAACGAACTCAGACAATTGGATTGTTATCAGATACTTGCATTTATTTGGCACCCCATTATTCGCCCGTGAGCGGTGAGGAACGCCGTAACTCGGCCACCTCGCGCATCTTCGTAGCAAGTCCGCCGACACCTGTCTGGTGCCGCTTCTATTGGCCGAGACGCCGGCGAATTTCGGGCAAGAGCGGGTCTTCCCCGGCTTTTCCGCGGATGCTCAGATAGGTTTGGTAGGAATCGCGGAATCCGGGACTGTTCAGCCCTTCCCGCGCACGCCCCTGATAATAGTAAGCCTCGGGAAGGTAATTGTAGGTCGGCACGTAATCGAATAGATCCAGAGTTTCGCCGCGGCGCTTGATGCAGCGGTCAAATTCGGAATCGGCTTCGGTGAACATTCCGGCGTCCAGGTAGGCGCGTCCGAGGTCGAACCGGCCAATCCAAGTATCGAGTTGCTTGTTGGCTTCGTTCAACACTTTAATGGCCCGGCGTGGGTCTTTTTCCGCCAGGGCCACTTCACCTTCAATCAACTTAGCGTATACCTGAGCCTCGAGTTCTGTTTCGGTGGCCAGACCCTCGGCCAATTTTGTTGCCTTCGCGGTCTCGCCAGCTGCGGCGTAGATGCGTGCCACCGCGAACCTCGTAGAAACTGTTTTGCTGTTAGCCAGGGCCTTGTCCGACGCGGCTAACGCGGCTGCTTTCTGTTTTCGCAAGAGCTGCGCTTGCGCAAGCATCGCATAATCGGCGGCGGCAGAATCGAGCCGGCCGGCTTTCAAATCGGCAGCTGCCCCTGTTTCCAGGAATCGATCGGCATCCGTCAGGCGCCCTTCGTATAAGGCAATATCAGCCAACCCCTGAGCCGCACCGGACTGACCGTAGTCGCTGACCTTCTCGAGTTGCTGATAGGTCTTGATCGCTTCAGCCAGTTGCCCTTGCCCCACCTGAGCGTAGGCCAGTGCCGCGTAGCCTGTCTCAAAGCCAGGATTAGCCTGCAACACCTTCCGCGCCTCCTGCTCAGCCGCTTGGAAATCCCCGGTATACGCGAGATCCAAAGCCAGATTCGTGCGCTGGTCGTTGTTCGGTGACACCTCCAGCGAACGCCGCAACTCTTCCATCGCTTTGGGGGTGTTGTGCTCGCCCTTATAACAAATGGACAGATTATTGTGGCCGATATTGTCCGCTGGATACTGCTTCACAAGCTCGCTGTATTCCTCAACGCACTTTTCCCAGTTTTCGGTCTGCAGGTAATAATATCCGCGAATGCGATATCGTTCGCGTTCCGTCATGCGGTCGACGTGCTCCATCGCCAGCTTCAGATATTTTTCAGCATCCTTAGTCCGGCCGAGATTGGCTGCCGAACCGGCCATTCCGGCGTAAGCGCGCGCGAAGTTGGGGTCTAACTCCAGCACCTTGGTGAAGGACGCCAAGGACTCCTCCATTTTCCCCGCGAACTGTTGATCCATAGCAACGCCGTACTGATGGGCAGCCTCTAGGGACGCAGCTTGGAAGGCCCCTCCAGCGGCGGTAAGCTGCACCGATTCCGGCGTAGTGTCGCCCAGCGCTTTGCGGATGGGGGCGGCCAGTTTGGGCACGTCCAGCAAAAGTTGGTCTTTGTTCGAAGCGTTGACTTCGGCCGTCGCAATCGACTTGCCCGTCCTGGCGTCCAGCGCTTCCACACTCAATTTATAGCCGTCGCCACGCTGGCTAAGCGATCCAGTGACAACCGCTCCAAGTCCCTGGCTTATGGCCACCAAGCGCGCCGATTGTTCATCGAGCTTGTCCGTCGGATGTGGAAGTTTCTGAGCCAACTGGCGCGCACTTCCGCGGTTGTAAGCGTTAAGGAAGCTGGCGCCTTCCAGCGCCACGTTAAACATCGGCTCCAGAGTGCCGTCAAAAATGGGGTCGCCCGTGTAGTTCGTAAAGTCGGCCACAAGAACGCTGACCGGTGCGTGCGCGGCCTTGGGTTTGGAATTCATCAGTCGGAACGCAACGCCAGCCGCTATGAGCAGCAAAGCGGCAAGTCCCCCCGCTGCCCATTTCCACGGAATTGCCAGGCCGGCTGGTTTGGCAGCAACGGGGCTCGGAATGACGACGGAGGCTAACGTGGGCCGAGCGCCCTGGTACGCATCGAGATCGGCGAGGATTTGCTGCACATTCTGGTAGCGATGCGCAAGATCGCGCTCCAAGCATTTCGCGACAATGTCGCTCAGCGCTTCCGGCACCGAGGAGTCCAGATGCGCCACGGGCACCGCCCGCTCCTGGTTGCGCCGTAGCAGGCTGGCCATGACGGAGTCGGCTTTATAGGGAGTCTTCCCGGTGAGCATTTCGTAGAAGATCAAGCCGACGGCGAAGATGTCCGAGCGCTGGTCTAAGGTCTGGCCCATGGACTGTTCCGGAGACATGTACTCGATGGTGCCTAAAAGCGCACCACTCTGGGTCATCCCTTCCGATTCCACGGAACGGGCCAACCCAAAATCCATGACCAGGACGCGGCCGCTTTTCGTTTCTTGCATGATGTTCTGCGGCTTTAAGTCGCGATGAATGATGCCCACGCTGTGGGCCGCGTCCAGTGCCAGGCAGACCTGGCGAATAATCCCGATGGCTTTTTCCGGTGGCAGCTTTCCATCCCTGGTCAGGATATGTCGCAGGTCGGAACCTTCGACAAACTCCATGGTGATAAACTGGATGCCTTCCGCCTCGACCAGATCGTAGATGCGTACAACGTTTCGATGCGTGACCTGGTGCGCGGTGATGAGTTCCTGCTTGAAACGAGCCAGGATCGCTGGATTCGAGGCCAATTCCGGACGAATTAACTTGAGCGCCACGGCCCGCGCGACCGTGCGGTCCAGGGCCTTATAAACGGCGCCCATCCCGCCTTCGCCCAGTAGTTGCAAAATCTCGTAGCGCCCGCCGATGAGGTCCCCGGGCTGAAGAACCGCTTCCTTGGTATAGCTTTGAGCGATTTGACGGATCCTCTCCGGAGATTTGATGGAAGCCACGAGACTGTCCGAAATGGTCACTTCAGGGGGGATCTCGCGTGTCGCGGGCGGAGGCGGAGAACCAGCAGGAGTCGGAGGAACATCTGATAGGGTCGCTCCCTCCGGATGGTCGAGTGGTGGAATGCTGCCGGAGCTGTCTCCCTTCGCAGGCACACTTACGCCTTGTGGTCCGCCGGCACCTTGAGTTTCTCCGGCCCCCTTTTTTGACTTAGGATCTTCCATCAGCCGTCATATACCTCAGATGGCAATGAGACGACAAGAATCCTCTTGCTGCCTGAGAAAGGGATACTCGGCCAAGTATAACGATTAGTGACGATGCGTGCAGCCTTTGAAAGAGGTTCGTGGGCCACTAGGGCGAGTGTACCGCACTGGATTCCAATTGTTGAAGGGATTCCTTATCGGGAGTCTTATACTGCCTCACTGTGTGAGAAAGGGCCTAAAAGTCCCAACGTTAAGCCGATTTGACTTAACGGAATGAACTGTATTGAAGCGCCTAGCTGTGCACTCCTCAGGGCTCGATCGGACGGCGTTCCCTGCGACACCCTCGCAGGACGGCTTCTATGGGAATACGGGCGCGCCAACTACCTCTAGCGCCGATGCGATTGACACACGCTGCCGGCTCCGGCAGCATACCGAATCAGTGCCGAGCGATTGGTCTCTACCACCCGATATTCCCGATTTGGTTTTGGCGAACCCCACCGCAGGCGGTGGCCTTGCCGCGGAGGTAATTCCGCGTCTGCGAAGATTTGCTTCCGATCACCACTGGAACATGGAATTGCACAGCGCGCACAGCGCGGTCGAGTTCGCACGGAAGGCCCGCGACGAGGCAGACTCGGGCCGCCCGCGCATCTTCGCACTCGGCGGGGACGGTACCTTTCAGATTTTACTGAACGCCTTGGCGCTCAATGAGCAGGTTACCATTGGTGTTTTACCTGCCGGAGGCGGCAACGATCTGGCAGCGGCTCTGGGGCTGCCGCTCGATGCGGTCGGCGCCGCGGAAGCCATTTTATCGCGGGGCATGTGCGTTCCGCTCGACGCGGCCCGCGTACGAACCGCCGACAGGACCGAGCGCTGGTACATGGGCGGAGGCGGCGTTGGGCTGGATGCGGAAGCGGCGCGTTTCGCGAGTGGAACCTACAGGAAAACGCGCGGCCGAACCCGCTACCTGCTCTCCGCGATTCGGGCCTTACGAAAATTTCAGCCGTTGAACGTCCAGGTTTCGTTTCAGGGTTATGACGTCGGCTCGTTGTCCTGCGAGGCCTTAGTGTTGGGCGTGCTGAACACGCCCAGCTATGGCGCAGGATTGCGCCTGGCTCCCGAGGCAAGTCTGGAAGACGGACAACTCGATCTTGTCGTACTTCGAGACCTTGGTCTGGTGGAAATCTTGAAAATTCTTCCAGCCCTCGCGGCGAGCGGCGAGATTCACACCCGTCACATCCGCAGATATCGTGTCACAAGGGCAAGGATTGAAACCGATCGGCCGTGCCTGTTCCACGGTGATGGTGAAATGATTGGCCCCACTCCAGTCGAAATAGCCGTCGTCGCTCGAGCGATGCGAGTCTGGCGAACCAACAACGTGCGGTGAGCCCAGGGAAGAAATCTCAGTTTTCAATCGACGAAGTCGATAATCGCGCCTTCGTGCCGGTAGAGGAAGCCTACGAACTGCCCAAAGTTGGGTGAAGCGCTATTGTTGTAAACGGTGCTGAAGTTGCCGTGATTAGTCACATTGAGCGTGTATATGCCGAGCCGGATGTGATGCACCTTACCACCGCGATTGCCGAGGAACGGGATGCGAAACTCGCGATAGAGCTTCAGGTCCAGCGAAAAATACGTCGGAAAGCGTTTGCCGTTGGGTTCTCCGACGTATTGCTGGTTCACGTCTATGGGCGACCACGGAAAACCCGTGTGATAGTCCATCAACGGACTGAACGTCAGCTTCCAGGGAAGCGCGAAAATACCCCACGCGACAACACGGTTCGGAATGTCCGAAGGGAGTATGCCGTAGACTTCCGGTCGAATCACCGGCGCGGCAAAGGGAATGTTGACGTTGGAAAGATTGTTCAGGTCGCCCCGGGCCTGGCTCCAGATGTAGGAAAAATTTGCCTGGTCGTGCTCCCGAAAATCGTAGTGCGCCGTGGCTTCGAGCTCGCGATAGTGGGAAGAACCGGTGTTGGTCAGCCCCATATAGGACGGCCCGCCGTTGGCGGAAGTGAAAGGTTCCACACCAAACAAGTACGAGGTATGGCTGTCAAGGTACCCGAGTCGCAGCCTGAGATCCTTGCGCAATTCGCGGGAAAGCTCGGCATTCCAGGTGACATTGCGCGGCGTGGTGCTCGGCCCATGCGGCAGGTTGCTGGCCGCCAGCGGATTCACTCCGGCGACGTAGGCGTTCAGATAGGCGATCGGCGGACCGAGCGGAATCAATCCGGTGGTATCAAATTGCGTGATGCTGCGTACGGGATTGGTAGCCCAATCGGCGGCCAGCAGCGGCAGAACACCGTAAAACATCCCCGCTCCGGCGCGAATCACGGTCTTTCCCGATTTCCCCGGGGCGTAGGCGACGCCCGCGCGCGGCGCGATCGCCACCGGCCAACCCGACGTCTCCGTAGACAGCCGGGCGCCCATGTCCACGCTCCAGTGCTCGTTCATCACCCAGTGGTCTTGGATGAATTCCGCAATGGAGGTGTCACCCGGAGACTGCGCCGTGGGGGCCGAGAAAGTGATTTGCTGGGTTTGCGTACTGTCGAGGCGGAGAACATGGATTGGGTCGGAAAGATTGGTTCCGAAGAAAGAACGGTAATCGATATCGGCGCCGATGCGCAGCTCGTGTTCGCCATGCCACTGCTTCCGGGCGAACTGATAGGAAGGCACGGCCTGAAATTCCTTCCCGCGGCGCGACCAGCGGTTGAAATAGTTGCCGCCGTAGCCCTGTGGCGTGATGAGCATGTCTTCGAAACCCTGGCCATGCCCGTTACTGTCGAAGCGCATGTATTGCGCCACCATGCTGAAGATGGCACCCGATGTGAACTGATACTTGTCATTGACGCCGATGGCCACCCCGCTCTGGTTCAGGTCGTTGGAAGCTGGAATGGGAATAAGCGCGCTGATGTCCACATTCTGGTGGCGCAAAGGGAAGGCATTTACGGTCAGCGTCAGCACGTGGTTCGGGGAAAGAATCGCTTCCAACGTGGAAAAAGAGTTGAAACCCTGCCTTTTGGAAATATCGTCCGGCCACGGAAGCCCTTCGATGGTGGACTTCTTCATTTCGTACTGAAAGACTTCCGAAAACAAGAGTTTGTGGCGGATCACCGGAACATCAAAGGCAATGCCGGGAATCGCTTCGCCGACACCAGCTAGGTGTCCTTCTTTCCCAAGAAAGGAAGGGACCACACCGCGCACCTTGAAACTCCACTGGTCTTCGGGTGGCTTGGTCTGAATCGTAGTGAGGCCGCCTGAGAAGCTGCCGAGGCCGGCGTCATACGGGGTCTTGTAAACAGCGAACGACTCAACCGCGTCGGTGGGAATGGGTACCGCAAAGCTTCCCGTAACCGGGTCGGTTGTGCGCGCAGAGTTGACCAGCAGCAAACTCTGATTCTCGTCCGCACCCTTGAAACTCAATTTGCTGTCGAGCGTTTTGATCACGCCGGGCGTGATGGGAAGAACATCTTTTACTTTTTCCTGCGGCGTAGGAAGACTGATCAACTCGGTTTTGGTGACCGTGGCTGGAGGAGGTGCGGAACTGCTTTCGGTGGCGATTTCTGCAGCGTTTTCCTTCACTTCAACCTTTTCCGCCACTGCTACCAGTTCCAGGGCGAAATCAGCGGTGAGCTGTTGTTTTGAGGCCACCACCACGGTTTTCGTAGCGGGCTTGAAACCCTGCAAGTTGATGCTGACCGTATAGGTGCCTGGCGCGAGGCTCCTAAATTCGTAGTAGCCGTGCTCATCGGTATCGCTAGTCAGGGGAGGGCCGCCGAGCGCATCTCCCGCGAGAGTAACCGTAATACTGGCAACGCCGGTAGGCAGGTTATCCTGGAGCGTGGTCGCGGTTCCGTGAATCGAGCCAGCACTATCTGTGGCGGTTTTCTTTGCCGGCCCGACCTGCGCAAACCCCGGCAGAGCTGCGAAAAAGCAGGTGAGTAGAATCATCGATAGCGGAAAAAATCCGAACAAACGGCCCTGCGGCAGATTCCCTCGTGCTGCCCGAAAGACGAAATGGTTAGAATGAATCCGTTTCATGCAGAAATAGAAAAACCCTTTCTTCCATAGTTGAGCGCCTTCTCGGGTGTGCGGACTGTCCGCAATCATTCCCGGCGCCACCTAGTTCCCGATGTGCCTTTGTCGCTCCGCGGCCGGGAGGCAAGACGTTGGTTTGCCGCGGTAGCAAGTCCACAGGCTTCTGCCAGACAACCCCTTTTGGCGGATGCGCATTGGCGGCGGGCCTCTGCCTGGCCGCCAAAACCCCACTAGAAAATGGTATCAGATTGAGGTGGCGCAGCGCGAAAAGAGCCCCTGTGTGTTGCGGAGACCCCTTCCATCCCGTGTCCGATCAGGCTTCGCCCGATGGGTTGGTTCGATCCTCAGGTCTAGCTCTTTTTCCGATCAACTTTAAGGTTAATGACCATCTCCTTGCGGTTGTCCAACGAAGTGACGCTGCGCACGGGAGATTTGGCACCCTCAAATTCCGCGTGAACTTCATAGTCCGCGTTGGGATCGAGTCCGCTGAAACGGTAATTCCCCTCACTGTCGGCGAAATTGCTGCGTACCGCGTTGGTCCTGAGATTTTTCAGGAATACTACGCTATTGGGCAGTGGGTTGTCTGATTTGTCGCTGACCACTCCTCGAACCGTGCGGAGCTGCGCTTCCTTCTTGGATTCCTGGGCCGCTAGAGCGAAAGCGATCAGCAGAAAAAGCCCGACCAGCCAGGTAAATTGTCGGGAATAGTTCATTTGGAACCCTCAGACTTCGCCGGTGCTATGGTTTCCAGCTTGAACGTCAAGCGTTTCTGTACCTCCGCCATATTTGCCGCGACCTCCTGGGTCTGCTCCTTGTATTTCTTCTGGGTCACCACCACTTCGTATTCGATGCCGTCGGGCACCCGGACGGCAAATTCTCCCCGTGAATTGGTGTACATCTCGTACCGGAACTTCTTTTCCCCTTTGCGGCGAACCCGCACCTGCACGCCGGGAAATGCATAGGCTTTTTCGTTGAATACCGTGCCAAGGATCAGAAACGCAGGGAGGGTCTTGTGGTGTTTCGTGCTGGAACTCTGCTCAGTCGCGGCCGGGGGCGGCGGGGGCGCCGGCTGCTGTGCGCAGGAAAGCGCGGGCATCGACAAGCAGAAAACAAAAGAAGCGCAAGCCAAAAAGCGCATAGGCTCGAAACGACGGCAGGAAGGGATCACATCACGGTTGGATGACATCCCGAAAACCCCGGGATGTCCGGGCTGGGCGGCAGGCACCTACTACTCGTCTTCTTCATCATCTTCTTCGTCATCATCAAGGTCGTCGTCGTCTTCGTCTTCCAAAAGGTCGCCGTCTTCTTCAAATTCATCATCGCCTTCGGCGTCTTCCTCGTCTTCGTCCTCTTCTTCTTCGACGTCATCGGAAATGGGATTGAGCGCGACCGGATGCGTCTGCGACACTTCCAGCTCGCACTCGCACTCCGGGCAGCTCAGGATTTCTCCCTCTTCCACTTCGTCTTCGTCCACATCAATTTCAGCGGAACATTCAGGACAGCGGAGCACGTCTCCATCCTCCGATTCTGGTTTCACCCGCCGACGCTTCCGGAAACCCGGACCTCGCCATCCGGCGTATTATATACCCGGTGAGTGAATCCGAGTTTATGGGCCATGCAGGGGCTACTCAGTGTAACCCAACATCTCGGGTGAAAGAATAACAGGCTATGGCGAGAGAGTACCCGGAGCGCCCGGTAGTTGGCATCGGTGGCGTGGTTATCGAAAACGGTCGGGCTTTGCTGATCAAGCGTGGAACCGAACCCCTTCTCGGACAGTGGTCCATTCCCGGCGGAACGCTCGAGCTTGGCGAATCTTTGCAGCAAGGCGTAGCGCGTGAGCTTCTCGAGGAGACCGGGCTCGTCGTCCAGGTGCTCGATATGATCGAAGTATTCGACCGGATCTTCAGCGAACCCGAGGCGGGCTTATCAGAACCGGTGTCGCGCCCTAAATATCACTACGTGATTGTCGACTATTTGTGTGAGCGCCTTGGCGGAGAAGCGCGGGCGGGGAGCGACGTCACTGATATCGCGTTTGCCGCGGAGCATGAACTAGAAGACTACCATCTCACTCCAACGGCGACGCGTGTGCTCCGTCGCGCGTTCGTCATGGATCGCGAAAGGCTAAAGACGCGCTAGTTCGTACGCTTCATTTCGTCAGTTTTAGGATTTCAATGCTGCCGTTGGTGTTGGTCAGGGAAAGATTGCATCCCCCGTTGCCGATTTTTCCGTGTAGCGAGTCTCCGCTCAATTGCCCGCTGCTGGTGATGGGGAGCTCGCTCGTGATGCGCCCAAACGAAGTGTGTGCCGTGACGTTGTAGCCGGCGCCTTCAAGCAGGCGCACCTGAATCGGCGAGAATGAAGTCTTCACAGAGATTGTTTTGCAACCGGGAGAGTTTCTTCCGACGCTGAGTGTTACAGCGCCGTTCTGGTTATCCACAGTGACGTTGCCGCTGATGTCGTCAAGTGTGACTGCGCCGAAACTGGTCCGCGCGGTGGCATCTCCTTTTACCGAATTGGCGGTCACCTGGCCATTGGAGTTTTCAGTGGTCAAATTCCCGTTTACGCGCTGAATGTAGACACCGCCAAAGCTGGTCTTTGCGTAAGCATCGCCGCCAATATCTGACAGCGAGATGCGGCCATTCCCGGTCGTCGCTCGAACCCCTTTCCGCAAGCCGCCGGCTTCGATCGCTCCGAACGAAGTATTGAGCGTGGCCTTGCCTTTGGCTTCGTGCACGGTAATCGTCCCGTTAGAGTCTTCCACCTGCACGGCGCCGTTGATCTGCTCAAGTGACACATCTCCGAATGTATTTCGCACGTAGACCTCGTCGCCTGTTGGGCCGCCGGTGACGCGGCCATTCGAGGCTGTGCATTTCACCGAGCCGCTGATGTTGACAAACGTGATGGAGCCGAAACTGCCATTCAGATCCGCGAAGCCACTTACCGTATTCACGTCAATGGCCCCGTTGTTATTGCTCACTGTCAGTGTTCCATGGATATTCCGCACGTTTACTGCGCCGAACGAGTTGCTGACCCTCGAATTTCCAGCATCGGTTAGCTCCACAGGCCCATTGCCTCCCCCGATGATCACGCCTCCTTGCACATTTTTGACGGTGACCGAGCCGAAACGGTCCTTCACATCGACCGAGCCCTGTACCGTGGAGACACTGACAGTCCCATTGTTGTTGGCTACGCCGAGATCGCCCGCCAGATCTTCCGCCTCAATGGTCCCGAAGGCATTCGTCAATTTTGCAGATCCCCCGTCGTGCATGGCGAGCTGTCCGTGACTGTTTTCGACTTCACTCGGGCCATGCACCCCGCGTATGTCCACATTTCCAAACGCGTTTTTCATCCAGAGTTTGGCGTCAACGGGCACACCGATGTCATAGTCGACCGAATAGGAATTCTTATGGCCGATACGAATCACAAAGGGACCGTCGGAAGGAGCCACGGTGCGCACGGAGACCCCGTGGGCGTCTTGTTGCACTTCGACGCGCACCGCTTCGGCGTATTTTTCCGCTTCGGCATGCGAACTGGCCTGTGCGCGGATTGTTGCGGAGATTGTGGCTTCGCGCGAATTTTCACCGTGAATGCGAACCTCGCCGAACTTGCTTTCAATGCTGAAGGTTTGGCCTGCAGCGAGGGGAACCGTCTTCTGAAATTCTCGAGTTGCGGTATCTTGGCCTCCGTTGGCAGCAGTGGCCGGAATCGCCGTCGCGCATCCCAGCAACAACCCGCAACCGATACTTTTCAGGGAATAGCCCGGGAGGGCAAACCTCATCGCTTTGACTCCAGAACATCCTCGAGCGTCTGCTGCTTTTCTTCGTACATGGCCAAAAGCTGGTAGCGCAGGTGGGCGTTGGAGGGATTCTCACCCGCTTGCGCCCGAAGATCGGCAATGGCCGTATCCAACACCAAGAGTTTCTCGCGATAACTGGCCATCAGCGGCGCGTCGGAACCCAACTGCGGACTGGCTTCGGCGGCCAGCTTATCGATTGCCGCCATGT
>Ga0306920_100012346_pt1 | contig 11594 bp, 11 predicted proteins | sample flu12Cox44000170_FD_204666 | JGI IMG/M metagenome (GOLD analysis project Ga0306920, IMG submission 204666) | Lab enrichment of tropical soil microbial communities from Luquillo Experimental Forest, Puerto Rico - flux4day.12C.oxic.44.000.170 (v2)... | ecosystem: Environmental > Terrestrial >...
GAGGGAGAGAAGAATGATCGGCAAACCGGAATCGTGGGGTCCGGAACCCTGGCAGTCTAGAGTCGAACTGGCAGCACAAAGGCCAATCGAACTGGGGTGAAAACTCTGGTCTTGCGCGAAGAAACCTTCCGCAAACCGGTTCCAGCCGTAACGCAGTTCGTTCACCTTATTTGCGCCGATCGTGTGGACGTAGGAGAGTGAGACGAGTTGCACGCGGGTGGGAGTGACGGTATTGAATCCAGGGAGTTGGCCGCCGGAGGCGGTGAGAGCGAGCGGGAAGGACTGGGTACTATCGCCGAAGAAATAGCGCCCGGTGAGGAGGTTGCGAGTGTTGAAGTTGTGATCGATCTTGGCGATCATGCTGCTGAGGTTGTTGTAGGAAGGAGTAATCAGGGATGCGTTGTTGCCGTTGGGACAACCGCTGTCGAAAGCAGCCCAGTTCGGATCGGAGGGAGTGGGGCGCGTTCCGATGTTGGGCTGAGGCCAAAATTTGAGGATGGCAGCAGTAACCGGGTTGGGCGCGCCGTTCTGCGCGATGTCGAAGGCAACGCGGTTCGGTTCGGGCACGCAGTCGAGAGTGACCGTGCCTACCGTCTCCCGCTGTCCTTCGTAGTTCAGATAGAAGAAAGTGCGGTCCTTTATGATCGGGCCGCCAAACGACCCGCCGAACTGATTGTTGTGGAACGGGGCGCGTGGCTGATCGGTGGTGTTGAAGTAATTGCGAGCACCAAGCTGATCATTGCGAAAATACTCAAAGGCACTGCCGTGAAAAGCATTAGAACCACTCTTGGTGACGATGTTGACGACGGCGCCAGCGTTGCGGCCGTATTCCGAACCGAAGTTTGAGAGTACGTGCATCTCAGCGATGGAATCGATGGGAAGAATAGCGGATGGCACAGCGAACACGCCGCCCTGATTGATGGCTGGGTCGTTGCGGTAGCCATCATTCATATCGGTACCGTCGAGCAGGTAGTTGTTGGAGCGACCGCGGGCGCCGTTCATGCTGAACTCGCCGAAGGAACCCGGGGAGTCCGTGATCTGATCGGGGGAACCGGCGACGCCAGGGTTCAGGAATATGAGCTTGGTGTAATCGCGCCCGTTGATCGCGAGGTTCTCGACGTTCTCACTGGTGAGGGTTCCACCCAGGTCGTTCGAAGTCGTCTCGACCATGGGAAGCTGGTCGGCTGAGACTTCGACCTTGGTCGAGACTTCACCGGTCTTAAGGGAGGCGTCGACCCGGCGCTGGCTGGCTACATCGACCGTCACGCCGGTTGCGACGAAGGTCTGAAAACCCGACTGGCTGACCGTGACCGTATAGGTACCGATGGGAAGTTCGGGGACGGTGTAGCTGCCGTCGGCGCTGGTGGTGGTGGCGCGCTCCTGGCCGGTGCCGGTGTTCTTTACTGTCACTTGCGCACCGGCAACGACGGCGCCGGTTGGGTCGGTGACGGTGCCGAGAATCGTGCCACGGAAGGTCTGTGCGGCAAGCGAGGCAGCAGCCATCACTACAAAGCACAGAATTATGCGCAATTTCATACGGAATCTCCTCTTTTATGGGACGCGGGGGGACGCGCCGGTATCTTGCAACCCGAGAGTAAAGTTAAGCTTTGCAAGTAGTTAGCTGGCATTATAGCCCCAGAGGGGGGATTCGCCAGGTAGTAGTTCGTCCATCGGGTATATGAAAAAGCAACCCACCTGCCAATTATGGAATTTGGGGTTGGGGAAAATTTCGCTTCGCTGGATCGGAAAAGAAGGGGCTGTGACAGGATTGTGCATAGAGTCTCATCGCGGATGCGCAGAGTCTGCGCGGAGGACGCGGAGAAGAGGTTTGGGTTTCGGGTTGGGGTCGGGTAGAATTCGGGCGCTGCTATTGTGTGGAGTCGGCGATGCGATGGATGGTGTTTGACGACGAGACTGCGGAGATTGTGGTGAGCCGGTGGCGGCGCGGCGCGGCGGAGATTCTGCATGACGCTCCAGTGGACGCTGCGTTGCAGGCAGGCGGATCGGCGGTGCTGGTGCTCCCGTCGAGAGTCGTGGGACAAGTGATGGTGGCACGGTTTCGCAAGAGCCCAGCTTATACGGCGCATGCATCTGCGGAGGCAACTCCAGCCCCGGTCATCGTCGAGACTTCTCCGCGAAAACCTTGGTGGCGAAAGTTTGTGGCGTAAGGACTTGGCCACCGATTTACGCGGATGAGCACGGATTGTTGGGAGCGCTTGCTCCTGAATCCTGAATGGTAAACTTCGGGCGCACTCTGTGTTCGAGGCGAATGGGAAACACCTGCCGCGCGGTGGAAACTCCCCCCGTGCGCTTCATGTGCGCGGTAGCGGAAATTGAGAATCCTGGAAACGACCAATCCTGAATAGATGACTGACATTTTTATCGCAGGCGCGACCGGATACATGGGGAGCCGTCTGGGAGCGCGATTGATCACGCGCGGGCACACTGTTGCGGGACTAGTGCGCGCGGGATCAGAAAAACGACTGCCCGATGGATGCCGTGCGGTGTTAGGAGATGCGCTCGATAGCAGGACATTTTCCGCTGCGGTGACGGGCTTTCATACCTATGTACAGCTGGTGGGCGTAGCACATCCGAGCCCCACGAAGGCACGCGAGTTTGAGAGCATCGATCGCGTATCGTGCGAGCAGTCGCTGATCGCAGCGAACGCTGGTGGCGTGCAGCACTTTGTGTATGTGAGCGTGGCGCATCCGGCACCGATGATGAAAGATTACATTCGCGTGCGCAGCGAGTGCGAGGCAAAGATTATTGCGTCTGGGCTGCGTGCGACGATTTTGCGGCCGTGGTATGTGCTGGGTCCAGGACACTATTGGCCGTATTTGTTGAAGCCGGGATATTGGTTGGCGCGACAAGTTCCGTCGATGCGCGATGGGGCGAAGCGGTTGGGACTGGTGACACTGGAGCAGATGCTTGGGGCGCTGGTGGCAGCGGTGGAGACGCCTGCGACGGAGATGCTGCGAGTGGTTGAGGTGCCGGAGATCGCGGGCCGGTGAAGGCCGCTTGTGGTCGTGGAGGAGCGCAACGCTTAACGCCGCAGTGCGGCGCAAACGTCATCCGCGCTCATCAGCGCGCGGTTTTTTGAAGCCCTGCATCAGTCTGGCACCGCGGGCCAAGAGCCGCTCCTTCACTGCGCTCCAGGTGACAATCCCTAAAAGCTCAGTGCAACTTAGCGTATTCGGATTTGGCTTGTAGTAGTACGGGGATATCCGGGTCGGCGTCTTTCCAGGAGGCGAAGAAATCCTGGTAGGCGGTTTTGGCTCCGGCGGGGTCGCCGTTCATCGCGTGGGCGCGAGCGAGATAGAGGGTCGCGAGGAAGTATTTCGGTTCCCGAGGACCGACGCCGCGATGATCGAGAATGCGCTGAAATTCGGGATCGCTTTGGCCCCGTCTTTCATTTGAAGATAAGCACGTCAACGATTGAACGTGATGTCGAAGGCGACGGAGCGGGGGCCTGTGCCGAGTTCGTACGGGCGAATGGTTTCGAAGGCGGCGACGGTGTGCGTGGGATCGTTAGTAACGCTTTCCAAACCATGCACCCAAGGAACGACGACGTTGGCGACATAGAAATTCTCGGGTAAGGCTTTCACGGTCCGGTCGAGAGGCGCGCTGGAGCGAGCGGGATCGATGGGAGCAAGGACGGTGGCCGCGAGGCCGAGCACGTCAGGGGTGTCGGAGATGGCGAGCGAACGACTGATGGTTTCTTTAGCCGCGTTCACGTCTCCGTAATTCATTTCAGCCGAGGCCTGGGTGATGAGGATGGCGGAGGCGAAGTCCTTGATCTCGAACTTCAGGCAGAGGTCGCTGGCTTTCTTGAAAGTCGCGCTCGCGCAGCGGCGGAATGATCATGGGCACGACGTTGAGGCGGTAGAAGTGGTCTTCGCGGACGCGGCCCTGCGTGATGGCTTCTTTCAAGTTGGTGTTGGTGGCGGCTACGAGTCGGACGTCGACCTTGATGTTCCGCGTGCCCCCTAAACGCATGAAGGTCGATTCTTCGAGGACGCGTAAAAGCTTGGCTTGCACGCTGGGCGACATGTTGCCGATCTCGTCGAGAAAAACTGTGCCACCCTGCGCTCGCTCGAGGAGGCCTTCTTTTCGGCGACGGGCGTCGGTGAAGGCGCCAGGTTCGAATCCAAAAAGCTCGCTTTCTAGTAATGCGTCGGGGAGCGTGGCGCAGTTGAGTTCGAGCAGCGGCTGGCTGGCGTAGTGAATCGCGCGGGCTAGCACGCCTTTGCCGGTGCCGCTTTCGCCCTGGATCAAGATGGTGGTGTGGTCGGTCTCGGCGGCATCGAGCATGTCGCGCATCACGGCATTTTTGGTGACGACGCGGCCGAAATCATATTGGCCTTTCTTCGTCTCCACGGTGTCGCGCAGGCGGATGCGGAGTGAGAGCATCTCGGAGGCGCGGCGCAGGGTTGAGGTGAGGTCGGCGAAGTGGAAGGGTTTGATGAGGTAGTCGTAGGCCCCGAGCTTGCTGGCTTCAACCGCGCGATCGACCATGGGATAGGCGCTCATCATAACCACGATGTTGGCAGGCGAGGTTGACTTGATCTGGCGGAGGACTTCCACGCCGTCAATGCCGGGAAGAACGATGTCGAGCAGAGTGAGATCGGGCTTTTCTTCGTTGAAAGTGGTAAGACCTTCTTCGCCCGAGGGAGCGGTGAAGACTTCGAAGCCTTCGGCGCTTAGGCCGCGGCTGATGTTGCGAAGGGTCAAAGCTTCGTCGTCGATGACTAAAACAGAGTTGGCCATGGCTACTGAATGATGACCTCCTGGTGGCTGGCAGGTTCATCGACGGCGACGGCGAGCGGAGGATCGGCGGGGCGCAATGGAAGAGTGATGGTGACGGTGGTGCCTTTATCCGGAGTGCTGTCAATACGAACCTCGCCGTCGTGACTACGGATGTAGGTCTGGCTGATGCTGAGACCGAGGCCAGTTCCCTTCCCGCGTTTGGTGGTGAAGAACGGTTCGAATACGTGAGGCAGGATTTCTGGAGGAATGCCGCATCCAGTGTCGGCAACCTGGATTTCTACTGAGTCGCAGACGCGGCTCGCAGAGACCTCGATGTGGCCGCCTTGCGCGGTGGCTTGCGCGGCGTTCAGCAGCAGATTCATCAGCACCTGCGAGAGCTGGTTGGCATCGACGAAGATGGGCGGAAGGTCGGGCGGGACGCGGCTCTCGAGGACCCTGCCGTGCAGCATGGGCTGGTGGTAGAGGAAGTCTACGGTGTCGCCGACCAAGCGATACAGGTTGACCTTACTGAGGATAACGGGGTCGGGGCGGCGTAGTTCATCAGGCTACGCAGTGTGAGCGAGATGCGCTTCGCGCCCTCGATGCACTGCTCGACTTCAATGCGGGCGGCGCCGGTTGAGTCGCGCAGTTCAAGTTCAAGATGGGAAAGGACGCCGAGGAGCGGGTTGTTGATCACGTGGTTTACACTTCTGGCCTATGCAGAGAATCGCCTTCCGGTGCTTGTTCTTGTCCTGTGTGTCTCTGGGATTGCTCTCGACGGGTTCCAGGGCGCAAACCGTGCTGGTCGTGAATCAGGGCGATACGAACGTCAGCATCGTTGATCCGGTAGCCGGGCGCGAAGTCGCGAAAGTTCCAGAGAAGACGGTTGGGGTACATGGGCATGAGGTGGCTGCGTCGGCGGATGGGCGGCTGGCGTTCGTGCCGATTTATGGGAGCACGGGCGTGGGGAAGCCTGGGGTCGATGGGCGGGAGATGCTGGTCATCGATATTGCTTCGCGCGAGATCGTGGGGCATATCGATTTTGGGCATGGCGTGCGGCCGCACTTTCCGCTGCTCGATCCGGCTAGAGGACTCCTGTATGTGACGACCGAATTAGATCAGACGGTCACCGTGGTCGATCCGAAGGCCCAAAAGATTGTTGGGACCGTGCCCACGGGCCAGCCGGAATCGCACATGCTCGCGTTGTCGCATGACGGGAGGCGCGGGTACACAGCGAACGTTGGCCCGGGGACCGTGTCGGTGCTCGATATGGTGGCGCGGAAGACGCTGGCGGTGATTCCGGTGTCAGGCGACGTACAGCGGATCGCAGTTTCGGCGGACGACAAGCTAGTGTTTACCGCGGATCAGACCAAGCCGCAGATGGCGGTAATCGATACGGCCACCAACAAGGTGAAGACGTGGGTCGCGCTGCCGGCGGTGGGTTATGGCGCGGCGGCGACTGCGAATGGAGAGTGGCTGCTGGTGGCAGTGCCGTCGAAGGATCTGGTGGCGGTGGTGGATTTGGCAAGCATGCAGGTGGTGCGGAGCGTTGAGGTGGCGAAGAGTCCGCAGGAGATTTTGATTCGTCCGGATGGCAAGGTTGCTTACGTATCGTGCATGGCGAGCGGGCAGGTGGCCGCGATCGATCTCGGGGAGTGGAAGGTTCAGAAGGTGATCGACGCGGGCAAGGGTGCGGACGGGTTAGGTTGGGCGAAGTGACGGTGGTTTCCCGTATCCGTGTGGGCGAGATACCGAATCTTTTTTCGAGCTGCCGAGGTGGACGTCAAGGTTTAAGGTTATCCAAGACCTTTGGCTCGAGGCGGAGTAGTGGGAACTGCAACGAGCGAGCCATTTCTTCCAAGCTCTGCGAGTAACGGCTGATCACTTCGACTGGTGCCATGGCAGTAATGCGATAGTGGTCGTCGCCAACACTGAAGAACTCCATAAAACCAGAGTAGGTAACGTCCCCTTGAGTCCAGCGAACTGTCCACCGCTCGCCGGGCACACCGTCGCGTACAACGGGCGCATCCGCGGTGCGCTGAAAGTCTTTCTGGCGAGCTAGGCCACTTTCCAGCGTTTTGGAGTAGAGGTCGGCGGGTGCCTCGAGATGCTCGCGCGTGAGGAGAAGGAAGGCGAGCGCTCCTTCCTTGCCGAAAAGAGCATTGCCGGGTCTGCTGAATGAGCCTTTCTCTTCCTTGACTAGCTTCCAGTTGTCGGCAAGCGAGATGCGCATTCCAAGAGCTAGATTGTCGTAGACGTGCGGGTCGACGGCAGCGCTTTTGGTGGTGGAGGCGGTGTCGGAAGCGGCCTCGCGGCTGGCAATGCGAGCGGCGTCACTGGCGGGGAGAAGTAGGAAGCGGCAAGAAGGTTGGTCGGCAGCGCAAGATAGCGTTCCGCGGCGGGGGATCTTGACTCCAGCCCCTTGCGGCATAGGCACGGGCAGCGTCAGAGACGACCAGGCCGGAACGAGAGGGTTCAGCGCTGTTTCCGAGGAGAGTTCATGCACGCCAGCAATCTTATCGGGATCTGCAATGACGATGTGGAAGTCACCGCTTCCGGCGGAAGGCGGCTTATTGGTAATGGTCAACGTGCGCGCGGCGGTAAGATCTGCCCGGCCCTGATCGATCAGAGCGGCAACGCGAGCGGGATCGCCAGCCTTAGCGAGACGATCGCGAACCTCAGCCTTGAGGATTGGATCAGGCGGAACGGCGTCGCCGATCTCGGTGGACGCAAGAGCCATGCCGTAGAGGCGAACCGCGTCATTGTGGCGGCCGAGTCTTTCGTATGTCTGGGCGAGATGATCTCCGCACTCTAGCGAGGGGTTCAGAAACATCGCGGCCTCGAGATAGGTCTGGGCGCGGGCAGTGTCGCCGCGCTGGAAGTAGACCCAGCCGAGCGTGTCCCAATAAGACGCGATCGAAGTGGCGATCCGAAGCTGGGCCACCGAGATGTGGTTGACTGAAAGATCGCCGAGTTGTGCGGTTTCGATGGTAAGTGCGGTCTGGACCCATTTCTCGGCACGATCCAGCTCGAGTTTATGCTTTGCGAGAACGTAAGCGGCGCTGTTCCAGGTTCCCGCTGATGCGGCTGCGCTGGTGGCTTGCTCGATCTCGGAAAGGCCTCTCGCCTGGTTTCCTGAATCGAGATCACATTCTCCCTGGGCCAGCATGACGCCGGCATTGTTTCGAGTGATGGTCAAAGCTCTCTGAAGTTCGGGCATGGCCGCTTCGCACTTCTTCGCGGAGCGCAGCATGAGGCCGAGGTTGGCGTGCGCGTAGTGATCCTCGGGATTGATGGCGATCTGCTTGCGGAACTCAGCTTCGGCCTCGGCGTATTTGCGCTCGCGCCAGTAGACCCGGCCGAGATTGTTATAGGCATTGACGCTCGAAGGATCGATTTCGATCTGGCGCTTAAGGGCGTCTTCAGCTGCAGGCAGTTCGTTGAGTTCAAGGAGGGCGATGCCGAGGAGATTCCAGGCGGAATAGTGGCGAGGATATTTGGCGGTGATTTGACGGGCGATGTTGGCGGCTGTTTGATAGTCGCGTCGACTGTAGGCTTCGTTGGCATCCACGAAGAGAGTGCGGGACTCGTCGGTGGAGGAAGCGGAGCCAGCATTTGCCGTGGATGGCAGGCCTGCGCCGGGGGAGAGGCGGAAACTCACTTCGATGGTGATTTCGACAGGCACCGGCTTATTGAGGTATTGGCCGGGCTCGAACTTCCATTGCTTGACCGCGTCAATGGCGGCTTGATCGAGATCCGGGGCGAGCGACTTACTGACTTGAATGTCGTGAGCAAAGCCGTCGTCTCCGACCACGACTTTGAGCCTGACGATCCCTTCGGTGCGTTCGCGGCGGGATTTTTCAGGATAGGTCGGATCCACTCGGTGGCTGATGTGAGGCGGAGTGGCACATGCGGCAGCGTTGGCTGCTTGATTGGAGGCGCAAGGGCGCATGGGCTCGACGGTCTCGGATTTAAAGTCGGGTTCCTGGGCAGAGAGTGACATTCCGAATAGGAAGAGAGGGGCCAGAAGATAACGCATAGAGGGTTTCACAAACCGCCTAGTGTAACTCGATTGCGCAGAAATCGAACAATGTTGTGGAGGCCGCAGCGGCTTTTGAACACCGCGGTTGTGCAACGGTCACATCCAACGGTGTGCTCTACTGCTAACTTCGGCTCGTGTGATCCGCTCCCGGAAGGAACTCCCATGAGACCGATTCGAACGTTCAAAGTTCGTCCTTCGTTGCCGCCGTCCCTGCTCCCCCTGTTGGAAATTGCTTACAACCTGCGCTGGAGCTGGGGTCAAGCTGTAATTGAGTTGTTTCGAAGGCTCGATCGCGATTTGTGGGAGACCTGCGCGCACGAGCCGGTGCTGCTGCTGGGCAGCGTCGATCAAAAGCTCTAGAGGCAGCCGGGGCCGACGATTCGTTTCTGGCCCACATGCGTGGCGTCGCGGAGACGCTCACCGCTTACTGCACGGGCGAGAGCAGCTGGTATCGGCGCGAACACCTCGACGACAAGGGAGTCCTGGTTGCCTATTTTTCTGCAGAATTCGGCATCACGGAGTGTGTGTCGATTTTTGCCGGGGGCTTGGGCGTGCTGGCGGGCGACCATCTCAAAGCCGCGAGCGACCTCGGTCTGCTGCTGGGGGGAGTGGGTTTGCTTTACCAGCAAGGTTATTTTCGGCAGTACCTCAATGCCGCAGGCTGACAGCACGAAGCTTATGAAGATAACGACTTCCATACCTTGCCAGTGAAACTCATCCCAGACGTGAAGGTGCAGGTCGAACTGTCGCAAAACTCCGTGGCGGCACAAGTCTGGTCTCTTCAAGTGGGACGGCTGCGGCTTTTGCCGTTGGACACAAACATTCCCGAGAATGCGCCAGAAGATCGCAAGATCACTTACCAACTCTATGGTGGCGATCTTGAGATACGGCTGAAGCAAGAAATCCTGCTGGGGATTGGAGGTTACCGGGCGCTGGAGCCCTGGGCATAGAGCCAACGGTGTATCACATGAACGAAGGCCACTCCGCGTTTCTGGGTCTGGAACGTATGCTGCGACTATCCAGGCATTTTCAGTCACGCCCATGCAGCGTCGCGAAGAATTGGACCCGGAAAGTATCGCTTTCAGGCGGAGATTCAGCGGTCGCACAAAGTGGCCTGTACGGCTATGCGATTCGAGTGCTGCCCAAGCACTCCGACGCGCTGACGCCGTTTATGCCGGGATTGAATCTGTGGGCGCGAGGCCGCACAGCGCGGCGCACGGATAAGCCAGGCCAAGGCGATCTAGCTTCGGAATTCCTCTCGGGCTACGGTGTAAGCTGAAATTCGTCGTGCAAGGTCGCGGTGGAATCTCCGCCAACCCAGACGTCGAATCGTTCCGGCTCGACCACCCAAGCTTTCTGCGCGGGGCTCCAGAATTCGAGCTCGGCTTTGCTCAAGACGAAGTGCACGGTGCGCTTTGAGCGCGGGTCGAGGCTGACCCGTTCGAAGCCTTTCAGTTGGCGCACAGGACGTGAGGCGCTGCCGGCGCGTTGATGAATGTAAAGTTGGACCACGGCATCACCGGAACGTTCGCCCGTGTTGGTGACATCAACGGTCACGTCGATCTTTCCTGCCACTTTGGCTTGTTTGCTGCTAAGGCGTAGGTTGTCGTAGGAGAAAGTGGTGTAACTCAGGCCATAGCCGAAGGGATAGAGCGGAGTGCTGGGGAGATCCCAGTAGCGCGAGAGGAAGTCTTTGTCGGTCTCGGGCTTCTGCGTGAGGTTGTGGTTGTAGTAAAGGGGCAACTGGCCGGAGTTGCGGGGCCAGCTCACAGGGAGATGTCCAGCGGGGTTGGCGTCGCCGAAGAGGACATCGGCGAGACCGTTGCCGGCTTCGACCCCCGGATACCAGGCTTCGAGGATGGCGGGGACGTGTTCGGCGGCCCAGGAAATGTCGAGCGGGCGGCCATTGACGAGCACCAGGACCACTGGCTTTCCGGTGGCAGCGACGGCTTCGAGAAGCTCCTGCTGGCCATTGGAAAGACGCAGAGAAGAGCGCGAGGCATATTCGCCGCTCATCAGATCAATTTCCCCCAACACCAGAATAGATAGGTCATTGCGTTGCGCCACACCGACGGCGTCGTCGATGGCTTTGCGAGCGTCGGCGGGAGTCTGCTCGGATTGCTCTTTCATTGGGGTCATGGCGATGTCTTCGAATGGGGAGCGAAAGAAGCGGCGCAGATTCGGGCCGTGTGCGTATTCGACGCGGACGCTGCTGCCAACTTTGTCGCGAATCCCTTGCAGAACGGTGACAGCGGGACCGGGCTTGCCGAGCGTGCCCCACATATCCAGAAGATCGTCGGGAGCGTCGGCCAGCGGGCCGATGACGGCGATCGAGGTCAGCGCCTTGCTGGATTTATCGAGCGGCAGCAGGTTGTTCTGGTTGCGGAGCAATACGACGGAGCGCTGTACCGCACGGCGAGCGAGTTGGCGGGATTTGGGAGCGTTGAGGATCTGGGCGGCTCGGGCTTCATCGGAATAGGGATGCCCGAAGAGGCCGAGGCGGAGCTTGGCCTCGAGGATGGGACGGACTGCGTCGTCGATCTGTTGTGTCGTGACACGACCTGATTTCACTTCAGCAGCGAGATACTTCAAGTAGGTTCCGCTGGCCATGTCCATGTTGAGGCCGACGGAGAATGCGTCGTAGGTCGCGTCCGGATAGTCGCGAGCGTAGCCGTGAATTATCAGGCTGCGAATCGCGACGGCGTCGCTCACGACGAAGCCGGGATATTTCCAAGTGCTGCGGAGAACATCCTGGAGAAGGAAGCGATTGCCGCTGGCGGGGACGTCGTTGAGATCCATGTAAGCG